>Ga0315280_10000086_pt1 | contig 163274 bp, 131 predicted proteins | sample YL17G06_40_MG_FD_203697 | JGI IMG/M metagenome (GOLD analysis project Ga0315280, IMG submission 203697) | Sediment microbial communities from Yellowstone Lake, YNP, Wyoming, USA - YL17G06_40 | ecosystem: Environmental > Aquatic > Freshwater > Lake > Sediment | place: USA: Wyoming | collected... | reverse complement strand
CGCCCTCGAATCGCGGGCAGGATGCCCGCGACACGACCATCCCCAAGCTGCGCTTGAGGCTGCCACCCGATCTCACCACGCCTGGTTTTAGCCTTCGAGCGGATCATTGATAAAAAAAACATCCCTTGTGACATTCTCTCTCGCGAGACAAGCGATCCTTCGGGCCGAGACCGCCACGTACGCTGTTCTGACCGTCACTTTGGCCGATAGTCTATCGTCAGCCTTGGCGCTGGCCGCCGTTGGATTGCCCGGAGCGCTACGCATCTGGACCGTATGGGCATAGGAGCTGTTAGGTCTCAAGCCGGTCCTCGTAAAGGTGAAGTCTGCTTACCAGCCATTGACTGCACCCCGGCATGGCCTGCAGTTTCATGAGACCTGTACTCGACACCAAGTCACACGTGATTTCGAGGCTGGGGTCCAGCATCAATGTCCCTCGTCACCCTTTCCTTTTGTGAATGAGTAGATTTTTCGGGACCAAACCGCCGAAAGAGAATGCGGTAGGAGCCGTGCAATCTCGTCTTGGGCTGTGCGGATTCCCCAGCTCAGTCTTCGCAACCATTTCGTCGCAGCCCGGCAGCGATTTGACTTTTTTTGGTTGCGGGTTTGTGTTACACTCTGCCGATGTTTTAACCATGGATGGGTATACTTGACGAAAGGATGCCATGAGCCGCACCGGTTTGGGCAACGGGACCGGACTCCCAGGTGCAGGGAATCGCACGTGGGGAGCCTCCCCCATCGCGCAACTTCGCGATTGGGCTCTCGATCATCCGACAATAGTCAAAGCGGCCCACCGGTATGAGGTGGTGGAGACTATGAATCGACCCAAGATTGCAGGCGCACGGTATCACTTCATTGGGGCCGGCGGCGTCGGGATGAGCGGCTTGGCCCGGTTCCTGTTGGAGAAAAAAGCGCTCGTGAGCGGTTCCGACCAGACGGGCGGGGCCGCCACCATGCGGTTGAATCGCTTGGGCGCCGACATTCACGTCGGACACAACGCCGAGAATCTCAACCCGGCCACGGATGCCGTGGTGATCTCGGCGGCGATTCGCGACAGCAATCCGGAGTTGCAGGTGGCGCGCCAACGGGGCTGTCACATCTACAAATACGCCCAGTTTCTCGGCGAGCTGATGAACTCCTTCGACGGGATCGCCATCAGCGGCACGCACGGCAAGAGCACCACGACGGGCTGGCTGGTCTTCTGCCTCAAGCAGGCTGGTCTCGACGTGAATTTCGTCGTCGGCGCCGAAAGCCCGCAACTGGGCGGCTCCTCAGGCAGCGGCGATAGCGAGCTGTTCGTGGCCGAGGCTTGCGAATACGACCGTAGCTTCCAGAACCTCAAGCCCCGGATCGCCTGCATCCTGAACATCGAGCGTGACCATCTCGATTGCTACAAAGACGAGGAGGATATCGTCGAGTCCTTCTACCAGTTTGCCCAAGGGACCAAGCTGGACGGCCTGATCGTGGCCAACGGCAAGGATCCGAACGTGGCCAAGGTGGTTAGTCGCTTGGCTGGCCAGCGGGCGTGCGTGACGTTCGGCCTCGATTCGGGGTGCAATTTCTGCGCGGGGAATATCCGCCAGATCGACGGATACTACCATTTCGACCTGTTCCAGGAGGGGCGAAAGCTGGGCACGGCCCGGATTTCTCTGCCGGGTCTGCACAATGTCCACAACGCCACCGCCGTGGTGGCGATGGCGGTCAGCGTCGGCGTCGAACCCGAGCAGGTGCTCCAGACGCTCGAAGGCTTCCAGGGCATGGACCGCCGGCTGATGCTTAAAGGGCGGCTCGGCGGCATCGTGGTTATTGATGACTACGCGCATCATCCGACGAAGATCAGGGCCAGCCTTCGGGCCCTGCGCGAGCGCTACCAGCCGACGCGGCTTTGGTGTGTCTTTCAGGCCCATCAGTACAGCCGGACGCAGTCCCTGCTGGAGGAGTTCGCCGCGAGCTTCGCCGATGCCGACAAGGTCCTGATCCCGGAGATCTTTGCCGCGCGGGACACGGAGGCCAGTCGCCATGCGGTCAGTGCGCAGATTCTCGCGGAGAGGATTCGCGGGCGGGGGACCGATGCCCAGTACGTGGGCAGTCTGAGCGCCGCCTGTGATTGCCTGGAGCAGAATGTTCACGCCGGGGACGTCGTTGTCACGATGGGCGCCGGTGATGTGTGGAAGGTAGCGGATGAATATCTTCAGCGGCTTCGAAGAAATCATTGAGCAGGATCATCCGCTGGCGCCGCATACCTGGTATCGGTTGGGTGGCCCGGCGGATTACTTCATCCGGCCGAGGAACGTCAAGGACCTCAAGGAGATCGTCCGGCGGTGCAACGAGAACCACATCCGGATCTACGTCCTGGGCTTCGGATCGAATCTGCTGGTCAGCGACGAAGGGGTACGCGGGGCCGTCCTCAAGCTGCAGGGTGAGGAGTTCGGCCGGACGCAGTTCGAGGGCCAGAAAGTCACCGCTTGGGCGGGGGCCGAGCTGAGCAAGCTGGTGCTGGATTGCGTGGAGAAGGGTCTTTCCGGCGTGGAGGGCCTCACGGGGATTCCGGGCTCGATCGGCGGGGCCGTGCGCATGAACGCCGGCGGCCGCTTCGGGGATATCGGCTCCACGGTGGAGTCGGTGACGCTGATGGACATTCACGGCAATGTCCACGAGAAGAAGAAGCCCGAGTTGATCTTCGATTATCGCGCCGCGAATATCCGGGCGAAATTCATCCTGAGCGCCCAGCTTAGGCTGACCCCGGCCGACCCCGAACGAATCATGCGAACGGTCAAGGAGGGCTGGATCTACAAGAAGAACAGCCAACCGCTGAACACACGGAATTGCGGCTGCGTGTTCAAGAATCCGCCGGGGGCGGCCGCGGGGGCCCTGATTGACCGGGCGGGGCTCAAGGGTATGCAGATGGGCGGGGCCGTTGTCAGCGACAAACACGCGAATTTCATCGTGGCCAAAGATGGCTGCACGAGCCGCGATATCATGCAACTGATTGAGGTTATCAAACAGAAGGTCCGCGAGCAGTTCGAAGCCGAGCTGGAGTTGGAGATTGAGGTTTGGCAGTGATATTGGCAGTCCTTCGAGTTTGATTTTTGATGGTTGATTTTTGATTTTCAGGGGCGCGGCGGATGAACAGCGACGAACTGAAGGCCAGAACGAAGCAGTTTGCCTTGCGCGTCATGAAACTCGTAGGGGCACTGCCGAGGACCGTGGTGGGAAGGGCGATTGGGGGCCAGTTGGTCCGAAGTGGAACTTCCGTTGGGGCGAACTACCGGGCGGCATGCCGCGCGCGGTCCAAAGCGGAATTCGCGGCCAAGCTCGGGACGGTCGCGGAAGAGGCGGATGAGACATGCTTCTGGCTGGAACTGATTATCGAAGGCGAACTGCTCCCGGAGAGACGGGTAACTGCCCTATTGGAGGAGTCCAACGCATTGACCGCTATCTTCACGTGCGGAGTAAGAACCTCGAAACTCGGAAGAAATCGACGATGATAGACCAACTCTCTCAAAATCAACCATCAACCATCAACCATCAAACTTCGAACCACCGGGATCAGATGAAGGTTGCCGTACTGCGAGGAGGCGTTGGGCGCGAGCGCCAGGTGAGTCTGGAAAGTGGGCGGTGCGTCGCGGAGGCGATGCAACGGACCGGGCTTGATGTCATCGCGTCGGATATTCGGCCGGACGATATGCAGGTTCTCGACCGCCGGGATATCGATGTCTTCTTCCTGGCCTTGCACGGCGAGTTCGGCGAGGACGGACAGCTTCAGCAGGTCTTTGAAAACCGTGGCTTGGTCTATACCGGCAGCGGTCCCGAAGCCAGCCGGCTGGCCTTCGACAAGATGGCGAGCAAACGACTGTTTGCCGGTGCTGGCGTGGATGTGCCACCCGTTGTGGAATTCACTCGCGCTATGGAACCGGCAGAGCTTGAGGCACGCTTGCAGGAGCTGGGCGAGCGATTTGTGGTCAAGCCGATCCGCCAGGGCAGCAGTGTCGGCGTGCACGTGGTCGATGGCCGTCAGGAGGCTGTTGCTACGGCACGACAGGTGCTCGATGAGTTCGGCGACTGCATGGTCGAGTCCTTCATTCCGGGCCGTGAGCTGACGATCGGCATTCTGGGGCGACGGCCACTGCCCATCATCGAGATTCGCAGCAAGACCGGCTTCTACGATTACCAGGCCAAATACGTGGACGAGCGGACGGAGTATCTCTTCGACACGATTGAGGAGGAAGATGTGCGGGCCCGCGTCCAGCGTGCGGCGCTCGCCTGCTTCGATGCGCTGGGTTGTCGCGACTTTGCACGCGTGGATTTCATTCTAACTGAGGACGGGACGCCGTATGCCTTGGAGGTGAACACGATCCCCGGCTTTACGACCCACTCGCTTCTTCCGAAGGCGGCGGCCAAGATCGGCCTTTCGATGAGCGATCTGTGCGTGCGAATTGTCCGCACGGCGTGGTCCCAGAGCCAGAGTCGAGCGAAATGAATTGCCGCAATACTTCCGGTAAGGGTGCCATTGGAGTTGAGGCTGCACGTGGCGAGAAAGACGCAGAAGATCAGTTTTATCGAGCGAATTCGTTCCTGGAGAAAGGCCCGGGCCAAACGGTCGACGATCCGGGACTGGAATTGGGTGGCGATTCTCAAGGTGATCGCCGTCATTGGTTTCCTGGCGGCGTCGGGGGCATTTCTGCGTTACGCCGAGGGTTACGTGAAGGCGGTCAATCCGGTCGAGGAGGGGACGCTGGTGCTGGTGAGCCCGCCGGAGTGGGCCAAGTACGACTTGAGATCCCGGGTTGCCGATGTCGCTGGTGGCCGGCGGTTCCCGCTGACGGAGGAGACGGCTTGCGTGGTGGCTCGGAACCTGGCCTCAATGGCTTGGCTTCATGAGGTCGATGTCCGGGTGACCCACAACTCCGTGCGTGTCAAAGCCCAGTGGCGTAAGCCCGTTGCGGTGATTGATGTTCCGGAAGACCGGTCGAGAATCTACGTCGATGCCGATCTCGTCGTGCTCGATTACATGCCGATGCCGCATCTGCCCATTGTCGAGATCAAGGGGATGGGGCTAAAGAGGGTGCCCTTGCCCGGGCAGGTCTTCGACCAGCAGGACGTCGCCGCCGGAGTCGCCCTGGCCCTGCTGCTGCACCGGATGGATGTGCAGGTGATGCCGAAGAATCCGCTCCTGGAGCACATCGCCAACATCGACGTGCACAACTTCAACGGCAACAAGAACCCGCGCGAGCCGCACATTGTGCTCCGCTCCAAGGACGGCACGCAGATCATCTGGGGCGCCGAGATCGGGGAGTGGACCAAGCACCTGGAAGCCACGGACGAGCAGAAACTCGCCAAGCTCTACGCCTACTACCGGGACTACGGCTCGCTGAACGCGGGAGTGAAGTACATCAACCTTCGCGATCCCCAGGACAAGGTGCCGCAGCCGATTGACAAGTATCGCAATTGAAACCGTCAATCGCCGGCGCCAGGTCCTGGTAGCGATAGGGGATTTGGAACTCCGCGCAGAGAATCTTGAGCCGTCTCAGGGCCTCCTCGCTCAGCTCGCTCTGGAAATCCGGATCGCCGGCGCAGCAAAAGATCCGGCAGGCGGCGAAACGATGCGCGTGGACCGTGCAGGCTGTGCCTTGCTGGTACGGGCAGCGGCCGGTGGTCATCACCTTGAGCTTTGGCGTGCCGACTTTGGCGGCCAGGTACGCGAGCTCGGGCGGCGTGACGAAGAGCCGGTGATCGTAGGCCGGGAAGTCGCAACAGGCGCCACACGCCTTGCACTGGCCGGTGCGAGCGAGTTCCTGTCGCTGTCTGGCCTCAATCCAGTCGTAGATCGCCGCTACTTCTTCGAGGAGTCGGCGGTGCCTTTCGGGCTCTCCCACCATGGTCGATTCTCCCGGATTCTCTCGATATCTGCGCCGGTGTACAGCCGGCCGCGATTGATGCCGGGGCACCGCAGGGCGGCTCGGTTCCACGCGTCCAGGCTGGACAAGTTCTCTGGCCAAAACGGCCACGTGCGGCACTGACCCGGGCGGACCGAGTAGATTGCGCATTGCCTCGTGCCCCCAACCGAGCGCAAGAAGAGGCAGTCCTTGGTCATACTATGCTCGACAACCGTGGTGCGCATTCCCACCCGGCGCAGGAATCGGCTCCGCAACTCCTCCGGCGTGAGGTTCAGATGCTCCGCGATCAGCTCAATCTCCGGCTTGGTCACCCAGATATACCCTTCCCCCGGCCCGGCGCAGCACCGCCCACACACCACGCACTCAAAGTGCAACCCCGCCACATACCATCTTGTTGAGACTGTCTCGTTCACCACAACCCTATCATTCGATCTACCCAGAAGCTTATGCCCTGCTCTTTACTTCATTGGCACCACTGCTGTTCTCTGATCACCTCTTCAATGCGATTCTCAAGAGCCGCGAAAGCTGACAAGACTCTGAGAGGTGCGAAATCATCGATGTATTGGGGAATACGATGGACCGCACTGTTCACCTTGAACTGGCCTCGGCGACGAGTCCCTTTCTCCGTCGCATCGAGAATCGCACGATGGAGCATGGTCTTGGGGTCTGGGACATTCTCCGCCTCAGTCAACCGCGGCGTATCAAGATCGATCGATCCGTTCGGGTTACCTGCTGCCACTCTTATGGCGGGGACATCGAAGAGCAGCCAGGCCTCTACCATTCGCACCGGAATGACGGCGATAACAGGCGGAAGGGCTACGGTCTTGCAGGCAAGGCTGACAGCCTCACCAACTTCGCTCTGTCTGGTCTGAAGGGATTCGGTCTCGGCATCTCGGTGTACAAAGATCAGATCACATGGAGACAGATCTACCGCAGCCCGAATCCTCTCATGCAGTTCTTTCGGAGGGCTTGGAAGCCTTCGGAGGTCAGGCCAACGAGGCTGTACTGCACAATTCGGCAGGTGCTGGTGCAATAGCCACGTGAGTATCGGCATCAAGACTCTGTCGCTGGACCCGTCGGAAAGGAGCGTGTATTGGAGCTCAGTCATGTCGATCCGAAGACTCAGGCTGGAATCCGGGAAACCAAGACTGCAACAGATCGACGACACGCTTGTGTCCGGACCCATGTCTTCTTCCGTCGGGTCCTTGGCCCGGAGTGGGCGCAGTGACCAAAGTGGCGTCATCAGGAACCACAGGGTTGAGATAGGGCAGGAAGTCTCCCTTGGCGCATATGTGGGACTCCGGTGCCTTTGCACGCCACGTGCCCGGAATACAACAGAAGCGGACACCCCCAAATCTCACGCCGGAGTGAAGGATCTCTGCGGGCAGAGCCATCAAGATCGAGCCTGGCGGAACCTGCAGAAAAACAGAGGGGGAGTGGGTGTTCACGATCACCTGACGCAGCGGATTGTCCGGACTCACAGCCTCATCGGTGTCCGTGGCGATGTCCTGCAGAAGCCGGATCATGGCCGGGACCCGTGCTGGGTGAATGCCATTCTCGGGTTCCTCAAGGCATAGGACTCCCTGGACCTCGGGGTCCTGCTCCAGTACAGCTAGGGCAAGAAAACGGAGAGTTCCATCGGAGAGTGAGCGAGCCGCGTGGGCAGTCTTGTCGGCCCCGGTCACGCTGACGGTCAACAACTCCCGCTTCTCATCACGATCGACAGAGACGGTTCGCACGTTCTCAATAAGCTCGGCCAGTCGGTTCGCAACTCGGGCGCAGATGTTGGGGTTTTCGACATTCTTCGCCGTATCGCCATTCGGATGCGCGAGGCGGTACAGAGTCGCTGCCAGATGAGAACCATTCGATCCCAGCTTCGTGGGGGCAGAGAATTCATCTGGTCTTCGCAAGGCCGAAGGCTCCAATTGCAGAAGACGCCAAGACCGCATTTCTCGACGTGCCAACAACGCGGTTGGACTCTCTGCTGCATTCGTTGCCGAGAGAACCGTCCGGGGCAGGTTCTTTGCCGATCTCGATAGAGGCCTTCCATGACGCCCATCTTGATGCAACTTGATAACGTGCCCTTCGGCAACCGGCTCTGTGGAGATGTAGTCTGTGCCGTAGCGTCGGCTTTGCACAGCCGACTCACGCCAAGAATTCTTGTGGTCGAATAGCAGGTGTTCAGAGGCATCCCCTTTTTTGAGGTACCTGAGGCGTTCTTCCAGAATCTCGATGGAACCCCGGGATGCCAGACTCTCATCCTTCCTGTATGCCAAGACAAGAGAATATCGGAGAAACGTGGACGTCGCTTCTGCCTTCTCGCCCAGATCGTCTTGGCCGCTCGATGGCACGAGCATCTCTGCCTCGAAGGACATGCTGGATTCACACTGATCGGCACACCGCCAGAACAAGCTGCGAATGTCCGACGAGCGTTTACCGTTTTCATCCTCATCACCACGCACTGCCTGAGCGGCCACCGCCAAAGGACGGTCCGCCAGATCGCTGAGGAAGCGAATTGCGTCGAAGAGATTCGATTTCCCCACGCCGTTGGGACCGGCTATGCATGTGAACGGTCCGAAGCGGACATCAACGTCCACAAGATTCTTGAAGCCAGATACCTTAAGGCGAGTCAACATTGTCGAACCGTAGAAAGCAGAATAGAGAGAAACATCCGATATTCCTGTTTCCACATCAAGGCATTACACAGGCAACCGGCTGCTACCCTACCATTCTCATAGAGAAGTCCGAAGAAATCAAGTCGATCCTGTATCCCAAATCTCAACTGTGGCCATACACTACCACCTCAGCACGCCGCCGGTGTCGGCGCTGGTGGCCATGGCGGCGTACTTGGCTAAACAGCCGGTCTTGATCCGCGGCTCGGGCGGCTTCCAGGTCTTCTTTCGTTGGGCCAACTCCTTCTTGGAGAGCTTGACGTTGATCTGGTTGTTCGGAATGTCGATCTCGATGATGTCGCCGTTCTGGAGCAGGCCGATGGGGCCGCCGACTGCTGCTTCCGGGCTGATATGGCCGATGCAGGCGCCGCGCGTGCCGCCACTGAAGCGGCCGTCCGTGATCAGAGCGACGGATTCGCCCAGCCCTGCGCCCATGATGTAGCTGGTCGGGCTGAGCATTTCCTGCATGCCCGGGCCGCCCTTGGGGCCTTCGTAGCGGATGACGACGACATCGCCCGCCTTGACCTTGCCGGCCAGGATGCCTTCGCCTGCCTCTTCCTGGCTGTCGAAGATGACAGCCGGGCCGGTATGGGTGAGCATGGCCGGAGCGACGCCGGCGCTCTTGATCACGGCTCCATTCGGGGCGAGGTTGCCGCGCAGCACGGCCAGCCCGCCGGTCTTGGAGTAGGCGTTCGCCAGCGGGTGAATGACCTCGGGGTTCTTGATCTGGGCGTCAGCGATGTTCTCGCCGAGCGTCTTGCCGGTCACGGTGGGGCAGTCGAGGTTCAGCAGGCCCGGCACCTTGCTGATTTCGTTGAGGATCGCACTGACCCCGCCCGCCGCATCGACGTCCTCGACGTGTACCTTGTTGGTTGACGGCGAGACCTTGCAGATATTGGGACACCGCGCCGAGATGGCGTTGATCCGATCGAGGTCGTATTGGATGCCCGCTTCACTGGCCAGCGCCAGCGTGTGCAGGACGGTATTGGTCGAGCCGCCCATCGCCATGTCGAGCATCAGGGCGTTGTCCATCGACTTGAGGCTGATTATATCGAGCGGCTTGATGTCCTTCTTGACCAGTTCCAGAATCTGCTTGCCGACCGCCTTGTAGAGGTCCTGCCGTTTCGGGTCCACGGCCAGAATCGTGCCGTTGCCGGGCAGGGCCATGCCGATGGCCTCGGCCAGGCAGTTCATCGAGTTGGCTGTGAACAGGCCGGAGCAACTGCCACAGGTGGGACATCCCGTCGCTTCGAGTTCATCGAGCTGAGCCTGTGTGATCTTGCCCATTTTGAACTGGGCGACGCCCTCGAAGATGCTGATCAGATCGACGATCCGGCCGTCGGGGGTCTTACCGGCCTTCATGGGCCCGCCGGAGACGTAGATCGTCGGGATATTCAGCCGCACGGAGGCGTTGAGCATGCCGGGCACGATCTTGTCGCAGTTGGCGATGCAGACCAGGCCGTCGAAGCAGTGGGCCCGGACCATCGTCTCGACCGAGTCGGCGACGATCTCACGGGAGGCCAGCGAGTACTTCATGCCGGTGTGGCCCATCGCGACCCCGTCGCACACGGCGATGGTGTTGAACTCAAAGGGCACGCCGCCGGCTGCCTTAATGGCCTCTTTGACCACGCGGGCCACCTGATCCAGGTGGACGTGGCCCGGCACGATCTGGCAAAAGCTGTTCGCCACCCCGATGAACGGCTTATCGATATCGGCATCGCTCAAACCACAGGCACGAAACAGGGCGCGATGCGGCGCCCGCTGGAAACCCTTCTTGACCTCATCACTTCTCATAGTCAGTCAACTCCAACCACAAGGTGCATGTGTAACCGTCGGACGGTAGCGCGACTCGCCTCTTCGTAGGTCGTGCGTCCCCGCACGACGTCTTTTGGCGAGCGGGACGCTCGCCCTACGAAGAGATGCCTTGCGGCATCAGCGTGGCGAACCGATCCACACACCCTACCACTTGCCGCCGGATGAATAAAGCAAAAAGAGGCCTTCCCCTTGCCCGACAGGGCGGAAATTGGCTTCGTTTCGCCAAGCCCATTCATGGGTCGGAACCGCCATAACTCATTTCTGAAAAAGCACATATCATTCTTCGTACGCGATAGGAATTGTGTTCGTTTTGCACATTCCGCCCTCCGGACACCGGCCTCTCTGCGACCGGGCCAAATTGGGTTCGTTTCGCACGATTGGCTCCGGCTGTGGTCTTGGCGGTCTCTCCAGGGGGGCAAATTGGGTTCGTTTTGCACAATCGACCGCCCGCCGGTCCGGCCCGGCGGGGAATTGGCTTTTTTTCGCATAATCGCCTCCCTGACACGGCGTCGCCCAGATGTCCCATCCTGCCCAAGTTTGGCTTTGTTTTGCGCAATTGGGCCTACGGGTCTCGGTCAGGCTGCTCGAAATTGGCTTCGTTTCGCACGATTGCCTTTCCCGCTTCAGACTTGAATCTCCTTCCAAGCCTCTACCTCTCTTTGTTGTGAAGACAAGAACAAGACGAGCGGGAGTCCATAGGCCGTAGAAATTGCAGGGCCGCAAAAAACGAAAGAAGACGCAAAAACAGACGCACAGGCGAACGATCTTTCGCTCCTACGGCACAGCGGCTGGGCTACACGTCTTTCTCGCTTTCCGGCGGTTACCGTGGTTCGGGTGGCCGCCCCCGCCGCGGGCGGCCGTGCTTCAGTTATAAAGACGCTCTTTGACGCACGTATGTTGTATAAAAATCAACATTTCGGAAGAAATTCTTAATCAGTGCTTCTCAGCCACGAATTGCACCCATGGTAAATCATGAAAGGATAAAGAACATATTTCGCGCAAAGACGCCAAGATCGCCAAGGCCAACTGCCTTACCGTCCGGTCTTCTTCGCGCTCTTCGCGTCTTGGCGAGAGGACGAGTTTTGGCTGCAGCCGAGCGTAGCAAGGCCGCGCTGGGCGATTCGTGCCATTCGTTGTTTCTATGTTCTCTCCCGCCGGAACAGCCCAGTCCGCCCCATTCGGCTTCGCTCAGAGCCTGCCCTGAGCACCGGCGAACGGGGCGGGCTCTCCAGCCGAAAGCAGGGCGTTTGGCGCTTTGGCGGTGCCAACGGGGAGGTAGCCCCATCGCGTCGCCCCCAGACCGATGCCCCAGGCCGACCCAGCCTGGGAGGCCCGCTCTCTCCGCCGGTACCCCGAATGCGATAAACGCTGTCTTCACCCCATCCTTGCTCTGTTCTTGCGGCTTCTTGTGTTCGTTGCGGCCCTGCTCTCCTGGTTGCCTTGCATTCCCGCGAAGAAATCCCGCGACCGTCCCTTCGGCAGGCTCAGAGCCTGTCCTGAACCGTGCGAAGGAACAGGCTTGACAACGGCTTGCTCATAGATGCCCTCGGAATTCCCCCTCCTGCGAAACCGTCCTATGAACGCTGCCGCTCGAAGTCCCCTACGGGTTCCGAGGTCACTTTGACACGCTAATTGCTAATTTGAGGGCTGGCCCTCGAAGCCCCGAAGCCAAAGAAGTCCCGGCAGGGACGAAAGAATGTTCCGGACCGAGCGGTGGTCTTCTTTCGCCCCACTGGGGCTCGGGGTGGCCGGGGAACGTCGTACCCACCGTTGAAACGGTGGGCTATGATCGCCCGTCCCGGCGGGACTCTCTGCAAAGATATATAGAGCACCGGACGCTCTGCCCCTGGACCCCGAGATGTACCGCTTTCGGCCAATAGCATGTCCCCCAAATTCAGGGGGTCCGCGACATCTTCGAGCACATCAGGAGCGAATGGGCCCGAATAATTGCTATTGCAAGACCTGACCCCGCTGACCCCCAGCCAAATCTTTGCCCCCGCGCAGGCGGGGGATGGCCCTGCAACTCTTGGGCAGACATCTCGTCTATCTCGCCAGCTTCTGATGGTAATTGGGATATTCGGGCCTGCTGTAGGCTGGGGTCGGCTGGCTCCTGAGCTTCTCCAGAATCACCGCGACGGCCTTTTCGAGTTGCGGATCGTGTCCCTGCCGGACCAGCGTGGGGTCCATCTCTACTTCGATATCCGGCGCGATCCCGCGGTTTTCGACTTCCCAGTCACCGTTAAGGCCGTAGATGGCCCAGCGCGGCGCGGTGACACGGCCGCCGTCGATCAGTTGTGGATAACCGCCGATGCCCACTAGTCCGCCCCACGTGCGAGTACCGATGAGTTCGCCCAGACCCGCCTTGCGGAAATACCAGGGCATTGCATCGCCGCCGGAACCCGCGAACTCATTGACGATCATGACCTTGGGGCCGCAAATGGCGCCGCCGGGACTCGCGAAATCGGCGCCTTCGCGCGAGGTCACCATGCACATGAGCGGTCGTCGCAGGTGGTCGATGATATAGTCTGCCAGGAGGCCCCCGTGATTGAACCGCTCATCCAGAATGACCGCTTCCTTTCCTACTTGCGAGAAGAAGTACCGGTTGAAATTGGTGTACCCGCCGTTAGCGGTGTCCGGCAAGTGGACGTAGGCGACCCGGCCCTCCGTCATTTGGCTGACCTTGCGCCGGTTGGATTCGATCCAATCGAGCATCCGCAAACCCTGCTCGCTCTCGACCGGCGCGACAGTGACTTCACGTGCGCTTTTCCCGGTGGGATCGGGTCCGACCTTCAGGACAACCTGCCGGTTGGGCGTTTCCTCGAAGAAGCGGTAGACCTCCTCGGAGGCCCGCACCTCCCGGCCATTGACCGCCAGCAGGTACTCGCCCACCTTCACGTCGACGCCGGGCTGGGTCAGCGGGGCACGCAAGTCCGGATTCCAGTTCTCGCCGCAGTAGATCTTCCGAAAGCGGTAGCGCTCATTCTCGATGACGTAATCCGCCCCCAGCAAGCCGACCTTCACTCTGGGCGGCTCCGGCTTGGCGCCGCCGCGGACGAAGACGTGCCCCAGCGTCAGGTTCCCCAGCATCTCGGTGAAGAGATAGTTGAGGTCATCGCGGCTCCCGATATTCTCCAGGAAGGGCAGGTAGAATTTCTCGGCGGCCGCCAGGTCCAGCCCGTGCGCGTGGGGATCGTACAGGAAGTCGCGTTCGATACGCCAAACCTCATGGTACATCTGCCGCCATTCGGCGCGCGGATCGACGTAGACCTCCATGTCGGCCAGCTTCAGAGACGCGGCATCCGCCTTGGGCGGCTCCGCCGTGCCGGCAATGCGCCAGTCGCCCCCCTGCCGGTACAGCATCTTCTCCCCGTTGGCCGAGACCACAAACGTGGTGACGTTCTCGACGAGCTTGTCCAGCTTGCGCTTCTTCAAGTCGAACTTCTGAACCGCCAATCGGCCATAGGGGTCCGAATTGGGCACCGGCGGCGCCTCTGCCAGGAAGAGCTCGCCTTCTTTCCCCGCGACCAGTTGGACGTAGTTGCGGGGCGGAATGGGCATCGACACGATGCGCTGCCCGAGGCCGTCAAAATCGACCTTCACCGCGGGCGGCTCCTTGGGCTTATCCTTGTCGGAAACCTTGGCTCCTTCCTTGTCGGCCGCCTGCTCCTTGGAGGAGTCCTTGCTCTTGTTGTCCTTGGCTGTCTCTTCTTTGCCTTTCTCCTCATCGCTCTCGGGCGCCAGGGGCGACGCCTCGTCTTTAGCCAGCACCAGGAGGTAAATGCTTCGGGTGACCGGGTGATAGAGGCTGGACATGTCCAGCCAGCTTGCCGTCAAGCCCAAGTCGGTGCTCGCAGTGAAGTACAAGTACTTGCCGCCTTTGTCCCAGTCCGCATAGAGCACGTCGCTCAGCCCGTCGGTCACCTGCTCACTCTTGGCGCTAGCCAACGAATAAAGGAAGGCGGCGTGCAGATGGCTCTTGAGCTGTTTCGTATAGGCTAGCCACTTGCTGTCCGGCGACCAGACCGGATTCAGCATATAGGAAGGATCATCGTAATAGTCCGTATCTACCTTGACGGGTGAACCCTTCTCCACCTCCACGTACCACAGGTTGAGACGCTTGTCCGTGTAGGCAATCTTGCAGTTGTCCGGGGACCACACTGGGGTGTAGAAGAAGGAGGGCGGGCTGCCGAGATCGATTTTCGTCACCTCCCCAAGGCCATTCTGGCTGCGGATGTGCAGCGCGTATTCCCCGGATTCATCGGAGAACCAAGCGATGCGTTTGCCGTCCGGGGACCAAGCCGGGTCGCGGTCGGCCACAGCCGGGCTGGCCGTGATGTTGCGGATGTCGCCCTTTTCGGCCGGGACGGTGACGATCTCTCCGTGCACTTCAAAGACGGCCCGAGCTCCCGAGGGCGACAGGTTGGTGTTCAGAATTCGCTTGGCCTCCAGCTTCTCGAAATGCGGCGCCAGTTCGGGCAACTCGCCGCAGAGGTGCACGTCTACGCGCTTGTCCTGGCCGGAGTTGAGGTCGAACAGGTGCAGCGTACCGAACTGCTCGTAGGCGATGACATCCGGCCCGGCGGATGCGGACTTGAGATCCAAGCCGTGGTTGGCGATTACTTCGGAAACCGCATGCGCTTGCACATCATAGGCGAACAAGCTCACCGGCCCGTTGCGGTCCGATAAGAAGTAGACCTTGCTGCCCACCCACATCGGATTGAAATCATTGGAATTGTCCCGTGGGATCTTCTCAATGGCGCAGTCGGAAAGCCGCGCGATCCAGATGGCCATGGTCTGCCCACCCCGATAATGTTTCCAGGCGTTCTGCCACTGGAACCTGGGAGTGTAGGCAAGGCGGGACCCGTCGCCCGAGAACGAGCCGCTCGACCCCATGGGCAGCGCCAGCTCGGCTGGAAAACCACCTGCCAACGGCACAGTGAACAGCTTGGGCGGGTCAGTGGCGCTGGTCCGAGTGGAGGTGAAAAGAATTCGCTGGGAATCCGGGGTCCAGCCCACCGCTGTGTCGGCGGCGGGATGGTACGTCAGACGCCGCGGCTGGCCGCCGGCCGCTGGGATCACGAACACATCCGGGTTGCCGTAATAATCCGCGGTAAAGGCGATCCACTGGCCCTCCGGCGAGAAATACGGGTCCTGCTTCGCGCCCACGCCCGCGGTCAGACGCTGCGCGTCCCCGCCGCCACGGTCGACGATCCAAATGTCCCCCGCGCAGGCAAAGGCGATCTTATCCCGGCTCACGGTCGGATGCTGGAACAACTGCGGCCTGTCGGTGCCGGCCCAGGCGGCGGTCGTCACCACCAGCAGGCAGAGGGAAGAAAATGGAAGTCTTGTCATGGTGGTCTCCTTCTTGTGCCCTTGTGACGCAAGGACAGCCATAATGTGACTTTCGTTCGCCCTCCGCCGTACCATGGCATCCTTGTAGCAAGGCCGTTCCGGGCTGTCAACATGCACCCACATAAATCATGATAGGAGTTGTTGGTCGTAGGGGGACAGGGGCGGAGGATTCTTCCGGGGAGAATTAACGGTGTCAGGTACATTCTCCGGAGTCGGGCGTTTCACAGGGTCAGGCCTCGAATTAGGATTCCGCTGCAGAACCCTGGTTCGTAGAGGCGGGGTGTGGCGCTTGGGAGGGGCGTGTACGCGGAGGTCAGGAATCACAAGGGAGGCGGTCGAGGAAGCGGAGGCCAAGGCCTGGTCCTTCGGTTCCGTCGCAGGCAGGTATGCAGCATTCGTTTCATGCGTGTACAGATCTCCTTTATCCTATATTATAGGAGGCTTCGCGGGGTTAGGCCTCGAATTAGGAATTATTCCGTTGGGAATCCCGAAGCCATGTTATCGATTTCCAACCCGGATGGAGTCTGGTGTCCCCAGGTTCTCGGTTCCCTCAAGCCCCACCATATGCCGCCGCACCCGTGGGATTCCTGTCTCCCTTCTTTCCCTTGTCTTTCCGTCTGCCTGGCCATAGAATTACGTCTCGCGCCAAGACGCCAAGAGCGCCAAGGGTAAGAACATCGCGCCTCGGTCTTTTTGGCGCCCTTTGCGTCTTGGCGAGAGAACAGGGTTTTGGTTGCGGCCGCAAGCCGCGCTGGGGATTTGAGGACTACTGTGCTTTTGAAGTGGAGGTACATCGAAGTGCAACCGAATCGGTCGAATTTGTCGCGTCGGGATTTCCTGGCCAGCACCGCCACCTGCGTCGCCGTTGCGAGCGTGCTGGGAGCGGGCTGCCAGGAACAGAACAAGCGTGCTGGCAAGGCCACGAATAAGAAGCTAGCCATGTGCGGCCTGGACTGTGCGGCGTGTCCGTGCTTCCTCGCCTACAAGACCAACGATCAGGCCCTGCGGGTCAAGACCGCCGGCGAGTGGTCCAAAGCGTTCAAAGTCGAGCTTGCGCCTGAGGACATCAACTGCGTGGGCTGTCTGAAAACCAAGGGCGTGCTCTTCAGCCACTGCCGCGAGTGTGAGATCCGCAAATGTGGCCTCGCCCGTCAGGTGAAGAACTGTGCCCTGTGCCCCGAGTACTCCTCTTGTGAGAAGATCGGCAAGTTTATCGCCGGCGCCCCGCCGGCCAAGGCCAATCTGGAGGAAGTCCGGCGTGCTCGGCAGAAATGACCGGCTGGGACAGGGGCGAATGACCATCGTTGTGCGCGCTGACCGGCGGAAGGGGAAAATGTTGCCTACATGTGCCGGGCCGCTCTATAATCTTGGCCCAGAGGAGGGGCGTGTCAGGGCGTAGATTTGGTTACGGAGACCCGATCGTGTGGGCAGGCAGGTTGGCAGGCGTTGTTTCGGTGGTTCTAGTCTTTGTCGCGCTGGCGGTCGCAGGCTGCCAGGGGCAACGGACAGAGGCCTCGGCAGCGAGGCTCGGGCCTGCTGCTCGCACGTCTGCACAGGCATCGAGTCCCGAAGTCTCGGGCAAGGACACCGCACTCCAGACTTCAGGTTTCAAACCTCCAGCTTCCGAAGAAACGCCTCACGGCGTCACTACAAACCGGGCTGCGCCCGAGGTCGGGAAAGCGCAAACGGAGCCGGCCAAGCCTGAGTTGTCCGGACCGGCCGTGGAGTTGGCGCTGAAGTTCGTGCCGGGGCAGGGTATCACCTACAAGGTTATTACCGAGCTTCAGAAGAGTGTGGAATGGAAGGGCACGCCGGCGGCTAGGCCGGCCAAGTTCACCGACGGCCGGACGGGCAGTCATGTCGAACTGACGTTCGAGCAGCGGGTGCAGCAAGTACAGGATGACGGCAACGCCGTGCTGGAAATCACGATACGCGGGGTGAAACAGTCGATCGAATCGGTGAACAAAGTGGTGCTCGATTTTGACAGCGATCGGCCGGCCGATGCGAATAGCCCCATGATGGCGTTGATCGGTAAGAGCTATCGGGTGAAGATGTCGCCTAAGGGGCAGGTTCTTGAGATTTCCAACGTTGAGCCCGTGCGGCAGGCGGTGCAGGGCAACTTGCCGGAGCATCACGTGGCCTCGAGGCTTCTCTCCGATGACGAGATTCGCAATCGGCACGAAATTGTGGCGCTATCCGCCCTGAAAGACCGCTTGGCTCGGCCGGGGCAGACGTGGAGCAGTATCAGGACGTTCTCCTTTGACGATCTGGGTGCGAAAACCTATGAGCGGGTATACACGCTCCAGCAGGTGCCGCAGGACGGTGGCCGGGCGGCGGTTGTCGAGATGAAGGCGATCCCTTCGGCCGCCATGGCCGCCCAGTTGCACCAGCAGCAGGCGGCCAACCTGTTCGCCAGAATGTCGGACAACGCCGATAGTTACGAGGGCCGGCTGGTGCTTGACCTCGACCGCGGGCAGGTGCGCGAGTACGCCGAGCAGATGCAGAACGAGTGGATCGTTGCCGACCCGACCTCGGTGGAAAAGGGGCAACCGGCGGCGATCCGGATGGCGGCCAGGCGGTTGTATCGGCTGGAGGAAGTGCCGTAACCGGCCCATGGGACGCGTAGCACGGTATTCTCGCACGCTCTACAGGTATGCGGGCGAGATTGCTTCGCTACGCTTGCAATGACAGAGCGGTCATGAAAGGATATTTGTGAGGGCTACAGGAGCAATTGGGGTCGTAGTTCTTCTGATTTTGTCTGTGGGATGCAGAGCACCGAATCGGGAGGCCGGCAAGGTCGCGGGCGAAGTGAAAGCCGCGCAGGGTGGGCGGGTGTTCTTGACGGTGGATTTCCAGCAGGGGCAGACGCTGCGGTATAAGTTCACCTCGAAGCGGAGTATTGCCATCGACTGGGACCCGAACGCCGCAGCGAGTGCGAATCGGGTGCAGGAGCAAGTCGAAACCTCCGAGATGGTCGTTGCCTATACTCCGGTTGAGGTGGACCCCTACGGCGTGAGCACGCTTCGTGCCCAGGTCGAGTCGGTGAAAGCGACCCGCAGCGGCGGACCCGGCTCGCGCAACTTTGGGACCGACGCGGTGGAGTCCGCCCAGGGCAAGAGCTTCACGCTCAAGGTCGATCCACGCGGCAAGATCGTCGATTCCTCGCAGGTGACGACGCTGATCAAGGAGATGGGCAAGCAGGCCTTTCGGTCCGACACCTCACGCGGGCGGATCAAAGAGCCGGACATGATCTGGGATTTCATTGCCAGTCAGTGGTTCCTGTGGGATGCCCAAGCGTCGGTCGAGCGGCCGGCCGAGGGGGTGGCGATAGGGCAGACCTGGCCCTCGCAGCTTTGTGTGCCGACGCCCATGGTGATGCGTCGCGCTCGTAATGTAGTCTACCGGTTGGACGAGGTTCGCCAGAATGTGGCGGACTCTTCGTGGCGAGGGCGTCCCGCCCTTGTGTCGCGCGGTCATCCTGGCCTCGCCTTGTCAGACCACGATGCGTCCGTTGTGCCCCAAGTGCAAGGGCAAGATGCCCTCGCCACGGGAAGACAAGGGCGAGACGCCCTCGCCACGCCTGGGGGTGCTACAGAACCGGTCGCGGTCATCACGAGCACCTATACGCCGGCGGACTCGACGCCGGCGGGCTGGCCGATCCCTTATTCCGGGCAACTGCAAATGAGCGGAACGTTCGGTTTTCTCGTCTCGTACGAGGTCCTGGGGCTGGACGGAACCGGCGAGGAACTGTTCAACCTCCAGGCCGGCCGGATCGAGCAGCGGCGGGAGACGTATACTCTGCGGGTCAAGGCGGGAGTGCCGCCGATGGGCATCAAGGCCAATCCGCATCTCAAGATCGACCAGACGTTGACAATGGAGTTGATGGGCGAACAAATTCGAAATCCGAATCTCGAAATCCGAAACAAATCCAAATGACCAAAGCCGGAGGAAATCCGAGATTCGAAACGAGGCCCGGGCCAGCGACAGCGTTTTGAACCTTTGAATTTCGAGCTTGTTTCGGATCTCGAATTTCGTGCTTCGTGCTTTCTTGATGGGAGGTGGCGAAAACTTGGACCGGAACATTCTATGGGCGCCGTGGCGTATTCCCTATATTCGGGGTCTCGAAAAGGATGAGGGCTGTTTCCTCTGCCATGATCTGGCGCATCCCGAGGACGATGCGAAGAACCTGGTTTTGTGGCGGACCGCCCGGAGCCTCGTGGTCCTGAATCGGTTCCCGTACAACAATGGCCACCTGCTGGTCGCTCCGGCCCGGCACATCGCCGATCTGGGCGAGGCTTCCGAAGGGGAAATGCTCGAGTTGCTGAAGCTCGTACGCGAGGCGCAACGAGCCCTTGCGATGGCGGTCAGTCCGCATGGCTTCAACGTGGGCTTGAACTTCGGCCGATGTGCGGGCGCAGGGCTGCCGGGCCACATGCACATCCACGTGGTGCCGCGCTGGGAGGGCGACACGAGTTTCATGAGCGTATGCAGCGATACGAAAGTGGTCAGCCAGTCGCTGGCGGACTTGTTAGCGGAGTTGAAGAAGGCAAGTGCCGGGCATGAGTTGCCCTGTTTGTAGTGTGCCCGTAAGGGCATAAAGGGAAGTGAGATGGTTGATTTGTGAATCAGCAAGCAACCATCAGACTTCCAACCTGTAAGAAAACGCCTCACGGCGTCACTACAAACTGACAACTATCAACCGATGACTATTCTTATGTTCGACGGACCAAGTTCCTATGCTGTTACGGAGGTGGTGAGCAAGGGGAGAGTTTTCCCGGAGCCGCCTCACGCGTATCGCTCCGATTTCGAGCGGGACCGCGACCGGATCATCCACTCGTCGGCATTTCGGCGACTGGAGGGCAAGACGCAGGTCTTCTCGCCCGGCATCAACGATTACTACCGCTCCCGGCTGACGCACACGATCGAGGTCGCCCAGATCGGACGGACGATCGCCAAAGTGCTCGGACTCAACGAGAGCCTCACGGAGGCGATCTGCCTGGCCCACGACCTGGGCCATCCGCCGTTTGGGCACGCCGGCGAGGCCGCTCTGAATGCCTTGATGATCGACCACGGCGGTTTCGAGCACAACGCCCAGTCGCTGCGCGTCGTCGATCTGCTCGAACATCCGTATCCGGCATTCATGGGCCTGAACCTGATGTACGAAACCCGGCTGGGCCTGGCCAGACACAAGAGTCGATATGACCGGCCGGAGAACCGTGTCTTCGCGGAGGTCAACGGTACGCTCGAAGGCCAGGCGGCCGACATCGCCGACCGCATCGCCTACAATTGCCACGACCTCGAAGACGGGATGCGGGCCCGGCTGCTGGAGCCCGAGTCGATGGGGCATATCGAGATTTTCACCGAGGCCAGGCGTCGCATCCAGGTCGATGCGATCGACGACTGGACGATCCGCCGGACCCGCACGGCCAAGGCGATCATCGACGCCCTCGTCGGCGACTGCATCGAGACCAGTCGGGCGAGCATCGCGGCGGCGGGGATCCGGACCGCCGCCGAGGCGTGTGCCCAAGCCCGGAACTTGATCGCGCTGTCGGCCGAGAGCGAGATCAGACTGGTGGAGTTGGAGGATTTCCTGCTCCAGCGGTTCTACCATCATGAGTCGCTCGTGCAGACCGCAGAGAAGGTGCGAGGCTGGCTGGCCGAACTCTTTGAGAGGTTGTGCCGTCAGCCCGAGGAGATGCCGGGCTACTTCCAGAGGTTCATCCCGCCGCACGGCCTGGAGCGGGCCGTCTGCGACTACATCGCCGGCATGACCGACCGCTACTGCCTCAAGCTGCTCGGCATGGTGAATCCATAATCACAAGCCGCGCTTCGTCATCTGTTTCCTTTTGACTTGACTGGGCCTTATGGGGTAGTGTTTGGGCTGGATGAACTGGAAACGATGGATCGCGACGTGCTTTGGGTTGGGTTGGCTGCCGATGGCCCCGGGGTCGTGGGGGTCGCTGCCGCCCGCCATCGTTTTTGGCTTGCTCATGTATGCCGGCGCGCCCGGCGCGACGACGGCGGTGATGGCAGTCATGCTGGTGGTCGGATGCGTGGCTTGTGTTCTTTATTCGCCGGCCTCCATTGCCGCGAAAGGCGATGACGACCCGGGCGAAGTGGTCATGGACGAATTCGCGGCCCAGGCACTGACGTTCCTGATCTTGCCGCTGCTGGTGCCACGCGGTCTCTCCGGCTGGGAGAGCTTCGTCCTGGCGGGTTTCGGATACTTTGCCTTTCGGGTCGTCGATATCGTCAAGCCCTGGCCGATAGGGGAGTTGGAGCGTTTGCCGGCCGGCTGGGGCATCCTGGCGGACGATCTCGCGGCCGGAATCTGTTCGGCGATTTTCGTATTCGTGGCTATGAAGCTGCTGGTTAGAGTGTAGCCGAATGGCTGGGGATTTCGGTTGCTCCTGCTGATGCTCGGATGGTAAAGTGGAATCATGACGACGATTCGCTACATTTACTGGCAAGATGAAGGTATGTGGCTGGGGCATTTGGAGGAATATCCGGACTACATGACCCAAGGCGAGACGGTTGACGAGCTCCAAGAGAATCTCAAGGATCTGTACGACGAGTTGACCAGTGGCCGTATACCAGGGGTGCGACGGGTGGCGGAGCTGCGAATCGCATGAAGCGCGCTGATTTAGTCCATCGGTTGGAGAGCGATGGATGCGTCCTGCTTCGTCACGGGGCTCGCCACGATTGGTATCAGAACCCACGGACGGGAGCGTGTCAGCCTGTGCCTCGGCATCGCGAGATCAATGAGCATCTGGCACATCACGTTCTGCGCAAGGTTCAGGGTTAGCCCGGATGGCGAAAGACTACAGCGTCGAGGTTTGTCGGGAACTTCAGGAGCGGTTTCGCTGCACCGGCGTGCGCCGGCCGATGCGGGTCGGCCGGTATGATCCCGGAACCGAGTTGACCTACCAGGTTCGGGGCCTTGAGGGCGACCGGACCGCTAACGTTCGTCTGGCGGTCGAGCGGTTTGTGGGGGGCGGCTTTGCCGGACAGGTCTACCGGGTGAAGATCGTTGGTATTGAGGGGGCCCAAATCGCGGGATTGGAGACGGGCGGCTGCTATGCCATGAAGATCCTCGTCCCGCCTTCGGGTTTTTCACGCCTGTTTCGAGACCTGCTCTATTGGGTCGGCTTCCAGGGTCCGTTTCAACTCCAGGTCAATCCCGCGGCAGCTCGTGCCGGAGCCTTATGGCAGAAGATCATTCGCCGGGCGGCCCAGACCAAGTTTGGCGATGAGCGGGCCGTGGTGGATATCTACGGTACGTTCGTGGATGAGCAACTTGGCAGTTGCGGCGAGCTGAGCGAATGGGTGGACGGGCGGACGTGGCGCCTGGAGGTCGATGATCGGCTCGATCTGCTGCGCCGGTGGCGGCATGGCAAGGCCGTGGACGCCGGGCGTCTCGGGTCGCCCGAGTATCGGGCCAAGAAAGGTTTCATGCGTGAATTCGTCGGGCTGCTTCATGAGATGGGAGCCTACGAGTTCGCACGACAATACGAATGGTCCACCTGCAAGAGCCAGCCCAATTGTCTGAAGAGGCGGGGGGCGGAGGAGGACCCTGCGGCCGGATTGGTCGCCGTCGATTTTCGGGCCGGTTTGGCATTGCTGCCATTTCTGCCGATGAGTCCGGGCGATATCAAGCTGATTTTCCAGGGGCTCGGCCGAGGCTCGCTGGTCCAGTTCGACCGGGGCAGTCTCGACCGGCTGGATCGCTTTGTCGCTGCGCATAGCAGCGAATTCGCGGACATGCAGGGGACCTTGACGGAGTTGAAGGCGGCGGAGCGAGTCTATCGCGATTCCGTGCCCGACATCACCCACAATCACCTCCGGCTGCTCTACAGCGGCCGCTTGTGGGGCACGATGTTGGACAGCGCCGTAACCGGCTGGAAAATCAAGAACCTTGCCGATGAGAGATGCGAAAAGGCACTTCGCAAGAGCCGTTTCTTCGCGCTGGCGTTCCTGTTGGTCGGCTGTGTTCCGTTTCTGGGCAAGGTGCTTCGACGTGCGATGGGCCGGCCGGATTGGCGCGAGCACTACGTCCGGCTGTTGACCAGCTTTTCGTACCTCGGCCAAGCCTTCCGGGCCAAGGTGGCCGAGAAGTCAATAGAATGGCACCGAAAGGGGCGGGTCGATGCCGAACGCGCGCTGCGGCTGGTGGACGAGCCGTGGAGATCCCTGGGGCATTGGCCCTTGTCAGTTCTGCCGGCGGGGCTGCACCGGTCTGTGACCGATTGGCGGTATGCCAAGGAGAAGCTGGCCTATCTGTTCGTCCGGCCGGTTCGCCTGTATTTCGACGCCGCATTCCGCGAACAATGGCTGCGGGATATGCTGGCCGAAGGGCAGAAGAAGCATATTCTTAACGACCGTGATGCCGCGGCGATCCTCGCGCAGATCGGCGAGCCTTTCATCCAGAAGTACCTCAAGAGCCTGGCGGTTCACGTTTGCTGCATGCCGGTGACGCACGTTGTGGCTACGGCGCTCGCGATTATCTATGTCGCAACACACCCGGAAATGCCGCGTGTTCAGGCTTGGGGTGTCGGACTGGGCATCATTGCGCTGTTTCAGGTGGTGCCCCTGTCGCCTGGATCACTAACTCGAGGCCTGTACGTGGTTTATCTCGTGGTCCGGGAACGCAACTTCAGGGACTACAACATCGCGGTCTTTCTGGCTTTTTTCAAATACGTCGGGTACCTGGCGTTTCCGATTCAGATGACTTACCGATACCCGGCATTGGCGCGGTTCATGGCCGCCCACTGGGCGACGGAGGCGGTGCATGTCGTTCCGGTGTTCGGCGAGCACGGGGCCTTGCTGGAGCACTGGGTCTTCTGCCTGTTCTACAACTGGCCTCTGACGATCCGGCGACGGATGGGCCGGCGTGCTCAGATCAGGGCCTCGACGGAGCCCCGGTACTGGCACGTGGGCGCATGCGTGGTTGCCGCAACGGCGGTGCTCGGTCTTGCGGATTATGGCTACCTGGCGCAGGCAGGTCAGGTACCCACTCTGCGGGCGTCTTGGTGGCTATTGGTGGTCGTGCCCCTGCTGTGCGGCTCCCTGGCGACTTTGGGCTGTGGCGGGGCTGCCCTCGGACGGCGAATTGTCGTGGCGGCCTTGGCGGGCGTATCGACGGCCCTGGTCGCCACGCTGATTTTGGCGGTTCTGGGCTCGAACAGCGGGCTGGCTCCCTCGGCGGCGATTCCTGTGGCTGTCTGGCGGACCTTCATCCTCACGATTCTCTCCACGATCGGGGCCGTTTTTACGGAATTGACGCTCCCCGAGCCTGTTTGAGAGCGGAGTCTCGCTGATTTCCCCGAGGTAACACAATTTGACGTTTGCCTGTTAAATGCACCGGCGATATGCTCCAAAATAGGGACCCTGAAAACTGTACGGAGAGTGTGATTGGGCAGGATAGAGAGGCTACAAAAGATTTGGACCAGAAAGCGTTTGAAATCCGAAAAAAAGCGGGTAGAATTCAGGACCTACCTGAAAAAAGGTTAGGGATATTGCTGCTTGTACGTATAATGAAAGAAACATGAGCCGGTACAGGCCCGAAGTCCGGGTGCTTCACGGCTCGACTGGATACCGAAAGAATTCTGTGGAGGGTTCTTTCCCTCATGCCGGCGAACAGTTATAGCTCTTTGTGCGACGACTTCTATATCGACATGTATGTAAACACGGAATTGGATCTGCCCACGGCGCGGGATACGATTCTGACGTTTTTCGAGCGTATCCAGAAGCAGTTTCCCACGATGGGGCGGTTTTCCCGGCATGACAACGGGGAATACTGCCTGGAAGAGGACCCCGTGTCAGGCCAGTCCCGGTGGGTTAGCCTGGAGACGGATCGCATCGGCTCCGGCGTGGTAAATCCGGCGAGCGTGGAAGAGGTGTACCAGCAGGATAAGCTGGTGCTGGAGCTCATGCCGTACATGTTGGGCGTAACTTCGCTCGATGTCGATTCCATCGATGTAACTTTTGCCATGGATTTCGACTGCGCCGGCAATCACGATGAGATCATTGCCGAGGCCTTGTTCGGCTCCAGCGCCTTTGGCTGGCTGTTGGACTGGCCGCACGTCAAGCCGATCGTGTATTCGCCTTCCATGGTGATCACGCTTTCGGCGGATGAGTTTACGCAGGCCCGCGTGAGCATCGAATCCAAGACGAGCATCTTCGAGCCCGGCGAGAAGGAGGAGAATCGGGACCAGGCGATTACCTTGTCGTTGACGGTCCGCCAGTATCCCAAAGGAAACGAGCGATTTGACCCCGTGGTCTCGTTCGAGCGCCAATGCCAACTGGCGGAAGAGCTGCTGAACGAGCGGATTATCCGCTACTTCGTGCAGCCGCTGACAGAGGTCATTGCCCAGCGGCGGTCTCCGTAAGACGCGCGCGGAAAGGAGTCCGAGTTCCGATGGCCATTGAAGCCCCGCTGAGCAAGTATAAACGAAACAATTTCGTCATCGGCATCGTCGTGTGCCTCGTGATGGCCCTGTGGTTTGGCTACGATGGACGTTTCAACCAGGGCTTCATTGCCAAGCACACGAACGAGCAGGGCCGTCCGGACGGCGCGCTGGTCTTCAATCAGAAATCCCCCCCATTTTTTGCCGTAGGTGCATTGGTCCTTGGCGCGTACTGGTACGCGATCCGCCAGCGCAAGCTGGTAGCCGCGGAGGATGCCTTGGTCTTTGCCGGCGGCAAGAAGATTCTCTACGACGCCATCGAGCAGATCGACAAGACGCATTTCGAGACCAAGGGCCTCTTCACCCTCACCTACAAGAGCGAAAACGGCCGCCTGTCTCGGTGCAAGCTGACCGACCGCCAATACGACAACCTCAAGCCCATCCTGGATCACCTCATAGCCCAGATCTCGTAGCATGGGCATCCTGCCTCGCTGTTCTACACATCTCGGGATGGTAGAACCGGATACGGGATTTTGGCTCAGAAAACGGGCTTTCGGATGCTCCACTATTCCGGTCTGTCTGGACCCGGAAGTCATAAGAGATCATTGGAGAGCCCCGATTCAGCCACAAAAACGCCATATATTCATGCAAACAGCAACAAGTCAAAGATGTGTAGAACAATGAGGCATCCTGCCCATGAGTAATCACGGGCGTCTCGCCCGTGGGCTTTGACGTCTCTGTTCCATCGGCTCAACCCCTCACGGCCACACAATTGCTCTCCAAGATCAGTAGTCTCTGAGCTTCCGCATCCATTGGGGCCAGTCCTCGGGCTTGACCCCGCCCGCCTTGGTCCAGGGTCCGGCCCTGTCGAAATCATGGGACCACTTCAAGGTCCAAAGCTCCTTGAGCCCGACCTTCCGCACAGACCAATCGAGGAACAGGCCGTTCACAAACGTCTCGTGGCGATTCATACAGAAAGTCCCGATACCAAAGCCGCTGCCGCTCTCGGGTCGCCACGGCGGCCGTTCGTTCGCAAAGATAAGAGGACCGGACCATGGCATCCGCGCATCCAGCAGGACGGGAATGTCCGCCCTGCCCCGCATAGACAGGACATCCAGGTCGATCCAGCCGGCGCGGACCAGGGTGGTATCGAGGAAGCTCCAATGGAAGCCATGGAATAGCAGTTGGTTGAATCCGTAGCTGCCCTGAAAGGGCGGCTCGGGAGTCGTGATCTCCCACGCGGCGAATGCCGATCCGGGCGTCCCTCGGACTTGATACGCAGGACCGAATGCCGTGGGCCCGCCACCACCGAAGCCCCCGCTTCTGGAAGGCTCGGTAGCCAGCGGACAACAGGCGATGTCCCTGGTGCGAAAATGGTGGAAGGAATCTTGCGGCTCGTTCGCGTCCTGGCCGCTGAGCAAGGCGCCGCGCAGGAGCCATATGCCGTCCGAGCCGGACATCGTGGCCGGGAAGCGCCCCTGATGGTCCTCCGTATAGGCCGCCAAGGCCGTTCCCCATTGTCGCAGGTGTGACTGACAGATCATTGCCTTGGCATGCTTTCTGACCCGTGACAAGGCCGGAACCAGGATGGCCAATAGCAGGGCAATGATGGCGATGACCACCAACAACTCGATAAGCGTGAACGCTCTGCTCGCGCGCATGGCTATCTGTCCTGAACGTCCTGCCTACGGTGAACTTCCCGCAACCGAATACCCCAACCGGCCCCAGGTGGCTCTTTGCACTCTTTGAAGGTCGTACCAGCCGTCCTCGGTCTGCGGCTCGTAGTCCCCGTTTTCCATCATTTCGCTGAACAAGTTGTAGACCGGCATCAACCTGCGCGGCATCTTCACGGTTTCCCGGCCTTTCCACTTCCAATACTCGGCGTGCCCGTCCGCCATCGAGAGCGTGACGCCGTCGGCATGGCAGATTGGAGGCGGGCTGGTCCAGCGCCACTTGGGAGATAGGTAGTGGACATCGAAACAATCGTAGGTCTGGCCCGTATCGACAAAGACCGCACGCTGCGAGGCCCCCGGACTGACGATATCGGTGAGCCGCGTCAGTTTCAGGACGGTAGAACCGACGCGGAGGCCGGGCTGCGTCAACTCCAGGGATTGAAAGGCACCGCGAGGCACATACGTTCCTTCCACGTCGCGTCCGTTGGCCGACGCGACCGTCGCGTACGTCAGCGCGTGGCCGGTCCGACCCCGCGGGCAGCGATAGATGTCGATGTCCCGCAGATACGGCCACAGAGGACCTTTTTGCCCGCTTCGGAGCAGGGCCGCGCGGTTCGCAGGATAGAGAAAAGGGATGCCCGCCCAGCCTGCCAGCTTCCGGCCCGCGGTCGCCGTCTTCACGTTAAAGGCCGCGCCGCCGACGAGCCGGCCTCCGTGCTCGTCGGCGTAGGCCACCCACGCCAGAGTCAGTTGCCGGAGGTTGCTCAAGCACACCGCCCGCTGGCCCCGCTCACGCGCCAGACGCAGGGCGGGAAGGAAGATTGCCAGCAGGACCGCAATGACCGCGATTACGACGAGCAGCTCAATGAGCGTGAAGCCGCTGGAGGGAGTAGTTGGGTTAGAACAACGGCGCCGCCGACGCGCATCCGGCTTCGCGCTGCCGATCTGGCTGGCTCCGCAATTCACCGCTGGCGCTCCCATCCGCTAAACAGACAAGCTTTGAGGTGGCAGACACGCAGTTTCCAGAGGTGCAAAAATCAAAGCCGGTCCGTCCCGTGCTGTTTCAACAGCCTAACTCCATTGTGCCATCTGGGGCGGATTTGTCAAGCCTCCGGTTGGGAGCCTCAGGGCAATTGCACGTGAGCGTCGGGCATGCCTGTGGTACGGGCATCCTGCCCGTGAGGCTTCGTGGCCCCGGCATCCTGCCGATGGTTCATGGGCTGGAAGCCCATGCCACGTCGATACAATGTCCACATGCAATTGCCCTGTTGGGAGCCTCCGGGTCGAAGGGCTTTTTGTGTGCGACTAATTTTCGTGGGGGCTGCTGGGCCATGTTCAAACCGGATTCTGAAGGGCAGCCTCGGGTGGCAGCCTCAAAGCCAAAGGCTTTGGGGATGGCCGGGCCAACGAATAGGAACCTCTCCCGCATCCGCGTCCAACCATCCCCAAGGCCGGAGGCCTTGAGGCTGCCACCCGACCCCCACAAAACGCAGTCGCACACGGCTTTTTGCCGAATTCATAATTTGATTGACCGGAGAGAGTTGCCCAAGTAGTCTGTGGTGGTCTGTCCTTGTAGCACGGGCATCTGGCCTGTGATTCTGAATCTATGGGCGCGGGCGCCCATGCTACGTAGAAGCTTCGGTTGAACGGTTTGGAAAGTACGAGCTCTGCAATGAACATCTGTGTAGTCGGTTTGCAGTGGGGCGACGAGGGCAAGGGTAAGGTCGTCGATATCCTCGCGGAGAACAGCGATATCGTGGTTCGCTACGGCGGGGGCTCGAACGCGGGGCACACCGTCGTGATCGGCGACGAACGTTTTGCCTTGCACCTGCTCCCGAGCGGCTCCGTTCGGGCCGGCGTCGTCTGTATCATCGCCAACGCGGTCGTCGTGGACCCGGCGGTGCTGATCGGCGAGATCGACGGCTTGGCCCAGCGGGGCATCACGCTGGAGGGCCGACTTCTCATCAGCGAGAACGCGCACGTCGTCTTGGACTACCACAAGAGAGAGGATCAGTTGCGCGAAGAGTCGCTGGGCAAGCAGAAGCTGGGCACGACCGTTCGCGGCATCGGTCCGTGCTATGCGGATAAGGTCGGGCGCAGCTACGCCGTGCGGATGAGCGATTTTCGTAACCTGCCGGAGTTGAGCAAGAAGCTGCACACCATTCTGGAGTACAAGAACAAGCTCTTTGCCGCCCTTTACGGGGCCGAGCCGATGAGCGTCGACGCCGTCATGGAGAACTGCAAGCAGTACGCGGCTCGGCTGGCGCCCTTGGTCACGGATACCACGGAATGGCTGCACACGGCGATTGCCGAGGGCAAGTCCGTCCTCTTCGAGGGCGCCCAAGGCTCGCTTCTCGATCTGGACCACGGGACGTTCCCCTATGTGACGAGCTCCAATTCCAGCTCGCTGGGCGTGCCCGCGGGCTGCGGGGTGCCGGCCCGCATGATCCACAAGTACATCGGTGTGGCCAAGGCGTACACGACCCGCGTGGGAGCTGGGCCGTTCCCGACGGAATTGGATAACGAGATCGGGCAGTATATCCGCGACAAAGGCCACGAATACGGCACGACGACAGGCCGGCCGCGGCGGTGCGGGTGGTTTGACGCGGTCGCCGCCGCCTACAGCGTCAAGATCGGGTCGATTGACTCGCTGGCGCTGTTGCACCTGGATACGCTTGGGGGATTGAAAGAGTTGAGCCTCTGCTCGGCTTACGAGATTGATGGCGAGAGGAAGACGTTCTTTCCGGCCAACATCGACCGGCTCGCCAAGGCCAAGCCTATCTACGAGCACATGGCTGGCTGGGACGAGGACATCGGCCAGGCGACGATGTTCAAACAACTGCCGAAAAACGCGCAGGCTTACGTGCGACGGATCGAGGAGATCATCGGCAAACCCATCAAGATGATCGGGGTGGGGCCCCAGCGAAGCCAGACCATCATCAGGCGATAGACGTATATGAGTGATTCCGTGGCCCAAGCGAAGATCATGGAGCAGAGGCTCGGCGAGACCGCGAAACGGCTGGGATTGGATCCGGCGCAATTGCCGCGCAATATCGCTATCATCATGGATGGCAACGGTCGCTGGGCGCAGCGGAAGAATCTGCCGCGCTACGAAGGACACCGGCAGGGGGCCAAGACGGCCGAGATCATCGCGCAGGCCTGCGTCGATTTCGGCATGCAGTCGCTGACGCTGTACTCCTTCAGCATCGAGAACTGGAAGCGGCCCAAGGCAGAAGTCAACGCTCTGATGCACCTCTACGCCGATTACCTGGTCGCGATTCGGCCGAACCTGATGCGAAACAACGTCAAGCTGGTGCATTTGGGACGAATTGCGGGATTGCCCGAGATGGTCAGCGATTCGCTCCGAGAGACGATGGATCTGACGAAGAACAACACGGGCATGGCCCTGGCTCTGGCCCTCAACTACAGCGGCAGGGCAGAGATCGTCGATGCCGCCAGAGCGATCGCGGAGGCGCACAAAGAGGGGCGGCTGGGACTGGACGACATCGACGAGAATTGCATCAGCAAGCACCTGTACACGGCCGAGTTGGCCGATCCGGACCTTCTGATCCGAACTGCCAGCGAGCTGCGCGTCAGCAACTTCCTCCTGTGGCAGATTTCTTACAGCGAATTCTACGTGACGGATACTCTCTGGCCGGAGTTCGATGAAGGGTCGCTGGAAAAGGCGTTTCTGGCCTACGCCCGCCGAGACCGGCGGTTCGGGGCGATTGACGCGGGCACGCCGGCTACCGGCCGGACGGCCAAGGCGGCGACATCGTGAACCGAACGTCATCCGGATTTGGTGACAAACGGTTCACCTGTTAGGAATCGCGCGGTTGGAGATTGCTTCGCTCCGCTCGCAATGACATACAATGCCCGTGCACGGCATCGCGAGGAGCGTTGATGACGAGGCAGTCTTCCGACCGCACTGTCGCGGAATTTGCGAATTGCAGGAGTCGCGAGTCCATCGCATTCGCCAGTCATGCTCAAACACAGGCTACTTTTCGGGCTCTTGATGACCGTCCTTCTGGTCGGCCTCATCGTTGTCGACGCTTGGCTCGACGGCTCTCTGACTGTCTCGATCGCCGACAATAAGCCGGTTCAGGCCACGCTGCTGGCAGGCGTGCTCGTCGCAGTCCTGAGCCTTGGTGGTATCGAGCTCTCCCGGCTGGCCGCCGCCAAAGGACTCGTGGTGCTCAATCCCGTTGCCGCGATAGGGTTGGCTCTGCTCGCAACAACTTGGTACTGGCCGCAGTTCACCCAGGTCCCCCCGAGTACGTATTTTCTCCTGGCTGTCACGATTGTGCTTGCCGCCATGTTATTGCAGCAACATTTCCAGCTTGGCAACAACGGGGCACTGGGCAACTGTGGCATCAGTTGCTTTTCCGTGCTGTACCTCGGTCTTTTGGGGGCCTTTGTGCTGGGGATCCGGATCGACGGCGGCCCCTGGGCTGCCCTGATGTTCATTTTTGTCGTAAAGTGTTCTGATATCGGGGCTTACACGTTTGGCAAGCTCTTCGGAAAACACAAGCTCTCACCCCGCGTCAGTCCGGGAAAGACCTGGGAGGGTCTGGGTGGAGCCATCGTTGCGGCGGCGGCCGTGAGTATAGCATTTGCCGTAGTTTTTGGTATAATGAAGGTCTGGCTTGCCCCGATCTTTGGCGTGTGCATGGCCGTGGTCGGGCAGTTGAGCGATTTGTCCGAGTCGATGCTCAAACGCGATGCCCAGCAGAAGGATTCCTCGAACCGCGTGCCAGGGTTTGGCGGTATACTGGATGTGGTCGATTCGCTGCTGTTTGCGGCACCGACTGCGTATGTGTTCTTCAGATTCGCGGCGTAAGGGAGGCCCGGCTGAAGAAGGAGTTAGAAGTGGAGTTCTGCAAAATGGAGATTGGGCCTATATTCTTCCAGGAAATCTTATTCTTCGATTTCCTGGAAGAATCGGCGTCAGTTATTCTCTGTCAGGCGGTTAGGAGTTGGGAAGGAAAAATCGAGAAACGAGATTTTTCCTTCCCAAAGTAGGCCCAATCTCCATTTTGCAGAACTCCACTCCGAAGTACTGTAGCGAGAAGCAGATTTGGAAGTAACGGTACAATTAGACCCTGAAAGACAGCTTGAGCTGTTCGGCCCTGCCGACAGCCATCTACGGCTCCTGCGTCGGTCCTTGGGCGTGCAGATCACCGCGCGCCAGTCGGACCTGCATATCAGCGGCGCGGAGGCGAGCGTCCATCGGGCGGCCGACGTGATCGACCAGATGCAAAAGCATCTGCTCAAACATCGGCAACTGACGGCGGACGATGTCGTCGAATTTGTCGAGCAAGGCCCGGTACCGGACAAGGAGGAGAGCGAGCAGGCGATCACGGTCTACTCCAACAAGGTCGTGGAGCCCTCGACGGAAGGCCAGTTGAAGTACATCGAGACGATGCTCCACAATGATGTCACTTTTTGCACGGGTCCGGCCGGGACGGGAAAGACGTATCTGGCTGTAGCCGTGGCAGTGTCCATGCTCAAGAAACGCCAGATTCGGCGCATCGTGCTGGCCCGACCGGCGGTCGAGGCGGGCGAGAAACTCGGCTTTCTGCCGGGCGATATCGCCGCCAAGGTCAACCCGTACCTGCGACCGCTCTTCGATGCGATCGAGGACATGATGGACTTCGCCCAAATGCGGAAGTTCATGGAACTGGATATCATCGAGATCATCCCCCTGGCCTTCATGCGCGGCCGCACGCTGAACGAGGCCGCCATCATCTGCGACGAGGCCCAGAACACTTCGGGTTTGCAGATGCTGATGGTGCTGACCCGTCTGGGGCACGGCTCCAAGATGATCATCACTGGCGACGTTACCCAGGTGGACTTGGCCGCCAACCAGAAAAGCGGCATGGTCGAAGCTATCGAGATTCTTCAGCACGTGGATGGCATTGGCGTCGTGGAATTGAGCCAGCAAGACATCGTACGGCATCGGCTGGTCCAGAATATCGTCGAGGCCTACCGCTTGAAGCAAGAGGCCAGAAGCCGTGCGGCAGAGCGGGGGAGATCGTGATGGCGTGGGAGCCGGTACCAGGGAGCGGTCGGGCTGTACGTCTCTGTGATGGCTTTATGCCAGGCAGGTGGTATGACGCTGCTTAGAAAGACCAGCCCCCGGCGGGATCAGGTCCGCCGAAACATCGGAATCGAGCGGTCGTTCTGGTCCTCGCGACTGGCGGATGCCGACGTGGTGGTCTCGCTGCTGCTCTGGCTGACCTGCGTGGTACTGTGCGTGGGCGTGCTCTCCTTCGGGCTGGCACAACAGGGGCGCTATCGCGCGATCGCTGCCTCTGCGGTAGTCGTCGCCTTCGCCGCGGTAGGGGGCGGACTGTACATCAATCATTATCAGCGTCGCCTGTTGCGGAATCACGCCCGGGCTCTGGCATTGGTCGTGCTCTTTCCGGCATTGTTGACGGTGACCAAGCTGGGCTCGCTTTCGAGTGGTGAGGCCCTCTGGGGGTTGGGCTGGGGCGTGGGCACGGCGATCCTCACGTCGATCATCCTGGTGATCGCCTATGACCAGCGGTTCGCCATCGGCATGAGCGCGTTGTACTGCGTTCTGGCATCGCTCGCGGTGGGGCCCAAGCCGGAACATGCCTTACAACTGCAGGGGATGAGGCTATTTCTCACGATGCTGGCAGGGGCGGGTGTCTGCTGCTTCACGCTGAAAGAAATTCGCACGAGAATGAAGCTGCTGGAGGTCAGTGCCTTGGCCGCGGCGGTGGTCTTTGTTACGGCTCTGGCGGTCCCTTACCTGAATTTCCTGGGCGAGCCCCCGCGCTGGACGAACGTCCTGCAGGCCTCCGGTTACTACGCCTGTGCGGCGTTCCTCGCGGGTGCGTCGATGCAAAGTCTGCTGCCGCTGATCGAGAAGGTCTTCCGCATCGCGACGAGCATGACCCTGTTGGATTACTCCGATGCCAACCAGACGCTGCTCAAGAAGCTGGCGATGGAGGCACCGGGGACCTTCAGCCACAGCCTGCTCATCGGGTCGATGGCGGAGGCCGCGGCGGAGGCTGTGGGCTGCAACGGACTGCTCTGCCGCGTCGGGGCGTACTATCACGACATCGGCAAGATCAACAAGCCCAAGTACTTCACCGAGAATGAGATGGGCTCGACCAGCAAGCACAAGGAGCTCTCGCCCGCCATGAGTCAGCTCATCATCGTGGGCCACGTCAAAGACGGCACGGAGATGGCCAAGGAGTTCGGCTTGCCCATCGTCCTGCACCAGTTCATTGAAACCCACCACGGCACGACCCTGGTGGAGCCGTTCTACTACGAGGCGAGGCGGAAGTATGAGGAATCCGGGCCGGGGGGAGTGAGCAAGAAGCTCATCGAGGCGCCTCCGAGTGAAAGCGAATTCCGCTACGCGGGTCCCCGGCCCAGAAGCCGGGAAGCGGCCATTGTCATGCTGGCCGATGCCGTGGAAGGGGCCACCCGATCCCTGTCCGACGTGACGCTGGCCAAGGTCGAGGCGGTCGTGCACAACATGGCCATGAAGCGGCTGGAAGACGGCCAGTTTGATGAGTGCGATTTGACGCTCCGCGAGCTCAGTCAGATCGAAGCGAGCATATCGAAGTCTCTGGCGGCTCACTATCACGGGCGCATCGCTTATCCTACGGCGCCGGACGCGCCCTCCCGTACGCCCAAGCCGAGCGTGCCCAAAATGGTCGAGACGTGAGCCTTGGCGACGATGGTTACGGTCCAGATCACAAATCATGTCGAAAAGCTCCCCGCGGATGTGCCGCAGCTCAGGAAGCTGGTGCGGACGGTCTGCCAGCGGTTCGGGATTGCCCAAGCTCGGGTCAGCATCGGTGTCGTGGATGATGCCGAGATCAGCGTGCTGAACCAGCAGTTCCTGAACCATGAGGGGACGACGGACTGCCTGAGTTTCGATTTGTCGGACGAGACGGAGCCCGAGGGGCGGAGGGTCTTCGATCTGATTGTCAATGGCGAACTGGCGCTGCGCGAGGCGGCCCGGCGCGGGCACGAGGCACGGGCCGAGCTGGCGCTGTACATCACGCACGGGCTGCTGCACCAACTTGGCTTCGACGACGCCACCGAAAAGCAGGCCCGCCGGATGCACCGGACCGAGGATGAGATTCTGCAACATTTGGGCTATGGATTGGTGTATAATAACGGATTGCAGGCACCCTAGATTGCCCCTGCTTGGTGGTCTGGGCCTGAAGGAATACTGAAAGGGAGTTGAACGTGGGGTTTGTCGGTTGGGCTGTGCTGTTGACCTGCCTGTTTGTGGGAGCGACCTCCTTCTTTTCCGTCTGTGCCAACGCGCTGCGGATGTTCTCTCGGCTGCGGTTGCAGGAGGAGTTCAAAACCGCGGATGGTCGGGAACGGCCCCAACTCGTGGAAAAAATCGCGGAGAACGCCGATCGGCTGATCATGGCCTGCGGGTTCTATCGGCTGGTTTTCAACATCGGTGCTTTGCTGTTGCTGGTGGCGCTGGCGTCGCATTGGCATGGGACGCTCGATGTCGCCGCCTACCTGCTGGTGTTCGTCATTTCGCTGGCGATCTTCTCCGTATTCAGCATGGCGATTCCCCACGCCTGGGCGAAGTATGCGGGCGAGAAGTTGATCAGCCGCACGTATGGCATCCTGCTCGTATTTGCCATTGTGGCGACCCCGGTTCTCTACGTCTTGCAGCTCTACGACGGCTTCGTGCGCAGGCTCGCCGGAGTGCCGCGGGCCACGCCCGAGGAGCAGCAGGAAGAGAAACAAGAGGAGTTTCTCGATGATCTGGAGCAACACCGGATGGAGGGGACCGTGGATGAAGAGGAGCAGGAGATGATCGAGAACGTGCTGGAGCTGCGCGAAAGCACGGCGGGCGAAATCATGACGCCCCGGACCGATCTGGTCGCGGTCGATGTCGCGGCCGATCTGCCCACGGTCCTGGAGATGATCCGCAAGGTCGGGCACTCGCGCATTCCGGTGTACGAGGGGAACATCGACAACATCGTTGGGCTGCTCTACGCCAAGGATTTGCTGGCGGAGATTGGGCGAAATTCCCAGGAGTTCCACGTGCGGGAGCGGATGCGGGAGGTCTATTTCGTGCCGGAGACCAAGCCGCTGCGGGCTCTGCTCCACGAGTTTCAGAATCAAAAGCTGCACCTGGCGGTGGTGCTCGATGAATACGGCGGCACGGCAGGGATCGTCACGCTCGAAGACATCCTGGAAGAGCTGGTCGGCCCTATTGCCGACGAGTACGAGAAGGCCCCACAGGAGTCGATCCGGAAAATCGACGAGACCACGATCGAGGTGGACGCCCGCATGTATGTGGATGACCTGAACGACGAGTACTCGCTGAGTCTGCCGGAGGATGAAGATTACGATACGGTGGGGGGGTTTGTCTTCTCGCGGCTGGGATACATTCCCAAGACGGGCGAGCGTTTCGACTACGATAATCTGAAGTTCACGATCGCCTCCGCCGAGCCGCGGCGCGTCAAGCGGATCCGGATCCAGAAAGGGGTCGAGTAGCATGGGCGTCCCGCCCATGAGAACACAGCCAGAGCCTGTCCCCGCGCCGGCGTGGCGACAGCCGTGCTACGGGAAGACACGCGCAGGATGCGCGTGCGACGAGGGCAAGCAGTCATGCTGACCAAGGATCGGGCTATCTGTATTCGCGCGGTGGACTACTCCGAGACGTCGCAGGTGGTGACCCTGTTCGGCCGGCTTTCGGGCAAGATTCGCGCGATTGCCAAAGGCTCGAAGCGGCCGAAATCAGCATTTGAGGGCCCGATTGAGCCTCTTTCTTTTGGCGACATCGTCTTTTCGGGCTCCCACAAGGACAAGCTGGCCACGCTGACGGAGTTCCAGCCGCAGCCGGTCGGGGGCGAATTGCGGCGGAATCTGGCGGCGCTCCAAAGTGCTCTCTTGGCGGCGGAACTGCTGGACTCACTGACCGAGGACTACGATCCGCACACCGCGCTGTTTGACCATTTTCTCCGCTTCGTACAGGACCTGGAGGAGGGCAAAACGGGGCCGGACCGCCGGGACATCATGATTCGCCTGGTTCTGTTTCAATTCGTTCTGCTGCACGAGGCAGGTTTGCAGCCGATTCTCAATGTTTGTGCCAATTGTAAGCGGTCGCTTGGAGCGGACGGGCGCGAGGTTTACTTCAGCGCTTCGGCCAACGGCCTGATCTGCCGGGACTGCGAGATGAGTTTTCCCGACAAGATTCGGCTCAGTCCCAAGGCCGCCCACTGCCTGGCCGATATCAAGCAAATCGCGCAGGCCGACCAGGCGACACTGGACGAGATCGAACAGGTCCTGATTTACCACTTCACGCACATTCTCGGCCGCCCGCCCAAACTGGCCAAGCACGTGTTCTCCGCTTGAGGCGTTCTCATACGAACTCGGGTTGATTCATGCACTGCGCTTGTCATCCTGAGCGCAGCGAAGGATCTGGGCCGCGAGCGAGAGAAACCTCCCATTCGATGGCCAGGTCCTTCGGCTTCGCCTCAAGGATGACAAAGGCTGTGCCGGCCAGGACGTACAAGCCCTTCATATTGGCCCTCCGAACGAAGTGGCATGGTCTTGCCGGCCTCCGATTGGCGGCTGGCAGCTATCTCACGTGGATTGCTCGAACAATCCCGGCACCTCGACCGTGGGCTTCTTCACCCGAGGCTCCAAGCCCAGATGCTCGCAGGCCTGGTTGGTGATTTCCCGTCCGCGCTTGGTGCGTCGCACGAAGCCGATCTGCAGCAGGTAGGGCTCGACCACATCTTCGAGAGTATCACGCTCTTCGCCGAGCGTCGCGGCGAGAGCCTCGATGCCGGCGGGCCCGCCATCGTAGACCGTCGCCAACGCACGCAGGAACGATCGGTCCAACTCGTCCAAGCCCAGCGCGTCGATTTGCTCCATCTTGAGGGCGTTATCGACGATCTCGGTACTGAGGTTCCCGGAGCCTTTTACCTGCGCGTAGTCACGCACGCGCTTGAGCAGGCGGTTCGCGACGCGGGGCGTGCCGCGCGACCGGGCCGCAATGAGTTCGAGCGTGCCTTCCTCGCAGATCAGCTTCAACAACTGGGCGGAGCGGCTGAGAATCTCCGTTAGCTCGTCCGTCGTGTAGAAGTCGAGATGATAGAGCATGCCGAAGCGGCTGCGCAGAGGAGCGCTGAGCAGACCCGCACGGGTCGTGGCTCCGATCAGAGTGAACCGCTTCAAGGGGAAGTTGATCGTCTTGGCGTGGAGGCCGCTGTCGACCGTGAAATCGACCCGGAAATCCTCCATCGCGGGATAGATGAACTCCTCGACCGGCGTGCTGAGCCGGTGAATCTCGTCGATGAACAGCACGTCGCCGACGTTGATGTTGGTGAGCATACCCATGACGTCGCCGGCCTTGACCAACGCCGGACCGGAGGAGGATCGAAGTCTCGCTCCCATCTCATTGGCGACGACGTTCGCGAGAGTGGTCTTGCCCAGGCCGGGGGGGCCATAGAAGAGTATGTGCTCCAGCGGTTCGCCTCTCTGCTTGGCGGCCGCAATGGCGATGGACAGTTTCTCCCGTACGTTTTGCTGGCCGATACACTCATTCAGAGACTTCGGACGCAGGGATACGTTGAACGTCTCTTCGGCCTCGCTCAATGGTTGTGCGCTGATGATTCTACCGATTGCCATACGGGCAGTTTACCCATTTTCCGGAAGACTGCAAGGCGGAGGGAAGTCTGATGTGTGAAGTTCGATTGTTGATTTCTACTTCGAACATCACAAATCAAAAATCGCACTTCTCACTGGTTCGCGAGGTACTTCTCGTACTCGGCACGCGTGTCCACCAGTTCCAGCTTGCCGCCGGTCCAGGGGTTCTCGCCGGTGAAGTTGGCGGTATTGTAGGCCTTGCTGTCGATCCGGCCTTCCGGGCCTTCGATGCCCCAGGAGTCGGTTTGGTAGACCTTCGCGCCTTCATTTTCCGCTACCCAGGTGCCTTGGCCGAGCGTGGTCTGGCTCCACATGTGGCTGGTGTAGTCGCGGCTGCGCTCGCCGTCCCTGACCGTACTCATGTAGTCGTCAAACGCACGATTCGACTCGGCGATGGACTTCTGCAGGTTGCGGTTCAATTGCTGCTGCCGGACGGCCTGGTTCTGCATCTCCTGGCTCATCCACTGTTGATTCACCTGGACCGTTTTGTCCACCCGCAAGTACAGCGGGAGCCACTCCTCGTATTCCTTGTCCGGCGCCCAACTGCCTTGGACGGAGACCTGCCACACGGGGCTGATGGACTTGACCGAGCACATGACGCAAAAGAGTCCACGGCAGGTCGTGCCTGTAGGAACGTTGCGGAACTTCGCATGGATCAGTCGGGCGTCAACCTGGAGGCCTTGGACACGCATCTGTTGGATTGTCTGGCTCAGCTCCGGCACCGCTTGGTCGACGGGACACTCGCCGATGACCTGCACGTCCTTGGTGCTTCTGCCGGACTCCAGCACGAGCTTCAACGCTTCCGGCGGGGGCTGGTAGGGGGCGTTGATCACGCCGGGGACCGAGACCTGTGTCGGCATGATCGTGAGGTACAGACTGCCCAGGCCGTGCGTCCTCGTCTGGGCGTTGTTGACGACAGCATATTGGACTCTCCCTCCCTCCAGAGTCCAGCCTTGGGGAATCTGAAGCGACAGAGATTGGTCCTGCAACGCCGCCGGCTGCAGCGGGACCTGCTTTCCGGGCTGCTGCGCGGCCCGCTTGAGCATGGCGGCCAAAGAAGTCGTCAGACCCTCGGCGGACGAGGCTTGCTTTGCCGCCTGCCATCCCTGCTCCTGCACCGCGGCCACCCCTTGCGGAGCGTAGGCGAGATTCGCGGCAATCGTGGTCAATGTCGGGCGAAGCTCGTTCCACAGCCTTGTCCTCGCCAGCAGAATGTAGACGCTGCCGGCGCTCTTGGCGTAGAAGAAATAGCCGCGCCCGGTGCCTTTCTGGCCCTCGGCCGTCAATGTCAGGTCCGTGATCGTGCGCTCTCGCTGGGGCGTGGAATTGATGTTGGTCGCCTGGAGATCGGGATACTTCGTCCGCAGGGCGGAAATGCACCTGGCCGCCAGCACGACCGAGTCCTTGATTTCCGGGCTCACGGGGAACGTGATGAACAGGACGACCGCGTTCTCCTGGGGCTCCATCACCGTGACTCCGTAAGTGCCCGGGCCGAACATGTCGCCTTGGGCAACGGTCCAGTCTTTTGGCTTGTAGAGCAGGACCTTACCATCGGGGGACTGGTATCTCTCCGGGGAGACCGGAGCGGTTGCCGCCGGGGCAGCAGGGCGGTTCGGTTCCGATGGTAAGACTGATGCCGTTATTCTCTGGCCGCACTCGAGACAGAACTTCGCGTTAGCATTGACCTCGGCGCCGCACTTGGGGCAACGGATTTTGGCGGTGGCCTGTGGTTTCGGTGCGGGCGGTGCTTCCTGAGTCGGTTTGCCAGCGGGCGGAGGCTTCGTCGCAGTACGCCCTTTTGGCGTCGGCTTGACATTAGTGAAGGCGAGTGTGGCGATCATCTCCTGTCCGCCCGCGTGCATGATTTGACGCACCGGTCCGATCCCGTCGGCATAGTAGCTGATCAAGACACCGGGTACGTCGTTCACAGTCGAGTAGACTTTGATGCAATCGAAGGTGCCCGCCGGTGTCGGGATTCGCTCTTTGCCGATCGATTGGAAACTCGTCGTTGCGGACCTGCGGCCCTGGGTGACCGTGGACGTCCAAGTATCTCCTTCGCGGTACGGCAGCTTGATCCGCAGGATGGGTGGATCGTAGCGGAATTCCTGGCCCTGGGCTTGGCTCGCGTACGCCTTGACCCCTTCCACATCGACGGCGAGATACTCGCGGCTTGTCTGCCCGCCTAGGGTGGTCTCAACGATCGCACACCGCACGGCTCCGACGTCGGCGAATCCCGTGACCTTCGTCGTGGTCTGCGCGCCGTTGGACAACGCGAAGGTCCACAGGTTTCCCTCCTTGAGAGGGAGATAATCCGGCGTCGCGCCCAGCGACGTGGAGAAGATGGACAAGGCCACGGCAACTGCTGTCGCACGCATAGAACCCTCCCGTGGGGATCAGACTTCCACGCCCTGCTTGAGGCGATAGACGAGCGGCACGAGTTCCTCAGCGGTCTGGACATCGGGGTGCTTCTTGCCGGCCAGCTCGACCAGCTCCATCGCCTCATTGCGTTTCTCGCCCCAGGCGACCAGGACTTCGATCGCCTCGATTTGGAACGGCTTGAACTGGGTCGCGGCCCGGGCCGGCTCGGTTCCGATGGCGAACGTCTGGAGCTTGCCCTTGAGCTCGGCGACGGTTTGCTGGGCCATCCGCCGGCCGATCCCGGGCAATGTCATCAACGTCTTCTCGTCGCCATTCTCGACGGCGGCGGCGATGTCCTGGATCGGGATATTCAGCGCCCGCAGGCCCTTGCGGATGCCCATGCCCTTGACGCTGATGAACCTAGAGAAGAACTCCCGCTCGATGGGATTCAGAAAGCCCACCAGCCGCGGAATGAGATTCCCGCCGCCCAGGCTGCCTTCATAGTACTCCATCGTACACAGTGTGATCTCCGACCCGATCAGTCCTGACAGCGCACTGACACCATAGCCGGGCAGCATCACCTCGTAAGTGATCGGCCCGACTTGCACCAGGGCCGTCTCCGCATCCAGCTTGACCAATTTCCCTTGAATCCCTGCAATCATAAGCTCTTACTTTGTCGCTAGTTGATAAGTGAATTCCGTGGCATTCATCTGCTGCTTGGCATGCTCAATAGTCATGCTTGCCAGCCGACCCTGTTCATCCAATCCGACCAGGACGTCCTCGGTCAGATCCCGCGTGTCGGCAACCTTCCGGTCACTGAACGTGATGAGGATGGTATCTGTATCTGGGAAGTACCTGACGGTCATCGTCTACCTCACGCGATCCAACATCGCATTTCGCAAGCTCCACGCCCGTGGGAGTAGATTGCTTCGCTTCGCTAGCAATGACATATAGCGCCTGAGCATGTCATTGCGAGGAGCGACAGCGACGAAGCAATCCCTTCCCGCATGGTCGCAGACCCGGCGAAATACGGAAGCAACGTCAGTATGCGCTGTGGCCGGTGGTTGTGTCAATGATGTGCGTCATGGTCGTCGCGCAGCACAATGCGGCGGCGATGGCATCGGCGACGTCCGGGGGCTCGGGCAACTGTGGCAGGGCCAGGAGCGTCTGGATCGTGCGCTGGACCTGCTCCTTGGAGGCTCGGCCGTTGCCGGTCAGGGATTTCTTAATGCGGGTGGCGCTGTAGCTCTTGACTTCGACCCCGGTCGCCGCCATTTTCTGGAGGATCACGCCGCGGGCGTGGCCCATCAGGATCGCCGTGCGCGGGTGGGCATAGTGGGAGTATAGTTCCTCGACAGCCACGACCTGGGGCACAAATCGCTCCAGGATGGTCTGGATATCTTCGGCGATCTGGTTGAGCTTGTCCGGCAGCGGCAGGCCGGCCCGGATACGGATGACGCCCGCCTCAACCAGGTTTTCGGTGTTCCCATCGACTTCCACGCAGGCATAGCCACAGAGATGCAGACCCGGGTCAATGCCGAGGATTTTCACTTGGACCTCCACTGTGTGCCTTGGGGGCCATCTTCGAGGACGATGCCGGCTTCCTCGAGCTTCGCCCGAATCGCGTCGGCTCGGGCAAAATCCTTGGCCTTGCGGGCTTCCGCCCGCTGGGCGATGAGGATCCCAACGAGTTTGTCGAGAGCTTCTTGATTGACTCCCCCGGCCTGGGCGGACTCCTCGGTTACGAGGCCCAGCACATCGCCGCCGAGCTTGGTGAACATCTCATTGACGGCGGTCAGGGTTCCGTGCGTTGTTTTCTTGTTTTCGACCAGGCTGTTGGTCAGACGCACCAGATCGAAGAGGACCGACAACGCAACCGACGTGTTCAAGTCATCACTCATTGCCTCTTCGAACTTGGTCCTGGCCTCCTCAAGCTGCTTGAGGATCGCTTGGTCCGGCTCGCCTTGCGGCGCCGCAGCGATCTGCTTGCGCAGGCTCCGGACCGCCTCGCTGATCTTCTGATACCCGCTATGAGCGGCGAACAAGGCCGCGTCGGAGAAATCCAACGGGCTGCGGTAGTGGCTGCTGAGAACGAGCTGTCGGACCGCCAGCGGCTCGTAGGCTCTCGACAGCTTCTCATGGGTCCCAGCGAAAGCCTCCTTGAGCGAGATGAAGTTGCCCAAGCTCTTGCTCATCTTCTGCCCATCGACCGTCACCATATTGTTGTGCATCCAATAGCGGGCGAACTGGACGCTGTAGGCGGCCTCGCTCTGCGCGATCTCGCACTCGTGGTGGGGAAACTTGTTGTCCAGCCCGCCGCCATGGAGGTCGAAGGGTTGACCCAGGTACTTCGTGCTCATCACCGAGCATTCGACGTGCCAGCCGGGAAAACCCAGGCCCCAGGGGCTGGGCCATTGCATGATGTGGTTCGGCTCCGCCTTCTTCCAGAGAGCGAAATCGGCCGGATTTCTCTTCTCCGCCGCGACCTCGATGCGGGCGCCGGCCATCATCTCTTCCACATTCCGGCCGGAGAGCTTGCCATAGTCCGGGAACTTGGAGACATCGAAGTACACCGATCCGTTCGCCTCGTAGGCATAGCCCTTTTCCAGGAGGAGCTTCACCAACTCGATCTGCTCGACAATATGCCCGGTCGCGCGCGGCGAGATGTCCGGACGCCCGACGTTGAGCTTATCCATGTCCTCGAAGTAGCTGCGCGTATAGTACTCGGCCACGGCCATCGGGTGTTTCCGATCGCGCCGGGCGGCCACCAGCATGCGGTCTTCCCCCTCGTTCGTATCGCCAAGCAGATGGCCCACGTCGGTGATATTCTGCACGTAGGTGACGCGGTAGCCGAGGTAGCGCAGGTAGCGCACGAGCACGTCGAAGCTCACATAGCTCTTGGCGTGACCCAAATGGGCATGGCCATAGACCGTCGGCCCACAAACGTAGATGCCGACCTTGCCTTCCACCAGTGGCTTGAATTCCTCAGTCCGCCTCGTCAGACTATTATGCAATTGCAGAACCATATGGTTTTTCTCTACACCTTTCTCATTGTCGTGGTTCGTCCAGCGATTCATCCGGGGAAAGCAGGCCCTTGGTTGTCAGATAGTCCCGGACCTTCTGAACAAATACTGCTGCTTCTTCCATCGCCCGTGTCGCCGCCGGCTCGTCGAGGTGGGTCAACTCCCCGTAGTCTGCCTGTTGCCGGCGTTCGAACGCCATGTGCAGCGCGCGGGACAACTCCTTCGGGAGATCACCAGCTTTCACAAACTCGCGGTCGAAGAGAGAAATGGTCCCGCTGTGCCTCGAGGAGCCAAGCCCCTTGGTCGCGAGAAGGGCGAGGACGGCATAGAACATAGCATAATAGGCCCGGCTCACTGCTCCTCGACCGGCATGCTCGGCGAGGAGAATACGGGCCTCACGGAGCGTCTCGGTGGCCTGCTCCATCCTTAGCCGGACCAGCTCCCGGAGACGCTCGTCCATCATAATCGGACGCCCTCCTTCTCGATCTGACGGATGATCGGACTGACGCCCAAGGGGCCGCGCTCTAACTGCTCCGCGGTGACAACAAAGGTGGAGAGCACCAGATCGTTCTCAAATCCGACCTCCCAGGCGACCTCCGAGATCCTCGCGCGAAGGTCTGCATCCATGTGGTCCACCACGAGGAAGACATCCAAATCCGAGTCAGCCGTCGCATCTCCCCTGGCTCTGGAACCAAACACACAGAACTGCAGAATCGCCACCAGCGCGGCCGCGCGCCGTTTGAACTCCAGGGCTGTTCGTTTGTCGTCCGATGCTATCATGGACATATTCTACCGATGAAATCGCCGCTGGTCAATCGTGGTGCGGATGGCATTGGGTACCCTTGTATCAGTAGCTTCGTGTGAGCGTACCGATTACAGTGTCCGGCGTGGCTTCTTTCGCAGCAAGGCAATGGCCGTGGCGGCCATGGCTTCGCCGGTGCCGATTTCGCCGAGGCCCTCGTTGGTCTTGGCTTTGACGTTGACCGCCGCGAAGTCCATGCCCAGCAGGCCCGCGATGCACCGGCGGATCTGGCCTTTCATCGGCCCGAGTTTCGGAACCTCCGTATGGATTGTCAGGTCCACGTTCACTACTTCCCATTGCTTCTTTTCGAGCTGCTCCTTGACCGTGTACAGGAAGACCTTGCTGTCGGCGTCCTTCCACTGCATGTCGGTGTCGGGAAACAGCGTCCCGATATCGCCCATGCCGGCGGCCCCGAGCAGGGCGTCGACGACCGCGTGCAGGACTACGTCGCCATCACTATGCCCGAGCAGGCCCGCCGGAAAGGGGATGTGAACCCCGCCCAGCATAAGCTTGCGGCCCTCGACAATCCGATGGATGTCGGTGCCGATGCCCACCCGGTATTCCGGCGGTTTCGGTTCTTCGATCACAACTGGCCCTTCGTACTGGGAATGTCCGTCCCGACGATCCGGACCGCCACCGCCAGCGCCTGGCCGAGGGCCTTGAAGATCGCCTCGGCGATGTGGTGGCTGTTCGAGCCGTAGGGGACGTTCACGTGCAGATTGAATTTGCCGCTGTTCGAGAACGCCCGCAGAAACTCCTCGATACACTCCACGTCGAAATCGCCGATTTTGTTCGAGCGATACTCGACGTGATAGACGCACGCCGGCCGGCCGGAGAGGTCCAGCGAGACATTGGCCAAGGCGTCCTCCATCGGTACGGAACTGTGGCCGTAACGCGCGATGCCCTTTTTGTCGGCCAGGGCACTCAGCAGACAATCACCCAGGCAAAGGCCGATGTCTTCCGTCGTGTGGTGCGGGTCGATGTGCAGGTCGCCCGTGGCTTTGACTACCAGGTCGATCCGGCCGTGCTTGCTCAGATGCGTGAGCATGTGGTCGAGGAAGCCGACGCCGCTGTCGATCTCATATTGGCCCACGCCATCGAGGTTGAGCCGGCACGTGATGTCGGTTTCCTTTGTCTGCCGATGAATGCTCGCCGTTCGGTTGTCCATAGTTCTGCTTTCTATCAGCCCTGGGCGGCCTTGAGCACGCCGCGCATGAATTCGGCGGCCAATTGGGCGTTCTTCTCCGCGAATTCGACGCCGACCGTCTGGCCGTCCACGACGGGCAGGGGGTGGCACAACTCGTAGCCCATATAGCCGCTGTAGCCTACCTGCCGCAGGCCGCGAATGAAGTTCACGAATGGCTCTCTGGTCTTGTCGTCGGCAACCGACCCGTCGGCGTTGCGGTCGAACTCGCCGCCGAAATGCGACAGGACCTGGAAGGGGCCGAGCTCGCTCGTTGCGGCCCGGATGCCTTCAGGACTCTTGTCTGAAAGCAGCGGCAGGTCAAGACAGGCCTTCAAATGCGGCGAGTTCACCTGCTGGATCATGCGCAGCACGTCTTTGTAGCTCGTGACGATGGGGGCGTGGTTCTGCAACGCCAGGGTCACGCCGTAGTCACCCGCATAGCGGGCGCACTCGGCCAAAGCATCCCGGCATCGGCTCCAGTCCTCCCCGCCGGTCGTCAGGGAATGCGTGTGATCCCAGATGTTCCGAGCGACGGTGTACGAAGCGATCTGAGGGTGCTTCGTGACGCCGGGCCAGGCGAAGAAGGCCCGGACCGCTCGAGCGCCGAAGTCCGAGGCCATCCGGATCAACTCCCGCATGTAGACGATCTGGGCTTCCCGATGCTCACAGATCGGACTGCTGAAGTCGTTGTTACCCGCCACGGCGTAGATCTCGATGCCCTCGCCGTCGGCCGTCGAACGCAGTTGTTTGCAGCGTTTCGTCGGCCAATCGTTGGGGTTCCCGTGCGGGCGTTTGCCGTCGATCTCAATCCCGTCGTAGCCGTACTGTTTGGCTCTCTGGACCACTTGCTCCAGGGTGAGCCCCTTGCCCTGGTACCACACGCCCAGAAACGTGATGCTGTACAGACCCACTTTGATGCCGGGCTTGCCGGCCCGGAGCTTCTCTTGGGCCCGATCCGCGCCCGCGGCGGTCCCGACCAGTCCCGCCGCCGTCAACGCCGCCGTGCCGACGAACTGCCTGCGATTGATGCCTTGCCTGCTCATGGTTTGTCTCCACCTGCCGATAAGATCTCTTTCAGCGCGGAAATCAGCTTTGCATTTTGCTCCTTCGTGCCGACGCTGATACGTAGCTTGTCCGCAATCCCCGGCGTGTTCCAGTACCGCACGAAGATGTTCCGCTGGGCCAGTTGCTCCTGGATGCGTGCGGCTGGTAGGGGCGAAACATCTTTCGCCTGTACGGGCGAATAATCATTCGCCCCTACCTGGGCAAAGACGAAATTCGAGTGACTGTCGGGAACCCCAAAACCAAGGGACCGCAACTGCTCCGATAGCGCTTTTCTCGCCTTCTTGATCCTTTCCACGTTCCGGCGGAAATACGCCTGGTCCTTGATCGCCGCTGTCGCCAGCGCGATCGCGAGGGCATCGACGTTGTAGGAGTCCTTGACCTTAATCAGACCGTCGATCAGGTCCTTCTGGGCGATAGCATACCCGAATCGCAGCCCGGCCAGAGAGTACCCTTTGCTCAAAGAACGCAACACGATGACGTTATCGAAGTCCCCGACCAGGGAAGCGCAGTTCTGTTCCGCAAAGTCAACGTAGGCCTCATCGACCAATAGCACGCCGGCCAGCCGGTCCGCCAGGGAAGCCAACTCCTCGACCGGCACAAGGCTGCCGGTAGGGGCATTCGGATTGCAGACGATGGTCAACGCCGCCCCGATCGTCGCAAGGTCAGCCGGCAAGTCGAACTTCCCGCCAAATGGGATTTCGATGGCTCTGCAATTCTGCAATCTCGCGAGAACCGGATACAGCGAGTACGTCGGCACAGGGTAAGCCAGCGGTCGCCCTTCATCGCAGAACGCCCGGATCGCAATGGAGAGCAGGTCATCGCCCCCGTTGCAGCACATGATGTTCTCCGGCTTGACGCCATTGAGCTCAGCGGCCGCCTCGCGAAAGGCGTTTCCCAGCGGATCGGGGTACCGTCGAAGCTGTTCCGGCTTGATCTGGGCCAGGGCCCTCATCACCCGCGGCGACGGCGGATACGGGTTCTCATTCGTATTGAGCTTGACCACCTCCGCCGCCTGCGGCTGAAAGCCGGGCGTATACCCCTCCGTCCGTTCTACATTGTCGCGAAAATAGCCCATAGTCCTGAATCTTGCCCAGCCTGCTGCCCAGAAGCACCTCGACCTTTCACGTGTGGTCACAGGCAAAGCAGAATTATACGCTCCCTCTCATCCCAGCGAAAGGCTGATTTCACCCCTGCTGCTTTGGGTCTGAGACGCGCTCCCGCACAAACGCTGCCTTTGAAGACCGGTCTTTTGGGTTTATCGCTTTGGGGCCACCGACGTGTTGTTGTTCTGCGGTAGATCATTTCGTCGTATAATCGATTCAGCGTCACGGGGGATAGGGCTCCGCAGGGGTGCGACCCGAGCACCGTGGCGGTGCCATACGGCGCGGGGTCGGCACCCTATGGGAGCCGACCCTGTCATGAACACGTCGGTGGCTGCAAAGCGGTAGACCCCCGCCTCGCCAGGGGCGGAATCCTGTTGGGTATCGTTGGCGAACATGTGGAACATGAATGAGATCACGCGGATCAAGCATATGGAGGGGTATCGCTATCACATTGTCTTTGATGATGGGACCCGCGGGGAAGTGGATTTCGCGGAATACCTCGACAAAGGACCGGTGTTCGAGCCGTTACGAGATCTGGAGTTCTTCAAGCAAGCTCGGATTGAAGGGGGGACGATCGCTTGGTCGAACGGAGCCGACATTGCGCCTGAATCTTTGTATGGGAGAATCGAGAGGAGCAAGCTCCGGGCGGCAATGGCCAAAGTGGGTGACGTAGAGCCGGAAGAACGCGACAAGCTGTAGGTCAAGGCGGGCTACTTCTGGCAGTAGTCGATGAGGCGGGCGATTTCGCTGCGGAGGTCCTGGCGGTGGACGATCATGTCCACGAAGCCGTGCTCAAGCATGAATTCGGCGGTTTGGAAGCCGTCGGGCGGCTCCACCTTGATCGTCTCGGCAATGGTACGCGGGCCGGCGAAGCCGATGAAGGCTCCGGGCTCAGCCATAATCACGTCGCCCAGCATGGCGAGACTTGTGGTGCCGCCCCCGTTATGAACACGTCGGTGGCCGCAAAGCGATGAACCCCCGTTTCGTCAGACAATGCGCAAGGTGAACGAGTTTTCCCACTTGGCGTCTGAAGTGATGTGCCACGTGGTTCGGGTGAGCTTTCGCAGAAAGCAGTCGTCGTGACTGACCAGGAGCAGGCTGCACGGGCAGTCGACCAAGGCAGTTTCCAGGGCCTCGATGGAGGGCAGGTCCATGTGGTTGGTTGGCTCATCCATGATGATGATGTGCGGGGTGCGGGCCATGCCCAGCGCCAGCATGAGCTTCCGCGTCTCGCCGGGGCTGGGTTCGGCACTGGCGAGAAGTCGGTCGGGTCGCGAGCCCAGACGACTGACGATGGTCATCAGGTGGCCCAGTTGGCTCCCGCTCAGTTGACGGGCCTGATCCAGCAGGCCGCGCGATGTGCCGGCGTCGATCTCCTGTGGCACATAGGTCAATTGTTCACGCGGTACCGCCAGGGCCGCGATGAGCAGACGTATGAGGGAACTCTTGCCCGAGCCATTGGCTCCCGCCAGGGCGATACGGTCCGTCGGTCGGATGGTCAGATCCGGATAGCTGAGCTGCCTGTGCTCGCCCAGAGCGATGGAGCCGGCCGGCAACGCGAGAAGCAGGTTTCGCTTTGACCTCGAGCCGGGCAGCCATATCCCCACCTCGTACTCCTTCTTAACCCGGTTGGTCTCGGACTCACGCCGGGCCTGTTCCAGTCGCCCGTTCAGTTGACGGCGCAGCCTGCCGCCGACAGCATCTTTGCCGCTGACACGAGCGCGATCTCTTTTCTCACGAGCATCGTGGTCCTTGCTCGCCAATCCTCGTTTCGAACACCGGCGCTGGGCCTGTGCGGCCACTTCTTCTCTTCGGGTGGCCTCCCGGCGGATTCTCCTGTATGCCCGCTTGTCCTGCTCGTGCTGTCTGCGTGCCGTCTGCTGCTCCATCTCGCCGACCTCCATCCCTCTCGTGATCCCGCCCGGACGGACGGTCACATCCGGGGGATCGACGAACACGCACTGCGTACACAGCGTGTCGAGCAACTCCCGGTCGTGGCTAACCAGGAGTCCCACCTTGCCAAAGGACCGCAGCGAGGCGGCCAGGATGTCTCGCGCGTACGCGTCGAGATGATTCGTCGGCTCGTCCACCGCCAGGACATCGGGCTCCAGCCAGAGAGCCACAGCTATCTGCGCCCGCTTACGTTCACCATGCGAAAGCGTGTCCCAGCGGCCGAACCACTGTGCCTCGATGCCCAGCCTTTCCCGGATGTCTCGGGCGGATTTGGTTCGGTCCTCAACAAGCTCTTGCAGGTGGGCCGGCACATCTTCGGTGCGTTGTGGGCAGTAAACGGCTCGCGGGGGAGCCTCGACCACTCCGGTGTCCGGCGTCAATTCGCCCACAGCCAGTTTCAGCAGGGTGGTCTTTCCCGCTCCATTGGCCCCGACCACGCCTGACCAGCCGCAGGGAAGATGCAGGGAGAGATCGGAGAATAGAGGTTCTGCCGCTGACGGGTAGGCAAATGTTACGTTGTGGAATCGGACAAACAACCTGCTCATAGCCTCGTTCGCAACTGTCCGGCGCTGAAGCACGCAGCGCTGCTGTTAGCGCCGGAGGGGTAGCCCTGCCTCGGGCAGTCTCGTTGAACAACGGCTCGGGTGTATTTGTCTAATTCCGCATGTACGTGACTCCTCTATGGTGGCTTACTTCTGACAGTAATCGATGACGCGGGCGATCTCGCTGCGGAGGTCCTTGCGGTGGACGATCATGTCCACAAAGCCGTGTTCCAGCATGAATTCGGCGGTCTGGAAGCCGTCGGGCAGCTCCACCTTGATCGTCTCGGCAATGGTGCGCGGGCCAGCGAAGCCGATGAAGGCTCCGGGCTCGGCCATAATCACGTCACCCAGCATGGCGAAGCTCGCGGTGACGCCGCCGCTGGTCGGGTCGGTCAGGATGGAGATAAAGAGGCCTTTGGTCTCGTCGAAGCGGGCCAGGGCGGTGGAGGTTTTGGCCATCTGACTGAGCGAGACGACGCCCTCGTGCATCCGCGCACCCCCGGAACAGATGACGACTACCAGGGGGATGGACTCCTCAATCGCTTTGTCTACGGCGGTGCAGAATTTCTCGCCGACGACCGCTCCCATGGAGCCCATGAGGAAGTTCGGCTCCATGACGCTGAGGATGACGCCGCGACCCTTGATGAAGGCCTTGCCGATGAGCATGGCCTCCTTCGTGCCGGTCTTCTTCTGGTCGGCTTTGATGCGCTGCTTGTAGGTCGTGCCGCGATACTTGAAACCCAGCGGGTCGTCCGTGGTCAGGTCGGCCAGGATCTGCTGGAAGGTGCCCTCGTCCGCCAGGTGCTCGATGCGGGTCCAGGCCCCGATCCGGAAATGGTAGTTGCACTCGGGACAGACGTTCAGGTTCTTCTCGACCGCGCTGCTGTAAAGCATGTGCTCGCAACTGGGGCACTTCATCCAGAGCCCCTCGGGCATCTCCTTACGCGGGCGGAGCGAGAAACCGTTCCAATTGGCCTTCTTTTGTGTCATTAGCATGAGTATACCACAAGACCCGGGGGCCTGTCACGCGGGTCTTGGTCGGCAGGCGGCCCGAATGGCCCCGATGGCAGCGACGCGGTCCGGCTTCCCGAAGATCGCATTGCCTGCCACGAGCGTGTCGGCGCCGTAAGAAACGACAATCGGCGTGGTCTCCTGATCAATGCCTCCATCCACCTCGATCCGGATCTTTGGCCCGACGATTTTGCGGATGGTGATGACCTTCCGGGCCGCTTCGTCGATGAACACCTGGCCCCCGAACCCCGGATGGACCGTCATGACCAGAACCATATCACATAAGGGCGCGACCTTTTCAATCGACTCTACGGGGGTCTCGGGATTGAGCGTGATTCCGGCGGTGCAGCCCAGGTCATGGATTCGGTTCACCAGGTCGGCCGGCTCACCCGCCGCCTCGATGTGGAAGGTGATATTGTTGGCCCCGGCCTGGGCGAACGATTCCGCATAGCGGGCCGGCTCGCTGATCATCAGGTGGGTGTCGAAAAGCAGATCGCTATGCCTGCGGAGCTTGGCGATGACAGGGGGTCCAATCGTGATATTGGGGACGAAATGGCCATCCATGACATCCAGATGGATCATCTGGATGCCGGCGGACGCCACGATGGCGATCTCATCGGCCAGCCTGGCGAAATCCGCGCTGAGGATGGACGGGACAATTTCAATCGTCCCAGGGTCCGGCAATCCCCTCATCATGAAACCTTCCCCCACAAGCGAAGTGTGATGGTTGATTTGTGATCTTTGATTTGTGAATCAACAATCAACCATCACACTTCAAACTTCGAACCTCTTACTTCTCGTCGAGGATTTCAATAGCTTTGAACTTCTTGCCTTCGAGGAACTCCAGCGAGGCGCCGCCGCCGGTCGAGATGTGGCTGATCTTGTTTTGCAGCCCGAGCTGCTCGATGGCGCTGGCGCTGTCTCCGCCGCCCACGACGCTCTTGGCGCCTTTCTCGGTCGCCTTGGCGACGGCTTGAGCGATCGCTTTGGTCCCCTGGTCGAACGGCGCGATCTCGAAGACACCCATCGGCCCGTTCCAGACAATGGTCTTGGCGTTGACGATCTTCTCGGCATACTCCCTGGCGGCCATGGGACCGATGTCTACCGCCTGCCAAGTGGGGTCGATATCACCCACGGCGACGCGGTGCTCGGCACCCGGCTCCAGCTTGCGAACCACCACGTGGTCGGGGGGCAGCATGACCTCGCAGCCGGCCTCGGCCGCCTGGTCCAGCAACTGGACGGCCTTCGTCATGAAGTCTTCTTCGCAGAGACTCTCGCCGATGGCCTTGCCCCGGGCCTTGAGGAAGGTGTAGGCCATAGCGCCGCCGATGATGATGCGGTTGACCTTCGGGATCAGGTTCTCGATGACGCCGATCTTGTCGGAGACCTTTTTGCCGCCGAGAATGGCCACGAACGGCCGCTGCGGATTCTTAATGGTGTCGCCGAGGAACTTGAGCTCCTTCTCGATCAAGAAGCCGATCACGCGGGGCTTGCCTTCCATGACCGCCGGAACGGTGTACATGGAGGCATTGTCGCGGTGGGCGGTCCCGAAGGCGTCATCGACGTAGACGTCGGCCATCGAAGCCAGCTCTTTGGCGAACTTGTCCTTGGCCTGGCGGAGCTGGGCGTCCTCTTTGGCGGCCTTGTCCTTGATGACCTCTTCTTTGTAGAACCGCAGATTCTCCAGCAGCAGGACATCGCCGCTCTTGAGGGCCTTGGCTTTCGCCTTGGCATCCGGGCCGACGCAGTCGTTCGCGAAAATCACCTTTTTGCCGAGCAACTCGGAGAGCCTCTGGGCCACCGGCTTGAGGGTGTAAGCGTCATCCCTTGCGCCCTCGGGGCGCCCCAGGTGACTCATAAGAATCAGGGCGCCGCCGCGGTCGAGCACGTTCTTGATCGTCGGCAGGGCCTTGACGATCCGGTCATCGCTGGTGATATTGCCGTTGTCGTCCTGCGGCACGTTGAAATCGACGCGCATCAGGACCTTCTTGCCCTTGACGTCGATATCCGCAACTGTCTTCTTGGCCATAAGAAACCCCTTCGAAGAAGTGAGAAGTCTGAAGTGTGAAGTGTGAAGTCTGACGGCCAAATCAAAAATCACAAATCAAAAATCAGACTTCTCATATCTGCATCACTTCAGCTTGGCGATCATTTCGATCAGGTCCATACTCCGGCAGGAATAGCCCCACTCGTTGTCGTACCACATGGTGACTTTGACCATGTCGCCGTCGAGTACGATCGTGTTCGTGGAGTCGAAAATCGAGCTGGCCGGGTCGCCGATGACGTCTGAGGAGACGATGGGATCGGTCACGTATTCGATGATCCCCTTCATGGGGCCTTCAGCGGCGGCCTTCATGAGACCGTTGATCTCTTCGACGCTGGTCTTTTTCGCGGCCAGGAAGGTGAGGTCCGTGATCGAGCCGTCGGGTACCGGGACCCGCAGGGCATAGCCGTGCAGCTTGCCCTTGAGGGCCGGGATGACCTCGCCCAGGGCCTTGGCGGCGCCGGTGGTCGAGGGTATGGTGCTCAGGGCGGCGGCGCGGCCGCGACGCTTATCTTTGTACGGCATGTCAAGGATCGCCTGGTCGTTCGTATAGGCGTGAACGGTCGTCATCAGGCCTTTGACGATCCCGATGCTCTCGTGCAGGACCTTGCAGGCCGGGGCCAGGGAGTTCGTCGTGCACGAGGCGTTGGAAACGCACTTCATCGAGGCATTCAGCGTGTCGTCGTTGACGCCCAGCACGATGGTGGCGTCCGGCTTATCCTTGGCCGGTGCGGACAGCAGCACGCGTTTGGCGCCAGCGGTCAGGTGCGTGTCGTAGCCGGGCTTGCCCTCGGCGGCGCGGGAAGTGAACTTGCCGGTGGACTCCAGCACGACATCGACGCCCATTTTGCCCCACGGCAGCTTGGCCGGGTCCTTCTCGCCCAGGATTGGGATCTCTTTGCCGTTGATGACGATGGAGGTTCCCTTGACCTCGACCTTGCCGTCGAACTTGCCCTGCGTCGAGTCATACTTGAACATGTAGGCCAGCATATCGGCGTCGAACAGATCATTGATGGCCATGATCTGGAATTTGTCAGGCTTCGCAGCCATTGCCCGAACCACGAGCCGGCCGATGCGGCCGAAACCGTTAACTCCAACCTTTGTCGCCATGAAAAGTTCTCCTAAACACCTGCGATTATCTTGCGCCCTCTGCGGCGGGGGACTCCGAACGCGGCTTTTCGTGCTGGGGAACCCAGACACCTCCCCGAACAGGAGCGAGTGAAAAACGAGACGACTACTTTAGTAGCCCGCCCCAGCCCTGTCAACAGTTAATTCCCCGCGTTGACCGACGGCGTGCGGCCGGCATACGGTGGCGAATGCTCTCCGAAATTGGGTTTGTTTCGCACCATCGGCCCCCCGACGCGCTATCCCCCAGATATCGCATCCTGCCCAAGTTTGGCTTTGTTTCGCACGTCTGTCCCACTTCAAACCTGACACTTCACACTTCAAACTCTCTTCGTTCGAATTGGCTTTGTTTCGCACGAATTGCCATAACCCTTTCCTTCAAAAGCACTTGTCACTCGCACCAGCTCCGGCAAATTGGGTTTGTTTCGCACGAACGGCCCTCGGCCGAGTTTGAAGTGTAAAGTGTGAAGTTCGAAAACGCGACCATCGGCTTCTCCTGCTTAACACTTGAGACTTCAAACTTGAAACTCTTCCGAAATCGGCTTCGTTTTGCACGATTTGCCCTCCGGGGCCGCAGCCGACCAGCCAAATTGGGTTCGTTTCGCACATTTGACCCCACCAGATTGGGTTCATTCTTACAGCCGCCTACCGGGTACTGACTACCGGTTTTCGGCTTTGTTTGACACGGCAACCTCTTGTCTTTTCTTTACCACGGAGGTCACGGAGGACACGGAGAAAAGAGATTCGTGCGGGGGGGCTCTCCCCGCCTTCCTTGGCTTCTTGGGGATCAGATACCGCTATTCTTGCCTCCGTGGTTCACAGTCAAAAAGAAGGGGGCTCGGCGACGTCTCGTTCGTTCGCCCCAACATCTCGTCGCGGCCGCCTCCGCGGGCGGCCGCGCTCCTATAATAGACGTTTCGCGACACCTGTATGTTGTGCAAGAATCTAAAATCCAGCAAAAATTTCTCCCCGCCGGACCCGCCCAGCCCGGAGGGCGAAAGAGGGACCCCAAACGCTAAACTTCGCGTTTGGGAACCCAGACCATAGCCCAGGGATTCATCCCTGGGGAACAGGGACAAGAAACTGCTTCTCAACCGCGAAATGCGCGGACGCGAGACAAAGCAGGAGGTCATCCGCAGCACCCGTCGGTGGCACGCGACTCGGTGCATGGGGGGAGAATGAAAAAGGAGTGTGAGGGGGGCGTTTGACTTGCGCGACGCGGATTCGTATGATGAGAGTCATGGTCCGTCCAGAGCACAACGATGAGGACAGCCCCCGCTGCCCGATGACGCGCCGGCAGGTGATCGAGATACTGCAGGCACACCAAGAGCAGTTGCGTCAATTCGGCGTGAAGAAGATCCGCCTCTTTGGGTCGGTCGCCCGGGAGTCTGCCGGATCACAGAGCGACGTGGACATGGTGGTTGAGTTCTCCGAGATTACCTACCGGCGGTTCGTGGCTTTGAAATCGTTCCTCGAGTCGATTCTGGGCAGGGAAGTGGACCTCCTCACGCCGGCCGCGGTTCAGGGGAGACTGAAGGACGAAATCGAAAAGGACCTCGTGGATGTCCCGACATAGTCAATTGCGAGTCCAAGATATCCTGGACGCAATCGACAGAATCGCCTCGTACGTTGCGGGCCTGGACTATGAACACTTCCTGACGGACCGCAAGACCCAGGATGCGGTGACGCGCAACATCGAGATCATCGGGGAGGCGGCTCGTGTTCTGCCCGAGGATTTCAAAGAACGACACGCGGACGTTCCCTGGAGCGAGATCGTGGCGATGCGAAACGTGATCGTCCACCAGTACTTCGGGATCCTCCCGGAGGTGGTCTGGGACGTCGTCAAGAACGAACTACCGGCCCTCCGGTCACAGATCGCCGGATTGTGAGTCGGCCAGCCCGGCGGGCGAAAGACCATAGCCCAGGGATTCATCCCTGGGGAGCAGTGACGAGAAACGATCTGAGTCCCGCCAGGGACGAAAGGGCCCCTGTGGCACGCCTGCTCTCTTTCGCTCCTGCGGGACCGCAGCGATCGCCTCACGCCTGGGCCGCGGCCGACGTGGCCTCGGGGGTCTCGGGAGCGTTGATGTCCCCCTGCCACAGGTACTTCCGCGTTTCGAGGACCACCACGTTCGTCAGCACGAAGAGAGAAATAACGTTCGGAATGACCATGAGGGCATTCGCGACATCGGCGAAGGACCACACGGCCCGCAGCGTTGACAGGGAACCCACCATCACGGCGGCAACCCAGAGCCACCGGTAGGGTCTGACGGCGCCGGGGCCAAACAGATACTCCGTCGCTTTCTCGCCATAGTACGACCAGCCGAGGATGGTGGAAAAGACGAAGGTCAGGAGGCTCACGCTCAAGACGATGGGCCCGACCCACGACATGCCTTCGAACGCCGCTTTCGTCAGCGCCGCCCCGTCATACCCTTGGATCCACTGACCGGAATTGACGATCACCAGACCTGTCAGGGCGCAGACCACGACCGTATCCCAGAACGTGCCGGTCGAGGACACGAGGGCCTGTCGCACGGGATTCTTCGTCTGGGCGGCGGCGGCGACAATCGGCGCGCTGCCGAGCCCCGACTCGTTGCTGAAGAGCCCCCGGGCGATCCCGTACCGCGCTGCCTCCCGGACCGTGGTCCCGAGAAATCCTCCGACGGCCGCCTGCCCCGTGAAAGCCCCCGAGACGATCAGGCGGAGTGTCTCGGGAATCGTTTCGTAGCGCAGGGCCAGCAGAAGGATCGCACCGATGACGAAGAAGATGGCCATGAATGGCACGAGACGCTCGCACCAGGCGGCGATGGATTTGATGCCGCCGAGAATGACCAGAGCGGTGAGCCCCGTGATCATGACCCCGGTGATCCACTGGGGCACGCCGAAGCTCTCGCGGACCATGGCGGCCACCGAGTTCGCCTGGACCATGTTCCCGATGCCGAAGGCGGCGATCATCGTGAGCAGCGCGAAGATGAGCCCGAGCCAGCGGCAGTTCATCCCGCGTTCGAGGACGTACATCGGGCCTCCCGCCATGGCTCCGGATTTCGTCGTGATGCGGTATTTGACCGAGAGCACCGCTTCCGCGTACTTCGTCGCGATACCGAAGACGCCCGTGAGCCAGAGCCAGAGAACCGCGCCCGGCCCGCCCGCGGCAACGGCCGTCGCGACCCCCACGATATTGCCCGTGCCGATCGTCGCCGCCAGCGCCGTCGTCAGGGCGCCGAACTGGCTGATGTCGCCCTGGCCCTCGCCCGAACGTTGCAGGGAGAGCCGGATCGCCTTGCCCGTATAGATTTGAATGAAGCGCAGCCGAATCGTAAGGTAGATATGGGTCCCGAGCAGCAGAATGAGCAAGGGAGGGCCCCAGACGAAGTCGCTGGCGTCCTTGAGGATCCGATCCAGTGCTTCCATGCCACGGTTCCTTTCCTGAGATTCCCAGAGGTCCAGCAGCCAGGGAGGACATCATATCAGATCGAAGCGATCCGTCAATCCTTGGGTGCTATCGGCAGCGGCATACTCCCTGCGCCGGCAAGATTAGGTAAGGGGTCCGCAGAATCACTTCTCAACCACGAATTGCACCAATGCCACGACTGCGATCGGTTCGTTTCTGTTATCGATTCGTGCCATTCGTTGTTTCTATGTCCTTTCCTGCCGGACCAGCCCAGCCCGGAGGGCGGAAGACAATAGCCTAGGGATTCATCCCTGGCGGACAGGGACCAGAAACAACCGGAGTCCCGCCAGGGACGAAAGAACCCCTCCTCCTGGAATTCCCGGAAGGGAGATATCCCAGCGCGGAATTCCGGCTTGGTGCAGGAGAAGATTGAATTCACCTCCCGGAATTCCGGACTCACATCAGGCCACTATTGACCGTGGTGCATCGCCGAAGTACCATTGGAGGCTGGTGAGCTACGGATTGAGCGGAAGGGGACCATGCAGCGCGCCGGAGAAAAAACTGCGAGCAGGACCTCGGCGATCATCAGGGCCGCCGGCTTCACGCTCATCGAGTTGCTGGTCGTGATTGCGATTGTGGCGCTGCTGATGGCGGCCCTCCTGCCGGCGCTGCACGCGGCGCGAAAGCAGGCCCGCGCGGTGGTCTGCCGCGCCCACCTCAAGCAGTGGGGAACGACGCTGGCCCTGTACCTGGAGGAGCACGGGGGCCGTTTCTCGCGTTCCTTTGAAGCGATCAGTGGCCTGTCGCTGCTGAGGGGTCTGCCCGTTGAACCCAAGACCGACCCCAATATGCCACGGCGGTATCATGCCGTCGAGACGCGCGGCATCAGTTGCTGCCCGATGGCCACCAGGACTACGGGGGAGGTGAGCCTCTGGGTCAGCAGCGTCAGCAGCGTCAGCCAAAGCTTTTTGGAGATGAGTTCCGGGGGGACCTTCCTGGCGTGGGAAATCCTGAAGCCCGTCCCGGCGTTTCGCGGCAGTTACGGCCTGAACCGCAATCTTTTCGGCAACCCCCTGAGCCTGGGCTTCTTCGCGGGACGCCGCCAAGTCGAAACCGACGTGTACGCGCTGCGGCGCTGCGCCAATATGCCGGTTGTTCTCGATGCGGTCGGTCCGAACTGCTGGATGGTGAACGAAAAGGAGTCGCCGCCGAAGACGGAACCCATCGGCCCCGCCCGGAGCCCCGTGGCAGGCGTATACGACACGGACTTGTGCATCAATCGGCACAACGGGACCATGAACGGCTTGTTCCTGGATGGGTCGGTCCGGCCCGCGGGGCTGAAGGAATTGTGGACGCTGCAATGGCACGGCAGCTTCAATACGGCCGGACCTTGGACGCACGCCGGTGGGGTCCACCCGCAAGACTGGCCCCCGTGGATGCGGAAGTTCAAAGATTATTGATGGATAGTGACACGCGGTTGGGGCTGGGGACGGTCACCTGTCTCACCGACTACCGACTACCGACTACTGACTACCGACTACTGCTTTTCAGTGTGGAATTCCCGCGAAAGAATCCTGCGACCGTCCCTGACAGGCTCAGAGACCGTCGTGAAGCGGGCGAAGGAACGGACTTGACAACGGTTGGCTCATAGATGTCCCCGGAATTGCGGCACTGTCGTAAAGACATTTCTCGGGCGTCTTTTTTGCTTGCTTCCGCCGCCAGTTTCTGTCAGAATACCTCTACCTTCGTGGATGAAGCATCTTTGACGGAACTGGGACGAAACGGTTGGCGGGAGGCTCAAGGTGGTACGTTGAACAGGAGTAAAAAGGTACTTTACGCCGTTAATTCTCTCTGCAAGTTGGACACAGGCAAATGCGAGTGTACTTCCTCGATACGAATGTCTTTCTGCAATGTAAGCCCCTGGACCAATTGCCGTGGCCAGATGTATATGACGGTCCTGAGATACTACTGCTCGTCTCCCCCATTGTTCAGGCGGAAATAGACAAGAACAAGCAGGATGGTAACGAGCGCAGAGCCAGCAGGGCGAGAAAGGCATCGGCCCTCTTTCGGGATGTCATATTGTCCGAGAGTCTGAAACGCACATTGCGGGAGTCTGCCCCAGTGGTGGAATTATCCTTTAGTCCCCCCAACTCGACTTCAGGACCTGTTCCCGCTGGACTGGACCTCACCAGAGCGGATGACCAACTCATTTGGGATTGCCTCATATACAAGCGAGAGAATCCAAGTCAAGAGGTTCATCTGTTGACGCACGACACAGGTCCAATGCTGACTGCTAAGAGATCCGGGCTTGCGTTCACGCCTATCCCGGAGGATTGGTTGCTGGCCCCAGAACCTGACCTTCGCGACAGAAGAATCAAAGAACTCGAAAGAAGACTCAGCTTGGTTGAGAGATCCGCGCCAGAGATATCCATCGAGGTAACCAAGGACGGCAAAGCCATTGAGCCTCCCCTTCTGATACACGCAGTCTGGTATGACGCCCTAACGGAAGAAGAGATAGAGTCCTTGACAACAGAGGTGTTCAGACGTCACCCAATCGAGACCGATCTTGATCAGTCGAGACCGAGGAGTGACTTCGGTGGCGGAATGTTGGCGAGCGCGCTTTCGGCGAGTATGTCCTTGGGAGGTACACGCGTCTTTCAGCCGCCGTCAGAGGAGGCCATCAAAGAATACAGGGACGCAGCCTATCCCAAGTGGCAGAAGGAGGTTCGGGAGTTCTTCAGAGACCTTGCCGATTCTCTCAATCTTCGTAGGCACCCACCGACTGTCGTCGTCAGAGTCACGAATACCGGTCATGCGCCGGCAGATAACACAATCGTTGAGCTCCGTACGTGCGGAGATCTGATGATCGTTCCTCCGTTGGAAGATGACGAGAAGGAGGATCTCTTTAGTGCGCCGCGCGTTCCATCTCCGCCCATGCCGCCCAAAGGGAAATGGGTGGATAGGCTAGGTCTGATGCCATGGCATACCGACGGACCTCGCATGGATATGCTCGACCGGCTATGTTACGTGCGCCCACCCATCGATTCATTAAAGGATATTCTGACTCAGCAGCAGAGGGATCGACACGTTTTCGTTTGGAGAAGCGAGAAGCCGACCACCGCTGTGGATACATGGACCTTCGAGTGTGTCGAATTCCGCCACCAAGAAACCGGCGGATGTTTCTCCATCGATCTATATTCCCCACCCAACGCCAACGCAACAACCGGCTCCCTTACGTGCACAGTGACAGCGAGCAATCTGCCTGAACCGGAGAAGATGGTATTGCCTATCAGTATCGAGCGCTCAGAAGGCAATACGCTGGAGAAAGCGAGGACTATACTCAGCCTTGGATTCAGTACCGGCTTTGGCTCGCGTGGATCACAGAACTCTGACCCCTGATTTCCGTTTGTGGAAAACTGGGAAAACTGGGGACGCACCCTATTTAAGACAAGGCGATATAAGAAATAGGAAATTTCGATCCCCGAGCCAGCCCTTATTTCAAGCTCTCACGGAGGCTTCGCGGATGGGCCTTGGAAGGATTTCGGGCACAGCTTACCCGTTTTGGTCCTTACCTTGGTAGCCTGTCTCAACCCTGTCGACAATTGATTCCCGGCGTCGGGAGGGTGGAAAAGAGGTGTTCGGAGTACCGCCTTCAGGCGGGAAAGACCGGTCCGATCCCCGTACACGCCGGAGTCCGAACGGCCTTATTCGACCCGGCTAAAGCCGGTACTCCGAACCTGGACGCTGTAGAGCGATGATCGCGCCGTGATGAGCAGGATGTTTTGTCGAGCCCGGCCGGATTGACCCACCTGCCGAACTGTGATATCATCTGGAGGAAATACCGGTCGATATACACACAGGATACTCCTGGGAGACTTGAATCATGGAGACCATTTCCGTTTCCGCACACTTCGACGGTGAACGGATTCTGTTGGATGAGCCGATCCAATTGGAGCCGGACACGAAGCTGATCGTCACCATCTTGCCGAAGCACAATGGCGAGTACGAAGGGTGGCTGGCATTGTCCGGCGGAAGGTTGGCGGATGCGTATGGCCCAGAGGAAGAGGGATACCCCTTAGACTCCATCAAGGAGGCGAACCCCGAATATGAAGGAAGGTGACGTCATCCTGACGCCGGTCCCGCAGGCGGATGGGTTGGTCAAGAATCGGCCGGCGATTATTCTGCGGGAGATGCCGCCTTACAGGGACTTCCTGGTTTGTGGAGTGAGCACTCAACTGCACCAGCGGGTGAAGGACTTCGATGAAATCATTTCGCCTTCGGATAAGGACTTTGCCGGAAGCGGTGTGACGTCGGAATCGTTGATCCGCCTTGGGTTCCTGGCGGTGTTGCCGCGAACCCGTATTCTGGGCTCCATTGGAGCCATCTCGTTGGACCGGCGCAAAAGGCTGCTGAAGAGACTGAGCGATTATCTGGTGGAACAAAATGCGTAATCCCGATGGGTTCAGAGTCGCTCTGAATCTGTCTCGGATTTCGGGGATAGCTTACTTACTTCGGTCCTTACTTCAGTAGCCGCTCTCAACCCTGTCGACAGTTAGTTCCCGCCCTCGGGAGGGTGAAAAAGAGGGTGGGCGCGGTCTGTTCGTAGTGTGCTCGTAAGAGCATATCTTCGTGTCGTGGGCATCTTGCCCGCGATTCGAGGGCGAGACGCCCTCGACACAGATAACGCCTCACGGCGTCACTACAAACGGGCGTTGGTCTGGACGTCGTAGAGCGAAGATCGAGCGGTGATGAACAACGTTCTACGATCCTTGCCGCCGAAGACGAGGCAGGTCGGGCGCTGCGGGACTTCAATGGTGCCGAGCCGCTTGCCGGCGGGATCGAAGACCAGGATCTGGCCGGCGGCAATGTAGACGTTGCCCCGGTCATCGACCGCGACCGCCTCGCCGCCCTCCTCGACGAACAGCTTCGGATCGGAGAGGGTCCCGTCCGGCTTTACGGTGAAGGCCCATGTTTTCAGCTCGGCTTCGTTGGTGACGTAGAAGGACCGGCCCGCGACGGCGGGGGCCAGGCGGAAGGCGCGCAGGACGTCCGCCATCTTGGTGCCCCATTGCAGGGCCCCGGTGGTGAAGTCCCGGCCGGCGGGAATGAAGGTGGTGCCGTCGGGCGAGACGTAGTGGAACGGCTTGGGCGCGGTCGAGTCCCGCAGGAACTCGGCGTCGCCCATCCACCGGTTCACCGGGAGCACAGCCGTCAGGGCGGGACGCGGGGCGGCGGCCTCGGCCTTCAGCGTGACGATCTCACTATCGCTCCGGTCGGGACGAAAGGCCAACACCGTCCCATTGCCAGTGTACGCGACAACCAGCAGATTCCCTGCCTTGTCGAAGGCCAACTGAACGGGCTGCTGCGGGATGTCCCGGACCGGCTCCGCCCGGCCGGTCTCCTGCGACCAGCGATAGATGCGGTTCTCGCGCGCATCGGCGAAGTAGACGGCGCCCTGGCTGTCTACGGCCGCTCCGGCGATGTTCAAGAATCCGTCAGCGAGTTTCTCGACCTTCGCCCCGTCGGCCAGGACTGCCGAGCCGGAAGGGGGGCGGGGTGGCAATGGCGCGCCGGAGATATCCAAGACGGCGAACTCGCTGTCGCGGACTTCCACGCCTGTGGTCGTCTCCAGGATCGTACTGTCAAACGAGACCCGGCTGTTGCTATAGCAGTGGAGGTTCCGGAAGCGGATGTCACGGGAGTTGCCAACCTTGGTCGCCTGGGGGAACGGCACGAAGCAACTGATCACGCGGTAGAACCAGGTGTTGGCGAACTGAAGGTCGCTCGCATGGTCGATTTCCAGGGGCAGGGCCTTGGGACCTTCCTCTCGCTCCTCCTCGAACTGGACCGCGTAGAACCGCCAGTGGGAGGCGTTTCGGACGATCATCTCGTGGCGGACATGATGTTCGAGGGACATCGCGTATACCCGGCCGCTCGTCGAGGTGTCCGAGATGTACATCCCGGCTTGGGCGTACGGACTGGGCGTCCAGATGTCTTTGAAGGTCCCGCCGCCACCATTGGTGACCCAGAGGCTGGCGTACTGGGTGTTCCACGCGTCGCGATTGCCCAGCCGGCCGAAGCCGCCGCGTTCCCCCGGAACTCTGGTGCCGTGCCCGCCGAGCAGGCGCACGTCGTTCAGCAGAGAATTGGCCCCGGCCATCCATTTCACGCCGACGGCGCGAGGATTGACCGCCCCCGTGTAGATGCCGAGGCCCGTGACGATGTTGGTCCCGCCTTGTGGGGTTTCGAGGACCGGTTTCGGCTCGCCTGCCCCCTGAAACGCAGGCGTCTTGTCCGGCACGTTGATCACCGTGGCCGACGGATGGAGGCCGATCAGCACGGTGTCCGGCCTGAGCGTCAGCGTGTCGCTGATGCAATACCACCCCATCGGCAGATAGAGCGTTCGGTGCTTCGCAATCGCCTCTTTGAGAGCTGCCGTGTCGTCAGTTTTGCCGTCCCCGGCGACGCCCAGTGTTCGGACGTTGACCCAGGTGGCGGCGTCGGGAAGAGCGGGGATGTCCGACCCTACCAGTGCGGGCAGTGCGGTGACCTCGTGGGCTGCCAGGGCGGTCTTGACCTGCCGATCTGCGCCCAGCCCGGCGATGTGCAACCCGTGGGCGAACCGCTCGACCAGGTAAGCCGGTCCAACTCCGGCGACAGTCTTTCCGCTCTCACGGAAACTCGCCAAGACCGGCACGTCCTTGCAGGCAACGTTTTGCAGGTTAATCTGGGTCCGGGCGCTGTGTTCGTCGCTGATGACCAGCGCCGGCCCTGTGATGTTCTCCAGCCGTCCATCGCTGAGCCAAAGCTCCTCTGGATTGCCAGGGACGATCGAGACGGCCGTGGGAACGTTCCTGAACTGCGGCCGCACCAGCGTCAGTCCGGCCTGCTGGTCGCTGATGGCGGCGACGCTCTGGCCCTCGAAGGTGCAATCGATCACGAGAATAGGCCAGCCGGGTGCGGACCTTCGTGTGACGATGCCGTACTGACCGCCGTGAAAGTGGAGGTCTTCCACCTCATTGCCGATATCCTCCAGCCCGGCGCGGGCGGACCCGAGCCGGAAATCGATGTGGGTCACGTAGCAGTGCTGGGCCACGTGGAAGCGGATGCCGACGGTGGCAGGATTGCCGGGGCCGATCTCGATGTCGATATTGCTCATCGCGCTATAGAACGTCCCGGCGCTGCCGTCCTGAGGGGGGCCTCCGGCGTTTTTGCCGAACCCGCGCCCGCCGGAGAAGAAGAGCATGTACTTGCCGGTACCTTCCTGGAAGCCCGGCGTATTCTCGCCCAGGGTGAAGACCGGCCGGCGGTCGCCATAGCCGATCAGGCGGACGCCGGGCCAGACGTAGACGGTCTTCGTCAAACGATAGGTCCCTTTCGGGACGAACAGAACCCCGGCCCCGGGGCTCGACGCGACTTTGTCAATCGCCTGTTGCACGCTGGCGGAGTCATCGGCAACTCCGTCACCTTCCACAGGGAAGTTGTCCCGCGTCAGATAGACGGCGGCGGCGTCGTCCAGGCGATCAGGGTAGAACGAGGCCCCATAGAGGAAGCCGGGTAACAGAACGATGCCCGTGAAGAAGAACCACGCCAGAATGAACTTCCGATCCATACCATGTCCCCTCAACTGGTTGTTGACCGAATTCCCGTCGGATGAGGGATTATGGCGTTTCATCTCGCATAATTCAACAAAAGAAGCGGATCAAGCGGGGCAAACGCATCGAAATTGGAGCCGGGCCTCTTGGCCCCGAAAACGGTGGTTTCTCAATCTGTCTTGATCTGGAGGTTTCCGTTTGACGGGAGTTCCTTCAGGGCTGACTCAAGATCCGTGATCGACGGAACTTCGGTCTGTGCCCAATCATGAGCGAACACTTCCATCTGCTTCTTCACACCCTGAACACCGCTTCAAGTGCTGAAAAAGACGGCTCTGGGAGAATCATCGCTGCGACCGTAACCGGCTTCCAGACAATTCTTCTTGTTGAGCCATTGTTCCTACTGCCATGGCGATTGGGTCATCTGGCCTCCAATGCCTGATAGACTTTGCCGCGCTGTTGAAGCCATTCGATGTCCCCTTGCTCCGCGTGTTGGGCAACATCACGCAGCAGTTGCACCGTTTCGGCTTCGTAGCAGGGCTCACTTGCGTCATCCTCCGGGATGACAGCTTCAACTTCGACCGCTACCACGAGACTGGCCGTCCGAACCAACCGTGTGCGGGATACTCGCTTACCGGGAATCTTCATTGTCGAACCTCATCAAGAAAATGAACTGTGACCAGCTTGGCTACTCCGCTTCGGCCCAGATGGGACCAGACCGCCTTGAACTCCGTCCCATCAGGGAGTCTCTCTTGCACCTCGACGGCAGGATTCGGCTTGCCCCTAAGCCGTTCAAGCATCAACTCTCCGTCCTCCAAGCCAAAGACGGCCTGCCATTCCAGGATGCCACGCTCTTCAAGCCGTTGGACTGCATGTTCTCCAACAACATATTTCTCTTCCGCAACAAGCTGGCGAATTCTGTCAAACAACTTGCCCATCGGAGGCTTTCTCTTCTTGCTGTTGATGTTCAACCGCGTTGTCGTGGCCCGGATGCTGCTGGACTTCCCTAACGACAACGAGAATAGCACAGCGTGTCGGGCGAAGCAACAGGTACGCCAGAAAAGGCCCATCTGGCGAAGTTGCCAACACCATGCCTTGCCCGCCGACCCCCATGGAGGTGGGCGGTGGGTGCAGCCCACCCTACAAGAGGGTTATTTCGCGGCTTTGGCTTTGCGGATGGGCCTTTGCTGGATGTAGCGGCTGATGTTCCGGACGGCCTGGCGCAGACGCTGCTCGTTTTCCACCAGGGCGATGCGCATGTAGCCTTCGCCGCCCTCGCCGAAGGCCCCGCCGGGGGCGACGGCGACCTCGGCGTGCTCGATCAGGTCCATCGCGTAGTCGATCGTGCCCTTGCCGTTGAGATGCTCCTCGGCCACTTTAGCCCAGACGAACATCCCGGCCCGAGGCTTCTCGACTTGCCAGCCGATCTTTTGCAGACCATCGCACAGGACGTCCCGCCGGGATTGGTACTTGAGGTTCTGAGCGGCGATATCCTTGTCGCAGTGCCGCATCGCGATAATGCCGGCAATCTGGATGGCTTGGAACATGCCGTAGTCGTAGTAGCCCTTGATCGTCGCCAGGTAGTCGATCATCTGCTTGTTGCCGGCGACGAATCCGATGCGGAAACCCGCCATATTATAGGGCTTGCTCATCGTCGTGAACTCGACGCCGACGTCTTTGGCGCCCTTGACCGACAGAAAGCTGGGGGCCTTGTAGCCGTCAAAGAGCGTCTCGCCGTAGGCGAAGTCGTGTACGACCTGGAACTTAAAGTGCTTGGCCAGATCGACGACCGGCTCGAAAAAGCCCGGATCGACCGTCATGGCGGTTGGATTGTGCGGGTAGTTCAGGATCAGCAGTTTCGGCTTGGGGAACAGATGCTCGCAGACCATCGCGATCGTATCGAGGAACTTCTGATCGTTGCCCAGCGGGACCGTGATGACGTTGGCCCCCGCCAGGACCACGCCATAGTTGTGGATCGGGAAGGCGGGGTCGGGCACGATCGCCGTGTCGCCCGGGCCCAGCATGGCCAGGCACAAATGGCTGAAGCCCTCCTTGGAGCCGATGCACGCAAGCACCTCGGAATCCGGGTCGAGTTCGACGTTCCATTTGCGGGCGTACTTCTTGGCCATCTCGCCGCGGAGGTTCTTGATCCCCTTGGACGCACTGTAGCGATGGTTGCGCGGGTCCTTGGCGGCTTCGCAGAGTTTTTCGATCACCATCAGCGGGGCGCCGTCGGTGGGATTGCCCATGCCGAGGTCGATCAGGTCGGCGCCTTGCTGTCTCTTGGCGTGCTTCAGCGCGTTGATGCGTCCAAACAGATACGGCGGCAGACGGGTAATCCGCTGCGCCGGCTCAATACGATACGGCTCGTTGTTGCTACCCTTCTTCATACTCGAACCCTGCAAAATCGTCAATGTACCTTCCACGATAGCCCCGCATTCTACCATACCCAGTGACAGTTGCCAAATCTCACTCGCCCGAACCTGCCATTTTCGCCAGATTGTTGCAGGCGGACCAGGCACGAATTGCCACTATTCTCCTTCGGCCGTGCTCTGCCTGCGGCTGTAGGCATTCCGGTGAAAAAGACGCGGTTGGGACGAACAAATCGGGGCTGCTTGACGCATGAAAATGGTAAGAATCACGCGGCGGGACCAAGCGGGACCTTGCGATGACTGATCTAACGCGGTACACTGGCAACCAGGCGATCGGGGGGCTGGATCGGTACCAGGATCAGGGCCATCGGTTCGAGGGTGGTCTTTGGAGGTCTTCGACACAGGAGGCAGCTTCGGCAATGGATATTGCCACGGGTTGGTTTTATGAAGGAAAGTCCAAGTTGGAGGTAGTGAAAGGCAATTCACGCCTGTTTGCGACGGGGCTGCCAGCCAGCTTGGAGGAGGCGGCCTTGTTGATGTACGCCCTGTCATTCGGGCCGCTAAGCAAAAACGAGCTGGCGCGGGCCCTGCGGCAGGTGGGCATGACCATGCCGGATGGGTCCGCGATTGTGCCTCAGAAGCTGGGCACATGCGTCCAGCGGCTCCGAGAGCAAAAACGCATTGTCGCGTATGGGGCGGAGGCACCCGTCTGCCCGCCGGAAGTCCGCGTGGCCTGTGTGGAGGAGGCCCGCCGCAAGGGTTGGTTTCTGCGCTTCGCGCGAGCCCTGCAGCAGGCCCTGCCCGGGCGGCTGAGCCCGGATACCTGGGAGTATCGGTGGGGCGGCCGGAAATTCGTGTCGTTTGCGCACGCGTGCCGGGATGTGTTCCTGGCCCTGGAGGACAACGACCAGGATGAGCTCAAACGTCTGGCCGGGTTGTGCAGCCAGGATGCTCACGCCCGCTCCTTGACCGATGTGCTGCTGGTCATCTGCATCGATCCCTTTCAGCCGGCGTACATCGAGCGTTTGCCCGCTCAGTACTGGGGCACCGTGCTCTCCGCCGCGGTGTTTCTGCACGTCTGCTCCCTGACACTGGATCACCCCGTCTTCGCCTACGTGCGGACCAAGATCTTGGCGGACCGCAACTGCATCGACCCGTCCCTCCTGACGCAATGCGTCACGCTCCTGGCCGAGCGGGACATCCTGGCCGGAGATTTTGCGGGGGCGCAGGCCCTATTGGAGAAGTTCGCGGACCTCGATACCTCTCTCGTCCGAGGCATGATGGAGCTCTTGAGCGGACACGTGCCGGAGGCTCGCCAAGCCTTCGACCTGGCCCTGCGCGGGGTGGGCAAAGGCAAGAATGCCCAGATGGAACACCTCTCCAGCTTTCCCGGGTTCCTTCATGCTCTGCTGTTGGTCCAATCCGAGCAGCCCCAGGACCGTCAGCAAGCCCGGAGCTGGATGGACCGGCTGGTCGCCAACGGGGGCTATGCGAATCCCTACCGCGAAGCCTACCGCTTCATGGGGGCTCTCCTGGCGTGGCATGAAGGCCGCGAAATCGGGGGTCCGGAGGTCGTCTGGCATCCCTCTTCCTATCATCGGGAGGCTCCGCTGACGCTGGTCAGTACCTGGCTGATGCAATTGCTGTATTGGTTCTATACCTCGACCGGCAAGGAACTGAAGACTCGAAAGCAGACGGTAGTCCCGCCGATAGAGGACCTGTTGCGGCAGTGCGCCGAGCGCGGGGCTCGATGGCCGGTGATGCAGATTGCACGCTTGATGAGCAGACTGGGCGTGAGCCTGCCGGCCCATGAGGCCCACGCCGATGCCTTTTTCCAGGAGACGGTGCTCAAGGATCTGTCCGAGCTTTGGCCGGTCAAGGAGGTCTGGGAGAGCCGGATTGGGGCTTTGGAGCAGCTTATCCGGCAGCAGGCCGAACACAGAGGAAGCGAACCGTCCGAGCGTCCCATGCGCCTGGCGTGGAAGCTTTGCGAGTACGGCAAGGACCGCATCATGGTCGTCCCGGTCGAGCAAAAGCGGACCAAGGCAGGGGGGTGGACGAAAGGCCGCGAGATCGCGCTCTATCGACTGGCCCATTATGAAGGCGAAAAACTGGATTACCTGACCAGCCAGGACCGAGAGGCCTTGGCGGGCATCTTCCGCAAGCAGCGATACTACGAGATGGCCTACCAATTGGACGCGGGCGTGGCCCTGCACGCTCTGGCGGGACATCCCAATGTCTTCTGGGAAGACCGTCCCCACGTGCCGGTGGAGATCGTGTGCGGCACGCCGGAGGTTCGCATCGAGCCGAAGGGGGGCCGGCTGTGCATTTCGATGAACCCGCTGCCCGGGTCGGGCTCGAATGGCGTCAGGAACTACGTCACCAAGGAATCGCCGACGCGCGTGCGGGTCGTGGTGTTCGAGCCGATCCACCTGAAGATGGCCGAAATCCTCAGCGCGGAGGGAGTGACGATCCCGAAGGATCGTTCGGAAGCAGCCCTCAACCGGTTACAGGGATTGTCGAAGCACGTGGCGATTCAGTCGGATGTGGCCCTGGCCGGGGTCGAGGCCGAGACCGTCGAGCCGGACTGCCGGCCGCGCCTGCGATTGCAGCGACTGGACCAGGGCTTGCAGGCGGAGATGGTCGTCGTGCCTTTGGGCGGGGCGTCGCAACGGGCCTTTGCCCCCGGTTTCGGCAACCCCCACCTGGTCGAGTCCTTTGAGGGTAGGACCCTGCAGACCCGTCGCAATCTCAAGGAAGAGGCCACGCGGGCGGAACAAGCATTGGCAGCCGCCACTATTCTCGGCGACCTTGCGAGTCAGAATTACACGTGGACGTTCGATGCCCCCCAGGACGCGTTGGAGCTGCTGGAGCAGTTGCAGGCGGTCCCTGCGGAGGTCCTGACCGTGGAGTGGCCCAAGGGCGACCCGATCACCGTGCGCTCTATCTCGGCCCAGCAATTCCACCTCTCGATTCACTCGGCCCAGGACTGGTTTGAGGTCGAGGGCGAGGTCCAGGTCGATCAGGGGCTCATGGTCAAAATGCGGACCCTGCTGGACCAGATTGAGAACGGAGACGGCACGTTCATCGCCCTGGGCAAGGACCAGTACATCGCCCTGAGCCGCCAGCTTCGCAAGCGGCTGCAATGGCTCTCCGCCGGGGCGCAAACCGTCGGCAAGGGTGACACGTTGCGGATGCACCCTCTGGCGGCCATCGGCCTGGAGGAATGGAAAGACGAGATAGGCCAATTCCAGACGGACGCGGCGTTCGACGCCCACCTCGAGCGGCTCCGGGCGGTCGAGTCCTATCAACCCGCGCTTCCCTCGACCCTCCAAGCGACCCTCCGCCCGTACCAGGAGGACGGCTTCACCTGGCTGGCTCGGCTCGCCCAATGGGGTGTCGGGGCCTGTTTGGCCGACGATATGGGCTTGGGCAAGACCGTGGAGGCCCTGGCTCTGATCCTTCATCGGGCCTCACAGGGCCCCACCCTGGTCGCTGCGCCCACCAGTGTCTGCGCCAACTGGGTCTCCGAAGCCCAGCGCTTCGCGCCAACCCTGCGTCCGGTCCGCTTTGGCATCGGCGACCTGGGCCGGCGGGATCTCGTTCTTAAGGCCCTCGGGCCCTTCGACCTGGTGATTTGCTCCTACACGCTGCTGCAGCAGGAGGTGGACGTCCTCAAGGACGTGAGCTTCGCCACGATTGTGCTGGATGAGGCCCAGGCGATCAAGAACGCCGCCACGAAGCGGTCCTCCGCCGCCATGAGCCTGACCGGCGGCTTTCGCATGATCTGCACCGGCACGCCCATCGAAAACCGGCTCGCCGAGCTCTGGAATCTGTTCCGCTTCATCAATCCCGGCCTGCTCGGCTCCGAGGATCGTTTCCACGAGCGGTTCGTGCGGCCCATCGAGGTCGAGCGCGACCAACAGGCCAGCCACATCCTCAAGTCCCTGGTCCAGCCCTTCATCCTCCGCCGGAGGAAGTCGCAGGTGCTCGAAGACCTGCCGTCGCGCACTGAGACGATGCGCCTGGTGGAATTGAGTCCGGAAGAGCGGGCCCTGCACGAATCGTTGCGTCAACGCGCCCTGCAGCGTCTCGAAGGGGTGCGGGACTTGGCGCCCGGCCAAGCCCACATTCAAGTCCTGGCGGAATTGATGAAGCTACGCCGCTGCTGCTGCAACCCGCGGCTGGTCGTGCCGAATTGCGGCCTGACCGGCTCCAAACTCGAGGCCTTCGCCGAGTTGGTGGACGAACTGCTCGAAAACCAGCACAAGGCCCTGGTCTTCTCCCAATTCGTGGACCACCTGACCCTGCTGCGCGAGCACTTGGACCAGCAGGGTATCCGCTACCAATACTTGGACGGCTCGACCCCGCCCAAGACCCGCCAAAAGCGGATCGACGCCTTCCAGAACGGCGAAGGCGACCTGTTCCTGATCTCGCTCAAGGCCGGCGGTCTGGGCCTGAACCTGACGGCCGCCGACTACGTGATCCACATGGACCCCTGGTGGAACCCGGCGGTGGAAGATCAAGCCTCCGATCGTGCCCACCGTATCGGCCAGACCCGCCCGGTCACCATCTACCGCCTCGTCGCCGCCGACACCATCGAAGAGAAGATCGTCCAACTCCACCACGCCAAACGCGACTTGGCCGACTCCCTCCTCGAAGGCACCGACACCGCCCACACCCTGACCGCCGACGAGCTGATCGACCTGCTGCGAAACCGCTGATGGCCACAAAAATGAACCCTTGCTGCAGATTTGGGCGATAAGTCTGATGATGCATCATTAGGAGGTGTTTGCTTCGGGGGAAAGGCGTGCGTTCAGGAGGCTGTTTTGCTACGATAATGCCATGAAACCAATGCTGTATCTCGAAACGAGTGTTGTCAGCTACTACACGGGGCGCCCCAGTCGGGACCTGATTGCGGCGGGCCGCCAGCAGATCACGCGAGACTGGTGGGAAAATGAGCGCCACAATTACTCGCTGTATGTCTCCGCGCTGGTCCTGCAGGAATCCCAACGTGGCGAACCGGAGGCGATCAAGAAGCGGGAACAGGCCCTCAAGGGAATTCCACTCTTGGGAATGATGGATCAAACGGAGAGACTAGCGGAGGCTCTTGTGGCGAAAGGCCCTCTTCCGGCGGAATACCCGGAGGACGCCCTTCACATTGCTTTGGCCTCGACCAATGCCGCTGTCTATCTGCTTACATGGAACTTTCGCCATATCAACAACGCGACGATGAAGTCCGATGTGGCGCGGATCATTGCACGCTTCGGATTCGAATGTCCGGTGATCTGTACGCCCGAGGAACTGCTGGGAGGTTCGGTATGAAAACGTCCGATCCCATCCTTGAGGAAATCTGGAAGGCAAGGGACGAGCATGCGCGCCGTTTTGGCTATGACATGAAGAAGATCTGTGCCGACTTGAAGCGCATAGAGAAGCAATCCGGCCGGCGCGTCGTGACGCGCAAGCCGAGGCGCGCATCAACGACCGGTGGAAGACGGGCCCGGAAATCATGATTAGAGGGAGCAAGAGCGATGACGGGAAGAGCCCCGTATCCGGGGTCGGAACGTACCGCAAGAGCGCTGACTTCGTGGACCATCTGACGCTGCTGCGCGAGCCCTTGGACAGGCAGGGTATCCGCTACCAATACTTGGACGGCTCGACCCCGCCCAAAACCCGCCAAAAGCGGATCGATGCCTTCCAGAACGGCGAAGGCGACCTGTTCCTGATCTCGCTCAAGGCCGGCGGTCTGGGTCTGAACCTGACGGCCGCCGACTACGTGATCCACATGGACCCCTGGTGGAACCCGGCCGTGGAAGACCAGGCCTCCGACCGCGCCCACCGCATCGGCCAGACCCGCCCGGTCACGATCTACCGCCTCGTCGCCGCCGACACCATCGAAGAGAAGATCGTCCAACTCCACCACGCCAAACGCGACTTGGCCGACTCCCTCCTCGAAGGCACCGACACCGCCCACACCCTGACCGCCGACGAGCTGATCGACCTGCTCAGAAATCGCTAATGCCACAAAAATTAAATATCGGTTTGTATTTTGGCGATAAATATAAAGTGATATTACATATTTGTGGTGTATAATGCGCGTATGTTCGATCGATGGTATGCTAAGGCGTTGGAGGAGAAGCTCAAGCGGCCCTACGTACACCTGGTGTTTGGCGCGCGTCAGACCGGCAAATCGACGCTGCTGCGATCTATGCTCCCGAAGGATGCTTGGATAGTCGATTTGTCTGATCTTCTGGAACGGTCTCGGTTGTTGGCAAACCCCGAGACATTCGTTGAAACCTGTCGCACCATGCCGACGACCCGCAGAGGCCGGACGGTTTTCGTGGACGAGATTCAGACCGTACCGGCGCTCTTCGATGCGGTACAAAGCCTGTATGACTCCGACAAAGAACGTTGGCGCTTCGTTTTGTGTGGCAGTTCGACGCGCCGTCTGCGCGGGACCAGCGTGAATCTGCTGCCCGGCCGCAGCTTCTTGCACCGGCTCTATCCCTTGACGCTCGTCGAGCATCCCCCAGCGCCGATCTCTACCCATTACCTGGGACACGCGCCCGCTCCTCTTGTCCTTCCCTGGTCAGATGACTGGACACCTGCGAATCCGTTCCCGGCCTGGGGCCTGGAAGAACGCTTGGCCTATGGGTCGTTGCCGGGCGTTGTTGCGGCGGAGCGGTCCGACCGGGAAGACTTGCTCCAAGCCTTCGCCGCCGTGCATCTGGAGGAAGAGATTCGCCGCGAGGCCCTGGTGCGGGATTGGGGCAGATTCATCCGGTTTCTGCAGTTGGCGGCCCGGGAATCGGGGCAAATTGTCAACTACGCCGCGATATCCCAAGAGACCGGCATCTCCCAACCCACGGTCAAGAACCACTACCAGCTTCTGGAGGACATGTTCGTGGGCTTCCACGTGCCGGCCTACACCCGCAGCTCGCGCAAGAACCTGCTCTCTACCCCGAAGTTCTTGCTCTTCGATCTGGGGGTGCGCAACGCGGCGGCAGGCCTGAAACCCTCGGAAGAAGTGGTCCAAGCCGACCCCGGCCCGCTGTTCGAGCAATGGGTGGGGATCGAACTATGGATTCGCCTGCAATACCTTGGCGCAGGTTCGCTCCACTACCTGCGCACCCGTGACGGCGCCGAAGTAGACTACATTATCGAGCAGGGCCGGAGCCTGACGGCAGTGGAAGTCAAGTGGACGCAGAACCCGACGCGGTCGGACACCCGCCACCTGGTGACCTTCCTGAACGAGCATCCCGACCAGCCGGGTCAGGGTTATGTGGTGTGCCGCTGTGACCGCCCCCTGCAACTGCACGAGCGCGTCACCGCGATACCGTGGTTCTGCCTGTGATCCGGCGGATCACATCGAGACAATCCCGGAGGCCCACCACCGGGGGGATCGGCTCTGTGCCGGGAGCCGGCGCAGGCGGCTCCCGCACGTTGCCCTCATCGTCGAAGAGCCCCGCGTTCGCCTGGAGCCACTGGTCCGCCACTTCGATGTACTTCATGGCGATCCGACTGCAAGGCTGTGATTCGGCCGCGTCGTGGATCTCCTCGTGCGCGCGGATACTCTCTTGGATCTCCTCCTCGCCGAGGTCGAAATCCATCTCCTCGGCCGGGTCCTCGCTCTCTTCCATCGTGGTCTCGAAGGTCTCGTGCAGCTTGTCCCAGAAGGCTTCGCTCTCGCTGTCCCGGGACCGGGAGGCCTCGACCTCCATCTCCTGGCCCATCGCATAGTTCAGGCATCGTCCTGTGAAGGCACACCGCTCACACCAGCGGTCGCAGTAGTTGTAGATGCCGGAAATGAAGCGCGGGTCCCCGGCCAACTCGTCCATCCGTTCTTCGTCCATCTGCCACCACCTGGGCCCGATCTAACGCGTTCTGACGAGCAACTTCGGTAATTCCTGGGTGGTACGGCCAGACTTGTTGGGTTCGTCCCAAATCCTTGAGATTCGCATGGTCTTGATCGGGTGGCAGCGTCAAGCGCAGCTTGGCGATGGCCTGATTCGAGGGGGAAAGAAGCCATCGCCAAGGCCTGCGGCCTTGACGCTGCCACCCGTCTGGATCGCGCAGGGCGGCCAAAACTCAAGAACTCTGGACGAACCCAACTTATTTGACCGTGCTCCCTCCCACCCGGAAAACACGCTCAGGCTACGCTTGGGCGTGGCACCTTGCCCTTCCGGGGGCTTGATTACCGATCTTGTCCGTCAAAACTCATCAGGAACTCGATGACTACGCTGTGATTGGGAGTTCGGACTCCCATTCTATGCCGCCCCATTCTGCTCATCAACCGGCGTTCTCTGCGATTCGCGCTTTTACCAGCTTGCGCACCAAGGCCGCCGGCAGGGGATGATCCGGCTGAAAGCGGATGGTGCCTTTGCTGATGTCGTAATCCTTGAGCTCGTCCTGGTGGGATGCCACCGTGGTGGAACTCATGGGGTAGAAGGCACAGTGGTTCGCGGTCGCGCCAAAGGCCACCAACATTCTTCCGTCCAAGCGGAAGGCGGGGAGTTGGTAGCTGATGCACTCCTCGGCCCTTGGTGCGGCCGCTTTGACAGCCTTTCGGAGTTTCTCCAGGGCGGCGCGCTGGTCCTCGGGCAAGGCGGCGAGGTATTCGTCGATGGTCTTGGCTTTCATCTGTCGCACCTTCAACGAGCCAGTGGTGAGACAAACTCGTACGTTCCCGACTGGACCTCAAAGACGGCGTCGTCGTCCTCCATGCGGAGGAATCTGACGTAGTCGGCCCGGTAGACGGAGCCGAGGCCCTCTGCGGCGGTCTTTCGCCTGTCGGTGGGGACATAGACCGTCGCGCTGGTATTCACCGGCACGGCGATCTTCAGAGTGAACAGGCCATCCTTGATTTCCCACGTGCTTTTGATTGTGCCGTACATGGACTCGTGCTCGGCGTGGGCCCACTTCACGTCGCCCAGCAGCCGGGGCTTGAAGATGATGCGTTTGAAGCCCGCCGCCTCGGCGTCGGCGTTGATACCGGCCAAGGTCTGGTAGAACCAGGCACTGATGTGCCCAAACATGATATGATTGCGCGAGGCCTCGCCATCCCACTGTTCCCAGAGGGTGGTGGCGCCCTGTTCGAGCCAGCGGCCCCAGCTTGGATAATCGGTTTTCGTGGCCATACCATAGACCACGTCGGCCCGGCCGCTCGCGGTCAGGGAGTCAATCAGGTACTTCGTCCCCAGGATGCCGGCATCGAGGTGGCCGTCCTTCGCTCGGATCGCCTCGACCAGTCTGCCCAGGACCTTGGCACGCTCCTGGGGCGGGACAAGACCGTGGTACAGCGCGCAGCTCATCGCGGTCTGGGTGCCGCCGGCATAGAGACCGGTCTTGTGGTCGTAGAATTCCCGGTTGAACGCGTCGCGGATCGCCGCGGCCAGGTCGGCGTACTTCTTCGCGTCCTCGGCCTTGCCCAACAAAGCGGCGGCCTGAGAGACGATCAACGCGTCGCAGTAGTAGTAGCCGGTCGAGGTGATCTTCTCCGGCGTGGTCGTCTTGGCCGGCGCCCAGTCGCCCAGGCCGATGGCGACGCTACCGTTCTTGGCCTTACTCGTGAGATAGTCCACGTAGAGCTTGAGCCGGTCGTAATGCTCGGCCAGGATCCGCGTGTCGCCGCGATACTGGTAGAGGTACCACGGGATCAGCACGTATGCGCTGTCCCAGGCGGGTCCGTTGCCCCACTGGTAGCCCCAGCCACTGGTCGGCACGATCCCCGGCAGTTCGCCGGTGGGCCGCTGCTCATCCTTCAGGTCGTCGAGCCACTTCGTGTACGCCGCCGCGGCATCGAAATTGTACAGGCCGGTCTCGGCCGCCAGGTGGGCGTCGCCCGTCCAACCGTTCTTTTCCCGGTGCGGGCAGTCGGTCGGATAGCCGACGAAGTTGCTGACATAGGACCACAACGTGTTGCGTTGGATGCGGTTGAACAGGTCGTTGGAGCATTCGAAGGCGCCGGCCCGGTCGAACGCGGTATGCACGACCCGCGCCTCCAGCGTGCCCAGATCGGGCTTGCCCGGCAGGCCGGTCGCTTCGACGTACTGGAAGCCATGATAGGCAAAGCGCGGCTCCCAGACCTCCGTCCCCCGGCCTTTGAGAATGTAGGTGTCGGTCTGAGGTTTGCCGGTCTTGATGTGCTGACCGATCTCCTTCTGATCGAGCGTGCCGTCGGTGTTCAGCCGCTCGCCGTAGCGCAGGACGACTTCCGTGCCGCCCGGCCCGAAGACCCTCAGCCGGGCCCAACCTGCTATGTTCTGCCCGACATCGAAGACATACACGCCAGGCTTGGGCTCGGCGAGCTTGACCGGCCTGATCGTCTTGGTGACTTTGATGGGCGGCATCATCTGGGCCGTGAGCTTGCCTTTGGGGCCTGCGACGATTTGGGCGACGGGCCAATCGGCATCGCTGGTCTCCGCGATGTCCCAGCCCGCTTTCTCCTGCCGTGCGTCGTATCTCTCGCCGTTACGGATGCTGTCGAAAACGATGGGGCCGGTCGTGACCCGCCACGTGGCATCGCTGGCGACGACTGTCTTGGAGCCATCGTCGAACGTGATTTCAAGTTGACACAACAGGGCGGGCCGGTCCCGCCAGGGGGCCTTGTCGAAATCCCAGACGCACCTCGTGTGCATATTGAACCACCCATTGCCCAGGATTACACCGAGCGCGTTGGCGCCTTTCTTCAACTGGCTCGTAACGTCATAGGTGACATAAAGTGCCCGCCTGTCGTAGCGCGTGAAGGCTGGGTCGAGGACGTGGTCGCCGACCTTGCTGCCATTGAGGTGCAGCTCGTAATACCCCAAGCCACAAATGTAGACCCGGGCACTGGCCGGCGGCTTCGGCAGCGTGAACGTCTTTCGTAGCAGCGGCGCCGGCTGCGGCGCCTTGTCCCCCGTGGCGAGGGCATCTTGCCCTTGTTTCTTTTCCTTCTCTTTCTGAGATGCGGCAGGTTTGGACATGCTCTCCAAGGGCGGGACGCCCTCGCCACGGGCACCGATCCATTTGCCCTTCCAGTCCTCCGGCGTAAGCAGACCCATCTCCCAGACCGCCGTCTCGCTGAACGAGGTGGGCTTGTCGTCCTTGTCCCAGACCCGCACTTTCCAGTAGCAGCGCGCCCGTGAGATCAGCGGCTGGCCCGCGTAGACGAGGTGAATGGACTGATCCGAGGCGACCTTGCCCGAATCCCACAGGTCGGCCTTGTTGTCCCGGAGCAACTTCTCGTTGCCGGCCACGAGGACCTGGTACGCGGTCTGCTTCTGGCCGCGCCACTGCGATTCCAGTTTCCAACTCAATCGCGGCGGGACCACGTCGATCCCCAGCGGGTTCGCCAGGTACTCGCAGCGCAAGTCCGTCACGCGGACCTCGCTGGCCAACTGCGCCAGCCCCACGGTTGCGCCACACACCATCACGATCTGCACACCAAAGATCGTTCCCAACCGAGTCATCTGTCGACCTCCAATGCGGGTTCTGAAAAATGGCTCACGTGAGGATTCTCGCGAGCCGCGCAGAGGAAATCAAGCGTGCTTTTGCGGAAATGCCGGCGGACCTAGGGGCCGATTGTGGTATTCCCCTGATCCCGATAGTCACGTAGGATGGGCTCGGGTTCCCAAACGCGATCTTCTGCGTTGGGGTCCCCTTGAGCTCATGCGGCCGCCTTACAGCCACCGCCGAACTCTTTCCCTGTAGTGCACGTATTCCTGACCGAATCTCTCTTCCAGATGCTGCTCTTCACGTGGGATAGCCCATCGGTCCATGACCAGCACCGGCGGGATCGCCAACAGCAGAACCCACGCGTTGTTGAGGACGAGTCCAATGCCGAGGTGCCAGAGCGGCAGCGCCACATAGGCCGGATTGCGGGAGAACCGGTATGGCCCATCGGTGATCAGGGCTGACGCCGGCTGGTGCGGGTCGAACGCGGTCCCGGCCCGCCGAAACCGTGAAAGCACCGCCGGCATGAGCGCCACACCCAAAACGATCACAACGATGCCGGTGACGACTACCCACCATCCGGACGAAACCGGGATCGGCCACCAGTAGTTCAATCCGATTCCGATCAGCAGCGCCAACAGGTAGACCACCGGTGGATGGACAGGCAATCCAGGTCCCTCGTGCATGTTGTGGCTCCTAATCTTTTTTCGCTCAATCGGTACGGATAGCCACCATCGTCGGTCATTATCGCTACGCGGCCATCCTCAAGTGCGAATCATAAGCGGGGGAAGGCCGTTCGTAAATCCCCGCCGCCACGCCGGCCGTGGCGAGAGCCGGGGGTCTCTTCTGCCCGCAGAGGGGGCAAAGGACGAGACGGAGAGGGGGGGTCAATTGGGGGAACCGATGGGCTCGACGGCCGGCCGCTGGGGCTCGACAGGGGCCGGGGTTTGCTTGGGCAGGGTGAAGAAGAAGGTGGTGCCTTCGCCCAGGATGGAGTCGATCCAGATTTCGCCGCCGTAGGATTCGACGATCTTCTTCACGATGCTCAAGCCCATGCCGGTGCTCTCGGATTCGTCCTTGGTCGACAGGGTCTGGAAGATCTCGAAGACTTTCTCGTAGTACTTTCTTTCAATGCCGGGTCCATTGTCGGTGACGGAGAACTTCCAGCGGCCGGCCTCCTCCTCGCCGCGGACGACGATGCAGCCTTGTGGCTTGTCCATGTAGCGCACGGCGTTGTCCACCAGGTTCTTGAACACCTGCGCGATCCGGTCTCGGTCGTACTGGATCACCGGCATTATGCCCTCGATCGTGATCTTCACGTTCTTCGGGGGAGCCAGGCGGTTCACTACCTGCGGGACCAGCTCACTCAGATCGACCGCCACTCTGCTCTCCTCGTAGCCGATATTCGTATACTGATGGACCGCTTCGACGAGACTGTACATGCGGGTGGTGCGGGCGGCGAGCAGAGTGAGGTATTCACGGCCCCTTTCATCCAGTTTATCGGCGTAATCGGCCGCGAGCCAATCCGCCAGCACGTGGATGCCGCGCAGGGGGGTCTTCAGGTCGTGTGCGGTAGCGAAGGCGAACCGCTGCAACTCCTCGTTGGCGCGACGGAGCCGTTGCACGCCTGCCTCCAGATCCTTGTTGAGGACACTCAAAGCATTCTCCGCCCTGGTTCGGTTCCCGATTTCGACGTCCCGACCGGCGATTGCCTCCTGGAGACTGTCGGCCATGCGGTTGAACGAGTGCGCCAGGATTTGGGTCTCATCGTGACCTTTGACCGAGACCCGATGGCCGAGATCGCCGCGAGCAATTCGTTCCGTGCCGCTGGTCAATGCGACGATGGGGGCTGCCAGGCTTCGTCCGAACCAGGAGCCCAGCGCCAGGACCAAGGGCACGGCGGCGCCCAGGATCGCCAAGCCGACCCAGAGGAACCGGCGTTCGTGCGTCAGCACCTTGGACGCGCTGATATCCACGCCCAAGATGCCCTCCATCCGTCCGTCCGACCGGTAGAAGGGGGCATAAGCAAGAGCCATACTCCCCATTTGTCGGCGGCCGGCTCGTCATCGACCCTCACGCTGTTGAGGGTCGCGAGTTTGGCCAGCACGGCGGGATCGCCGCTGTCGTAGACCTCGCCGAGATGGGACATCTCGTTGGGGTCGGTCTCGCCATCCACCACGAAGATCAGCCGGCCGTCCAGGGTCCTGCGCCACGTATAGGCGAAGCGGATGTCCGTCGCCTGGTCGCGGATCTGTTGCAGCATGCCTTTGAGATGCACGTAGGTGGGGTTGCCTTCCTGATTGGGGTCGGTGAGGGTCGCATGGGCGTCGGCGGGCGCGCCGCTGAGATAGACGGCCGCCAGGGAGGCGATATCCCGCAGGCGTTGACGAAGATCCTGACGCAGCGTGGTCCGAAAATTGGCGTACAGCGTGAGAACGAGCAATGAGGAAATCAGGACCACCAAGGCCGAGAAGGCCGTGGCCAGTTTTGTCTGGAACTTGACGAATTTGGATGCCTCCATAACACGTCCCACTCTATCCTCGCGCGTGGATAGACTGATAATCTGGCAGCGATATGAAAGGCCCCTGAGCGATGCTCCGTTCTCTGCTTGTCCCCTATTTCGGATATTTCAGGAGCGAAGTTCAGCTATTTCCAGGAACATTTGAATCAGCGTGTCCTGCGCCGTCGGCGATCAGGTGGGATCGGAATTATCTGGTGCGGCAGCGGTGAACGCCGCCGTGACCTTGGGTCTCGCTTGCTCTGCCGCGTCGGTCTGCGAGGTGGGAGGCGGCGTCGGCTCAGGCTGCTTGATGGTCAGGGTACCCGCCTGGGTTCTGTCTTCCGACAACTTCTGGAAGGGAAACTCGCCGACCGACTGCGACAAGTCTTTCTGCTTGCCCGGCAGAGAGATTCTGAGCCTGGCCGTGCCCGATCATCGCCCCGATCTGATACCGGCCGGCCGGCAGACCCGACAACGTGTACGTGCCCTCCTTGGGCAACAGCCGCACGGCTACGGGTTCCCGCGACCACTTGGCATCGCCGAATAGTCCGATGACGATCTCGCGTCCCTGTTCCTGCTCGACCTTCACGTCGAGCTTGAGACTCCCGCCTCCCGCTACCTCGCGCCACCTCGCCTCATTTTGTCGTGCCGGCTGGAGCGCCTTGAGCAACTGCTGCGTCAATCCCAATAACAGGGGCGGACAGTTCGCCTGCCGCATCACGTACCACGCCCGCGAATCGCCCTGATTCGTGGCGTCTTGCCGGTCTTGCGGGCTTGGCGCGGGCTGCTTCCCCGTCACGGTGCCGGCCTGGGCCTTGTCCGGGGCCAGCTTGTCGAAAGGAAACTCGCCGCCCGGCTCCCATCGGCGCTCCTGGTCGGTCGGCACGTTGATGAGGATGCGGCTGCTTCCGGCGGCCAGCGCTTCCCGTTGGGTGGCATCCAGGTACAGCGTGAAGTACCCCTGGGCATCCACTTCGTTGATCCCCGCGATTCGGTATCCCCCCGTCAGTTGGAGACGAGTCACCGCCCCCTTCCACGGGCTCGGCCGAAGGACCGCGGGCGTACCGTCCTCGAAGAGAACTCGACCATACAGGACATCCTTGCCGGTCAACTGGAAATCCAGATTGGTTGCCTGTCCGGCCGTGAGAGTCACATCCTTCAGGTTGTCGTACTCATAGCGCTGCACCTCAAACGGAATGACGTGCGCGCAGACCGCTCCCTCGGGCAGACCGCCCAGCTCATAGCTCCCGTCCTTCGAGAGAAACGCCACGTCGTAGCCCGTGTAGGTGTTGGTCTTGCCATCCATTTCTCTCTGTTGCCTGACCTGGTCGGACGACAGGGTCAGAACGCGGAGGAAGAAGCCCTCCACGGCGCGGCCGTTCTGATCCAACACCCGGCCGGTCAGCTTCCCCGTGCCCTGCGGAAACGGCTCGAACCGAAAATCGATTCGTTGCGAACCTTCCAGGACGCGGTTCAAGGACATCGTTTGGTAGCGGCAGCCGAAAACGGAGGGCAGCGGCTCCCGCCAGCGGGCGGTCACCGTGTACGGCCAGGCCATCTCGTCGAACTTGTAGGACCCTCGCTCGTCGGTCCCGCGATCCGCCGTGGCGATCCCGCGCCGGTCCGTCCGGTGCTCGCGGATCATGATCTGGCCCAACGCAAGGGGCCGGCCGCCGGGATCGGTCAGTTGCCCTTGCAGCAGGTTGTTCTCGTCGAGCTGGCCCCAGGCCCCTACGTAGTCCTTCGCGGTCTGCTCATTGTCCCGCCCGGACGCCCATTTCTGGAAGGCCTCGCTGACGAGCACCTCCGCCGCGGCCGTCTCTCCCGACCAAATCTCGACCGGCGCCGGCCAGGCGCGCTGAACGCCCAGGGCCAGGGGCGCCGGCGCCTTGCCGAGCATCGCCCCGATCTGGTATTGCCCTGCCGGCAGACCGGTCAGCACGTGCGTCCCGGCGCTAAGCCGCCGGACCGCCACGGGCGGGGCCGACCATCGGGCATCCTTGAAGAATCCGACGACCACCTCGCCCGGCAGGTCCCCCTCGATGTCCAGCTTCAGCCGGAGCGTGCCGCCGCCGGCGACTTCCTGCCACGCTGGGCTATTTCGCTGCGACGGCTCCAGCACCTTCGCCAGTTGCTGGGTCAATCCGAGCAGCAGGGGAGGACAGTTCCATTGTCGCAGGATGTGCCAGGCGCGGAAGTCGGGCGGGTGGGTCGCGCCGTCCGACACGAGATGGGCCGTCACAAAGACAACCAACTCACGGTTGGCCTTATCGTGGTTGCGATTCTTGAACAACTCCCCGATCAACGGGATGTCGGCCAGCACGGGGGTACGGTTGCTGCCCGGTTTGGAAGGGGTCTCCACCACGCGGGCTACGGCGACGGTGCCGCCATCTTGAATCTTAATGGAGTCCGTGATCTCATGGCGTGCGGCGAACGATTGCTTGCTGCCGGAAGCCGGTGGGAGGCTGTCGTCGACGGCGACCGCCAGAACGAGCGTGATGTCATTGTGGTCCCCGACCTGGGGCGTAATCGCCAGGACCGTGCCGGATTCCAGCTTCCGAAGCTCCGACCGCCCGGCGGAATCATGGTCGGTCTCAGCGGCCGTCATCATGAACCACTGCTCCTGAACCACCTTCATCTCGGCCCGCCGGCCATCCAGGGCCACCACTTTGGGATTGGCGATCATGTCCGCTCGACTGTTCTCCTGAAGCTGGCTCAACGTCATCATCAGGGAGTCGGTGGCAATGCGGTCTGGCAAGCGGCCGATGGGGGTCTGTGTTTCCCGCTTGCCACCTGACGAGAAGAGGAGGGACCGGACGGGCGGCCAGGCCCACGCGACCCCCAGGTTCTGAAGCTCGTTCGGCTCAATCGCGACGACGCGGGCCTCCAGCAACACTTGTCTCTTAGGGCGGTCGATCCGCCTGACCCTCGGAGGTTGAGGAGAAGTCAGGTTGCGGCTGGCCACCAGATAGTAGTCCGGTGTCTTCTTGAACAGATAGGGCTTGCCCGCCAGCAGCATTTGCAGAGCCTCCTCCAAGGATACGCTTTCACAAGTGACATTGACCGGCCCTGTCACGTTGGGGTCCAGGATGATGGGCACGCCGGCGGCGGCCGCAAGGTCCCGCAGGGCCTGGGCCAATTCGACTTGAGGGAACGTGAACGACAGGGGACGGAACACGAGATAGGCGTTGTCGTTCATCTTTCGGAAAGCATACGGAGTGTTCTTCAGGACTTGTTGCAGGGCGGTCTCGGGCGAGGCTTCGGCCAACTCCGCCGTGACCGGCGTGGTTTTCACCGTGGCGTCGGGAATGATCTTCACGCCAGTGCGCTGGGAGATCTCCGCCAGAACGTTCAGCAGGTCTGCGCCCAGGAAGGTGGCTGCGACCTTCGGGCCTGGGGCACTGATCGTCTGGGGTTCGATGATGGAGGACCTGAGAATGAGGCAGTAGGTTTCACGTGGGCCGTCCGAACCGGGGGCCGTGCCGCCGAGCAGCAGGACGGCGTGCTTGTCGTTGGGGATCACGGGTTGGCCCGACCATTCGAGTGCAGGGATGGATACGGGTGCGTGGGCCCGATCCGATGTCCCATCGGCTGATAGTGATCCGGGGAGCGCCAGCTTGAGGTCCAGCCGCACCGCGTGCTGGGGCTCCAGAACCTCGCCGACCACGTCGAGGTCCATGATCCCGGCAATGGATCTTTTCGAGGGCTGGCCTTCCTGCAGACACCCCGCAGACTCGGCGATCCGACGCACATAGCCTCGGGTCTCCAGAAGCTTCAAGAGGTCCTGGAAGTGCTCGGCCGGCAGGTGCTCCGCGAGGCGAGGCAGGATCTCCCGCACGGAGGCGGTATGCAACTCCTCGCGACGGGGCAGGCCTGGACTCGTGGCGAAGTCCTGCTGGACCAGGACAGACGCATCGGCCGCCGTTCGGGGATCGAGCTTCTCCTCCGCGCGGAGTGTGGCCGGGGTGGCTGAAAGGAGCATAATGGCCGGCTGCTCCCGTATCTCGAATCGGCCGGTGCTCCCGGCCTGCGGGCGGGTCGAGGGCCAGGGCCGCGCGCCGGATTCCCCCGGCGTCCCACGCTGGATCTCGCCTACCTTGGTCAGGACGAAGAGCATCTTCTTGCCCTGGCGGTCGTACCACTGGGTCAGCCCGTCCAGGCACAGACACTCCGTATTGGGCGACACGCCGATTTGATGGCTGAGAACTCGGCTGGAGGGGGACGCTGGGACGCCAGACCCCAGGGACGCCTGGCGCAGCACCTCAACATCGATCAGCAGCTTGTTGGGATCGTTTCGGTACCACCACGGTTGGGCCGCGAAGGTGAGCCGGTAGGCGTTTCGCCCATCCGCCGCTTCGAGGGTGCCCGTGGTCTGGGTCTGCGCCCGTTGGCCATCGATCATCGTCATCGTGGGATTGGCCAACTGCTGCGCGTACCCGTGAGACAGCAGGAGATCGAGGAACGTTTCGGCCTGCGGGCCGTCGAGCGTCTTCAATTCTGCGTGCTCCTCCAGAAACTGCTCCAACGGTCGCTCCAGGTCTCTGGGCCGCCATGGCGACGCCGCCTTCGCCGACTCCTGGGACTTCTCTCGCCGTGCGGGCAGGAGCTTGGCCGCCTCCGTGGCCGTCGCGCGGTCCAGAGGCTTATCCACGAGAACGGCTACCGCACGGAAGCCCAACGTGATGAACAATCCTTTGTCTATGACCTGCTGCATCTCCTGTATGACGGGAGCAGGTTCCTGGGCCTGTGGTTGCGCCTGGCTTACGGGGGGCGTCATTTCCTCGGGCTCGGAGGTTGGCGAAGCGGTCGCCTCGGCCTCGTGGACCAGATGGATGGTCACGAAGAAGGCGGTCTCGCGGGAGGGTCTGCCGTCCGATCCGGTGCGACTCTCCACCAATCCGCCCAGGGCCACGGTGCCCCCATCCCGCACGGTGACGGAGTTCTTGGCGGTGCGCCGGGTCACGACCGGCAAGCCGCTGCCAGTGGCCTTGACGCCATCACTGACTTCCACGGCCATCGTCAACGTAACCTCATTGTTGTCGCCCACGTACGGCGTCACCGACAGAACGGTTCCCCAATCTGTCTTGTGGGGTTCCAGGTGGGACGGAGACGACTGCTTTGTGGCCGGGACCGCTAGGGTGAACCACTCCTCGGTGAGAGCCTTGATTTGGGCCTGGCGACCGTCCTGGGTCAGAATCTGCTGGCTCGACAGGTCCGCTCGCCCCTCTTTCTGCAGGACGTCCAAGACGGCCAGCAAGGAATCCGTGAATTGTTGGTCCGGAGTGTAGCCGACCTGCACGCCCTGCGGCCAGGTGCCGGCGGCGGTCGCGTTCGTGGTCGCGTCGCCGCCCGGGAAGACCCCCGCCCTGGTCGTCGGCCAACTCCACTCCACGCCCAGATTCGAAACGGTGCCGCGCTCCATGGTAACCGTACGGACGTCCAGCAGTATCTGACGCGGACTCGTGCGTGTCGAAGCACCGGGGACAGCCGCTCGATCCAAATCTGCGCCTTGAACGCTTGGCTTGACCATGAGGTAAAGCGATTCCCTGCCTTTGTCCGGGGCGGCCGGACTGGCACTGGATTCGATGGTGGCCCAGATCACATACCGATGGCACAACGCCGTCACGGTGGTCTCGGCGCTCGTTCGGGACACGACCGACCCCTCGTCCTCCTTGGCCTCGCGCACGGGATCGATCAACTCGGTCATCATGTCCAGGGTCACGTGATTGCGGTCCACCACGTGGGGTGTGACCTTGATATTCATTCCGAGATCGATCAGGTCGGCCCCCAGTAGAGAGACCGAAGGGATTTGGCCCGTGGGCCGGCGGAGCCATACCAGTTCGTTGTCTTGTGTCCACACCTGCGACTGGGTCAAGACCGTCAGATAGCCGCCGGACTGGAGCAGGTCCACGAGCGCCTGTTCGGTCTGTGGAGACAACGATTGGGGGACGACGTATCTCTTGAGGGCCTCGCCGACCGTCAGGTCCAGGGTCTGGCCGGGTCGCGTGACAGGCGGTTTGCCCAGGGTATTCGTGATCAGCATCAGCGTTTCGCGGTCCACCCGCAGATCTGACCATACCTTGACGAGCTTGAAGGACAGCCGCACGCGTCTAGTCTCGCCTTCGGATGAAAGGTTCTTACTCTTGCTGCCGGCCGGGGCCGGCGTAGCCACATGGCGGTCTTCCTTCCCGTCCGTTTTCGGCTCGGGCGTCTCCTTGGTGGTCACCTTATCGGAGGGTCTGTTACCGGCGTCGGTGGAACCCGTTGGTTGGGGGAGAGCTTGGTCTGCCGCGTCGCCTCCCGGCGGGCTCGCGGTCGTCAGGGCAAAGGCGGCGGGCAGGATGATCCCGATAACGAGCACCAGAGCGATCAGGCCGGGTAGCCAGGTGAAGCGCCGATCATCGACAGCGGGCCGGCCGAGCAGGCGCGCGATGCGGGCCATGAGACTGCCGCCCGTAGCCGCCAACGCCAGGTCGGTTCCGTGGTGGCGGATCTCCTCCAGGCCGGCCAGGGCCTTGGCGTATTGCAGCGAACTGCCGCAGACCTGCACGGCGAGGTCGTCGCAGCAGTTCTCCCGCTCGACGCGAATCCGGTGCGAGACCCACCAGATGGCCGGATGATAGAAGCCGAGGATTTCCACCACAGTCTGCAGGATGTTGACCAAGTAGTCGAACCGGCGGATGTGCGCCAGCTCGTGGGCGAGGATCGCCTCCAATTGCGCGGGGGGTAGACCGGTGAGGGCACTGGCCGGCAGCAAGATCACCGGTCGCAGCCAGCCGACGACGGTCGGGACCTCGACGAGAGCCGATTCGAGCAATCCGATGGCCCGGTGCATGCCGAGACGATCGCTCAGCTCTGCGAGTCGCCGTTGCAGCGGATTGCCGAGCGTGCGGACCATGCGCCGCCTGAGCCGCTGCAACTGGGCCCAGCCGCCCAGGTGCCAGGCGGACAGGCCGAAAACACCCACCAGCCAGCCCAAGACGACATAGGGCAGGGCGGGCTGGAGAACAGACACGACTCGCTCGTGCCACGGAACGGGCGAAGGATGGAAGGGCAGATTCACGGAATCAGGGACTGCGGACAAGTTAGCAGGTCGCCCTCCCATCATTCCGTTATTCCCGTATTCCACCCTTGTCGCGTGCTCGCTGTCAGCCGCTGGGGCATCCGGTGTCGGTGCGGGCACCGGCGGCAAAGTCGCCGTGATGGACGGGGGGCCCGCCTCCGCCGCGGGCCCCGGGACCTTCATCAATCGCAGGGTGACAATCGGCAGGACGACCATCAGCGTGAGGGCGGAACACGCCGTCAGGTAGCGGACATTGGCACCGGCGTGGCGCAGCAGCCGCAAGAAGATCGCCAGCAGCACCGCCACGACCGTCGCCTGCCACAGAACGTGCACGAGCATCCATCCCCACCGCTCGACAGTCCCCTGCGCGAACAGACTCTCCAACAGCGACATGGTCAGGCTCCCTCGATTTCGTCAATCATCTCTCGGATTCGCTTCAACTCTTTGGGCGAGACCTTCTTGGCCGAAAGGGCCCGCATCACGAGTTTCTCCGCCGAGCCGGCGAAGACTAGGTCCAGCAGGTCCTGCACGAGTTGCTTTTGCGTCTTTTCCTCGGACGAGGCGGGCTGGTAGATGTGCCGGCGGCCGTCATCCTCACGCACGAGCAGACCCTTTTCGACCATGATCTGCATCAGTTTCAGTGTGGTCGTATAGCCGGTCTCGATCTCCTGGTGCAGTGCCTCGTGGACCTCGCGCACCGTACCGCTACCCTTTTCCCACAACACACTCAAGATGGCCAACTCGCGATCCGTCGGCCCCGTAGTCTTCTTTCGAGCCATTGCCGATCTCCTGGAGTCCTTTCAATGCGTTCGCCCGTACATATCGGCAATCTACGAATGAATTCGTAATAGATCAACGAAAAAATTCGTAGATGACGAGAAATTTTTCCATATCCGACGACGGCACCGACTCAACCGGCGTCGTATTGCAGGATCATGCGGACCACGCTTGGAGCCTCCAACCGAATGACGGTTGGCCGGAACGTTGCCGCCTCTTGTCATTCCCGCGAACGCGGGAATCCACTATGTCACGACTTTCCCGGACCCCCGCCACCGTAACGGGCAGCGCCACCGCCGCCGTTTGCCGGTCTTTCCAGCCACCGACGAACGCCTCGCGAATCGCTACCAGCCCCAGGTGCAGCCAGCACTGCCGACCGTGCTGCGGCCCATTTGGGACAGCATCATATTGAGCGATCCCTGGACCAGAGCGACATCCTTACGCAGCTCAGAGACCTGACCCTCCAACTGCTGCATCTGGTTCCGCAGGCTGATCTGGGCGTCGAGCCGCTCGCGTTCTATCCGGCCGATCGTCTGTCCCATGCGCTGCAGGTCCAGACGCAGGCTGTCGAGCTCTTTGCGGAAGGCCTCGGTCCCGGCGCCGGCGCGTTCCGTCGCGATTCGCAACCGGTCCTCCAGGCGGCGCATCTGGTTGCGCAGCTCCTCCTGCTGGCGCATCGACTCGGTCCGCAACTGGTCGACGCTCTGCTGGGCGCTACGCCGGACGGATTCCTCGCCGGCCGCACGCATCTGTTGCTGTGTCTGACGCATCTGATCCTGCACGGCACGCAATTCCTGGCGGAGCGTGTCGACGCTCTGCTTCAATTCTTCCTGGCGGCGTCCGAGTTGCTGGAGGTACGAGTCGAGTGCTTGCCGCTGGCGGTCGGCCGCCTCCAACTTGTCCGCCGTCCGCTCACGCTCCATCGTTCGCAATTGGTCTTGGATCGCTTGCATCTGCCGGCGGACGCCTTCGAGAGACGCCTGCAACTCGCGGGCCCGCGGGCCGTCCTGGTCCTGGATCTGCTCCAACTCCCGCCGGTTCCGCTCGGCGAGTGCCTGAAGCTGCTTCAGTTGGGCCGAGAGGTCGGCCATCTGCTTCGCTGTGTCCGGGGTCGGGCCGGTCGGCTGGTTCGCCCGTTCTGGTTCCGGGCGTGGTTGCTGGCGGGCCTGCAACGTCGCCTGGTAGTCGGCCCTTAGTCGTTGGCGCTGGAGCGTGGCCAACTGCTCGTCCAGACCGCGCAACTGCCCCTGAATCCGGCTGAGCTGGCCTTGCAGCCAGCGCCGGCCCTGCTCCTGGTTGGGCGGCAATTGCTGAAGCTGCGTCTCCAACTGCCGGGCCGCCCGGGCCAGGTCATCGCGCTGACGCGTCAGTTGCTGCATTCGTTCGTCGAGCGGCTGGGGCTGGGGCACCGGGGTGACGGGATCGCTCGTGTTATCCGGCACCGGCGCCACGCTGGCAAGAGTGGCGATCTCTCGCTGCATGCTCTGGATTTGCTCCTGCAGGGTCTGCACCTCGGTCTGCAAGCCCGGCTCCAGTTGGGCAGATGGCTGCACCTGTTGATCTTGGGCCTTTTGCTGTGGCGCGGGCTGCGGTTCTTCCCCCGCCTGGAGAGCAGGGGAGAGCATCAGAATCCCTGCAATGAGTAGCGGTAAAACGCTGAACTGCCGGCCGATCGTGCCTCGCTGTATCGTGGTATGAAGTCCGTTGCTCATGGCCTTCTCCTTTGACTCAGGACTCTCTTGAAGCGGGACCCCAAACGCGATGTTTCGCGTTTGGGAGCCCGACCCGGCCCCCCATTGGCCGGCTACAGAGTATCATACCCCCCATTCCTCGAAATTGTTGTCCGCCTTTTGCCTAAGGGCGATGCTCAAAAACGGGCCCGTGCGGCCTTCTTCACAAACGAAGCGGCCTCCGCGACTTTGTTCGTCGCGGAAGCCGCGCCATTCATGGGGATGGTTGCGTAGACGCGCCCGGCTTCGTTGGCGTCGCCCTTGACCCGGCTACCTGGCGGGCGTCTCTATCCGCCCTCGTTCCACGGCTTGTTCGAGCAGCTTTTGGATCTGCTGCATTTGCCCGTGCAATTCCTTCATCTGGTCGCGGAGTTCCTGAACCTCCGCTTCGAGGCGAGGATTGCCGGTGCCGGCGGGCCCTTTGATGGTCCGCGGCGGTCCGTCCGGCGCCTTCTTCTCGATCTTGACCTCCTCCTTGATGATGCGGTACTCGCGCTTCGGAGCCACGCCCGGCGCCTCCTTCGTGCCATCAAGGCCGCGAGGCTCCTGCTCCAGGGCATTGATCTCCGCCCGGATCACCTCGAGCAATTTCCGCCGCGTTCTCGCCTCCTTCGTGTCCGTGGCGGGGTCTTCTTGGACCATCCGGGCCAGTTTCTCCGCACGCAGGCGGAGGAATTGCAGCTTTTCTTCGTTTTGCAGCAATTCTTCACGATCTTGTTCTTCCGCCGCGGGCTTCCGCACCACTATTTCTCTCCGGACTTCCGCCTGCGCACGCTTGAGTTCGTCCAACTTCTTGCGCTTGAGATCATCCGCCTGCGCGAGCTTGAGCTCGGCCATTTCTTTCTCGACGAGGACCTTCTTGTCGCGAATCTGTTCCAGTTGGGACTTCAGCTCCCGTGCTTCCTGATCCTGGCCGTCCCGGAGCCCCTTGATCTCGCGTTCCAGCTTCTGCCCCCGTTGCTCCAACTCCTCGCGTCCCTGCCTCAAGGCATCGAATCTGGCTTCGCGCTCGGGCTCGAACGATTCTTTGGGTGCGATCTTGACCGGCGCGCGTCGCATTGGCGTCTCGCGGCCGACCACTTCAAAGCGGTTCTTCATCTGCTCGATCTGCTCGACCAGCAGCTTGAGCTCGATCTGCTGGATCTGCCTCTCTTCTTCCGACAGATCATTGCCTTCGCGCAGCATTTCCTTCTTTTCATCCGCTTGCTTCATGAGTCGTTCGAGCAGGCGTTTCATGGCGATGCGTTGTTGGTCCGCTCCCGGCGGCTCTCGTACTTCTATCTCGCGTCGCTCTTTGAATATCTTGGTTGGCGGAGCGTCCATCGGTTCCGGTCCGGCGGGACGGCGTTGGGCGACGGCCACCCCGACGGAGGCGCAGAGGGCCAACGCGCCCACCAGCATCGTCCAGCACATCCCGAGTCTGGGGTCGCTGCCATTCTCCTTGATGATTCGGCGAATTCTCGTGTGCATGGTCTTTTCCTTTCCAATCACGGTCGGTAAGAACGCCATCTGCCTCTCTGCAGCGAGGCCCAGTAGTAGTTCCGCGTAATCCACGCCGCTGTGCCCGGTGGCCAGGACCCAGTCGTCGCACGCCTGCTCGCTGAGTTTGAGCAGCCGGCCCCTGGCCCACCACAAGAGCGGATGCCAGGGAAGCACGGCCACGAGCAGCTCGGCGAACAGGCCGCTCAGGTGGTCCCGCCGCCGCCAGTGGGCCAGCTCGTGGCAGAAGACGCCCACCCAGTTCGTCCCTTCCCGATCGCCGGCGGCCTTGTGCAAGAGCAGGACCGGCTCCCGGACCCAGCACCAGATGACCGGACTTCGTACTCTCTCGCTGTGTCGAACCCGGACCGCTGCGCCGATCCCGAGCCGGCTTCTGGCTTCCTCGAGGGCATGACCGACCTGTTCGGTCTCCACAGGGTCGGCGGCCCGCAGCAGGCGAAAACCCAGGAGAAATCGCAGGGCCATGCGCGTCAGCAGCACCAGGGTGGCTGCGAGCCAGCAGGCAATCGTGACGGCGCCCCACGGGCGGTGTCCTGGTGCTACGGGATCAGCCGGTCCTGCCGCGACGGACTCCGCGCTCGGGGCCGTCGTCGGCTCGTACACATCCGGTGGCGGGACGACCTCGGCGCCAAGGGCGGTATCGAGCGGTTGAGTCTCCAGGATTTCTCGTGCCGGTGGGGCGGTAGGCGGCGCGAGGACCCCGAGTCCGAGACGCTGCGCCGACAGGTACAAGCCCGGCATGAGCACGGCGGCCCAGAGGGCCGTAAGCAGGATCTGATGGGCGCGGGCGGGTCTGTGTCGCAGCACGTAGCTGGCCGCCAGACCGGCCGCCAGACAGGCGGTGCCCTGTACGAGTAGAAGCCGCCACGGACCCCCTGGCGATAACTCGTCGATCATGATTTCCTCTCCTTTCGCTTTTCGTCGATCATGGCGCGCAGCTCGCGCAACTCCTCCTCGCTCAGGTTGCTCTCGCGGATCAGGTGCTGGAACATCGCGACGGCGTCGCCCTCGAAGACCCGTTTGAGGAACCCGCGCACCGAGCCCGCCCCGGCCTCCTCGCGGCTGGCCCTCGGAATGTAGATGTAACTCTTGCCCTCGGCCCGGTGTTCGAGCCAGCCCGCCTTTTCGAGTTTCTGCATGACCGTGAGCACGGTCGTATAGGCGAGCTTCTTGCGCGGGCCCAGCTCCTTGAGGACATCGTGCACGCTGGCCTCACCCCGCCGCCAAACAATTTCCATCACCGCCCGTTGCAACTGCCCCAGGCTATCGAGTGACTGTCTGTCCATACGCCGGACCTCCTGTCGACCAACTCTGCCGCATCTACGATGGATAGAAGTACTACAGTGAATAGTAGATGTCAACACAAAAAAACGGGGACGGTGAAAGATTTTTCCATGTTGAGGTCTGGGACGCCATACCTGGGAGATTGGCTCTGTTTGGCGCGGCCGCGCCGCTTGACACTTCAAACTTGACACTTGAAACTCCTCCAATTGGGTTCGTTTCGCACATTTGGTCCCACCGGTGCCCGCCCCCCGGCCCAAATTGGGTTCGTTTCGCACGTTTGTGCCCTCCGAGGACCGGGCCCGCCTGTCGGCTTGGCCGAATTGGCTTCGTTTCGCACGTTTTCACCCTCCGGCGACCCGGCCTGCCTTCCGCTTTGGGCGAATTGGGTTCGTTTTGCATTTTTTGCTCCCAGGGGACCCGGCGTGGTTGGAATGGTGGAATAATGGAATATTGGAAGGATGAGGCCCATAGGAGGTTTAAGGTGCGGCGACACTTCAGACTCCTCCAATTGGCTCCGTTGTACAACTGCCTACTGCAGTTTGGCTTTCTCGATGTCTCTGTGATTAGATCATTTCACCATAATAAGACGGTTCTCGACGCCCGCCTGTTGACGCAAAAAGCAAAAATCCCGCAGAAATTCTCTTTGCTGGACCGGCGTGTCGCGGAGGGCAAAAACCAAGGGCAAAGGGCAACGGTAGGGGCGAATAATCATTCGCCCCCTCCCATTGTGAATTGCTGATCGTCAATTCCAACCGGTCCCGTCCGTCTGTACGGGCGAGCAATCATTTGCCCGTGTGGGCGAATAGTTATTCGCCCCTACGGCATCGCGTTGCCTGTGTCGCTTTTCCCCTTGACTTGGCCTGAGGTATGGCGGATAAATCCCTCGTGGAATGCAAATCGGTTGACCCATGTGGTGAGGCGACCTTATGACGCAGGGAAAGCCGTCGCGGCCAACTCGCATGAAGAAATCGAACGCCCCGAAGAACAATGGCGCGGTTCTGGGCTTTGAGCAGAAGATGTGGCAGGCGGCGGACAAGCTGCGGAGCCACATGGACGCCTCCGAATATAAGCACGTCGTTCTCGGCCTGATCTTCCTCAAGTACATCTCCGACGCCTTCGAGGAACGCCGGGCCGCCTTGGTCAACGAGCAGTACGCCGACCCCGAGGACCGCGACGAGTACACCGCCGAGAACGTCTTCTGGGTCCCCAAGGCCGCCCGCTGGTACAACTTCCAGGCCAACGCGAAGCAGCCAACCATCGGCAAGCTCATCGACGACGCCATGATCGCCATCGAGAAGGCCAATCCGTCGCTCAAGAACATCCTGCCCAAGAACTACGCGCGGCCCGCGCTCGACAAGCAGCGGCTCGGCGAGTTGATCGACCTGATCGGCACCATCGGCTTCGGCACCAAGGAGGACCGCTCCAAGGACATTCTCGGCAGGGTCTATGAGTACTTCCTGGGCCAGTTCGCCAGCGCCGAAGGCAAGAAGGGCGGGGAGTTCTACACGCCGCGCTGCATCGTGCGTCTCCTCGTGGAAATGATCGAACCCTACCACGGACGGGTTTATGACCCGTGCTGCGGGTCGAGCGGCATGTTCGTGCAGAGCGAAGAGTTTATCCGTGAGCATGGCGGCAAGCTCACGGATATCTCAATCTTCGGCCAGGAGTCCAACCCGACCACGTGGCAGCTTGCGAAGATGAACCTTGCCATTCGGGGCATCGAAGCCAATCTCGGCCCGCACAACGCCGACAGCTTTCATGATGACCTGCACAAGGACCTCAAGGCCGACTTCATCCTCGCCAATCCGCCCTTCAATATGAAGGATTGGGGCGGCGACCGGCTCAAAGGAGACATCCGCTGGAAGTTCGGCGCGCCCCCGGCGGGCAACGCCAACTTCGCCTGGGTCCAGCATATCATTCATCATCTCTCGCCCAAGGGCATCGCCGGCTTCGTCCTGGCCAATGGCTCCATGTCCTCGAACACCAGCGGCGAAGGCGAGATTCGCAAGAGCATCATCGAAGCCAATCTCGTCGATTGCATGGTGGCTTTGCCGAGTCAGCTCTTTTACGGCACGCAAATCCCGGCGTGCCTGTGGTTTCTCGCCCGCAACAAGGGAAATGGCAAGTTCCGTGATCGCCGCGGTGAAACGCTCTTCGTCGACGCCCGCAAAATGGGGACGATGGTGGACCGCGTCCACCGCGACCTGACCGATGAGGACATCCGCAAGATCGCGAACACCTACCACGCCTGGCGGGGCGAGAAGGACATGGGGAAATACGAAGATGTCCGCGGCTTCTGCAAATCGGCAGCCAGCGAGGAGATTGGCTCGCACGGTTTTGTTCTGACGCCCGGCCGCTATGTTGGGACTGACGAGGTTCAAGGGGACGCCGAGCCTTTCGAGGAGAGAATGCAGAGGCTCACGAGCCAGCTTGCCGCGCAGTTTGTTGAATCCGCGAAGCTCGAAAAGGCCATCAACTCCAATCTGGAGATGTTGGACTATGGCAAGTAATCGTATTCATTGGCGGTTTGCGGATCTGATTGATAAAGGCATCCTTCAGATTGGCGATGGATATCGCGCGAAGAACTCGGAATTGGGTGGTAGTGGCCCGATCTTCCTTCGAGCGGGGCAAGTGACTGATGAGGGTATCAGCGTTCATGGCACAGAGAGATTCCATGCCAGTCTTGCTGAGAAGGTCGGCTCCAAGATCGCCCAGGCGGGCGATACTGTCGTCACTACGAAAGGGAACAGCACCGGGCGGACTTCCTACGTCACCGACACGATGCCGTGTTTTGTCTATTCGCCCCATCTGAGTTTCTGGCGTTCTGCGAATCGAGACATTCTTGATCCTCGCTTTTTGCGATACTGGGCTATCGGCGCTGAGTTCAGAGAGCAGCTTCATGGAATGAAGGCGTCAACAGATATGGCGCCATATCTCAGTCTTACTGACCAAAGAAGGCTCTGGATCACAGTGCCATCGCTGCCCGAGCAGCGTGCCATTGGTCAGATACTGGGCGCGTTTGATGACAAGATCGAGTTGAACCGGCGGATGAATGAGACGTTGGGGGCGCTGGCCCAGAGCCTGTTCCAGGCGTGGTTCGTGTCCCCCACGCGAGATGGGTTGCCGAAAGGGTGGCGGGAAGGCACACTCGGGGAAGTCGCAGAGAACCCGCGCCGCGGAATTCAGCCGGACGAAATCGAGCCGAGCACGCCCTACATCGCCCTTGAGCATATGCCGCGACGCTGTATTGCTCTGTCTGGTTGGGGCTATGCTGACAATCTGGAGAGCAACAAATTCCAGTTCAAGCGCGGCGAGATTCTGTTTGGCAAACTGCGACCGTATTTTCACAAGGTCGGCATCGCGCCGACGGATGGCGTCTGCTCAACCGACATTCTCGTTATTCGCCCGCAGGAACCGGCGTGGTTTGGCTTTGTCCTCGGTCACGTTTCAAGTGTCGAGCTTGTGAACCACACAGACGCTGCTTCGAGTGGCACCAAAATGCCGCGCACCAACTGGCAGGATATTTCGCGTTTCGGCGTGGCCCTACCACCGCCGTCGCTTGTTGCGCAATTCACTGAGGAGATTCGTCCGCTGGTCGATAGAATCATTGCGAATATCCATGAATCCCGGACGCTGGGTTCGTTGCGGGATGCGTTGTTGCCGAAATTGTTGTCGGGGGAAATCCGGGTCCGATCTCGTAGGGGCGAATAATCATTCGCCCTCGTTTGTACGGGCGAATGATTATTCGCCCCTACCGGTGGACGATGAACGACGCGTATACAACGATGACGGGTTGGGACGTGATGCGGCGTATGGGCGAATGATTATTCGCCCCTACGACGGACGACATGGATGGAACGATGATTCGTCCCGACCCGTGGACGATGAACGACGCGTGTGAAATGAGGATTCGCCGGGATGGGATCGGGGCGTGCCGACCGAAGGACGATTCGCGCGTGCGATGGATGCGGGCGAATGATTATTCGCCCCTACGAATGGCGGGCGGGGTATAATCTGGCGGCGTGGCGAATGACGATTTGCCCGTGCAAGGATCGATTCGCACGGACGGGCAGCGGCCCGGACGATGGCCTGAACCTATGGCATACGACCCGAACAAACATCAACGGCGGTCGATCCGGCTGGCCGGGTACGATTACGGCCGGGCGGGGGCGTATTTCGTGACGGTGTGCACCGAGGGCCATCGGTGCCTGTTCGCACGCGTGGTGGGCGACGCGATGGAATGGAATGATGCGGGACGTATGGCGGAAAGATGCTGGCGGGAAATCCCCGCGCACTTTCCCGACGTGGCGTTGGATGAATTCATCGTCATGCCGAACCATGTGCATGGGATATTGGTGATCATGGGCGCGAATGACGATTTGGCCAAGCCGGGCCCGGTATTCTTCGTAGGGGCGAATCATCATTCGCCCTTACAAGAGAGGGCGAATAGTTATTCGCCCCTACAGAAGAGGGGGGATGGTGATTCGCCATTGCCATCGGACCATGCGCCACAATGTGCGGATGATAATCCATCCGTACGGGCGAATGATTATTCGCCCCTACCGGCGGACCGTACGCGGCCACGGCCCCGGGGTACGTCCAAAACCATTGGATCGATCATCCGGGGCTTCAAAATCGGGGTGGGCAAATGGATGCGGGAAAACACCGGGGTGCGCGACCTCTGGCAACGCAACTACTTTGAACACATCATCCGCAACGATGTGGCCCTGAACCGGATTCGACAATACATTCTGGACAATCCCTTGCGCTGGGCGTGCGACCGCTACAACCCAGAGGCCGTCAACCCGGAAACGGAGGACCCGTGGCGCGAATGACCGAATCCGTCATTGAAGAAGCGGCCCTGAACTGGCTGGAAGAACTGGGCTATCAGATCGTTTCTGGGCCGAGCATCGCGCCGGGCGAGTTATTTGCGGAGCGCGGCAGCTACGATGAAGTCATTCTGGCCCAGCGCTTGCGGGAGGCCATCGGCAGGCTCAATCCTTTGCTCCCGGAGGAGGCGCAGGAGGACGCCTTCCGCAAGGTGACGCTCGTCGGGGAGCCGTCTCTCGTCCGGACAAATCGGGCGTTTCACAGGCTGGTGACGGATGGCGTCGATATCGAGTACCAGGGCGACGAAGGCCGAACGGTCCATGACGCGGCCCGCCTCTTTGACCTCCAGGAGTTGGCGAACAACGACTGGCTCGCTGTGAACCAGTTCACCGTCATCGAGGATAATCATAACCGCCGGCCGGACATCGTGATCTTTGTCAACGGGTTGCCGCTGGCGGTGGTCGAGCTCAAGAATGCGACGGATGAGGAGGCCACGATCTGGACGGCCTTCGGGCAGTTGCAGACGTACAAGAACGAGATTCCATCGCTCTTCGCCTGCAACGAAGTTCTGATTGTCTCGGACGGTTTGCAGGCCCGTGTCGGCTCCTTGACGGCGGATCGGGAACGGTTCATGCCCTGGCGCACCGTCGAAGGCAAAGAGACAGCGGCGCCGTCGATTACGGAGCTTCAGGTCCTGCTGGCCGGGCTTTTCGACAAGCGACGATTCCTGGAGTACGTCAACAACTTCGTCGTCTTCGAGGAGGAGAACGGGCGGATCATCAAGAAGATCGCGGGCTATCATCAGTTCCACGCGGTGCTCAAGGCGATGGAGACAACGGTGGAAGCGTCGAAGCCGCAGGGGGACAGGCGGTGCGGCGTCGTCTGGCACACGCAAGGCTCAGGCAAGAGTCTGACGATGACCTTCTTCGCGAGAAAAGCCATTCTGCATCCGGCCATGGAGAACCCGACGATCGTTGTGCTCACGGACCGCAATGACCTGGACGACCAGCTTTTCGGCACGTTCTGCCGGTGCAGTGACCTCTTGCGCCAGACGCCCGTGCAAGCCGGGAGCCGGCCCCAGTTGCGCGAATTGCTCAACGTTGCTTCCGGTCGGATCATTTTCACGACGATTCAGAAGTTCATGCCCGAAATCAAGGGCGACACATTCCCGACGCTCTCGGAACGATGCAACATCGTGGTCATTGCCGACGAGGCGCACCGCAGCCAGTACGATTTCATCGACGGTTTCGCCCGACACATGCGGGACGCTCTGCCGAACGCGTCGTTCATCGGCTTCACGGGCACGCCTTTGGAGTTGACCGACAAGAACACGCGCGCCGTGTTCGGCGAGTACATCAGCATCTACGACATCCAGCAGGCGGTGCAGGATAACGCCACGGTCCCGATCTACTATGAGGGCCGGCTGGCGAAGATCGAATTGAAGGAGCAGGAGAGGCCGCATATCGACCCAGATTTCGAAGAGGCGACAGAAGGCGAGGAAATCGAGAAAAAGGAGAAGTTCAAGAGCAAGTGGGCGCGGCTGGAAGCGATGGTGGGCACGGAGAAACGCATTGGGCTTGTCGCGCGGGACCTTGTCGAGCATTTCGAAAAGCGGCTGGACGTGATCGAGGGCAAGGCCCTTGTCGTGTGCATGAGTCGGCGGATCTGTGTGGACCTGTACGACGCCATCGTGAAGCTGCGCCCGAACTGGCGCAACGACGACGATAGGCGCGGGGCGATGAAGGTTGTCATGACCGGTGACGCCTCCGAAACCGAATGGCAGATGCACATTCGCAGCAAGGCCCGGCGGGAGGAGATTGCCAAGCGGTTCAAAGACCCGGACGATCCGCTGCGAATCGTGATCGTGCGGGATATGTGGCTGACCGGCTTCGATGTCCCCTGCCTGCATACGATGTATGTCGATAAGCCGATGCGCGGGCATGGGCTCATGCAGGCGATTTCGATTACTCGCTCTTCATCACGGGCAAGCCGCAAGAGAGGCTGTCTGTCTTGCCGCGTGCACAGGAGCATATTCTGGCCATTGCGAACGGGGCAGACAGGCTGATCACGGCGGTCACGGCTCTCTCGAAGGCTTTTGCTCTGGCCGTGCCGCATGATGAGGCGCTCCGCATACAGGATGATGTCGGATTCTTTCAGGCCGTGCGTTCGGCGATTCGCAAGACAACCGGGCGCGGGGGAGGTCCGAAAGGCGATGAAGATATCGAGTTGGCGATCAAGCAGATTGTGTCACGCGCGGTCGCCAGCGACAAAGTGCTGGACCTGTTCTCTGCGGCGGGACTGAAGAAGCCGAATATCTCCATCCTGTCGGAGGAGTTCCTGGCCGAGGTCAAGCACATCCCGCACAAGAACCTTGCCGCCGAGTTGCTGCGCCGGTTGCTGGTCGATGAGATACGCAGCCTACGCCGAACGAATCTCGTGAAGTCCCGCTCGTTTGCGGAAATGCTCGAAAAGACCATTCGTGCGTATCAGAATCGTTCCATCGAAGCGGCGGCGGTGATCCAGGAGCTTATCGATCTGGCGCGAGAAATGCGCGAGGCACACCGACAGGGTGAAGAGCTTGGCCTGACAACCGAGGAGGTGGCGTTTTACGATGCCCTGGAGGTCAACGATAGCGCTGTAAAGGTGCTCGGGGATAACGTGCTGCGGGCCATCGCGCAGGAACTCGTTGAGACGGTGCGCCGAAACACAACGATTGACTGGACGGTCAAAGAGACCGTCCGGGCGAAGTTGCGAACGATGGTCAAGCGGATTCTTCGAAAGCACGGCTACCCGCCCGACAAGCAGGAGAAGGCCACCCAGACCGTTCTTGAACAGGCTGAACTCCTTTGCCAGAATTGGGCGGCGTAGACCCAGGGAACTGAAGGTACGCGTACGCGGCCCTTCTTGCGGGGGCATCCGGGCCGGAAGAGCGAGCAGAAGCGACAAGCAGGCCAGTTCCCAGTTGACAGCTCTCGGCTCCCAGTAGGGCAGGGATCGGGGGAAGGGGTCTGGGAAGTCGTGATTACAGAACGGGCCGGGCATCCTTGGGGTGTCCGGCCCGGGGTGAGTCTGGGGGAGGAGGGGTTTTAGTCTTCCTCTTCCTCTTTCTTTTTGCCGTAGACGGCGACGATTTGCTGCTGGACGTTCGGGGGGACCGGCTCGTAGTGGCTGAGCGTCATGGAGTAGCTGCCGCGGCCGCCGGTGACGCTCTTGAGCTGGCTGGTGTACTGCGAGACTTCCGCCAGCGGGACCTGGGCCTTGATGATAATAAAGTTGCCCGGCAACATCTCCTGGCCAATGACGCGGCCGCGCTTGGAGGACAGGTCGCCCGCGATATCGCCGACGTTCTCGGCGGGGATCGTGATCTCGATGTTCACAATCGGCTCCAGCAGGGCGGGCTTGGCCTTCTTCACCGCGTCGATGAACGCGCCTTTGCCCGCCGACCGGAAGGCGACTTCCTTCGAGTCCACGGGGTGATACTTGCCGTCGGTGACCGAGACCTTCACGTCCTGCATCGGGAAACCCGCGATGGGGCCGCTCTGCATCACGTCATTGATGCCCTTGAGGACCGCCGGCTCGTACTGGCCGGGGATGGTGCCGCCGTAGATATCCCAACTGTATTGCAGAGGCGGCTGGCTGCCGCGTTCGGCGGGCTCGACGTTCAGGTACACCTCGCCGAACTGGCCGGCGCCGCCCGTCTGCTTCTTGTGGCGGTAGTGCCCTTCGGCCTTGGCCGTGATCGTTTCCTTATAGGGAATCTTCGGCTCCTTCGTGTTGATGGACAGCTTGAAGCGGTTTTGCATCTTCTCGATCATGACCCGCAAGTGCATGTCGCCCAAGCCCTGGGCCACCAGCTCCTTGGTCTGGCTGTCGCGGGTCGTCCGGAAGCAGGGGTCCTCTTCGCGGAGCCGGTCCAGGGCGCCGCCGATCTTCTGCTCGTCGCCGCGGGAGGCCGGCTCCAGCGCCAGGGCGAACATCGGCTCGGGCAGGGGGGGCAGGGTGAGCTTGCCGGAGACCCGGCCATCATGCACGAGGTCGCCGATCCGGAGTTCCTCGAGCTTGCCCAGGGTGACGATATCGCCGGCGCTGCCGACGTCGATTTCCTGGGTCTCACCGCCCTGCGATTTGAGGATGTGGCCCGGTCGCATGCCCTTCCTCTCGTCGTTGCGCATCAGACTGGTATCGGACTTGAGCGTGCCGCTGAAGACGCGGATGCTCGAGAACTTCATGTTGGATCTCGGGTCGAAGGCCACGCGGAAGACCAGGCCCGCCAGCGGTCCGCTGGGGTCGGCCTTCAGCTCGGTTACCTTTTCGCCGTCCACGAGCTTGGTCGGCTCGGCGTCGACCGGCGACGGCGTGTACTTGACAATGAGATCAAGCAATTCCTTGATGCCGATCTCCCGCCGGGCGTCCGTGAAGAGGATGGGGACGAGTGTGCCGGCCTTGAGGGCTTTGACGAACACCGTGGTGATTTGTTCCGGCTTGATCTCCTCGCCGCCGAGGTAACGCTCCATCAGGGCGTCGTCGGCTTCGATCACGCTCTCGAGCAGTTGGGTATGGGCGTCCGCCACGTCCATCACAGGCGAGCTGCCGGTGCTGTTTTCCATACAGTCGATCACGGAATTCTTGTCCGTCGCGGGCAGGTTGGCGCAGCGGCACTGTGAGCCGAAGGTCTCCTGAATCGTCGCCAGCAACTCCGGAAATTCGACATTTTCGGCATCCAGCTTGTTGATGACGATCACACGGGGCTTATGCGCCTCACTGGTGAGGTGGAAAAACTTGCGGGTATTGGTTTCAATGCCGGAGGCGGCGCCGATCACGAGGACAGCCGTCTCGGCGGCGGGAATGGCGACGATCGCCGGGCCAATGAAGTCGGGGTATCCCGGCGTGTCGATCACGTTGATCTGTTTGCCGTTGTGCTGCGTGTGAACGACGGACGTGAGAATGGAATGTTGATGCTCCTTCTCCTCATCGTAGTAGTCGCTGACGGTCGTCTTGTCATCGACGCTCCCCAGCCGGTTGATGGCGCCGGTCGTGTGCAGGATCGCCTCGGTGATCGAGGTCTTGCCGCTGCCGCCATGTCCTAATAGAACCACGTTCCGAATATCGCCCGTCGCGGTCACTGTTTAACCTCCAACAACGTTTCCACGGATTCACACCGCTTCAAAAACTACCTATGTTACAACGGCTTCCCGGGTTCGCTCAAGAGGTTTTTGCAGAATTTGGGCCGGTGCGTGGACTTTTCAGGGGCGTTTCCCATCGATCGGCCGGGGTGAGATTCAGATCGCCGGCAAGATGAATTCCTGCCAAGGAGTTGTCATGTGAGTGGGCCAAACGCGCATGATAGCTCTTGTTTAGAGCGCCCCCGGCTTGGTTATCTGGTTGGCGTAGCCGGTGAAGTAGAGGAACCGGTCATAGTTGAAGACGGGGATCCAGAGCGCCTCGGCCCGCTGGCGAATCTGGTTGTACTGCTCGTTCCTCTGCTTGGCGGCATCGTATTTCTCTTTGGCCGTGGGGTCGGTGGCTATGACCTGAGCCGTAGGCTCGGCCGGCACCTTGGGCTCCGTGCCGAGGATCACGTAGTCTGTCTGCGGTGTGACCTCTTTCGCGACTACGCTGCCCCATCTCTGGATCAGAGTCTCGATCCTGCTCACCCCATCGTACTCCGGTTTGCCGTCGCCATTGACGTCGAACTCACCCACGACCACGAACTGATTCTGCTTGGCCGGGTCCCAGATAAGATTGGCCACCAGATCGCCGGTCGAGATCGGGTTCTTGCGGTCCCAAGACAGCACCCGGGCGGCCGAGACCTTCGGATCGATGGAGAAGACCTCGATCTGGGCCTTGGGCTTGCCGTCCCGCGGAATGCCGGCGCTGCGGTCGTACACGGAGAAAGTCAGACCCTGGTACACGCGGTCGTCGGACCCCAGGTTGATGTGCACGACGCCCGCGGTCTCATCCACCAGGAAGACATTCCCATCGGGTTTGAACGCCGGGGCCTCTTTGTCCGGCGCGGGCCTGATTTCGCTGACTTGCGTGAGGGCGCCCTGGAGCCGAACCTGGGCGACGTTGAGCTCCGCTTGCGTCTTGAGCAGGTTGTCGTTCAACTGCTTCGCATCGACTCTGGCCTTTTCCAGATCGCTCTGGATAATGCCGAGCTGCTCCTTGGATTTTTGTTCCACCGAGGTGCTGAGCTTGGCGTAGTCGGCCTTGATCAGACCGACCTGCTGTTCGCAGGCGCCCACTTTGTCGGCCAGGTCCTTCTTGGTCTGCTCCATGACCGCGACGGCGTCGTCGAATCTCCCCTTGAGCAAGTTCAATTGCTGGTCCGAGGCATTCTTTTCCTGCGTGAGCTTGTCGAGCCGGGCCAGCAAGTCGCCGATGACGGTCGTCAGGGCCACCTGGGTCGTGGCGTTCGGGTCCGCCGGCTTGTTCGGGTCGGCCTTCTTGGCGGCGTTCGGGTCCACGGCTGCCCGCGCGACGCCCGGCAGTGTGACATAAGCCCTGGCGCGGGCGAGCAGAGGCTGGAGGGCCTGTTTGGTCTCAGCTACCTTGACTTCCGGGGACGTGAGACGGACCGGCGGCCCCTTGACGAGTTCGACCATTTGATCGAGGTGACTGACCACCGTTCCCAGACCGCTTTGCCCGGGCAAACGCGTCCCGACGACAGTCCCGATATTGCGGACCTCCTCCTGGCTCGCGAGCTTGCTCAACTCATCAGTCCGTTCCTGCATCCGAGTGCGGAAATCCTCGGCCTTGACGTAGTAGATCACCGCGGCCGTCGTCGCGATTACGAAGAGCGCGACAAAGGTAATGAGCGTATAAAGCATGGCGTTGCTTTGGCGACGTTTACCTGCGGGCATAGGAAGCTCCTTGGTCGATGAGAATTTCTCCCATAACTACTAGTTTAGCCATATTATCACCTTTGGCGCGGTTAGAGTCAAGAAAAAAGACGGGGATGCCAGGCTGGGGCGACATGTTCGTCGTGACGCCGTAAGGCGTTTCCTTCTATGCCCTTACGGGCACACTACGAACTCAGAACGCCAGCCAATTCACCGATTCTGTCGATCCTGACCTTCGGTGTGGCGTCCGACAGGGACGAAGGCTGGCGGTACAGCCCGCCGGGACGCAGCAGTTGGACTGTCACGAAGCCGAGGCGGTTGGGGGCGATAAAATCCTTGGCCTCGTTGTCCGCGACGTAAACCGTCTGCTCCGGGCGGGCGTCGAGCCTCTCCAGGAGCTTCTCAAAGCCGCGCGGGGACGGCTTCCAGTACTCCCGTCCCAGCTCCTCCGTGTACATGATCGCCTTGAAGTAGTGCTCGATGCCGAGCGCCTGGACCTTGAGCCTCTGGGTAGGCAGAAAACCGTCCGTCAGAAGGCCGAGTGTGTACTTGTCCTTGAGATCTTCGAGGGCAGCCCGGCTTTCCGGCGGCAAGGTCAGCGTTGGCGCGTGCGTGCGATAGATCTCGACCAGCGTCCCGATCAGATGATCGTCGTAGGGAATGCCGAGCTTCGTAAGGGCAACGTTGAACGTGGAACCGCAATCGCCCGTCCTGAAACACTCCCACAATGCGGCATAGACTTCCTCAGCCGAATATGCGTCCGATAACCCTGCGATGTGCTGTGCGGCGGCCCGAAAGCCGCTGCGACAGAAGTCAATTTCGTCGTACAACGTGTCATCGAGGTCAAAGATAACAGTCGTGATCATGTTACGATTTACTATTTACGATTTACTATTTACCATGAGTCCTTTGCGTACGTTCTACCGACAAATCGCAAATAGTAAATCGGAAATCTTGAGTCGTAAATGACACGTATGGCGTTATTGCAGACTCTGCGGCCCGTTCACTGGATCAAGAACATTTTTGTCTTTGCAGCCTTGATCTTCAGCCGGCGGCTCGCCGGGCCCGTGGCCGAATGGCTGCCGGCGGCCGGCGCGGCCCTGGAAGCCTTTGTCTGTTTCTGTCTGGCGTCGTCAGCCATCTATATCCTCAATGATGTCCTGGACCGCAAGACCGATAGCGTTCACCCCGAGAGACGCGGCAGGCCGATTGCCGCCGGGCGGGTCGCCGTCTCCACGGCCCTGGCCATGGGCGCCGGTTGCGCTCTGCTCGCTGTTGTCGGCAGCCTCCTTCTCTCGAATGCGTTGGCAACCATCATTTTGGCCTACATGCTGCTGATGATCTTCTACTCTATGGGCCTCAAGCATGTGATGATCCTCGACTGCGCCATCATTGCGTTAGGTTTTTGCCTGAGGGCGGTGGCGGGGGCGGTAGTCATCGATGTCGTCATCTCCCCCTGGCTGGTGATCTGCACCTTCGCCCTGACGCTGTTTCTGGCGTTCAGCAAGCGTCGCGGGGAGATCGCTCAGCTTCAGGCCAATAGTGAGGCATTTCGCAAGACCTTGGGCGAGTACACGCCGGAATTGCTGGCCCACATGCTGGATGTCAGCAGTGTGCTGGCCGTCATCTGTTTTCTTCTGTACGCGATGGATCTTCGGACCCGGGAGCTATTTGGCACGAACCACCTAGTGTACACAACGCCTGTTGTGTTGTATTGTATATTCCGGTTTAGCGCGTTGACCCAGAAGGGCTTGTACGCCGATCCGGTGAAGCTGATCCTGGCAGATCGGCCTTTCCAGATCGGCCTGGCGCTCTGGGCCGTCCTTTGCGTCGGGATCATTTATGGCAATGGAATTGTGTGAAGTCTCAAGTGGGAAGTTTGAAGTGTGAAGCAGGGAATCCTGCACTTCAAACGTGACACTACTTATGGCGAAAGAGCGTCTCCAAAAGGTCATGGCGTCGGCCGGGGTGGCTTCCCGCCGGCAATGCGAGGAGTTGATCCTCCAGGGCGTGGTCCGCGTCAACGGCCGGGTCGTGGATGAGTTGCCGGCCTTTGTGGACCCGGACGTGGATATCGTCACGGTCCAGGGACGGCCCTTGCAGGAACCGCGGAAGGTCTACTACCTGTTGAACAAGCCCAAGGGCGTCATCTGCACCAACAGCGACCCGCAGGGCCGGCCGAGGGCGGTCGATCTGGCCCCGGGCGGGCAGCGCATCTTCTGTGTGGGCCGGCTGGACGCCGATACGACCGGGCTGATCATCCTGACGAACGACGCCGAGTTGACTAACCTGCTGACGCACCCGAGATACAAGGTCCCAAAGACCTACGTGGCCAAGGTCATGGGGCCCGTGGACAGCCAGACCGTCGAGAAGCTGAGAAAAGGGATTTGGCTGGCGGAGGGCCGGACCTCGCGGGCGGCGGTCAAGGTGCTCAAAAGCGGCCACCATGACTCTCTGGTAGAGATCCGGATTTCGCAGGGTCTCAATCGCCAGGTCCGCCGGATGCTCGCGAAGGTGGGGCTGCCTGTGCAGTCTCTCAAAAGAACGCGAATCGGCGGCCTGAGTATCGAAGGCCTGGGAGTGGGCCGGTACCGGCCGCTGTCCAAAGCCGAGGTGGCGTCACTCAAACGGGCGGCGACCGCGTAAACCGAGGACAGAAGACGGAGGGCAGAATGCCTTCGTCCGTCTTCCGTCGTCCGCATCCGTCCTTCGTCTGGCGGGTGGCGAATCGTGAAATAACTGTACCTAAGGGGCGTTCTTGTGGTAAAATAGGGTAAGTTTGTCCGATGCGGTAAGGAGCAGGCAGGAGTTTCGACTTTGACGAGCATTCAAAAACGAGTAGCTGCCGGCTTGAATGTCACGACGTTGAGCCGGGATTCGGTCCGAGAGCATTTTGTTACTTTGGTCCCTGTGGGTGATGAGACCCCCGAGTCGCTCTTTCAACGAGTGGGGGAGAGCGTTCGGCGGATGAACGGGCGAATTGTCTCTGTGGAGGCCTTGGGTATGGCCCCCGGCGACCGCCAGAGCATGGGAGTGTTGATCGATGCTCTGGGCGGGCCAAACGCCCCTCTCGCGTGGATAGAGAATGCCCGAACGAATAACCTCTTCGGCGTACACGTGTGGGCGGTCTCCGGCACGGTGGCGGAGGCGATCTCCTTGGAAGGCCGCCGGGCCGGCACGCGGTTTGAGGATGGGTACGCTCAATACTGCCGGCTGGTGGGTCTCTTGCCGACGAGCACGTCGCTCAGCCGGCCCGAACAGGCGCAGACGGTCTTTCAACAAATGGCAGGGGCTCTGGACAACGGCGGTATGGTGTTCTCGGATGTTCTGCGCACGTGGTTTTACAACGACAATATTCTCGGTTGGTATCGTGAGTTCAACGGCGTCCGCACCAAATTCTTCACGGAGAAGAAGGTTTTTGACGGCCTGCTGCCGGCCAGCACCGGGGTCGCGGGGCGCAATGCCATCGGGGCGGCTCTGATTTCCGGGCTGATCGCTGTCAAAAGCGACGATGAGGGGGTGCGGGCGTTCGAAGTCCCTTCGCCGCTTCAGTCGTCCGCGACGCAGTATGGCAGCTCGTTCAGTCGGGCGGTGGAGCTGGAATTGCCCGATCTGCGACGCTTATACATCTCCGGGACGGCCAGTATCGACGGACAGGGCAAGACTGTTTTCCTCGGGGACTGTGCGGCCCAGGTCGGTCAGACGATGGAGATCGTTGGGGCCATCTTGCAGTCCCGGGAGATGGATTGGGGCGATGTCACCCGCGCGCTGGTCTACTTCAAGCGGGGCGCGGACGCGCCCCTGTTCGAGAAATACCGGCAGGAAAATGGCGTCCCGGCGTTTCCGGCAATTGTCGTCGAGAATGACATCTGCCGGGAGGAGCTGCTGTTCGAGATCGAAGTGGACGCCGTCGCGGCGAAATAATCCGGCCAGAGGCCCCCTGCATGTCACGCAAACCTCGTAAGCCCGGAGGAGGACGGACGACAGAGGACAGACGACAGAAGGCAGAGGACGGCGCTGTTATCCGTTCTCCGTCATCTGTCCTCCGCCCTCTGTCCTCCGGTCCGCGGGTTTGGCTGTTCCGTTTGGCGGCGCTTGTCCTCGCGCCGGTCGTCTTCCTGGGACTCCTGGAGCTTGGACTGCGGGCGGTGGGCTACGGCTACAATCCCCACGTGGCCGTCAAGTGCCAGATCGACGGCCAGCCTTACCTGGGCGAGAACGTCAAATTCGCGTGGCGCTTCTTCCCCCCGATCCTGGCGCGGGAGTTCGAGCCCTTTGCCTTCCCGGCCCGAAAGCCCGCCGGCACGTACCGCATCTTCGTGGTCGGGTCTTCGGCCGCCCAGGGGATACCGAATCACGCGTTTTGCTTCGGACGCTTCCTGAAAATCATGCTGGAGGAGCGATTTCCCGGGGCCAAGTTCGAGGTCATCACGACCGCGATGGCCGCGATCAACTCGCACGTCGTGGTGGAAATCGCCAGGGACTGCGCCCGGTACCAGCCGGACCTGTTCGTGGTCTACATGGGCAACAACGAGGTCGTCGGCCCCTACGGGCCTGGTACGGTGCTCACGCCGGCCTTGTCGAATCTGCATGTGATCCGCCTCGGAATCGCTCTTCGCGCCACGAAGATCGGCCAATTGGTGTCCGGTCTGTTCGGCACACACGGACCGGGCCAGGGCGGACCCCAGTACTGGCGAGGCATGGAGATGTTCCTGGGCCAGCAAGTGCGGGCGGACGACCCTCGGCTGACGACCACCTACGACCATTTTCGCCGGAACCTTCAGGACATCTGCCGGGCGGCGGCCGGGGCGGGTGCGGAAACGATCCTGTGTACGGTAGGCACCAATCTGAGGGACTGTCCTCCCTTTGCGTCCCTGCATCGGCCCGGCTTGACGCCCCAGCAGCAGAAGGACTGGGACGCCATCTACCAGCAGGGCGTGGAAGCGGAAGCGCAGGGCAGGGGGGCGGAGGCTATCACCTCCTATTTGCAGGCGGCTCAGATCGACGATTCCTACGCGGAGCTGCAATTCCGGCTCGGCTGGTGCTATCAGCTTGTGGGCGATTACGAGAACTCGCGCAGCAGATACCTCCGGGCTCGTGATCTCGATACGCTTCGCTTCCGCGCCGATACCGGGACCAACGAGGCTATCCGGGAGGTGGCGAATCAGGCAAGGTCGCAGAAGGTCCATCTGGCGAATGTCGCCGAGGCACTGGACGCCGGCAGTCCTCACGGCCTGTCCGGCGAGGAGTATTTCTACGAGCACGTACACCTTACCTTCGAGGGCAATTACGTCGTCGCCAAGACCGTTCTGGGGCAGGTCGAGCCGATGGTCGCCGGGCGGCTTGGCGGCAAAGCTCCGTCACCTGACGCGGTGCCCACGCCGGAGCAGTGTGCCGAACGCCTGGCCTACAACGATTGGAGCCGGCATGACACCCTGGGCACGATCGTGCATTCGTTTCTTGCGAAAGCGCCCTTCACGAACCAGCTCTACCACAGAGAACAGGTGGCGCGGCTGGATCAGCAACTCAAGGCGATGGAGAAAGCTCTGACGCCGCAGGCACTGAAAGGCATTGGCGAGCAGTACCGGGCGACCATCCAAAAGGCCCCCGATGACTGGCGGCTGCGATGGGACTACGGCAAGCTGCTCGCGGAAGACTTGAAGCAATACGATGGGGCCGCGGCCCAATACTGGATCGTGCAGCAGTATCTACCCCATTCGTACATCTGCCACGACGCGTTGGCGGCGGTGCTGCGGGCCAAGAACGATTTTGGCGGAGCCATCGCTGAGTACGAAAGAGAATTGGCGATCAAGCCGACCGCAGGCGCCGCTTACTATCGCCTCGGCTCATGTTATCACAAACAGGGCAAGATGGACCTCGCCGCGGATTGCTACCACAAGGCCATCCGCTTCGAGCCGGATTGCATCCCTGCCTACCTGGACTTGGGCGAGTTGCTCTTCAAGGGAGGAAAGCTTCAAGAAGCGGCCCAGCTATGCCAGGAAGGCCTCGCCATTGTGCCTAACCACGCTCTACTGCACAGCAACCTTGGCATGCTGCTGGTCAAGATGGGAAAGCGGCAGGAGGGAACGGAGGAAATCCGCACCGCGCTCAAACTCGACCCCAACTCCCCGCAGATTCGTAAGGTGGCCGAGACCCTTCTGGGGCCTGGGGCTGTTCGCTGACGACTCTAAAAGAGCGGGTAAATGAACACCGCTGCCCCGGAGCCACCCAACAGAACAAGCAGGCACAGGAGCAGGAGCGTTACCAGGATCGGCAGCAGCCACCATTTCTTGTTGTACTTGAGGAAGCACCAGAACTCGAGGGCCAGAGAGGGACGTTTCTGTTGGGCCAGGTCGCCGAATTTCGCCGCATTGTCCTTTGGTGGTTTCATGGAATCTGCTGTCTCCACATCAGAACTGGTGGAAGTATCGCTGCGGGTCTTCGTTAGGTTGGTGTGGCACCCAATAGCTCGTGGCGAGGGCGTCTCGCCCTTGCGTGTCGCGGGCGTCCCGCCCGCGATGCGAGGGCAGGATGTCCTCGCCACGAGGAGCAAGGGCGAGACGCCCTCGCCATGAAAGGCCCAGCGCGTCCCGGCCGATCAACCGGAAAACCAGTGCCAGCGGCGTCAGCAACAGGAAATAGAACGCGGCCAACAGGAGGAGACTGACCACAAAGCCGATAGGCATCGTCACCAGGGTCAGACCGATGTAGAGAATTCGCGTGACGGCGGGCGAGATCAAGCTGCACAGACAGATGGCCGTTCCGGCCGCCAGCACGACGGCTGCCCACCAGGGTGCCATCCCCCAGACGAAGTGCAGCACCAGCGCCGCCACGATCGACGCCAATAGGCCACTGACGCCGAAGATGTGCAACTGCCTGCCTGTCGGGTGCCATTCGATTTGTACCAGCATCAGTCCAACTCGAAACGAGCCTTGTATTCGTCGATTTCGTGCTGCCTTGCCTGCGGCTGCTCCTGTTTATACAGGATTTGGTTCTCCAGCACCAGCACATCCATGTTAGTCGCCAGGAAGCAGCGGTAGGCATCCTGCGGCGAGCAGACGATGGGCTCGCCCCGGATGTTGAAGCTCGTATTGATAATGACCGGGCAGCCGGTCCTCTGTTTGAAGGCCGCGATCAGCTTGTGCAATCTCGGGTGACGCTGCGCGTCCACCGTCTGAATCCGCGCGGAGTAATCCACATGTGTGACGGCCGGGATGACACTGCGCTTGGCCTTGAGCTTGTCCAGGCCCTTCAGGGATTCTGGATTTGCCTGCGAGTCGAGCCGCTTCTGCTCGCGAACAGCGGCTACGAGCAGCATGTAGGGGCTGTCCTCCTCAGGGCGGGTCTCGAAGTACTCGGCGACGTCCTCTCGGAGCACGCAGGGTGCGAACGGGCGGAAGGACTCGCGGAACTTGATCTTGAGATTCATGATCGACTGCATTTCCTGGCTGCGGGCATCCCCGATGATGCTCCGGCTGCCCAAGGCCCTCGGTCCGAACTCCATCCGTCCCTGGATCCACCCGATGACCTTGCCCCCGTCAATCAGCTCGGCGACCTTCGCAATCAAGGCCTGTTCGTTGCCGTATGCATGGTACTTCGCGCCGGCGGAATCGAGGAACCGGCGAATCTGCTCGTCGGAGTAGGCCGGCCCCAGGAGCGAGGCCTGCTGACTGTCGTGCCCATCCACCTGTCGCTGGTTGTCCAGGAGTTGATACCAGACGAACAGGGCCGCTCCCAGCGCGCCGCCGGCGTCCCCGGCCGCCGGTTGAATCCAGATGTTTTCGAAGGGTGCCTCTCGCAGGATTCGGCCGTTGGCCACACAATTCAGCGCCACGCCGCCCGCAAGGGCGAGGTTCTTCATCCCGGTCTGTTGATGGACGTGTCTGGTCGCTCGCAGCATGGCCTCTTCCGTGACCGCCTGGATCGACGCGGCGATATCCATCTCCCTTTGGGTCAATGGGGCCTCGGGCCGTCGCGGCGGACCGCCGAAAAGCTGCTCGAACCTGCGGTTGGTCATGACCATAGTGTGGCAATAGCCGAAGTAGGACATGTTCAGCCGCAGCGAGCCGTCGGGCTTGAGGTCAACCAGCTTCTCCAGGATCAAATCGCGGTATTTCGGCGCGCCGTAGGGGGCCAAGCCCATCAGCTTGTACTCGCCCGAATTGACCCGGAAGCCGGTGAAGTACGTGAAAGCCGAGTAGAGCAGGCCCAGCGAGTGCGGAAAGTGCAGTTCGTGGCTCAGTTGCACCTTGTTGCCTCGGCCGACACCGAAGCTGGCGGTCGCCCACTCGCCGACGCCGTCCATCGTGAGGATCGCCGCCTCTGCAAAAGGCGACGGGAAGAACGCACTGGCGGCATGGGACTCATGGTGCTCGGTGAAGATGTAGCGGCCCTTGTACCCGCCCTGTAAAGCCTTGTCCATCTCGCGGGGCAGATGCAGTTTCTGCCGCAGCCAGATGGGCATGCCCGCCAGAAACTGGCGGAACCCCCGTGGCGCGTAAGCCAGATAGGTCTCCAAAAGCCGCTCGAATTTGAGCAAGGGCTTCTCGTAGAACACGACGTAGTCAAGGTTTGCAGGCGTCAGACCCGCCGCTGCCAGGCAGTACTCGACGGCATGCGAAGGAAACCGGCTATCATGCTTGACGCGCGAGAATCTCTCCTCCTGCGCCGCGGCCACGATGTGTCCGTCCCGCACCAGAGCGGCAGCACTGTCATGATAGAAGGCTGAAATCCCCAGGATGTTCATGCTATCGTTCCGACCGCGTCAGACTGCTGGGCCTCTTGGATTGGCGGACTGCAAGCTCTACCCATTATAGGGCATATCGGCCAATCCACAACGTTCCATCAGCCTTTGGAACGCCCGAACTTGCCGTTTCCACGCCCGGGACGGCATTTTTTTGACCCTTGTGTCAGGTAGTTGTTGCAAAAGGTCGGGGATTCTGTAGAATACTGAGTCCGCGTCTACCAAGATGGACGGATTTGGTGGCAGCAGGTAGCAGGTAGGGTGCGTACTACGCACCGCCTCCCAGCCACGATGGAAATGGTGCGTGATACGCACCCTACGCAGGAGTTGTTTATGTCGAGAGAATGCTTTTTTACGGGCAAGAGAGTGTTGTTTGGCAACGCCATCACCCGGCGTGGCAAGGCCAAGCGGCTGGGCGGCGTCGGCAAGAAGGTGACCGGTGTGACCCGGCGGAAGTTCAAGCCGAACATTCAGAAGGTGCACGCCGTTATCAATGGCAAGGTTCGCCGGGTTCGGGTCTCGGCCAAGGCTATTCGCATGGGCCTGATCCAAAAGCCTCTGAAACGCAGCTACAAACCGGGCCAGCAACAACAACAGAAAGCCAGCGAGTAGTCGAGCCGGTTTCCAACGTCGTCCTTTCCCAGCGGGGCACAGTTGAGCCTCGCTTTTTCTTTGGGACGGAGTTCTGCAAAATGGACATAGAATCGTGAAGCAGATTTTTCCCTCCCAAAGTAGGCCGAATGTCCATTTTGCAGAACTCCGGGTATGATCATGCAACAGAAGATCGATGCACAACAGGTTCGCAAGGTGGCCAAACTGGCGCGGCTCGATCTGACCGAGGCGGAGATTGAGGAATTCACGGGCCAGCTCGGGGCCATCCTCGAATACGTCGAGAAGATGAACGAGCTGGATACCGCCCAAGTCGAGCCTTTGGCACATTGTCTGCCGATCCACAACGTCTTTCGGGCGGACGAGGTGCGTGAATCGCTGGGGACCGAAAAGACTCTGGCCAATGCCCCGCAACGGGATGAGTCGTTCTTCCTGGTTCCCAAGATTCTTGAGGATAGTTCCGCGTAGTTCGGGTTTGCAGCGGGATGCTGATTTGACAGACCGATTCGGTGTTGGGAGACTGTGAACATGAGAACCTTCAGATTGGTGGGTGTGGCGTGGGTTGTCCTGGGTATTGGTTGTCTGGCGGGGCAGGGCATGGCGGCGCAGGAGAAGTCCGGAAGTGGGGGGCAGAGCGAGCAGATGTTTCAGAAAGAGATCACAAAGAAGGTCAGCCTGAAGTACCTGCTGTACCTGCCCACGGGCTACGGCGAGAAAAAGGACCAGAAGTGGCCTTTGATACTCTTCCTGCACGGGGCCGGCGAGCGGGGCAGCGACGTCAGTCTGGTCAAGAAGCACGGCCCGCCGAAGCTGATCGACCAGGGCAAGGAGTTCCCGTTTGTCGTCGTTTCGCCGCAATGTCCGACGAATAGCTGGTGGCCGGAGCAGATCGACGCACTCACGGCTTTGCTCGACGACGTCCAGTCGAAGTATGCGGTGGATGCCGACCGGGTGTACCTGACAGGTCTGAGCATGGGCGGATTCGGATCGTGGGCTTTGGCCTGCCGCTATCCGGAGCGATTCGCGGCGGTGGCCCCGATCTGTGGCGGCGGGGATCGGTATTTGGTGAGCCGGCTCAAGAACGTGCCGGTCTGGGTGTTTCACGGCGCGAAAGACCCGGTGGTGCCGGTGCAGGCCTCGACAGACATGGTCGAGGCCCTCAAAAAGGTCGGCGGGGACGTCCAATTGACGATCTATCCCGAGGCGCAGCACGACTCCTGGACCGAGACCTACAACAATCCCAAGCTCTACGAGTGGTTCCTGAGCCATCATAGGGGCGAGCAGAAGAAGTAATGCGGCCATGCCGGTACACGATCTGACAGCGATAGAACTGCGGGACCGGATTACCGCCGGGCAGGTTAGCAGCGTCGAGGCCACGCGGGCGGTCTTGGATCGCATCGACCGCCTGAATCCGACCGTCGGGGCGTACCTGTCGGTCTTTCCCGAAAGAGCCTTGGAGGCGGCGCAGGGAGTAGATCGCAAGATCGCTGCGGGTCAGCGGGTGGGGGCCTTGGCCGGCGTGCCTATCGCCATCAAGGACGTTATGTGCACCAGTTTCGGCACGACCACTTGCGGCTCGCGCATCCTCCAAGACTTCCACTCGCCCTACGATGCGACGGTGGTCCGCAAGCTTCTCGACGCGAATGCGGTCATCGTCGGCAAGACCAATATGGACGAGTTCGCGATGGGCTCCAGCACGGAGAACTCGGGTCTGCAAAGGACCGTCAATCCGTGGGACACCGCGCGGGTGCCGGGCGGCAGCAGTGGCGGCTCAGCGGCGGCGATGGCGGCCCGGATGTGCGTTGCCGCCCTGGGCTCCGATACGGGCGGCTCTATCCGCCAGCCGGCGAGCTTCTGCGGCGTCGTCGGACTTAAGCCGACCTACGGCCGCGTCTCCCGTTACGGTTTGGTTGCGTACGGCTCCAGCCTCGATCAGATCGGGCCCGTTACCAGCACGGTGGCCGATGCAGCGCTGATACTCAGCGTGATCGCCGGCCACGACCCGGCGGACAGTACCAGCGTTGACGAGCAGACGGCCCCCGTGAGCGACTATCTCGAAGGGCTCGGTGAGCCGGTCCAAGGTCTCAAGATCGGCATCGCTTCTGCCTTCAATGCCGGAGCCGAGCCGGCGATTCAGAAGGCCATCAATAAAGCAGTGGAGGATTACCACGCGGCAGGGGCAGAGATTGTCGAGGTGGATATGCCGCACCTCGATTACGCCATCGCGGCCTACTACGTCGTCGCGACGGCCGAAGCCTCGAGCAACCTGGCCCGCTATGACGGTGTCCATTACGGCTATCGCAGCCAGAATGCGAACGACTATATCGAGGTCTACAGCAAATCGCGGGAAGAGGCTCTTGGCAAAGAGGTCAAGCGGCGCATCATGCTCGGAACCTATGCTCTTTCGAGCGGCTACTACGATGCCTACTACCTCAAGGCCCTCAAGGTGAGGAACCTCATTCGGGGCGATTTCGTGCGAGCGTTTGAGCGGTGCGACTGCATCATGATGCCGGTCGCGCCGACCACGGCGTTCAAGATCGGCGAGAAGGTGGACGACCCGCTGAAAATGTACCTGGCCGATATCTATACCGTGGCCGTCAATCTCGCGGGCATCCCCGGCATCAGTATCCCCTGCGGCTTCGACGGCGCCGGCTTGCCGATCGGTCTGCAGATCCTGACGCCCGCCTTCAGTGAGGCCAAGCTGCTGCGGATCGCCCGGATGCACGAGGCCCGAACGGACTGGCACACGAAGAGACCGTTGGAGAGTTGGAAGTGAGATGGTTGATTGTTGATTTGTGATTGAAAATCGACAATCAAACATCAAAAATCACCAATACGAGATGACTGATCTGACCTACAAAGTAATCGTTGGCCTGGAGATTCACGTCCAGCTCAATACGCGCACGAAGATGTTCTGCGGCTGTGCGCTGAGCTTCGGCGAGGAGGCGAACAGCCGGGTCTGTCCCGTCTGCCTCGGTCTGCCGGGGGCGCTGCCGGTCATGAATGGGCAGGCCATCGAGTACGCGATGCTCGCGGCGCTGGCGCTGAACTGCCAGGTGGCCGAGTTCACCAAGTGGGACCGCAAGAGCTACTACTATCCGGATTTGCCCAAGAATTATCAGATCAGTCAATATGATTTGCCTCTCGGCGGACCTGGCTATATCGAGATCCCGCTGGAGGACGGCAAGACGAAGCATATTCGCATCCGGCGGGCGCATTTGGAGGAGGACGCCGGCAAGAATCTGCACACCGCCGGTCGCGTCTCGCAGGTGGATTTGAACCGGGCGGGCACGCCCCTGCTGGAAATCGTCACCGAGCCGGACTTGAACAGTCCCGAACAGGTGCGGGCCCTGGCCGTCGAGTTGCAGCGGATCGTGCGGTACCTCGGCATCTCCGAAGCGGACATGCAAAAAGGGCATATGCGGTTCGAGCCCAACGTCAACCTCATCATCGAAAGGGGGGGCCAGCAGTTCAAGACGCCCATTGCCGAGGTCAAAAACCTCAACAGCTTCCGGGCCTTGGAACGGAGCGTCGCCTACGAAATCCGCAGGCAGCTTGATGATTTCCTCGAAACCGGCCGCACCATGCAGATGGGAAACAAGTCCACCCGCGGCTGGGATGATGTGCACGAGGCCACGGTGCTCCAACGCGAGAAAGAGGAGGCCCACGATTACCGGTATTTCCCCGACCCCGATCTTGTCCCGGTAGTCACCACGCCGCAATGGTTGGACACGATTAGATCGCGGTTGTGTGAACTGCCTGTGCAGAGACAGGTCCGCTATGTGCAAGCCTACGGCCTGAGCGACTATGATGCAGGGGTTCTGACGGCGGACCGCGCGACTGCCGATTTCTTCGAGCAGGCGGTCGGGGCGGGCGGTGACCCGAAGCGAATCTGCAACCTGCTCACGCAGGTCGGCCTGAAGCTGGCCAACGAACAGGGCCGCGACCTCCCCGGCTTGGGACTGGAGCCGAGCGCCGTCGCCGCCTTGGCCGGCATGATCGATCGGGGTACGATCAGTGCCTCGGCGGGCAACACGATTCTCCAGGCGATGGTCGAGACGGGCAAGAAGCCGGAGGCCCTGGCCCAAGAGCTGAATCTGGTCCAAAAAAGCGATGCGGGCGAGCTGGAAGGCATCGTGGACCAGGTCCTGAAGGAGAACGCGGCCGCCGCCGCCGACGTTGTTGCTGGCGGCAAGAAAAGCCAAAAGGCCCGCGGATTCCTCATGGGGCAGGTCATGCAGAGAACCAAGGGGCAGGCGAACCCAAAAGTAGTCTCCGAAATCCTCAATAGGAAGCTAAGCTGATGGCGATGAAAGCAGAGAAAAGCGCGAATATTGCGAAAAAGCCGGTGAACGTCGAAGGGGCCGAAGGGGTGGCCATCCGCGTGTTGATCTCGAAGGACGACGGGGCGCCGACCTTCGCGATGCGGATGTTCGAAGTCCAGCCCGGCGGGCACACCCCGCTGCACCGCCATCCTCACGAGCACGAGGTCTTCGTCCTCCAAGGCAAGGGTGTCGTCGTTCACGAAGGCCAGGACCATCCGCTCGCGCCGGAAGTCGTCGTCTTCGTCCCGGGCGGCGACGAGCACTGCTTCAAGAACACCGGCAATTCCACGCTGCGCTTCCTGTGCCTGGTCCCCCTGTCAGGCGCGTAGCGAGCATGCGATCTATGACTACGCTGACAATTAGACTACCGGATAGGCTGCGAGCCGATCTACAGAAGCTCAGCAAGGAGTTCGGCAGATCCATTAGCGACATCGCAAGGGAGTCCATTCGGCGCTATGTTGCGGTGGAGAGATTCCATTCCTTGCGGAAGAGAGTGCCGCCCTTCGCGGAGGCCCAAGGGTTTCTCACCGACGAGGATGTCTTCAAGGTGATTTCGTGAAGCCAGATGACAGCGAGGCAGCAGTCTTACGCCAAGCTATCTGGTGACTGAGCAAACGTTGGGGACCGTCAGTTGCGGCAGGGCCCGCCGCTGTTTTCAGCATTGGAGGCCCGCCGGAAGGAGAGGCGGTAGCCGGCGTAAACGGCGATGCCACAGAACAGTAGATCCAGGGGCTGGAAGGCCGCGATCGTGGCGGCTGGGATCAGGGCCGGTTTGCTGCAGACGTGGACCAGCACGTTCGCCGGTGAGAGGCCCTCTTGACCGGCGACCGTGGCGCAGACGCTCAGGAGATTCCCGAGCAGACAACTGGAGACCGACAGCGCTGCACCCAGGTACCCGAACGATTTGTCGACGCCTCGACCCATCGTTCGTACCGCACCGCCGATGAGAAGGCCCACACCTATCGCCATCCAGCCGACATGATAGCCCGTGGTCATCGTGGTCAAGGCCCAGACTATCGCGGCGACCACCGCCGCGGTCAGGCCGGCAACCAGGGCAAAAGAGAAGCTCTGCTTGGCCTGCCGCTCGGCGGCCGTTTGCTCGATTCCGCTCGGACTCGGCGCCGGCACGTGGCTGAGCGCCTGCGGCGGATCGATGATATTTCGCAGTCCCGGCGTATCCTCGGCGGGCTGCGTCACGCCCACGCGGGGACGCCCCCCTCGGGGACGCAGTTGCGGCTCTTGAGGGGCCTCCGTGATGTCCACCAGGCGGGGGCGTCGCGGCTGAGGCGGAGCGTTAGAGTCGGAGTGCGGCTCGTTCGGATCGATCTGGGGCGTTGCCAGTGAGCGGCGGTACTGCGTCTTGGCTCGGGGGGGTGGTGGAGTTCCGCCGTCACTGGTCTCGATATCCGACAATCGCTTACGTCGCGGCGGCGCGCCGGCCTGTGACTCATTCGGCGGCGGCAGTTCCACCTGAATATCGACCAGCGGCTCTCGAGGGGCCGTCGGCTCCGGTTCGCGGTCATCGTACGTGGGACCCATAACTGACCTCCTACGTCAAAAACTACCGGACGTGGCACCCAGGCGCTGACCGTCAACCACGGCCTGCACGTTGAGGGATGGAGTCCACCACCTCGACCAAGGATTATTGGCCTGCTTCGCCGCCGGATGCCCAGCGGCGCAGAAGGCCTCTTCCTAATTGATACGAAACGGTTGGGCCGGAGCCAATCGGCTGGTGGCAGCAAGCCCCAGATATGGATTCGGGGAGACTCGTGGGGGACACGGACTCTGTCATCCTGAGGCGAAGCCGAAGAGCCTGTCCTGAGCTTGCCGAAGGAATCTGGTCACCGGACGGGAGGCTTCTCTGATTCGCAGCCCAGATCATTGACCATAATCCGTATGACACGAGGCTGCAACAATATCCGAGGGAGGATTTCGACGAGTTCGGGTTGACGGCGGGTCGGTAAACGCATAGAATCCGGCCTGTCCTGATATTGACTGGGAGACATTTATGGACCTCAGAGGCGTTGTGCTTGCTGGTGGGACCGGGTCGCGGCTGCGGCCGCTGACGAAAGTGACGAATAAGCACTTGCTGCCGGTGGGGCAGAAGCCCATGATCTATTACCCGATCGAGAAGCTCATCGGCATCGGGATCGAGGAGATCCTGATTGTGACGGGCGTGGAGCACATGGGCGACGTCGTGGGCCTGCTGGGTTCGGGCCGGGAGTTCGGCTGCCGGTTCACGTACAAGGTCCAGGACGAGGCGGGCGGGATCGCCCAGGCGCTGGGCCTGGCAGAGAATTTCGCCAACCGTCAGGGTCTGGCCGTGATCCTCGGGGACAACATCTTCCGTGCGAATCTCAAAGTGTACGCCCAGCGATTTCTCGCCCAGGGCACCGGCGCTCGGCTGCTGCTCAAGCAAGTGTCCGACCCGCACCGGTTCGGCGTGGCGGAAATTCGGGACGGCAAAGTCTTGGGCATCGAGGAGAAGCCCAAGCATCCCAAGGGCGATCGCGCTATCATCGGCGTGTATTTCTATGATGCCGGCGTCTTCGACATTATTCGGACTCTGAGGCCGTCAGGTCGGGGGGAGCTGGAAATCACCGATGTGAACAACGCTTACATCCGCAAGGGACAAATGGCTTACGACACTCTCGACGGCTGGTGGACGGACGCCGGGACGTTCGATTCGCTCGTGCGGGCCAGTGATTTTGTTCTCAAGGAGCCGCCGGAATGACAAAACAAATCTTACCTCTGAAGGCGGTTCATGTAGATGAGGGGCTGATCGTTCGCAGCTCGGGCGGGCTCATTGAGGGCTTCGGCGTGCGTCGTGGCAAGGTGATCCCCGACGAGCGCGGCCGGCTCGGCGAGATCCTGCGCGGGGACGACCCGTGGTTTGAGAAATTCGGCCAAGTCTACTTCACCACGACGTTCCCGGGTGTAGTGAAAGCTTGGCACTATCATCGGAAGCAGACCGATCATTTCTATGTCATTCGCGGCACGGTGAAGGTGGCCCTCTACGACGCCAGGCCGGAGTCGCCGACCCACGGCACGGTGCATGAGCTGTATCTTGGGGAGTACTGCCCGGGTCTGGTGCGCATCCCGCCCGGCGTGCAGCACGGATGGATGTGCGTCGGCGAGATCGAGGCCTACATCATCAACGTGGTCTCTGAGGCCTACGACCCGAAGAATCCGGACGAGTTTCGCACTCATCCGCACGACAATAATATCCCCTATGATTGGACGCGGCGGGATGGGTGACCAAGTGGTAGCTCTGCTCGGCGGCAGGGGCATGCTCGGCACGGAGGTGGAGGCAGCCTGCTTACGGCGGGGTTACCAGGTACGCGTCTACGATCTCCCCGAGTTCGACATCACGAGCCCGGATCATCTCCGGCAGGCGGTGGAGGCGGCCGATGTCATCGTCAATTGTGCGGCCTACACCAATGTGGATGGAGCCCAGAGCCAGACGCAGCTCGCCCATCGTGTGAACGCGGAGGCCGTGGGGCGGTTGGGCCGGCTGGCTCGGGAGAGCGGCAAGTGGGTACTGCATTTCGGCACGGATTTTGTCTTCGACGGCGGGTTGGACCGGCCGTACGTGGAGACCGACAGCCCCAATCCGATCAACGAATACGGCAAGAGCAAACTTGCCGGCGAGGTGTTGTTGCGCGCGAGCGGCTGTGCTCACTGCCTCGTCCGGTTGGAGTGGACCTACGGGCGACACGGCAAGAACTTCATCACGAAACTCGTGGAGCGGGCCCAGACCCAGGGGACGCTCAGTGTCGTGAGCGATCAGGTGGGCTCGCCTACGGCGACGACGGAAGTGGCCAAGGCGGTCTGCGATCTCCTGGAGCGGCGGGTCGAGGGCCTTTTCCATTTTGCCAGCGCGGGGTATGTCAGCCGCTACGAGATGGCGGCGTTTGTCTTTGCGCATCTGGGCCTGGAAGTTGAGCTGAAGGCCTGCCGGACCAGCGATTATCCGGCGGCCGCGACGCGCCCGTTGAACAGCCGCTTCGATTGCCATAAGATCCAGCCGCTCCTGGGCGAGCCCATTGCGCCTTGGCAGCAGCCGCTGGAGCATTTCTTGAGGGAGCTATGAAGAATGTCCTCGTCACAGGCGGCGCCGGCTTCATCGGGAGCAACTTCATCCGGATGGTGCTGACGGAGCATCCGGATTGTTTCGTCGTCAATCTTGATAAGCTGACCTACGCGGGCAATCTGGAGAACCTCGCGGAGTTCTGCCGCCACGGGCACTACCAGTTCGTGCACGGCGACATCTGCGATGCTTCGCTCGTGGGAAAGGTGATCGACGAGCACCACATTGACGCCATCGTCAACTTCGCGGCGGAGACTCACGTGGACCGCTCCATCACGGGTCCGAAGGTCTTCATCGAGACGAATGTCACCGGCACCCTGTGTCTGCTGGAAGCCGCGCGGGACAAGAAACTGGATCGCTTTCTCCAAGTCTCTACGGACGAGGTCTATGGCTCGCTCGGCACGGAGGGCAAGTTCACGGAGCAGACCCCGCTGAGCCCGAATTCCCCATACTCCGCCAGCAAAGCGGCGGCGGACCACCTGGTCCGCGCGTTCGGCCATACGTGGGGCCTGAAGTACAACATCACCCGCTGCTCCAACAACTATGGGCCGTACCAGTTCCCGGAGAAGCTCATCCCCCTGATGATTCACAACGCGCTGCACGACAAGGAGTTGCCCGTCTACGGCGACGGTCTCCAGGTTCGCGACTGGCTCTATGTTTACGACCACTGCGCGGCCATTTGGCGGGTCCTGGAACAGGCCCCGCCGGGCGAGATTTACAATATCGGCGGCTGCAACGAAAAGGCGAATTTGGAAGTCGTGAATTTGATCCTGGCGCGCGTGGGCAAACCCGCGACGCTGATCCGCCACGTCAAAGACCGCCCCGGGCACGACCGCCGGTATGCGATCGACGCCGGCAAGATCATGCGCCAGTTGGGTTGGAAGCCTTCCGTCACCTTCGAGCAGGGAATCGCGCAGACCATCGACTGGTACCTGAGCAATGACAAATGGCTAGCCAGTGTAGCCTCCGGCGCGTATCAGCAGTACTACGAGAAGATGTACGCGAACCGGTGACCTGCAAAGTCTCTTTTTACTCGCCAGCCTCAATTCCCACAACCACGATGCCCAACTGGTTGGCCAAGCCCAGCGTCTGTGGCTTGTCGATGATGATCGTCTTCTTGGCCTCGATCACCAGGCACCTGCCCCCGTTGGCCGCCAGGTCCTGGATGGTCTCGGGTCCGACGCAGGGGACATCGAACCGCATGTCCTGCTTCGGCTTGGAGGTCTTGATCAGTGTCCAGCCGCCGGCCCGGCAGAATCGGCCGGCGCGTTTGATCATCTCGGCGGTCCCCTCGATGGCCTCGACAGCGATGACTTCCCGTTCCTTGACCGCAATGGCCTGGCCGATATCGAGCTCGCCCAGCTTCTTGGCCAAGGGCCAGCCGAACTCGACATCGTGCTCAACCTGTGACCCCGGCTGATGGCTCGTCATGACGCCCGCCTCGGCAAGGTGCTCCTGGCAATACATCGTGGAGTTCTCCAAGTAGATGCCGCCGGTGGCCAGCTCATCCGCCAATGCCGACAGCAGGTTATCGGTCAGCCTGTTCTTGCTTCGCAAACGCCAATAGTACACCCGGGCGGCCCGCCAGTCGGGTAGGTATTGCAGAATGCGCCAAGGCGTGAACAGGTGGGACTTCGCTACTCGTCCCACCATAACGGCTTGTGTCACGTGGTGCCGGCGGAGCTTGCGAATCCAACTGCCCGGTCGGGCGACGCCCACATGATAGAAAGCATCGACTTCCTTGGCCAAGGGTTCTTCGACATAGCCGGTGAATCCGACGCAGACGACTCTCACGCCTTGTTTCCTGGCCCCGGCGGCGACCATGAACGGGAGCCGGCCTCCCCCGGCGATCAGGCCAACGACATCAGGATGGTCTGGAGTGGCAGTCATGCGGCGTCCTATCGACCGGCGGAATCCTCCGGCCGGTCCCCCAAGGCGGCTTCGATCTTCTCCAGTTGGTTTTGCAGGGTGCGAATGTCCTGGCGCATCTGAGGCAGGTAAGGCAGCATGGTATAGGCCCGCCGGGCTTGGCCGGCGTCGATGGCGGGGGCGCCCAACACCGTCTCGCCATCCGGGATGCTGTTGATGACGCCCGCCTGCGCCCCGATCGTGACATTGTTGCCGATCGTGACATGGCCGACCACACCGACCTGGCCGCCGATGGTGCAGTGGTGCCCAATCGTGGTCGATCCGGCGATGCCGACCTGCGCCACGAGCAGGCAGTAGGGTCCAATCCGTGTGCCGTGTCCGATCGTCACGAGGTCGCCCAACTTGCTGCCTTGCCCAATGATCGTGTCGTCGAGCGTGCCCCGCTGGATGGTGCACGAGCTGCCGATCTCGACATCGTCCTCCAAGACGACGCTGCCGACCTGGGGGGTCTTGTGATGCACGCCCTGGTGGGTGGCGTAGCCGAAGCCGTCCGCACCGATGGTCGAATTCGCGCTGATGATGACACGACTTCCGATCCGGCAGCCGTCGTAGATAGCGACGTTGGGGTAGATGATGCAGCCAGCGCCGATCTGGACCCCCGGCCCGATGTAGACGCACGGATAGAGGATGCAGCCGGCGCCGATCTGCACCTCGTCGGAGACCGTCGCGAAATCATGGATATGGCAGTCGGTCCCGATCACGGCGCTGGTGGCGAGGGACGCGCGAGGGCTGAGGCCAACCTCCTTGTGCCGACGCTGGCCATATAGCAGTACCAGGGTTTGCGTGAAGGCAAAGTAGGGGTCTTCGGCCACCACCAGGGCGACGCTCGCACCCGGTATTTCCTGACCGACGATGATAGCACTGGCCCTTGTGCCTTCCAACTGCTTCTCGTACTTCGGATTGACCAGAAAGCTGATATCGCCTGGTTGGGCGTGGCTCAAGGTCGCGGCCGCCCGGATCACCAGGTTTGCGTCCCCGCACACTCGCCCACCGACGTACTCTGCGATCTCGCCGAGTGTTCGCTCTTGCATGAACTTGCTCATGGAATCAACTACGGATCGTTCGTGTCGAAAGAGTGCATTGTACCTCCGGCCTATGGCTCGTCAACGAGGCTGTGGTCCATGCGAGAGAACTGGCTCAGAAGGGAAGGCTGCCCAAGACTGCTCTCTGGAGGCTGGGCAGGGGCCTCTGGGCAAAATCGCCGGCGGGGTCTCGGAACACCGTGACCGCCCGGCCGAGAGGATGGTAGACGGCGGGCTCCGTCGGCCCGAACACGGCAATGGTGCGCACCCCCATGCCGGCGGCCAGATGAGTGACGCCACTGTCATTGCCGAGAAAAGCGTCGGCGCAGCTCAAAAGGCCGACCACCTGGGTCAACGCCAGATGGGCCAGACATTTGGCTGCGGCGTGAATCTGGACCTTCTCCGAAGGCCGCAGTCTCTCCACTTCTGCCGGCCCGAGCAAGAAGAGCACCTCCAGATCCCGGTCGCGCAACTCCCTCGCCACGGCGAGATGGTTATCCAGATGCCAGCATTTCTTCTGCCCGCCGCTGCCGGGGTGAATCACGACGAGCCGGCGCGAGAGATCGACGCCCGCCTGTTCCAGCAACTCGACGCCTCGATCCCGGTCCGCTTCGCGCACTCGGATCAGGACCCCTTTCTCCAGGGCCTTGGCCCGGTCGGAGGGCAGACCGCTCTGCCGGGCAAATTGCTCCATGTAGAATTCGGCGATGTGTTGATGTCCGCCGTCCGGCGGCTTGAGCGGCAGGGTAATCACCTCGGCGCTGTGGCTGCAATTGGCGGTGAAGATCAGGTTCTGTTCGAAATCGCTTCCCGGCTCGCCGAGGAACGTGATGATCCAGGAGTAGTCGGCGAACATGTTGATCAGCGGGTCCTGATCGGCCAGATCGAAGCTGGCGGATGCCGTGAAGAGCCGGTGCAACTCGGCCGTATCGATGGAGCGGATGCCATCCACGCACGTCCGCTCCGGCAAAATGCCGACGTATTCGGCATGCCCGACGAGATCGACCCCGCCCAGGTCCAGGGCCTCTTTCATGAGCTGGACCAGCGGCAGCGTCAGGAGGCAGTCCCCCAGGGCACCAGGCTGCAGAATCACCGCGCGTTGCGTCTCTTTGGCCAGTTGGGCACTCCTTGCTTCCAGCAAGCTCAGAATGTCATTGTCCACCTGCATGAAAGAGGATTATAACCGGTTGCCTTTCTCGCCTCAAGAGGTATTGTTTAGTGCAACTCGGGTGCGACGTCCTCGTAGCGCGCATCGGCTCCTCCCATGCGAAACTGGTCGTGATACAGGACCCGTCTGTCCACGGTGTCGCTGCGCTTCTTCGGGTCGCCCCAGCCCTTATACAGGCCCATTTTGAAGAACGGGCCCTTCGCGTCGTTGTACGCATTAGGGCCGGTCTGGTCGATGACCTTGCGGCCGTTTCTCCATACTTGCAGCCAGCCATCGGTCTCGTAGGACCATTGGACGTGCACGACCCAGTTCGTCCAGACGCTCCTCTCGTACGGACCCAGATCATATTCGTGCACCCCGCCATATTCCCTTTTGCCGCTCTGGAAGGTGTTTCTTTTGGCATCCCAGCGGCTGACCCAGCCCCAGCGCCCGCCGGTCGTGGACAGAGCCAGGACCGGGTTGCGCCACTTCTCACCGAGGTCGGTATCGGGAACTCCCTGCCATTGGGCGACGATCTCCCAGATGCGGTCGGGAATGTAGTCCTCCGGCAGCAAAATGCGGAATCCGTACCAGTACTCCTGGCCGACTTGGGCGTAGGGGCCGCTGACTTCGGTACGGTCCGGATACCGGTCCTGACGCCGGTCCAGGGAACTCTTCATTACGTGTCTTCCCGGCCGTGTGGGGTCTTGGGCAATGGTGGGCATGTTGCCCGAGCCTCGCCAGCCTTTGAAGCTCCGGTTCTCGAAGTCGCCGATGAACAGCAACGCCCGGCCGCTGCCCTCCGATCTGCGAATCCGCAGGGCGATGTCATCGACGTATTTAGGTACTGCCAGCGTGTGCGAGCCCCCGTCAGGCTTGAACGACTCGGTCTTCTCCGTCTGACCGTCTTTTGTGTTCAGCCATTGGGCCTTGTACTCACCCGGTGGCAGTTCGAGGGCGAGTTCTGCAAGGCCATTGCCGTTGACGTAGACCGCGTAGGCTTGGCCGGACTGGCACAGCACGCGTGCGGTGGTGCCCTTGGGCAGCCTGCCCTTGACAACAGTGTCGTCCGGCTTCATCCGGACGAAGTCAAGACCTTGGATGAATTCCTTGAGAATCTGCAATTGCGTTCGCAACTCCGGCCCGCCTCCGCCGGGGGCGTTGATCTTGGCGTTGCCTCGCTCATTGCCGACCGTGAAGGAATAGTCCAAGTTACTGTAGATCGCGCCGCCGGCCACGAGGAAATCCCACGCTTCGATCCGATACGGCTTGACGCGGTCCTCTCCGGCGAATCCGGTCTCGTCGTCGGCGATCACCTTGTCAAGCTGGTAGTTCTCGGCTACGGTAATAGGGGGCTTAGCGTAGTGGAAGTTGAAAATGGAGACGTTCGGATTGGGATTTTCAACCTTCTTCGCCTTGTTGGCAATGTTCTGGGCGATCAGGTGCCTCTTTGTCAGTCCAGCCTCTGCCTTGACGATGGTCTGGGCGATGTGAGCCTGCCATTCGTCCGTCACGCCGCCGAAATAGGGCTCGTTACAGATCTCGTAATAGACGTTGTCGAAATCCTTGAGAGCCTCGATGATCCGCTGCACCATCGCATCCTGCACGGCCAGCAGGTCCGGGTGCTTGAGGGTATAGACCTCGGTCCGCAGCATGTCGCCAATTCCGTTGACGTTGTTGCGGGTGTTCATCGGGCTCAGCGCCCACATCGGATCTTCGTAGAAGGGGCAGAACAAGACCAACTCCACGACGATACCCCGCTTGCCCGCCGTGCCGACGAACTCCGCCAGTCGCTGAAAGTATTGGTGGTCCCACTGGGTCAGGTCGAACTTGTTGCCGCCCCCGGCATAGCCGTTTTGCTGGCTGCGGGCCCACGGGCAGAGCAGATTACCTTGGCCCGGCGCGAGGGTGTTGTTCTCGATCTTGAAAGCGCCGACCGGCTCACAGTAGGCCCCGCTGAAGGTACGCGTGAGATTGAAGCCGTGCGCTTGCAGGGTGTCCAGGTAGGGCGTGAAGTCGAAGGCCCGATTTAGCACTGCGCCGTAGTGCTCACCGGAAGTCACCAGGATCGTGGGCTTGCCCCGCCAGAGAAGGTAATGGGGGTTCTGGGGGTGCAGGGCAATCGGTTCGAATTCCGCGGCGGGCGAATGCGTCGCGGCCAGCAGCATGAGTGAGAGGGACAAACGTCGCATGGCGAATGACCTCCAAAGCTTGTGACAATTGAACGCCGATCTTGGTTTGTCGCAATTATACCTTGGGGCCAGTCACCTGCCAGCAGAAGAAGGGGACGTGGACAGGCAAAACGCGGAGTTGCTTGCCGGACCACAGTCATGTCATTGCGAGGAGCGCAGCGACGAAGCAATCTCAATCCCAGGGGCTGGAGATTGCTTCGCTACGCTCGCAATGACAGGGCGCGGCGCGGTTTTGGATAGTCTTCTAATCCTGATTACGCCACGCTGCTATGAGGCTTTGAGGTACTTCCTGGCTTCTCTCTGTTTTTCGGCGGTTCTCGCCAAATCATTGAGCAGGTACTTGCGAACGACCACGTCCCAGCTCATGTTGTGAGCCAGCCGATAGCCCTCGTGGATCAGGCTGTCAAGCTCGGCCTCGCTCTTGGGCAACCGATCGAGGACCTCCTGTGCGACCCTGGCGCTCTCAACCGCCTCGAGGTGGTCACGCACCTTGCGGTCGATCTGGACCAGGTCTTCAAGGTCGGCATACTGGTACTCGCCGAGATTAGTGTAGTTGGCGATAATGACGTTGCGGACCGCGCGTCCGGCGGTCACATCGCGGAGGAAGCCGCTACAGCCGCACACGTTGGTGACGACGCAGAGGCCGCCAAATGTCAGCGGCTCGAACTGGGCGATGCCGAACGGCTCGTAGATGCTCTGTCCGAACTCCACGTCCGTTCCCTTGCGGATGTCCAGGAACTCCATATCATCCGGCATCTGCTGACCGCAGCTCTTTCGGTCGAAGCCGAACTGGTTGATGAAGATTGCCTTGACGTTACGGCTCCGCGCGTTGAACTGCTGGATGGCGGCGTAAAAGTCGGCTTCCCCGCCAGACAGGTCGGGCCAGCCTTCGTGGTGCGCGACGGGCCAGCCGTAGTTCGCTTCCATGTTGGAGATGTCACAACTCCGCCGGCGTGAGACCTCGGTCGAGAGCAGCACGAACACGGCGGTCTTGCCTTGCTGGCGCAGACCCTTTTCGATCTCGTGCAGCACCCGCAGGTCGCGCCATAGTCCCTTGCTGCGCACCAGCCGGGTCACATGGGTAAACATGTAGTCCGGCTTGAAGCCCAGGAGATTCTGGCAGTAGCCCTGGAGCTTCTCCTTGGCGGCCTGCTTCTGGGCTCGCGTGATCTCGTACGCGGGGACGCCGTTGTAGACGATGTCGATGCTCGCCGACTCGAAGTCGGGGCTCAGGAAGCGCAGCTCGTCAGCCACATAGTCACCGACCGCGTAGATGCGGTCGCAGTATTTGGCCGCCTCGACCAGGGCGTGCTTGAAATAGGAGTGCTGGTTGCCGAAGACCTCATTGACGCAGAGCCGATCCTGATGGGCCTGCTGCATCACGTTGTAGAACATGGTATCGTGGCCGGGGTGCTCTTCCACCAGGCGCCGGACGGTGGCCACCTCGTGAGCATAGAAAACCGTGCGGAAGTTGCAGTAGGGCTCCAAAATGGCGGCCAGGGCGGTGGGCATGCCCATGAATTCATGGGAGATGATCGTCGTGCGCCCCTCGGCCATCCGCAGGGCCTTGAGCACCGCGATGGCCGGGGGGGCCAGCCGGACGTATTGCTCGTACTCCCACAGATGCTCGTAGAGATGGCTCTGCACGCCGAACTCCTCAAAGAGCCGGCGTTTGAAGTCATTGAGCATGCTGATATCCATGTAGCGCACGTCGATCAGCAGGACCTCGGGCGTGCTGCGGATTCCGGTATGCTCATCGACGAAGGTGCGCCGGCCGTAGACGATGCCGACGTTGTAGAGACTCTCAATCCGTCGGAAGGCGGGGCTGTAGCCGGGGTTGATGAAGCCGTCGATGGAGGAGTACAGGACCTCGCCTCCCTCGCCGAGCCGGTCCTGGACCGATCCTTCCGTGGTGAACAGCGGACTGATCAGAACCGAGCGGTGGACAGCGTCCAGGTAGGAGGGGCAGGTGAAGAAACCCTGAAGCACGGCCCCAATGCCACCGATCTTGCCGGCCGCCTCATGGGTGACGTGGACAACGATGTTCTCATCGGCCATAGTGAGTCTCTCCGAGTCATACGTCAAAGCCGCCCCGAGTCTGGCGGTCTATGTAAAACGTACGAATCGGCGGCCGGGGAGCCAATTCCGGGGACATCAAGACGTGGATTCTCCGAGAGACCGGGAATATCATGAAGTGCCGGACGACAGGGTGGCTCTTTTCGGACCCGGATCGACGGGGGGACAGAGTGCTAACTGATGCGCGTCCGCAGGTTGCGAATGAAGCGCAACAGCAACTGCTGGGAGACGTCCGCCAACTCCGGGTCGGGCGGATAATTCTTGGCAAACTCGTCCAGAATGGGCATCGCTTTGCGGCGGTGGGGCACGATGAGGTCGGCCGTACGCTGGGCGTCGTCGAGGTCGCTGTTGGCCATCTGCCGCAAGTAACGAATGATGTGGTTCGTCAGTTGTTCATCGTTGATCTCCGGAACGGGACCCACGGTGCCCGGCGCGTCCGGAACGGCCTTCTCCTGCAGGATATCCTGGGTAAGGCGGTATGTCTCCTGCATCAATTGCTTCTGCTTCTGCTCCTCTGTCTCATCCACGGGAGCCAATTTCAACTCGTCCTCCTCGCTGGGCGGCAGCGGCACGTAGATCTTCGTATGGCAACCCGGGCATTTGCCCCACTTGCCGCCGGCGCTGTCGGGGGCCTCGATCTTCCTTCCGCACGCGGTGCACTGCAATTTGATGGCCATTCCAACACCTCGGAGCAGGACGTTAACGATCCGCCTGGTACTGGGCGACGACCTCGGTCGTGATGCCGCCACGGGGCGTGAATCGGGCCGTCACCTTCATCCATCGCGGCCGACACACGCCGCTGAGATCATCCAGTATATCGTTTGTCAGTGACTCGTAAAAGATGCCTTTGTTTCGATAGCTCTGCAAGTAGAACTTCAGGCTCTTGAGCTCGATGCAGGTCTTATCGGGGCAATACTCGATAGCGATCTCGCCGAAGTCCGGCTGGCCCGTCCGCGGACAGACGCTGGTGAACTCCGGGCAGCGGATCGTGATCGCATAGTCGCGCTGCGGTCGCGGGTTGTCAAAGACCTCAAGTTTCTCGCGTTCGGCCATACCCACACCTGGTTCATCGCCGCCGCGGCAATTGCACGAGCGGTCGGGGATTTACTATTTACTATTTCACATTTACTATTGACGATAGCGAACCGCAAATAGTTCGTAAATAGTAAATCGTAAATAGTGGAGGGCCCACGTGTTTGGGAAGAAAGCAGTCGTACTACTGAGCGGCGGGCTGGACTCCGCCACGACTCTGGCCATGGCCCGCCGGGGAGGTTTCCTGTGCCATGCCCTGACCTTTCGCTATGGGCAGCGTCATGATCGTGAGGTGGAGGCGGCCCGGAGAGTTGCCCGGTCACTCGGGGCGGTCGAGGACCGCATTATTCAGATCGACCTGCGGGCCTTCGGCGGCTCCGCGCTCACCGATGCGCAGATCCAAGTGCCGAAGGACCGCCCGGATCTGACTGCCTCGAGCGACATCCCCGTGACCTACGTGCCGGCGCGCAACACGATCTTTCTGAGCTATGCCCTGGCCTGGGCGGAAGTGCTCGGCGCGTTCGACCTGTTCATCGGGGTCAACTCGACGGACTACAGCGGCTATCCCGACTGCCGGGCGGAGTTCATCGCGGCGTTCGAAAAGATGGCCAACCTGGCGACGGCGGCGGCCGTGCAAGGCAAGGGCCGATTCCAAGTCCATACGCCGATCATCCACATGACCAAGGCCCAAATCATCGGGACGGGCACGAAGCTGGGTGTGGACTACTCGTTGACCCATAGCTGTTACGATCCGGACCCCGAGGGCCGAAGCTGCGGCCGGTGTGACTCGTGCCGGCTCCGGCTCAAGGGCTTTGCGGAGGCGGGGCTGCGCGACCCGATTGAATACGCCGATGCGTGTCGTTGAGATCTTTTATTCGTTGCAGGGCGAGGGGATGCTGGTGGGCACGCCCAGCGTGTTCGTGCGGCTGGCCGGCTGCCCCTTTCGCTGCCGGTGGTGCGATACCGCGTACGCCTGGGATTATGCGGCGGGGGAGGATCTTGGCACCGACCAGATCATCGAGCGAATCCACCCGGGGTCCTGCCGATTCATCGTTCTGACGGGCGGTGAGCCAATGATGGGTCCCGACTCGTCCGTCAGACCGGGATTGGCCGATCTGACCCATCGTCTCAAGACTCTCGGAAAACACCTCACCATCGAGACGGCAGGGGCCCTGTTCGTCCCGGACCTTGCGTGCGATCTGGTGAGCATAAGCCCCAAGCTGGCCAGCGCCACCTCAGTCCGAGCTGGGGCCGCAGGATCTCATCAATCGGATCGTCTGGACTTCGAGAGCATTCGACGGCTGATCCATGCGTACCCGTATCAACTCAAGTTCGTCGTGGAATCCACGGTGGATGTCCAAGAGGTCCAGGGAATCCTTGGAGAACTGGGCGCGATTGCACCGGAGCGGGTCATGCTCATGCCGCAAGCCAAGACAAAGGAAGAATTGCTGGCCAGGTCGCCCGCGATTGCCGAAGCCTGCAAACAGACAGGCCTGCGCTTCGGACAGCGGCTGCACCTTCTGCTCTGGGACCGGCAGCGGGGCACCTGAAACGAATCGTCAACCGGTTGCGGTTACGAAGCTCGTTTGTAGTGTGCTCGTAAGAGCATATGAAAGATAACGCCTTACGGCGTCACTACAAACGGAAACGAGCAGCGCAACCGATAGACGCCGGACGATCCTTTTCAGTGCGTGCTGGTTTCCTTCCAGAAGTTCTTGACCACGCCGTCGCTGATCTCAAAGAAGATCGTCTGCTTGTTCTCTTTCCCGCCGTTGATGAAGACGAAGGGAATCAGGACGAACTCGTTATCCCGCTTCTTGCCGTAACTGTATTCGAGGATTTCGGAGCCCTGGGCCGTGGTGCTCTGGCGGGAGGGCTCGCCGAGGGTGGCCACGACCCAATCCTTGGTGGTCGTCCCACAGTTGACCTGGTCCAGCGTACCGTCGGCGATGGGTGCGCCCTTGCCGCTGTAGCTGACGCCGCTGTGGTAAATCAGACAGCCGGTCAGCGGCAGCAGGGCCAGGATGCCGGCGACACAGAACAATGTCCGGATTGCGTGCTTTTCCATCTTGGTTTCTCCCAGAAGGCCTCTTTGTCAAATCGCCAAACGCCCGGGGAGCGTATCAGGTCGGTGGCAGATACGCAAGCGCGAAGTACGCGTGAGGCATGCCTCGCCCCTACTTTTGCCGAAAGCTGTACGGGCGAATAATCATTCGCCCCTACTTGACAATGCCTCGTGGCCGGACCATAATACTGATGCTATCGCGCGCGGGTGGCGGAACTGGCAGACGCGCTACTTTGAGGTGGTAGTGTCCGTAAGGACTTGCAGGTTCGACTCCTGTCCCGCGCAATGTTGGGGACGGGACCCCAATCGCGAATAGTCGCGATTGGGAACCCGAATTGGCATGACCGACGTCACGCGCATCCTGAATGCCATCGAACGGGGGGACGCCACAGCTACAGACCAACTTCTGCCGCTCGTCTATGAGGAGCTTCGGGTGCTTGCCGCCCAAAGACTCTCCCAGGAGCTGCCTGGCCAGACCCTGCAGGCCACCGCCCTGGTCCATGAAGCTTACCTACGGCTGGTGGGGGCCGAGCGACAGGATTGGGCCAGCCGGGGCCACTTCTTCAAGGCCGCCGCCGAGGCCATGCGCCGTATCCTGATCGACAATGCCCGCCGCAAGAAGAGCCTCAAACGCGGCGGCAACCGCCAGCCGGTGGATTTGGACGAGTCCCTGGCAATCGACGAAACCCAAACGCGGGAGGAGGAGATACTGGTGTTGGACGAGGCCCTCGCCAAGCTCGCCCAACAAGACCCGACCAAGGCCGACCTGGTCAAGCTCCGCTATTTTGCCGGCCTGACGATCGAGCAGGCGGCGAAAGCTTTGGACATTTCTCACGCCACGGCGGAGCGGTATTGGGACTACGCCCGCTCCTGGCTGCGCGTGGAAATCGGACAAATCGATGAAACCGGCCGGCGCTGAGCCGAAATTCTTCCACATTCCCGCATTTCCGTGAGGGAGTCGGCCCCGGTTTTACGCATTGAATGGCGAAAGGAGCAGCGGTGTCCACGGAGCACAAGACAAACGAAGAGGCAATCTACTACGAGGCCCTTGGCAAAGCCCCGGACGAGCGGGAAGCGTATCTCCAAGCGGCCTGCGCCCCGGATGCCGGCCTGCTGACCCGCGTTCGGGTTCTGCTCAAGGCCCACGAAGTCAGGGACAACTTCCTGGAATCTGCCCCATGGGACCCCGGCGTGGTGCTGGATGCGCCTACCCTGACGGAAGGCCCCGGCACGGTTATTGGACGCTACAAGCTCCTGGAGAAGATCGGCGAAGGCGGCATGGCGGTGGTGTATATGGCCGAGCAGACCGAGCCGATCCGCCGCAAGGTGGCCCTCAAGATCATCAAATTGGGCATGGATACCCGCCAAGTGATTGCTCGCTTCGAAGCGGAGCGGCAGGCCCTGGCCCTGATGGACCACCCCAGTATCGCCAAGGTCCTCGACGCCGGAGCCACCGAGACCGGCCGGCCCTACTTCGTCATGGAACTGGTCCAGGGCGTCTCGATCACCGAGTATTGCGACAAGAACAGCCTGAGCACCAAGGACCGGCTGGCCCTGTTTCTCCGGGTCTGCCACGCCGTGCAGCACGCGCACCAGAAGGGCATTATTCACCGGGATATCAAGCCCTCCAATGTCATGGTTACGCACCATGATGGCAAGCCCGTTCCCAAGGTGATCGACTTTGGGATCGCCAAGGCCACGAACCAGAAGCTGACGGAAAAGACGCTCTTTACCCGCTATGCTCATATCATCGGCACCCCCGCCTACATGAGTCCGGAACAGGCGGAATTGAGCGATCTTGATGTCGATACGCGCTCAGATATCTACTCGCTGGGCGTGCTCCTCTATGAACTCCTCACCGGGACCACGCCTTTCAGTGAGGAAGAACTCCGTGAGGCCGGCTATATCGAAATGCAGCGGGTGATCCGGGAACAAGAGCCGGTCAAGCCCTCCACGAAATTGAGTACCCTGGGCGACACGCTGACCGATATCGCCAAACGCAGAAGCTGCACTCCTGACCTGCTGCGAAAAGCCGTTCGAGGGGACTTGGATTGGATCGTGATGAAGTCCCTGGAGAAGAACCGCGCCCACCGGTACGAGACGGCCAACGGCCTGGCGGAAGACGTCCGTCGGCATCTGGAGCACGAACCTGTCCTCGCGCGAGGGCCCAGTAGTTGCTACCGCCTGCGCAAGTTCCTGTGCCGGCACCGCGTGCAGGCCATCGGCGCACCGGCTGTCGTCCTCCTGAGCGGTGCGGCAGTGCTCCTGCTTTCCCTGTGGAACCGGGACCGGGCGCAACTCGCAGAGGCCCAAGGGTTCCGGGATCGCGGGATGCTCTCCCAAGCCCGCGAACAGTACGCCAAGGCGGAGCGCGAGCTGGCCCTGGAGACGATCCAGCCCATCCTCGGGAGCCGGCACGCCGGAGCGGAGGCGTGGCTTCTCCGGGCCGGCATCCTGGTGGACAACCGCCGCTTCAAAGAGGCGGTGACCATTCTGGAAGGCTTGCTCAACGACCGGCCGGAGATTGCCGGGGCGGCCCATGCTCTGCTGGCCCGCATCCTCTGGGAAAGTGGATTGCTCAATGCGCAAAAGCTCGTAGAAATTGAGGAACATCGGCGCCAAGCCGAAGCCTTGCTGCCCGAGACGGCCGAAGCCCACTTCCTGCGGGCCATGACCGCCCTCACGATCAAAGAGCAGCTTGCCGCGCTGGACAAAGCCCTGAAGCTCGATCCTGGCCACTACGAGGCCCGTCGGCTACAGGTCTTCACGTACTATGCGTCCCGGAAGTACGACCGGATGAGGGAGGGGACTCTCGCCATGACGATCCTGCGGCCCCGGGACCCGCTCGGCCACTCCCTGCGCGCCGTGGCCCTGCGCGAGTTGGCCCGCTACGGCGAGGCGGTCGCGTCGTATGATGAGGCGATGAGTCTCACGCCTAAGGAGAGCCCGGAGTACCTCGACCTGGCCACTCAGCGGTCCGAGACCCTGCTGCGGATGGGCGACTGCCAGCGTGTGATTGCCGAGGCTGCCGGGGTGAACGATCTTTCGCCCTTGCGACAATACCACGTCTTCTGCGCCCTGACCGCCCTGGGCGCCTATGACGAGGCCACAACCTTGTACCGCCAGATTATCGCTCCTGGTTATGACGCCCGGAGCAGGTTCCAGGATTGGTGTATGAAATACGTCTTCGACACCCTGGAAGCGGGGCGTTCCTGGCATCCGGCGGATCGTGCACCAATTGGACCAGCCTTCGTATCGATGGTGGAGGCCGAAGAGACCTATCGCAGCCTCACGGCCAAGGGCCAGCGGGTCATCGCCGATGGTTTTACGGCGAATTGGTCACCCGATGGGAAGAAGCTGGCGTTCAGCCTGGGGCATATCGGCAATAGTGGCGTGGCGATCTTCGATCCGGCCACCAAGGAAACCGAACTCCTGATTGTCCCCGGCAAAGACCCAAAATGGTCGCCCGATGGGCGTTACATCGCCTTTGTCCGGGACTGTGAGGTGCTCCGCCTGCCCGAACTTACGGCACCCGAACGTGGCGTTCAGCGCCGCCCAATGGAGACGGAAGAAGTCTGGATCATAAAGTCTGACGGCACCGAGCCGCGACGCCTCGCCTATGGCGGCTGGCCCACCTGGGGCCACGACTCACAACGTGTCTACTACCAATCGCGTGTGGACAAGATGCTCTGTTCGATTTCCGTGGAAGGCACCGAGGCGCAGCGCACAGCGATCCTCCCTTGCGCCAATAACTTTCCCTCGATCTCGCCCGATGAGCGATATGTAGCCTATGTGGAAAGTGCCGCGCTGAAGGTCAGGGACCTGCTCTCGAAGAAGCTGGTTGCCGAGTGGCAGGCGCCTCTGATGATGTGGGGTGGGCCGGCGTGGTCTCCCACAGGCCAGGAACTGTGCCTGGGCGGCGGATACCAGACGAACATCAGGACGGGCTTGTGGATCTACCCTGTTGCGGGAGGTCCACCCACGAAGGTGCTCAACGGCCAGACGGTGATGGCCTCGTGGACGTGCGACCGAACCAAGCTTCTCTTCACGTTGGGTCCGCCGTACTATGAGGTGTGGACCGTTCCTCTCAATTCCAAAGAGCCTGCCGTCGAAGCTCTTGGCCCGGGTCGGACGCTCAGGGATCACTACCGCCAGATCGCGGCTCTGTATACCCGAAGAATCCAGGCCGATCCGATGGACGCGGACGCCTACCTCCAGCGTGCCCAGCAGTATCACTACCTACGGGAGGAAGCAAAGGTCCGCGCTGACATGAGGCGGTACACCGCCATCATGACCCAGGGCAAGCCTCTAGACATGCCGTCGGACAGATTCTGGAATACGGAGCATGTCATTGACGGTCCATTCGACTATCAACTCGGCTTCTCTGTTGAACACCGTGAGAACGCATCTCAAGTTCTATGTGTTGCCTTCGGGCAGAAGGGAAGGGGTAGTATGAAATCGGTTGAGATTCCACTGTTCATAACGTCTCTGGTTGGGCTTTGTTTTCTCGCCGGTCTCGAGGCACTGCCCGTGTACGCGGATTTTACGTTCGGCGAGCCGGTGAGGGTCCGGTCAGATCTTAGCGATGCCGATATCTGTTGCCTCTCGTATGATGGGCTGGAGATGTACATCGATTCGACCCGGGCCGGAGGACAAGGTAACGGGGACCTCTGGGTGCTGCGCCGTGCCTCGCCGGAGGAGCAGTGGGGTGCGCCGGAGAATCTCGGTCCGGTCGTCAACAGTGCCGCTTGGGAGTTCACGGCTTCCATCGCTGCCGACGGACTGGCGTTGTACTTCGCCTCTGATCGGCCCTACGGGGACGGTTCTCATTTCCAGATGTTTGTAACGACGCGCGCGACGAAGAACGATCCCTGGGGGCCGCCCGTGAAAATGGGTCCGGAGATCAACGGCCCTGACGGCGCCGACCGTGGCGCCTGGATCTCCCCGGACGGCCTCGAGCTCTACATCAATTCCACCCGGTCGGGTGGATATAGCGTTTACGACATCTGGGTGGCAAGGCACGCAAGCGCAAACGATCCCTGGGGTGCAGCGGTGAATCTCGGCCCCGTCGTGAATACGGCGAGTTCTGAGGCTTACTGTAGTCTCTCGCCGGATGGGTTGTTGCTGCTCTATTCCGCGCACTTCGCCACCACCGGGACCCGTCCCGGCAGTTATGGACTTTCGGATCTGTGGATGGCCAGACGCGCGAGTCTCTCGTCTCCTTGGCAAACGCCGGTGAATCTGGGGCCGATCGTCAACGGACCCGCCAGCGAGGTCATGCCGCGTGTCTCGGCGGATGGCCGCACCTTGTACTTCGCGTCCACGCGTAGCGGGAATTGGGATAACTGGCAGGTGCCGATCCTTCCCAACTGCGACTTCAATGGAGACGCGAAGGTAGACGAGAAAGATATCCTGGTCATGACACAGCATTGGGGCGAGGACTATGCACGCTGCGATGTCGGACCGTTCCCGTGGGGCGACGGCGTTGTGGATGCCCAGGACCAGATGGTCCTCATGGAGATCATTGAAGGGCCAGGCTTTGTCCTGAACCCCGGGCAGCACGCCGCGGAAGTTCCGCGCGAGGTCGTCCTGCACTGGACCTCGCCGCGGTTCGCGACGGCACACGACGTCTACTTCGGGACCTCTCTTCCTGAGGTCAGCAGCGCCACGCGCAGCAATCCGCTGGGTGTGCTCGTCAGCCGGGGACAAGCCGGGACCACATACGAGCCACCGGCCCCGTTGGCATTCGGGCAAACCTACTACTGGCGAATTGATGAGGTCGGTCCCGACCCGGATTCTACCATCTACAAAGGGGCGGTCCTGGACTTCAAGACCGAGGCGTATGCGCACCCCATTGCACGGCTCATGGCCACGGCTTCCAGCGCACAATCCGGTTGGGGGCCGGAGAACACGATAAACGGCTCAGGCTTGGACCAGAATGATCGACACTCCGCCGCGGATAAGCACATGTGGCTCAGCGCGCCGGGTGGACCGCAGCCGACCTGGATTCAGTACGAGTTCGATCAAGTCTATACCCTGCACGAAATGTGGGTATGGAACCACAATCTCACCGGTGAACTGATGATGGGTTTTGGTTTCAAAGACGTCACCGTGCAGTATTCCGCCAACGGGACCGACTGGGCGACGATGCAGAATATGGAGTTCGCTCAGGCGACGGGGATGAACGGCTATGCCCATAACACGACCGTCAACTTCGGGGGCGTCGCGGCGAAGTACGTGAAATTGACCGCCAAGAGTAACTGGGGCGGTAGGACAGCTCCCTGCGGATTGAGCGAGGTGCGCTTCTTCTATGTTCCGGTCTATGCCGGCGAGCCTTCACCGTCCGCAGGACGAAAAGGTGTCGCGGTAGATGCAATTCTGACCTGGAAGGCCGGTCGCGCGGCTGCGTCGCATCGGGTCTACTTCAGTACGGATCAGGACGCCGTGGCAGATGGTACGGCACCGGTCCACACGGTCACCCAGGCCAGCTTTGACCCCGGCCCGCTGGACCTGGGCAGAACGTACTACTGGCGGGTCGATGAGGTCAACTCCTTCACGTACCCGGGCGCGGTCTGGAAGTTCATCACGCGGGAGTCTGTCGTTGTGGATGACTTCGAGAGCTACACGGATGACGAGGGCCACCGCATCTACCAAACCTGGATCGACGGTGAGAGCAACACGACTGGCTCCCAGGTTGGGTACCCTCAGTCTCCGTTCGCCGAGCAGGCGGCTATTCACGGCGGCAAGCAGTCCATGCCGTTCACCTACGACAATACGAAGTCGCCCTTCTACAGCGAAGCCGAGCAGACCTTCTCGCCTGTCCAAAACTGGACGGCCAGTGCGGCCGATACTCTGACCCTCTGGTTCCGGGGTAATCCGGTTGACTTCTTGCAGCGTGCCGATGGCAGCATGCAGGTCAGCAGCGGCGGTGCGGATATCTGGGGCATGTACGAGCAGTTCCGCTTTGTCCGTAAGCAGCTCAACGGCAACGGCTCCATCACCATGAGAGTGGACAGCCTGATCAACACGAATGCCTGGGCGAAGGCCGGCGTCATGATTCGTCAGACCCTCGATGTGGGCTCCACAAATGCCATGATTGCGGTGACTCCAGGCAATGGGGTGTCGTTCCAGTGGCGCGACGCGGCCAACGGCCTTACGTCCTACAGCAACGCCGGCACCAGTGGCATGGCGGCTCCATGCTGGGTCCGGATTACACGCATCGGCAACATCTTTCGGGCCGAGCGCTCGGCGGACGGCAAGACCTGGACTCAGCCGGTCGTGGACAGGACCATCGTGATGCCGACCGGCGTCCACATCGGCATAGCTGTGACCAGCCATGATGCGACACTGGCCACCGTGGCGGAGGTCTCCAACGTCTCCACGACCGGCTCGGTCACCGGAGACTGGCAGCCGCTTGCCATCGGCATGGGCATGCCGAGCAACGATGTCGCACCCTTGTACATCACCGTCGAGGATAACGCCGGGCATCTCAAGAGGTTGACGTATCCTGATCCGGCCGCCGTGCAGGCCATCGCATGGCAAAACTGGGCGATTCCGCTCCGCGAGTTCACCTTGGCGGGTGTGAACCTCGCCGCCGTCAAGAAGATGACCATTGGAGTTGGCGACCGGACCAATCCGAAAGCCGGCGGCAAGGGCGTGATCTACATCGACGACATCGGCGTCGGCCATCCGCTGTCATCTGAGTAGGCCCGCGATCCGAGGTTGGCGAGGACACTCGGACGCGGAGGCCGTGGAGCGAGTTGGCCACGAAGCGAAGGGACAAGGGCCGGCGGACAACGGAGCCGTCGGCCCTTGCGGCTTTTACGAAAGGGCATTGATTGCGGCTGGTGTCCGCTCTGGCGATTCCATCCCGTTCGGCTGGCTCACACCAAGCTTGGCCTTGCTCTTGCCGAGCCACGAGGCACTGATTGTAGCCGAAGAACAAGGGCAAGATGCCCTCGCCATGAAAGGATGCCCGTGCTACTCGACGGCGAACTCCTTCTTGCGGGTGTTCATCTGGGCCTTGAGGCGGGCTACGATGGAGGAGTGCATCTGGGAGACGCGGGATTCGGATAGGTCCAGCGTCGCCCCGATCTCTTTCATCGTCATCTCTTCATAATAATATAGGACGATGATGAGACGCTCCGCGCGGGTCAGACCTTTCGTCAGGAGGTTCTTCAGATCGCGCTTCTGGGCTTCGAGCAGGGGGTCTTCGCTGCGATGGTCCTTGATGACGTCGATCTCGTAGACATCTTTCTCACCCTCGGTGTCGCCGCACTTGTTGTTGAGGGAGACGAGGCTGGCGGCGTTGGCATCCCGTTGCAGCCGGGCGAATTCCTCCAGGTCCATCTCGAGCTCTTCGGCCAGCTCGCTCTCATCGGGCTTGCGGCCGAGGTGCATCTCCAGGGCGTGGGTCGCCTTGGCCAGTTGGTGGGCCCTGGCCCGGACGAGGCGGGGCACCCAGTCCATGCTGCGCAGCTCATCCAGGATCGAGCCCTTGATGCGCGGGGCGCAATAGGTCTCGAACTTCACGCCTCGCGCCGGGTCGTAGGCGTCAATGGCGTCCATCAGGCCGAAGGTGCCGGCGCTGACAAGATCGTCCAGCTCGACCTTGTCCGGCAGCTTGGCGTGGAGTCTTTCCGCGGCGTATCGGACCAGATCCCGGTAATGCTCCATCAGAAGATTGCGGTATTGACTGCTGCGAGTCTTGTGAAACTGCTCCCATGTCTGGTCGATGTTGAGTCTGTCGTCCGTCTTTGCTGCTTGTGCCTTCACAGGTCGCCTCCATTGCGCCTTGCGTACGGGCGAAAGATCTTCTGCCCCTACGCCGATTCCTAACTGCATGATACCGGACCTTGATTCTGACTGGTCTGTTGGGTTCCCAATCGCAACTTGTCGCGATTGGTGGGGCTCCCAAGTGCGGAATTATGCACTTGGGGTCCCGGGTCCCTCATCGCCCTCCCCGCGAACAGTGCGAAGTGACACAAAATCCCATATATTCCATTATCGGCCCGCCAGCCGGCCGCTTTAGCTCAACCATCGAATTACTCTCCTGAAGAAGCCGTGGTCCGTGGCGCTGCAGCGCCTGGTATCGCCCAGACGCGCCGCCATCGCGGCCAGCGACGTGCTGACCTGAGATTTGGGGTGCGCCAAGACCACCGGCGTGCGCGAGCGCACGGCTGCGCATAACCGCTCGTCCTTGGGCAGGGTGCCGGCATAGTAAAGGTTCGTTTGCAGGAAGCGCTGAGCAACGTCCGCCATGCGCTGATAGATCTGCTTGCCTTCGGCTTCGCTGCGAGCCATGTTGACGACGAGACTGATAGAACCAGCGTACTGTTTTCGGACCAGCACCTTGATGATCCCGTAGGAATCGGCCATGGCCGTGGCTTCCGGCGTTGTGACAACCAGAACGCGGTCGGCCGCCAGGCAGAAGCTGATGACCGGCCGGGAGATCCCGGCCGCCGTGTCGATCAGAATCATGTCGGTCTCGTGCTGCAAGCGACACAGATGCTCGATCAGTCGGTGCTGCTCGGACTCGCTGATATCCGCGAGCCGATCCAAGCCCGATGCTCCGCAGATGATCCGCAAGCCCTTGGGGCCGGTCTGGATAATCTCCTCCATGCTTTTATGCCCACTGATGACGTGGGAGATGTTGTACCGGCTGTGAATGTCCATCACCAGATCGACGTTCCCCAGCGACAAGTCCGCATCCAGCAGGAGCACCTGCTTGTTCCGTGCGGCCAGGCAGACCGCCAGATTGGCCGCGATGTTCGTCTTGCCGACGCCACCCTTGCCGCTGGTGATGGCCAAAACGGTCGCGGCCGATCGGCCGGCAACTGCTGCTGTGGGGAGGTTGAGAGCTGGATTCTCCATAGACTGGTGGCGGGCCCCGTGGGTCAGTCCGTTGCATCCTGATTGGCAGGTAAATCTCCCAGCGGACTGCCGCCCGCGAGCGATTTGCCGAGATCCCAGTCGAGGAGCCCGACGCACGCATCGCCTTTTTGCCGGAGCAGTTCGTCGGCGATTTTTCGATTCAGGCAATTCTCCAGGAGCTTGCTGATCTGGAGTTCCGTGTATTCATCGCGATTGGTCTGGAGCAGGGTGTGAGCGTGCGGATCGGCTACGGCTCGGATCTCCATCGTGTTATTCGGACCGAATTTGATGTTGGGGGTGTCACGGAAAAGCAGCCGGCGCTTTTGGAGATGCTCGGCCACGGCGACGTTCAGCGCCTCGGCAAACTCCCGGACGGGCATATCTTGCGGTGTGAAGCCGGGAGTGTCCGCCTGGTGGAGATTCTGATGCAAGACGTGCCGACGAAGCTGTGTGAAGTGGATGATCTTGACGAGAACGTCACTGATGTTGTCTGTTGTAGAAGCCGCTTGCATCATCCTTGATCCCTTCGGCCTTCTGTGAGTTTCCACGGGCGAGTTTCTTACGAGCTATCCCTACGCAGCGACGGGCCCATGCCGGACCGTGCGATTATGTTGCCATTTGCGCCGTGTCTCCACCAAGGCCTGACCCCTGTGGTAGGGCGTGCTCCTCTTCCGTGAGGATGTGGCGGATTTCCGCCAGGCTCTTGGTCTTTCTTAATTCCACAATACGTGACAATCGCTCGAACACTGTCTCGTCGTAAAGCCGATGCCCGCCTTCGGTCCATTCGGTCTCACGAATCAGACCCATAATCGTATAGTTGTGAATCGTCTGCCGTGAGAACGGGCTGCAACGAACGATCTCTCCAATGCGGTAGCGCTTTGCGGGAATCTGCACGGCAACGCTGCTCCTATAACCACCGGTAAAGTCACTCTGAGCTACCATGTGTTTCAAGACCCCCTCGTCCAAGACGACAGCAGATTCCAGGGACGCCTACGGAGCCGAGGGTTGACACGCCGGATGGAACCCGTGACGCCGGCGGAGGAAGGCAGACTACCCCCTCTGGCATCACAAAGCACAACTGCCTCGCTGAGAGGTCCGACGCTACCGCTGAGATGCTTCGAGCACATGTGCTCTCCCGCTCCTAAGTCCGGCTAAGGCTCACAGTCCTTAGCCACGTTCGCGATCTGGTCCCTGGGATTGATGAAAAACCATACCCAACATTGCTCTGCCCGTGATAGGGCCATCATCCACAGCTCCAACACGCGTAACGTTGTTTACGTTTTATAAAATGTAAAACGCTGTCCCGAAAATGTCAATGGTTTTCGCGTATTTTTTTGCGAAAAACTGCGCTGTTTGAACGCAAAGTGGGGGACAAAGGCTGCTGTCAACCTGCCATGTCATTGCGATCGCAGCGAAGCAATCTCCCACTCCTGCGGTTGAGATTGCTTCCCCCGCCTGTGCGGGGGAAGGCTTTGCTGCGCTTCTCCTAAGAAACTGGGAGGTTGGGTGGCATCGCCAAGGCAGGGCGAACGCAAAGTCGCAAGACCTGACCGGGGTGGCAGCGTCAAGCGGAGTCTTCGGAGCTTGGCGATGGCGGATTTCCCGTGCGTAAGACCATCGCCAATGCCTTCGGCCTTGACGCTGCCAGCCGGTTGATCCTTTCCCTTTGCGCGTCTTCAGGACTTTGCGATTGCCCTGTCGCCAAGGGCTTTGCCCTTGACGATGGGTCATGGCACGCGGGAAGACCATCGTCAAGGCCGGAGGCCTTGGCGATGCCACCCGACTTGGGTCTGGTGTTTGCCCCATCCCAGGGATGGGGGCCACGGAGTTTTTTCCAAATCGACCCGCCGGAATGGACGATAGAAAGCGCGTCAGAAAGTCGCATGGGAAACTACGGTCAATTAGGCTGATCTTTTCTGGACCATGGCTGAAGATAGCAGGGAAACCGATCAGAACGCAGCGGACGGCGTGCCCAAAGTCTCGCTCTTGGAGCAGGTGACTCCACTGGCCCGGCAGATCAACTGCCTTGACATCGACCGCATCGCTGATGTGTGCGTCACGAAGATACCGCTGGTGGTGGGGTCGCGGTTTGCCTCGTTTTATGCGCTGGATGAGACCAACGGTATCCTTCACCTCGTCAAGCACAATCACCCGTTTCCCATCAACAAGATCGTGTCGCTGAGCCAGAATCCGCCGTCGCCGATGGTGATGGCGGTCAAGAGCAAGGGTCTGATCCTCACTGGCAATATCGACACCCACACCAAGCCCGTGATCCGACGTTCCCAGCGTACGTACGCCGAGAACTACAAGACGGCCAACTGTGCGATTGTGCCTTTGATCTGTCACGAGCGGGTCGTCGGGGTGCTGAACCTGGCCGACAAGACGGCCGGTGACTCTTTCAGCAGCGAAGATATCGCGCTGATCGAGCTATTCGGCCAGCTCATCGGGGCGTCGATCGGTAACATCCGGCTGTTCGAGAAGATCCAGCGGCAGGCGACGACCGATGGCCTGACGGGCCTGATGAACCACAAGACATTCTACGAGGTCCTGGAGCGCGAGTTGTGGCGGTCACGCCGGCATGGCGGGACGATCTCTCTGATCATGGCCGACATCGACAACCTCAAGCGGATCAATGACTCCCATGGTCACAGGGCCGGGGACAAGGTGATCAAAGAGGTCAGCCAGCGGATTCGGGAATGTATCCGCCAGGTCGATCTGGCCGCCCGTTACGGGGGGGACGAGTTTGCCATCATCTTGCCGAGCACGGAGTTGGAGGCGGCGCGGGTCGTCTGCGAGCGCATCGTGGAGACCGTCAGCCGTTACCCTGTGATCTGGCAACGGATTCAGATCCCGCTGTCGATCAGCGTGGGCGTCGGGCAGTATGGCGGTGACACGAATCCGGAGGACATCACCAGCCGATCCGATCAAGCCCTGTACAGCGCCAAGCAGTCCGGCAAGAACACCGTGAGAGTATTCCAGCCCTCGCGGTAAGATCCGCACCAAGCCGGTTGATCTCCCTGTCGGAAACAACCAAGGCTGCCCATCTGTAGCCCGCGAGAAGTGCATCCCTTGTGCTCGCCGCACCGCGTTTTTGCTTTACTCACCAGCGCCGCGTGGATATAAGAATAGATGTCCTCGCCTCAGGCGGACGACGCTGGAAACGAACGGTTGAGAGGTCACTGGGCACACGCGCATCAACAGGAATGCCCGGCGCGGGCAGACGTGAAACGAAGGAGGTATCTCATGGATCGTCGTCATCTCTTGGCTTTTGCGGCTCTGGGTTTGGCCGGGTGGTGCGGGTGCAGGACATCGCACGTGGAAGGGACGCGGGCGGGGCCGTCACACGCCTACCGAATCGATGTCGAAACGTATGTGGACAAGATGAAGGCCGGATGGATCGGCCAGATGGCCGGTGTCGGCTGGGGAGCGCCCACGGAGTTCAGATATCAAGGCATCATCATGCCGGAAGACAGGATGCCCCCGTGGGAGCCTCAGTTGGTCAACCAGTTCCGTCAGGATGATATCTACGTCGAGATGACGTTCGTCCGGACCTTGGAACTCTACGGTTTCGATGTGTCCATCCGGCAAGCCGGCCTCGACTTCGCGAACAGCGGGTATCCGCTCTGGCACGCGAATCGCGCCGGACGGGACAATCTCCGCGCCGGGATCGCGCCGCCGGATTCCGGGCACCCGAAGTACAACCAGCATGCCGACGACATCGACTACCAGATTGAGTCGGACTATGCCGGCCTGATTGCGCCCGGGATGCCGAATGTCGTCATTGAGTTGGGCGAGACGTTCGGGCGGCTGATGAATTATGGCGATGGGCTCTACGGCGGCCAGTTCGTCGGCGGCATGTACGCCGCGGCTTTCTTCGAAAACGACCGGGTCAAGATCGTGGAGGCCGGCCTGCGGTGCATTCCGAAAGACAGCCAATACCACGAGTGCATCACGGACCTGCTGCGGTGGTACAAGCACTATCCCAATGACTGGACCAAGGCCTGGCAACTGATCAACGAGAAGTATCAGCTCAACTCCCGTTATCGCCGGTTCTCCTGTTCCGGGGCGGGCAGCGACTACAACATCGACGCCAAGATCAACGGGGCCTACATCGTGATGGGACTGCTCTACGGCCGGGGCGATCCCGACCAGACGATCATCATCGCCACCCGCTGCGGCCAGGATTCCGACTGCAATCCGTCGAGCGCCGCCGGGATTCTGTTTGCGACCATCGGGTTCGAGAAGCTGCCGGACAAGTTCAAGACCGCCCTGGACCCCACCGGCAAATTCAGCCACACGCCTTATGACTTCCCGACACTGATCCGCGTGTCGGAGAAACTGGCCCGCGAAGCCGTCGTCAACTGTGGCGGCCGAATCACGACAGACAAGCAGGGCAAAGAGTGCTTTGTGATTCCACGCCAGAATCCGCGTCCGACGCCTTTGGAGCAATGTTGGGAGCCCAAGCCGGCTTCGGAGAGCCGCTACACCGTGGAGGAGATAGCCCAGATCACGGCGGAAAGCGGCAAGGACCTGTCCAAGGCCATTGAGAAGTTCGCTCCGGGCTGGAGAATCGACAGGTGCGGCGACGCGGAGAATCCCGGGCTGCGCGAGGAGCTGCGCGGCCGAAAGAACGTCCTCGTGACTCATCCGCTGGGCGAGAATGTCGCGTGTGTTCTGGGCCGAAGCGTCAACCTCCCCGCGAATCGCAAGAGCACCTTGAGATTGGTGGTCGGGCACGATGCCCGGGGCGATTGGGACCTGATCGTCAAAGCCAACGGCGAGCCGCTGCTCCGCAAGACCATCGGACCGGAGACTACATCGGTAGGGTGGACTGAGGTGAACGTGGACTTGTCCCGTTTTGCCGGCCAGACGGTCAAGCTGGAGTTGGTCAACGAGCCCACCGGCTGGCACTACGAGACCGCCTACTGGGCGGAGATCTCGCTCGTGAGCGAATCGCAGCTTTGACAGATTGGCCTCGTTTTGGTACGATTTGGATCGGTCGGTGCCTGCCGTGGGGGTACCGGCGAACGCGATCATCGTGAAGGGCAAGTGCGCATGTCGAACGAGTTGAATCGTCGTCAATTCTTGAGGAACTCCGTGGCCGGCTCGGCGGCGTTGGCCTCCGTTATGAGTCTTGAGGAGAAGGCCCTTCTGGGGGCGACGGAAGAACCCGCGAAACCAACGGCGGAATCGGGCGTCCGCGGGCTGCCCACGGGCAAGATCGGCAACGTGACTATCAGCCGGCTGATCTGTGGAGGCAATCTGATCGGCGGCTGGGCCCACAGCCGGGACCTGGTTTACGTCTCCACGCTTCTGAAGCAGTACTTCACCGACGAGAAGATCATCGAGACGCTCCAAATCTGCGAGGAAAACGGCATCAACACGATCATTGTAGGCACGAGCTCCTTTGACGTGTTGAAGAAATACCGCGATGAACGGGGCGGCAAGATTCAATGGCTGGTTCAATGTGTCGTCAAGCCGGACGACCTGGAGACCGACGTCAAGCGAGCTATCGACGGTGGAGCGGTCGGGGCCTTCCTGATTGGGAATTTGGGCGATGAGTGGACGCGCGCCGGCAAGATGGACCTGGTCGGCAGACTGTTCGATATCATCAAACACAACGGCGTGATCGCCGGTGTCGGCGGGCACAACCTCGGCACCGTCGTCGCGTGCGAGGAAGCCAAGCTGCCGGTTGACTTTTACATGAAGACCCACCACAGCACGAACTACTGGTCCACTCGGCGCCCCGACCAGCAGAAGGATGTGATCGACAACTACGGCGTCGACAACTACTGGGACAAGGAGCCGGATAGGACCGTGGAGTATATGCGGAAGGTCGAGAAGCCTTGGATCGCCTACAAGGTTCTAGCCGCCGGCGCGATCCATCCCAGGGAAGGATTCAAGCACGCCCTCCAAAACGGGGCGGATTTCATGTGCGTCGGGATGTTCGATTTCCAGGTGCGAGAGGATGTCATCATCGCCAAGAACATCCTCTCCGGTGCTTTGCAGAGGCAACGGCCCTGGCGGTCATAGAGCCGTCGGGCGAACGATTTTGTCGTGGAAAAGTCTCAGTTGAGGGGTAGGAATTATGGCGGCAAGAGAAGTAGATCGTCGCGGCTTCCTCAAGGGGTCGGTGGTCGCGTCGGCCGGTGCGGCCCTGGGGCTGGCCAGCTTCGAGGAGCAGAACCTCTTGGCGAAGATGGCCGAGGGCGGAAAGTCGAAAGAGGGCAAAGCCGCGACCGGTAGCGACAAGATGCAGTACGGGCAGATCAAGAACCTCAAGATCAGCCGGGTGTTCTGCGGCGGCAATCTCATCGGCGGCTGGGCCCATAGCCGGGACTTGGTGTATGTTTCCTCCCTTGTCAAGGCTTACCATACCGACGACAAGGTCATGCAGACGTTCGAGTTGGCGGAGGAGATGGGCATCAACACGGTGTTGACGAATCCCGTCTCCGACCGGGTGATCAACCGGTACTGGAACGAGCGGGGCGGCAAGATTCAGTGGTTCTCCGATTGTGCTTCGGGCAACGACGTCAAAGAGGGCATCAAGCGATCGGTGGACAGCGGTGCTCACGGCGTCTACGTGCAAGGGGGGCTGGCCGACAAGGCCGTGCGCGACGGCAAAGTCGCCGCACTGGGCGAGGCCCTGGAATACATCAAGCAATTCAAAGTGGCCGGCGGGCTCGGAGCTCACGACTTGGAGACGATCAAAGCCTGCGTCAAGGCTGGATTCAAGCCGGACTTCTGGGTCAAGACCATCCATCCGGACAACTACTGGTCGGCGACCCCACAGGAGAACCGCAAGGTGTTCGACGTGATCGGGTCGAACAGCAGGGACCACAACCAGTTCCACGATAATATGTACTGCCGCAACCCGCAGGAGACCATCGAATTCATGAAAGGTCTCGAAGAGCCCTGGATTGGGTTCAAGGTGCTCGCTGCCGGCGCAGTTGGGCCTCAGGAGGGGTTCAAGTTTGCTTTTGAGGCCGGAGCCGATTTCCTCTGCGTCGGAATGTTCGATTTCCAGGTCCGTGAAGATGCGCTGATCGCCCAGCGGGTGCTGTCGGGCGAGATCAAGCGTGCACGCCCCTGGCGCGCATAGCACTTGTCTGCAAATTCTCCACAAACAATAGACAAAGGGCCTATGTCCGCAAAGGCATAGGCCCTGATTGCATCACCGATCGCTCACAACCTGATAAAGCGCCGAGGCCCGCACCGCCAGGGTACGGGCCTCGGATTCATACCTTTCCCGGTGTGCCCCGTCAATAGCCGGGGATCACCGCACGGCTCCGCGGGAGAACGCGGAGCCATGACTGAACGTTACACTACCAACTACGGCCTGATGACGCGGATGTCATCAATGTAGATACGGCCGCTGCCGTCCGCTGCCGGATTGTCGCGGTCACCCACGCCGATATATAGCTTCTTGACCTTGGCCAGATTCATGCCGGTCAAGCTGCTCAGCGGAACCTTCCACTGGGTCCAAGCCGCCACGTTCACCAGGGTAGGATCGGAGGCGACGGCCACTTTGCCGGCGCTGTCCTCGACGGCCACATACAGGCTCGCCGCATCGTTGTGCTGCGGGCTGACAATCTGGGCGCCCTGCCACGAGCCGGTGACACCCCCTGTCGTGGTGATGCCGTCGAACTCAAAGGTCCGCTGCTCACCACTGGCGTGCGAAGTCACGCACAGGCCGATGTAGACCGGAGCACTCATCACGATGGTCTGGGTGGCGCCCATGGTCCGCCAGGTCTTGTTATCGACGGACAGGAACGCGGAAATGTCGTTGCCCTTGCGCTCGATCCTGACCCAATAGGGCGGTTTGACCGCCGCACTGGAATCCGCGTTGCCGCAGGCGCCATCGGCCGCCAGGCGATACTGGAAGCTGGCGCCGTTGCCCGCGGTTCCATCGGAGTTGGCCGTCATGACCATGTTCGCGAAGGTCGAGCCGCCATTGAGGCTGTCGCGGATCATCACGCCGGCCTTGGCCCAGGTATTGGTTCCGGGGCCGATGCTGACGACCCGCGCGGTGATGGAGCCATCGCCGCTGAGGGTCTTGTAGGCATAGACGAACTCATCGGAGTTGTTCCAGATGTCGGTGCCGTCGCCCGTCAGGGTGACCTTCCCGGCCGTCTCGGTGACCGCTACGTTGATGAGGGAAGGATAGCCTCGGACCCAGAGACTCAGAGTGTTCGCATCGCCCGCCGTCCAGTCCTGGGCCGCAGCGAAATCGAACTCCACTTCGCTGTAGAACGGCGACTTGGTGTTGTTGTAGTCCATGGGCATTGCCTGGCTGCCGCCGTGGACAATCGTCCGCTCGGCAAAGGGAGCCACGGTATTGCCTACTGTGGACCCGGTGCCGTTAGTCCAGCCGTCGATCCAGGTTTCATAGATGCGACCGCCTTCATTATCCGTGTAGCTCTCCATATCATCGACAAGGATGAAGGTGGTGAAGCTCCAAACGCTGCCCGTCTTGACGGCGCCGCCGGCCGCCACCTCGTCCACGCGCCAATAGTAGGTCGTGGCGCCCTTCAGGCCCGTGGGCGTATATGTGGTTCCCGCCACCTCGCCCTTATCCGCCTCGGCCGCGCCTTGGTTGATGGCGTCCAGGCTGTCGCTGAGGTACAGGTGGTGCTTGGCGGCGTTCTGGCCCGCCTGCCACGTTAAGGTCACGGTAGGCGAGATGCCGGCCGCCTGGTTCACGGGCGTGGGCAGATAGGCCGTCAGGGCTTGCGCGACAAAGTTCCAGACGTCGCCGGTCGTGACGGTCCCGTCGGTGGCGATCTCGTCCACGCGCCAATAGTAGGCCGTACCCGGCTGCAGGCCCGCAATGTGGTAGTACATCGCAAAGAGTTGGTGAGAGGCCTTGAGGTCCGCCGCGGTGAGATCTTTGCTCGTGCCGAGGTAGACGTCGTGGAACATGGCCTTGTCGCCCGCGGTCCATTGCAGCAGCGGCATGTTGACACCAATGGCCTTGTCCGCCGGATTGGGTTTTCTGGCCTTGAGTTGCGGTGGGACGAGGTCTTTGATCTCCGCCGCCGTCAGGGCCCGGCTGAACATCATGACATCGTCCAGCGAGCCGTTCATCTGCCGGCCTGCCCAAGCGGCGGGATCATCGCCGCCCAGATGGATGGGGTTATCCCAATTTGCCTCCGCGTGGGCGATGGTGTTGACGGAGGCCGCCACACCGTTGACGTAGAATGTCGCCTTAGTGGGCTCAATCGTCACGGCGCAGTGGGTCCAGTCATCGGCGGCATAATAGGCCGTGCCGCGATAGCCCCAGGACGCGGCGTCGTCGTTCCAGTGATAGGCCAACTGACGGCTGCCCAGGAAGTTGAAGCCGTGCGCCGAGCCGGTGCCGCGGTGCATAATCATGGAGGCCCAGTCGGTCTGGGCGCCGTTTGGCAGGAACCAGCCGGCCATAGTGGCCTGAGTGAGCCTGATCTTCAGGGCCGGGACTTCGACGATCGTCGGGCCGACCAGCCGGATGGCGCCGCCATTGACGCCCGTGGTCCAAGCCGCGGCCCCATTGACGAAGGTCCCGTTGTGAGCCCCGGGGCCCGAATCGCCGACCACGTTGCCGGCGCCCTCATCGCACTTCCACCAAGCGATCAGGCTGGATTCTTTCAGGGGATCGAACGCGCCGTACGCCACGCTCCCCAGCATCAGCATCAACAAGACAAAACAAGTGCATCGTTTCCACATGAGATTCCTCCTTCACACACGATCGTTCTGGCGATGCCCCGACCACGCATCAGAGCATTGAGTTCTCAGACGCGACTGGCGGCGTCCCGAACCCCTCCTCCCTCTCCATCACAGACCAACACCCAACCAGGTACCCAAAAGCGCCCCGATCGCACCTTAGGGACCTACTGATTCGTCTGTGCGCCCATGCTGCTACGGGCGGCTATTGCTCACCGTCCTCCGGATGCTCCACACAGTATTGTCGGCCAAATCACCTCCTTCCTGTAGAAGATGGACCCCGCGCGATAGATAGCGAGAATTCGGCGTGCAAAAGGATTGTGCGCTACCCCTCCTACGTCTGCTATGTGCGTGTCCGGGCACACGGTGCCAGGTCCTCCGATACTGACGAACAGTGCAATTCCACGCCGTCTTGGGCGCTTCGCGGCGTCCCGTCTTCCGAGGCGGTGGCCGCCGCCAACAAAGTCGAAAACCTGCTCCTGACGACCCTATCTACTTGTACCAGATGAAGTCGCGATCTGCAAGAGCATTTTCTCGGACGTTGCGGTCGCCGGGACGAGAGGTTGAGCGCATGACAAAACCGCTCCCTGCGATTTGACACGCAGGGAGCGGTCTTGCAGCAAACTACAAGTCACATCCTCGACACGTCGGCGGCCTACTTCGTCTCGGCCGACTTGCCGAATCCGAGGTCGTCGATGTAGATCGTCCCGGCGCCGCCCGCTTTCGGGTTGCTCCGGTCGCCCACGCCGATCGTCAGCTTCTTCACGCTGGTCATCTTGACGCCCGCCGAAGTGAAGTCACTGAGCGGGATGAGCCACTGTTGCCAGGTGGTCGCGACCGTGGCCGCCGGGTCCGGATGGACCACGGTTTTGTTCTTGCCGGCACTGTCTTGCACCACGAGGTACAGCTTGTCGGCGCTATTGCCGGGCTGAGGATCGCTGCCAATCGCGGCAACCTGCCAGGCGCCGGTCACGTTGCTGGTGGTCGCGACGTTCGAGACCTCCGCCGTGGTGATCTGCGCGACGTCGTGGCTCGTAACCGGTATCCCGATGTAGACGGTGGACGCCATCAGGATCGTGGTGTCCGTACCCAACTGTTTCCAGGTCTTGCCGTCCGGCGAGGTCTCGGCTTTGAAGGCGTTGCCGGTGCGAGTGAGGCGGACCCAGTACGGGGCCGTGACCGCCGTGCCGCTCCAGTCCGCACTGGCGCTGACGCCCTCCGTACTTTGCCGGTACTGGAACGAGCAACTGTTGCTCGGGGTCACGACCACGTCGGCGTGCATGGAGCCGGCCAAGAGGGTGTTGCGGATCATGACGCCCGCCTTCGCCCAGCCGTTCGTGTTTCCGATGCTGTCTACCCTTAAGGTGATCGAGCCGTTACCGGCGAGGGTCTTGTAGGCAAACCGGAAGGCATCGGCGTTGTTCCAGATGTCGTTGCCGCCGCCGCTGACCGTGAAGGCGTTGTTGCCCTTGTCGAGGAAGGTGACCGGGTAGCCCCGGAACCACACACTCACACTGGTGGCCCCGCCGCCCGTCCAATCCTGCGCGGGGGCGAAGTCCCGCTCGGCCTCACTGTAGAAGGGCGTCTTGGCGTTGTTGTAGTCCATGGGCATGGACTGCTTGCCGCCGTGGACGATCGCCCGCTCCGCGAAGGGAGCGACCAGATGGCCGACGGTCGAGCCGGTGTTGTTGGTCCAGCCATCGACCCAGGTCTGATAGATGCGGCTGCCTTCATCGTCGGTGTAGCTCTCGAAATCGTCCGCCGGGGCAAACTCCTGGGTGGTGAAACTCCAGACCGCGCCCGGATAAGTAGCGGCCGTACCGACCTCATCGACCTTCCAGTAGTACGTCGTGCCGTACTGGAGCGCTCCGGCATCGAAGCTGTGCCCGGTAGTGGTCTGAGCGGAAGCCGTTCCACTGAGGACGGCGTTCGGATCGGTGCCAAAGGACACCGTGTGAGAGGTGGCCTCGCGGCCCGGCCGCCAATTCAAGATCGTGCTGGTATCGGCACCGGTGGCTCCGGTGGCCGGCTGCGGCGCCCGCGCCTGCACCGGAATGGAGTAGAACCGAACTTCGGCCAGACCGACCGAAGGCAAGCCGCCCCAGCTCTTATTGATCGTCAGTTTGACATACTTCGCCTCGACGCCGCCGAAGTTGACCGTGGTGTTCGCCACATACGTCGGGTCTGCGGGGGCTTGGGCGAACTCCGGCACGTTCGCCAACGCCGTCCAAGTCGTGCCATCGACGGAGTACTCCACCGTGACGTCCTTGGCCCCGAAGCCGATGTACGTCTCCATCAACTGGTTGGAGTTCCACACCAGCAGCTTGTCCAACTTGTAGACAGCGTCGAACTGGTACTGAATCCAGTTCGGCAGCGTGCCTTTGCTCATCCACATGGTCATGACGTCGGTGCCATGCTGATCCCCCGTCATGCCGGAGCCGTTGACGGTTTTCTCCGGTCCCATGCCATTCTGGGCGCTGGAGGCCGTGGCCGTCACACCCGCGATCGGGTAGGAATACGGCTCGGCGGTGAAGGACCAGATGTCACCCTTGAAGATCGTGTTGTCGGCCGGCTTGTTGGCCTCATCGATCCGCCAGTAATAGGTCTGGCCGAAATCGAGCAGGGCGGCCGGCGTGAAAGTGGTGGCCGTCTGGCCCTGGCGGGCCATGACACCTCCCGGCTGGGTGCGGCTGGCGTTGTTCACGTCCGCGACCGCCGTGCCTAGGTACACGTCGTGGGTGGTGGCGAATTGCCCCGCCGTCCAACTGAGGGACGCGTCCTGCGGCACATCGGTAGCCCCATCCGCAGGATCCGGTGCGACCGCCAAGGCCGGGTTACTCGGACCTTTAATGAGGGTCAGAATCTCCTCTCTCGTCAGAGCACGGCTATACATGGCCACCTCGTCCATCGTCCCACGCACGTACCGAGGAGCGAAAGAGAATCCGAATGTCAGTTGAGTAAACGTCTGTGAAACGTGGGCGAGCACGTTGGTGGCTTGGGTCAGGCCTCCCTGGTCTGAGTACACATAGGCAACGGCCTGGGTAGGATCAATGGTCACGGCCACCATGGCCCACGTGTCCTGGGGAATCACGGGACCACCCGCCCAGCCCCACGTAGCGGATGAATCGCCGTTCCAGGTGTAGCGCAACGTATTGTTGTCGCCAAAACCCATCTCGAGACGCGTCGGTTGGCCGGTGACGATGGCCGCCCAATCGTTGGCTTTCCAGCCTTTGACCCATGCCACCATGGTGATCTTGTCCGTCGTGAGCGGGAAGCTGGGGACGGAGACATAGGAACTGGTCCCATTGAGCAGGACACCACTGCCAAAGCGGCCCGGCGCCCAGGTCGCACCTCCCTGCAGGGTAGCGTTCCTGTGATATGAAGACGAATCGGCGGCGGTGGTACCCTGGCCCTCATTGAATGACCAATAGCCGACCAAGGCGGGGTCTTTCAGAGGATCGAACGCGCCGTACGCGGTGCTCCCCAACAGCGCCACCAACAAGACGAACGAAGTGCATCGTTTCCACATAGGATTCCTCCTTCACGCAAGGTTATTCTCCCGATGCTCCGACCACACATCAGAGCACTCCTCCCTCCAGTCGTGCACTGTTCTTTCCACCTTCGCTAGGTGCATCGCAGCGCACACGGCACCGGGTCCTCCGAGGCTGACTGCATATATGATTCCACGCCTGTCTCAGGCGTTCGGTGACGTCACGTTCGCCGATGCGCTCAGCGCATCCGACGAAGTCAAAACCTGCTCCTGATGATCCTCTCTATTTGTACCAGATGAGGTCACGCTTTGCAAGGGCATTTTCTCGGACGTTCGTGTCACGAAGACATCTACAGCAGCCCCACCCGGCCAAAAGAGTAATAGAAGAAATAGCTCGTGCCGAATTCGCGGATCAGATAGCTCATCGCGGCTTGGCGATCCTGAGACGGCGTGGCGCCGCCGGCGGCATGAACGAATGCTTCATATCTCTTGAGGGTTTCGATACTTATGTTAAATTTGCCCAGGTCAATCTGGTGCCCTTCGGACCCGAAGTGGATGAGCACGGCTTCTTCGTAGAGCGTCGGAGTCTTTTGGTAGCCAAGCTCGCGAAGCCTCCCCATGTTCTGCACGATCTTATCCACTTGGCCGGTTAGCAGGTAGCACGCCATGAGGTACTCGAATGCCATTTTGTTATGGGGGTTGTGTGCGAGCAAGGTGGCCAGCGTCTGATCCACAGGTTCCGTCCCTGTCACTCCTGCCGTCTCGTCACACATGTACGAACGGATCCTGTCCACGTAGGCCGTCTGCTCCGGCGTCAGGCCGCTGTCCAGGCCGCGGAGCAGGGACACAGCCTTGCGGCGGTAGATGGGGTCCTTTTCCAAGGCATGCAAGTACACTCGCGCGGTGTCGGGGCGCCCTTTGATAATGCTGATCCACGCCAGCTCTTCGAGTGTGATGCCCAGAGGGCCCTTGGTCGTTAGAATCTCCGAGGCCAATTTCTGCGCCATGTTGACATGTCCCAACTCCAGAAAAATATCGCTCAACTTCCATTGGGTCAGGTCGGACTGTCTTTCCTCGTGTGTCAGCAAAATGGCTTCGGGGACCAGCGGATAGCGGAACATGTCATAAGGGAGCCGGCCCGTGTGATAGAGGGCTCGGAGGAGGTCGTGGTTGACGAAAGCGTTGCTTTTGCCTTTGGGCAGGCGGCGATTGAGCTCCAGAATCCTGTCCCATTGCTTCTGGCGGGAGTAGTAGTTCGACAGGACGTACGATTTGCGGAGCTCCTTATGGCTGATGTACAACCCGAGGGCCATCAGCACGATGGGGACGGCGGACAAAGCCAGTTTCCCGAACGGCACCGGAGGCAGTCTCCTGCGCGGTATCGCGGTGTGCTTGTCCTTTCCTCGGGCTTTCTTGGGCTGAACGTTGGGTAGGCGCTGGCGTCCGTGGAAGATGCTCTGGCCCGCGAACACCAGCAACACCGCCAGCGGCGGGAAACCGTACAGGAGGAAAGTCAGGACCTTCAGGAACGAATCCATGCCGGCCGTGGCGGACGGCGCGAAGGGCGTGAGGATGAGGAATGCCTCGCGCGCGGGGATCAGAAACACGTATTGGGCCAGGGCCAAGATGATAGCGGCGCTGGCTGGCAGGGCAAGCAGCCGTAGGGTGCGTACGACGCACCATCTTCTGACCGAGCCTATAGTTGAATGGTGCGTGGTACGCACCCTACCTGAACTCACCTCGTAAACGACAGTCATGAGCATGAAGACCAGCCATGTCCCCGCGCCACCGGCCCAGAAACCGCCCGCCGCCATCAGGCAGCACGCGACGATGCGAGCCGGAGGTTGGCGCAGGCGCAGCTTCTCGAAGATCAAAGATAAGAGCAGCCCCAGCGTCACCGCCAAGCAGATAGTCAAAGGGTGATTGTACTGGCTGTAGATGAGGAAGAGCATAATCGCCGGCAGAGGCGCCAGGAGGGAGGCGTGCGCGAAGCCGGCCGCCAGCAGATGGCGTCTGCAGAGCTCCGCAAGACAGAATCCTGCCAGGACAATGATCCCGGCGCCCAGCCAGGCGTGGCAGTATCCTTGAGAAAGGAATCCTGAGACGTAGAGTACGGGTCCGCCCGGTGTGCTGAGGGAGTCTTTGAGAAACGACCAGCCGGTGGCGAACGCGGGGGCATCGGGCAGCAGCGTGCCGAAACCGTGATAGATCAGGTTCGGCTCGACCACCAGCCACAGATAGAGGAAGCAGAGCACGAAGAAGAGAACGTAAGAACAGGAGAAGGTGAGAAGGTTGAAGGCTCCGGCCTCCTCCGCTTTCTGCCGTTCCATCTTCTCATGTTCGTGTTTTGTCGTCATGCCCTTCCATCTCCTGCGTTCGTTCGTAGTGACGCCGTAAGGCGTTTCTTCTTATGCCCTTACGGGCACACTACAAACGACCAGCTATTCGCGCTCTTGCTGAAGATTTGGTGGTGCCGCTTTCGGAGTTGCCCCCGTGATGGGAATCTCCGGTGCGACGGACGGTTTGGCACGAGCGGCACGGGCGAGCTGCGACTTGCTCGCCGTGACCGGTCCTTTGATCAACTCCGGCACGCTGTAGGTTTCCAGCAATGAATCGTAGTAGGTGGGGTCCTGTTGCGGCAGGACCAAGGGCTTGTGGACCGTCCCCGCGCTGTCAACGTAGCTCAGATAGGTGCGGGTGAACAGGCCGTCCTGACGCTTACTGCTGAACGCGATCCATCGGCTGTTGCTGGACCAACTATGCCACGATTCCGAGAATTCACTGTTGATCGAAAGCTTGCGATATTGCCTTGTGGTGAGGTCCATGAGGTAGAGGTCGCTGCTGGGCTGATAGACGGGAAAGCAGCCGTACCGGCACATGCAGAAGAGCAAGAACCGTCCGTCCGGTGAGACTCGGGGCAGTAGGATACTTTGGCCCGTCTCTTCGGCAGAAAGGACGGTCTCCACCTGTCCCCATTGGTCCGCCCCGACATCATAGGCGATGCGCCGGAGGTCGTACCTGACCTTGTCATAGTTTTGGGGCGGCACGGTGTTGCGATCCTGCCACAAGATGGGCGCACTGCAGAAATAGAGCGACCTGCCGTCCGGAGACCACGTTGGGTAGGTTTCAAGCCTGTTTTTGTCGGCCAGTTCCTTGGGGCACGTTCCCTTCTGGCTTTTGACCTGATAGCAGACCAACGCCGAGTCAAGGTCCACCACGTCCCGCACTTCCATTCCCCCCGCGTGGAAGAACTGGGTCACCTTATTGAGCGAGTACACCGCGACGGCGCCGCTCGGATGCCAGGCGGTGTAGCCCCACTTGGCGCCAATTTTCTCCACGGTGCCAGGGCGAGCCAGCAGCGTATGGCTGCCGTACTTCGCGCTCCGCAGGGCAATCGTCATCGTGTCGGGTTCGTTGCCCACGAAGCTGTGACAGTTCAGACACCCGCTGCCAAACGACCGGCCGTGCAGGATCGGGGACACCTGGTAGTTGGTCAGGTCACGCTGATAGATGCCGATGTCCTTCCACCAGGTGTAAAGAGGCTTCATGAATCGAAATACCAGGGTTCGATCGATGTCCTCTTGGGCGATCGTGTTGGCGAGAGGGCGGAACCGCCGCCATTGGCGATCGGCGCCCTGGACGCAAACGTCGAAGAAGACCTCGCGGCCCCGGTTGGTGTCGAGGAGGGTGTGCCACGGGCGAAGGGGGATGCAGATCCTCCCCGTCTTACTGAAGATATGCAGGGGACGCCCGCGGTCTGAACGGATCGCAACGAAGTACGCCCGCCCCTCTTCGAGGACCCGGAAATTCAGAGGGGCGATGTTCGGAGGTATGACGGCTCCCGAGTAGTCCGGGCTTATGCTGGGCTCCCGGCCGACTTCGCTCTGGCTCTCCACGGCTTTGGGACTGCACGACACGGCCCACGATCCCAAGAGGAGGGCGACGCTGCCAAAGAGGGCCGTAGC
>Ga0315280_10000085_pt1 | contig 163451 bp, 159 predicted proteins | sample YL17G06_40_MG_FD_203697 | JGI IMG/M metagenome (GOLD analysis project Ga0315280, IMG submission 203697) | Sediment microbial communities from Yellowstone Lake, YNP, Wyoming, USA - YL17G06_40 | ecosystem: Environmental > Aquatic > Freshwater > Lake > Sediment | place: USA: Wyoming | collected... | reverse complement strand
ATATTTATATCAATCTCGCAGAATCATAGAAATGGGGTAGATATGGACATAAGTGGAAGATGCATTAATTTCCTTATTTCACCCGATGGCAGATACCTAGCGTATGGTATCCCGGATTATGACAAGCAGGCAGAGAATATAACTCAGATTATCATTGGTAAACTTGATGGGACAGCACAACGCGAAGTACGAACAGTTCCTGGCCATTTCGATGAAATCTTGTGGTTTGGAAATGACCAACTCATCTGTTCTTCGAGGTACTCACTCGGAGGATTACCAAAATATTATATTGTATCTATAGATGGCACTCGTCTTCCAGACATTAACATGCCATATGGTTGCGATGTTTTTTATAAACGCATCTCACCTAACGGCCAACGAGTGGCATTTATAGGAGGCCTCGCCATACCTGGGGGCAACAAGCAATACGGCCTTTTCGTAGTGGAGCTAAAAACAAGTGATATACGGTGCCTAATTGAAACACAACTGATGACCGAGCCGGCTTGGTCTCCCGACTCCTCGAAGCTTGCTATAGGTAATTCCCCTGGCTATGTTCAGCACCATCCCCTCGTTATCGTTGACGTGGAAACAGGCGAGATATCGAACATGGAGGTGGAGGGCGTTGGGGCATCCTGGTCGCCAGATGGCAAGTCCCTCGCCTTCACCACGGAAGTCGTTAGGGGTGTTCATTGGTATGACGGAATTCCGATGGATGGGCGTATAGGGGTTCTGGACCTAGAGGCCAAGAAGTTAATTCACCTCAGCCCACCCGCATCTACTAACTATGAAGTAGAGACAGGGAGATGCGAACTCGATGGAAGCCTTGAACCAATTTGGTCTCCAGATGGGGAGTGGATAGCCTACAGGAGGGTGAACGCGTTCTGGGCGGATAAGGGATCAAAACCCAAGGGGTCTGAGGAGATATGGATTGTGAGGAGGGATGGGGAAGAGCGCAAGAAGATCATTGATGGCAAGTTTCGAGGAGTCGTTAATCCCATTGCCTGGGCACAGGATAGTAAATCCCTCTTCATCATCAAGGAGAGTCAGCTGGACCGTATAGATCTAGAATCATTGAAAAGTCAAATCCTGCTATCTTGGGAGAAGGCAATTCCGCCCAAGCCTTCGACAGCCGATACGATTATTATCGAAAGGCCCGGTGTTCTTGTCAAAATCACCTGGATCGATAGAGCTTACGGTGAGGCCTTCGCCACTATTCTCTCAGAAGCAAGGCGTGAATACGAAGAGACTTTCGGACTTTCTCTCCCCCAAACCCTTACGTTAGAGGCAAAGCGAGACCCCCAGGCCAATCTAAATTTATGGACCGATGGAGAGTCTCATCTATTCTTGACCATAAATTCAAAACGCCAACTCGCTCCTCCCCCTCAAACGGGCATCTTTCACGTTTATGGGATATGCCATGAGCTCGGTCATATCGCTATGTACAGAAGGATGAAGAGCCTCATCGGGCTTCCAGAAGGAGTTGGCGAAGGATGGGCTTACTACGCGGGCTCGGCGGTAGTTGATGAAGTTGCTCATCGTCTAGGTCAGAAGATCTGGCCCGAACCATATGATGTTGCCGTAATCGAGGGCATCGCAAGGCTTAGGGAGCAGGTCGAGGGTAAGGAGTGGGCAGAGCTTGATGCGACAAGTCGTGCTGCCAAGGTATTTTATGATATCGAGAAAAGACATGGCCGCCAAACATTAGCTAGAGCACTCAACCGATCCCTTTCAGGAAGTCCATCCGGAAAAGAACTAATGAAGCTTTTCGTCCAATCGTTGCGTGAGCTTACCAATGATCCGAGTGCCTGCAACTGGATTCCAAGGGAAGTTCTAGTGCCTGAGACAAAATGGAATGTTAAAGAGCGAAAAGTGGATGAGAGCTTTTTTGCAGACGCCAATGTCCTTTCTGACAAGACTGGAATCATCCTCTACTACGGCAATGGCACGTCTGATGGAAGGTGGAGTATTACTGGATCGGGCCACGCGGTTTTGTTCCGAAGGCCTGAAGGGGAATGGTTTCTTGACAGGATCGATGTCTTTGGTTCACGGTATGGTTCACAGGAGCTCCCTGACGAGGATTTCACGATATACATCTGCGATGAGGAATTTATACCTATATGCGAGTTCCGCCGACCATATCTCTTGTTCGAACGCGGTGATGACAAGTGGTTCAAAATTCCGACAGATCCTGTGAGCGTTCCCCAACGTTTCTACGTCTGTCTATCGTTCAATCCAACTTATACTAAGGGCATATACGTGGCATATGACAAGGAAGTTAGCCGCTCACATTCTCGATTGGCGCTCCCCTATACACACGTAAACGATATAGAGGGTAAATATGATTGGATGATCAGGGTCCATTTGCTATCTAAGGATTAGAAAGATTGTCTACAAAGCAGTCGCTTTGTTAAGCTCATAACAGCCAGTCTCTAGAGGAAAACGAGTGCCAAGCGAAGCAGATAAAAAAGAGACGTAGACATTGTTCCCCATGGATTTTAAACTATAGTTTGAGCGTGGTATCGTTTGCGCATATGAAGTCGAGCGCATACAAAGCTGAGAAACCTTTAATTATAATTATTATTTGGGTTCTCATACTCATGTGATATTATCGGGGCACTAAGCTCGACGGCTTCGCAGTAGTGATGACAAGAATCAGAAAGCAAAAAGACGCCATCGCTAAAGATGTAATGTTAATGATAAGGGCTTTAACGCAACTACATTATAAGAAAGAAAAGAGAAAGAGTAAGAAAGTAAGTAGAAGTCAGTCAAGATAGAAACGGTTTGTTTGTCATAACTTTCCTTATTGTTAAGATTTGCTAAAAAAGAGACATTTGAAGACGAAGAGAAAAGAGACAGCTAGCTGATGTATCAAATGGCAATCCAGCATAAAGAGCATTTCAAGTCCCGTAAAGAGAAGATGAATTGGTTACTAGACAGACTTGATGTCATCATGGAGAGTTTACTTGAAGTACCAACTAGGTAGCACATCTGGGGGGAAGTACACCCCACTTACTATACTAGCGAATAGCCCTAACGTCCAGTTAATAGGTTTTCTAGATCTAACCGAGTACGGCTTTGTTTGATGCTTCCCTCATGTGTTCTAATGCATTCGTTAATCTCTTACCCTTATAATTAACGAATAAATGCCACTAGAGTTTCTATCAATCTATTTCCCGAAAGCTTAGAAAAAGTAGCGAGAGCGAAGTCTAAGGTGGTCCTTTTCGATGTATACTAGGCGATTCATCATATCTCAGTGACGATAAGAGCCCTGTCAAGCCTGCCCTAGGACATTGAACCTTAAGGCTATAGAGTGTTGCGTCACATAAGACTGCCTTTTTCCTGTTCTCTTTTTGATGATAGTTTTATCAAGTAGATGCCCATCAATATTAATATTGTGCTGAACACTATTAGCCGAAGGAAGTACGGCACTAGCTGATTATTGTCGTATCCTGCGAGAAGGGCTAACTTGGCAGCTTCCATCGCGTATGTGTGGGGAAAGTAGTAGGAAATCATCTTAAGCCAGCTAGGTAGCACATCTGGGGGGAAGTACACCCCACTTACTATACTAGCGAATAGCCCTAACGTCCAGTTGATAGGTTCTACACCATGCCATGCTCCTAGCAGCCAAATGGTGCTGGCGGATATCATCCCTATACCTAAGCAGGCAACGATTCCTAAGACAAGTGCCACAAAGGCGCCAAAATAGTTAGAGTTCTGGTTGAACTTTAAACCGAATATGAGAAATCCTACAATTAGGTATCCCAAGCACATGAGGAACTGCCTGAAATATGTAAGGACATAGTTCGCTGCTACATAGAGTGCTGGCGGTATCTTCGCCAGCCGCAAGTATTCCATCAAACTGAGCCTGTATCCTCCCGACCAGTAAGTTCCTGAATATAGTCCCATCAAGGCACCATATATTCCTGTAGAGGCATAAGATAAGAATCCGATAAAGGCCATGCCTAATATGATATAAGAGATAGGGTTACACCCATACTGTTGTATATACTGTATGGTTCCGTTAAACATTTTAGTGAAAAATACCCAAGAGGCAATCCCGAACGTAATGCTTATCAGTTCAAATGGCAGAACCCACTCAATACATGCATACTGAACCCACAGTTGATTTCTAATTATGTTCCACATTTGAGTTAAATATAACTTAATCTTGGTCATCTTTATTTATATCCTTCCCTGTAACGTATTGGATGAAGACATCCTCTAAATTTGGCTTAAAGACTTTAATATTCCTAATCTTTCCGTTGCACTCTTTAACTATGAGATCGACGATGCCTGGCAGGGATTCCTCTGCGTCATATACCCTTATCCTTAAAACGTCCTCATGGGACATAAACTCTCTAGTATTAGTGTCTTTGGCTGTGACATTTATGATATCTTCCTTCTCTTTCATATGTGTTAACATTTCCCTGCTTGAGTTTAGAAGTTTAACCTCTATGACTTCGCTCCTTTTGAGTGATCTCACTAAGTCCTTTGGCTTATCACATACTATATTCGTCCCCTCATTGAGTATGGCTACGCGGTCGCATAGCTTCTCGGCTTCTAAGACATTATTCGTTGCGTAAATTATAGTAGCCTTAAGTTCCTTCTGTAGATGTTCCTTCAGGTAAGTTTGTATCTCCCTCGCAGCCTCAATTGAAATACCAATGGTGGGCTCATCCATCAAGTACAGGCTTGCCTCACGTAGTAGCCCAAAGGCGACCACTAAACGGGCTGTCATCCCTGAGGAGAATGTTCCAATTCTAGCATCCTTTACTCGACCCAAGCCAACGAACTCTAAGACCTCATCGACCTTACGTATAGGAATGTTGAACAGACTGGCAACAGCCTGCAAGTTCTTCTTAGCTGATAGGTTAGGGTCGCACCAAACCCCTCCTGTCAGCATTCCAGCTACATAGTTGACCTGTTCTATGATCACATTCCTTTCCTTAGCTAGGTCATAACCTAAGATAATAGCTGTACCACTGGTCGGACGGAGTAGTCCAGCTAGCATCTTAAGTAGCGTCGTCTTTCCGGATCCATTTGGTCCTAATAATCCAAAGAATTCATTATCCTTAACTTCGATATGTATTCGATCTATAGCTGTAAATTCATTGACGCTGATATTGCCAGTTATTCTTCCAATTATTTCTTGGAAGAAGGCATGCGGATTAGTTGGTTCAAATGTTGCGTTTTTCTTACAGTAATGTGACTTAAAACGCCTTGTCAGGTCGAAAGTCTTCACAGAAAAATCCAATTGTTAATTCACTTCTCCTTTTAAAAATCTATAGATTAACTCAGCAGCCTTCTGTCTGCCATCAGTAGGTATAGATAGACCGGCTTTAATCATTTCTTCTCTGATTGTGTCGTTCATGAGCAACTTCACAATACTTCTAGCCAATCTATCTGGAGAGAAATCTGAAGCAGGTATGAAGGTCACATTTCCAATGAATTTCAACCTTCGAATATTGTAGAGTTCTTCAAGCCTCCAATAAGGGTCATTCATATTTGTTGCTATTATTGGTGAGCCTAATGCTGAGGCCTCCATTAGTGTTCCATGTCCGCCTCTTGTCACGATTATATCACTCGCTCTAATGTAAATACTGAGATCTTGTATAAAGTTCTTTACGATTATGCCATCGGGTACAATAATTGAATCAAGAGCTCTTTCAGTCAAACCTAGGTTTAGCAAGATCCGAGAGCAAGCCGCGGAAAGAGGGAGACTCAAGGTGCCATCATTGATCAGAAAGTCCATGGATTCGCAGTTCAGCAGATTGAAGTACAACCCTTATGATATCAAAGCTTTGCTACATCCTGTTGATTTTGTGGTTTTCGACGGGTTGGAAAACAAGGGGGACATTCGGAACATTGTGTTCCTTTCGAAGGCTGTAGATAATGAGCAACTAAACGGATTGCACGATTCGATCGATAAAATTATCAAGCAAAGGAACTACGATTGGCAGGTTGCAAGGGTTTCTGTTGACGGAATAATCGAAATGACAGACCATTAGCTAACACCCCACTAGGATGATTCAATATCAAAGATCGGAGCACGCCAGGACGCCCCTGTCGCCCGATGTTCGAGAGCCTAACCCTATAACCCTATGGCTCGAAAACCAGTAAACGCAATGTTATTAAGAATCTGGTGACGTGAATCTGATAGATTTGACGAAGGAGGCTTGATAGTTTGAAGCATGTGTTTTTGGATGTAGAGACGACTGGACTTTACCTATCGATTTTATAATTGATCGCTAAGAGAAGACCTATATTGTGAGCATGAGGTTCATAAAGCAAGGGAGGATCTAAAGCAGAGGTGCAGATCCATTGATGGAGTCAATTCTAGGCTACGTTGTCTGTCCTGTCTGCCTGAACAGCTTGGAGCTCCAAGCTAAGATCGAGAGGAGAGTAGGTGACGATATCACTGAAGGAAAGTTAGAATGTTTAACTTGTGATTACGACTATCTAGTGACGGGCGGAATCCCGATCTTGACAACTCCTGGCACTAAACCCTATGATTGGTTTTCAATGGAATTGACTAGAGAACTTGAGCTATTTAAGCCAAGAGAGGCTCTCCGCAGGATCTCTGATGACGAGATAACATCGAGAAGACTGACGCCAAGCGAACCGATCCTTACTCCAGAGGAATTAAGGGAAGGAGAGTACAAGGATTCAGAAAAGTTCCTTAAAGACATGTTTGGATCGATAGAAAAAGCACGCGATCACTTTGGGAGACAACACGACCATGACCGCAGTATCTTCAATGTGATGATGGATAGGGGTCACCTCGACAATGCCGATGTTATTTTGGATATTGGTACAGGTTATGGCTATATGGTTCAATTCTTGGCAGAACGATACAAATCGCCAATAATCCTCAGCATCGACATTTCCTACACGAATCTTAAGGCTGTAAGAGGAAGATTGAGGATTCTAGGCATCGACAACGTTCACCTTGTTGCAGGGGATGCGCTGCAACCCCCATTCCGCAATGACCAATTTGATTCCATCGAATCATGTGAAGGATTGGGGAATATAGTGAAGGGCCTTGACATGATCGGCCTGTGGCTCATGAGAAGAATTAGGCGGTGATCGGCACACAATGAGTTAGGTTTCCGCCATGCAATGAGAACCTTTTCCTCAATGATTGGAATATGGCACAAGCAGATTCCCCTTGGTCTTGGTACACCGGACACTTCGCGTCCAATTTTAAGGAAGGGACGTTTACATCTCAAGGTATCTATTTCCATGTGATGAGCTACAAATATTAGAAAGGGCGCGCGACCTTACGCTCGAAACTGTTATCGACATAGGTGTAGCGTACTCCGGCACGATAATATTTAGCGATGATTGTACATTTGCTACAAGTGGAAACAAGCTCATGACTGGCGTTATAATGACGATAACTATCCATACAACTGGTCTGAGGGATTACGACATTTCCCTAAAGCTGCCATAGACCAATGTAACGTTAAATTATTTATAATATTTTTTGATATTTATTTAACTTTAATATGCTTCCTAATTTACTATCTTAATAGAACCATTTGAACTCCGTTCATCCTATAGCATAATAACCCTGCTGCAGAACGCTAGCTCATTGACGCTTCTTCCCGTACAGACAACGGTGATCCCCTCCCGTTGGCTTAGGTTCCTGAGCAGCGCTTCGACGCCCTTCGACTCATCTTCACTTAAGTCTTCTATGGGATCTTCGAGCAACAGCAGCCTTGGCCTCTTCAGCAGGACATAGGCGATCATCAACTTCCACTTTGCCACGGAGCTGAGTTTGGAGGCCCTCTCTTCGGCGTGCTGAGCCATGCCACATCTCTTGAGAACATCATCTATGCTTTTCATGTCCGCTTTTCCTTCTAGACTCATGAGGAATCTGAGGTTCTGTCTTGCCGTGAGCGCCTCGCACAACCCCATATCCCTTAGCACGACGGCTATAGTGCCTTTGATGTCTCCCCTCCTGTTGTAAGTGTCCACGCCAAGGAGCTGAACCGTGCCCCCTGATGGCCTGCACAGCCCCGCGATGGCCAACAGGAGACCTCGCCTGCCTTCACCCGCCAAGCCCAGTATCTCGCCCTTCATGATGTCAACGTTAACTCCCGAGAGAATCACCTTGCCCTTTGATGCCACGCTCAGGTTCTCAACTTTGATGAGCTCACCGGTCGATCCCCATCTCTCCATCGATGGCGACGCAGTCCACTGCAGCATCAGCCTGCGAACGGCTTCTCCCGTTCTCCTCGCTACCTCCGTGGGTTCGAAGTTGGAGACCGTGTCTATTTTTATGGACAAGTCCAACGCATAAATTGGCGATCCCGAAGAGCTCGTGGCTACCAGCTCGTTCTTTGTTCCGAAGGCCCTTGAGCCAGTTGTTAGCCCATAAGTGAAAAGTACCTTCTTCACATCCCGCTCCCCATCCGATTTTTCCTCTATCCCGATCAATTCTACCACCTCGAGTGCCTTTGGAAGGAGCTGCATCTCTTCCAACTTCCCATTGATGAACCGGATGAATCGCTCCATCTCAATCCGGGACACTATTTGCGGCAAGTGAATCTGCCACGTGTCGTTGGCTGCCGGGAGGTATTCCAGCTTCCACTTTAGGGGGAGCTTCGGGGTTGCTATCGTCGACGCCTTCAGAGCTGGTAACGCGGATGCAGAGGTCGCTATGATAACGGCTAACGATATCACAGCGACGCTCCATACCCAAGAGACCTTCTCCGTCAGGAAGCCCAGTCCTCCTATGCGTAATAACATCCTCGGCCCTCCGAGGCCTAAGAGATATCCTACCGCTCCCGCTACGAACGCGACTAGTCCGGACTCAGCCAGGAACATATAACTGATCTGCGAGGGATTAAGCCCAACCAAAGATAGCGTCGCAACCTCCCTCCTCCTCTCGTAAACGGAATTCAGCGTGCACGCCAAGACGTTCAACCCAACGAGGACGAGGAGCATCGGTATCGCCGCCCCTCCCGATAGGCTGTATTCCGATGAGTAAAGGTAGATCCGGACGTCGTTGTTAACCGATGCATAGACGGAGCAGTGCCATTTCTTCGCGAGTTTGAATGAGAGAGGTGTTACGTCATTGTCACTCTTCGTCTGAACGTTGATCCTCTTCAGCCGTCCGATCCCAAGACTCAACAATTCCTTCCAGTTGAAAACGACCATGCTATCCGGACTCGTGTATATCCTACCACCGTCCTGCTGAACGAAAGGCCTGATGGGTTGCCCATCCAGATCGATGATGCCCTCGAATATCTGGTCGTCCAAGATGCCCAGGACGGTATAGTTAACAATGGCGACGGGTAACTTTATAATTACCCCCCCATAGTATGAATAAAAATAAACGATAAATTTTACCTTGTCTCCAGGGGTTACGTGAAGTTGTCTTGCTGCCTTTGCAGATATTAATATTACACGAACGGTAGTTTTTTCACCCTCAACTGCATAGGTTCCGTTTATGATGGCTGCGTCCAGATGGATCATCTCCACCTCGTCGCTTGAGACTCCAATGGCGCCCAAGATGGTTATGTTGTAACCGCCCTCGCTGGTCAGCTGAGCCAATGGGCGAGTTATACTTCCAGGGCTTGTATCCGTCTTAGGTGCTACTGATCTGACCAAGGGATCGGCCCTCAAAGCTTCAACCATAGAGACCGGTAAGTCATTACCGACTACCATGAGGCCTTGTGGTGGCTCTTGATTAGGATAAGGTGGCATCATCTTCTTAGCAGTTACGAGCACCCTTACTTGGAAAGATGTGAAGGCCGTAAATCCGAACACGAGCGTCAATATTGATGCCAACACAAGCGACGACCTCAGCCGCCTCCTCTTCAGGTTTCTTGTCGCAAGCGAGAACGTGGAAGTCAGGCTGGACGCGAGGGCGATGCCCGATGGCGTGATGATGTCACTTTTAGATTTCGGAAAAATGATTGCGAGCCCGATCGCCGTCAGCGCCGCCATCGCGCAGGAAGCGAGTAACAGGAAGGAGTCTGCCAACCTCAACCCAGGTGACACGTAATAGTAGAATCCGAGCATAATCGAGCTGGCCAAAACTCCCATGGCTATCCTCGCAGCGTCTCTCTCGATCAAGATGCTTGCGAGTCCGAAGCCGGACAGCGTGAGAAGAAACGTCAAAGGTATTGGCGAGAAAGCCGCGTCGGCCATCATGTTAGCAACTCTCTTTAGGACGCCATCGTCCATTATGTACGCTGCCCTCAGATCGAGGAAGCACTCGTAATAGTTGCCGTCTCGCAGCTCCAGCCTCGCCGAATCTAGGAGACCGTACGCGGTGTCCAAGTCGTCCATCTCGGATTTTACGTCTATTCCATTGAGGATTAGTTTCTCGGCCTGCAGTCGCGTTGAAGCCAACCTGTCCCTGACTACGGCGATGTTCCTGTTCTGGACTGCCTTTCTTACATCTATGATCGTTCTGCTCCCTTGGGGGAATCTGTAGAAACAGCTGTCGTTATCGTCCGTAAACCCGCCCACCGCGCTTATGGCCACGGGCGTGTCAGAAGGAACCACGATGTGGCCTGGCTCGTAGTCCAGGGCCCACTTTGTTAACTGGTCATAGAACCTGACGGCTCCGGTGAGTTCGATGTTGCTGTAACGCGGATCCAGCGCTGTGAAAGAGTACACTACATCCTGCGGGGCGTTCCCAAGTTCAACGAACGCAGGTGATCCATTGAGGATGATCGACGCGCCTGGATACAGTTTGAAGTCCATAGAGATCTCCCTTTGCACTGGGCTCAGCTCAAACGTAATAAGTTCCAGGAGAACCGGAACGTAATCCAAGCCTGGGGTTTCGGGGTCGTCCGCGATCACTACTATCTGGTAGTATCCTCTGGGTAGGCTTACGCTGTAATAACCGGTCTTGTTCGTCATAAGTAACTCGTCAAAAGAACCCCAGAAACCGACTGAGCCTGAGAGGTGTACCTTCACGCCCTCCATAGGGTTGCCCGTTTTGGCTTCTACAACCCTTCCTATCAAGCTAATTTCATACTGTGAGTTTGTGGTGGAAATCGGTATGGCCAGAAGGGTTGCAACGAGGATGATTAGGGGTAAAATTCGACCTTGGGAAGCGCCATCTTCACGACCTCCATATTTGAGGAGATGAAGCAACTTCCGTTCAGGCGAATATATGATACGTTGTGGACGATATAAGGGTTCCTTTAGGTCGTGCCTCTTCTTTACGCCAAGATCGTGGTCCAGAGATCCTCGTCGTTAAAATTAAAGTCCGAGCTTATATGAGGGGACTGTTTGTATGGTCATTGTAAAGCTAATTTTAACATAATAATATGGGCCATTGGGAAAGTCCTGTTGGGTGATGCTTGTGAACCACGCGTCGACATCCAATGTCCACTTGTCCTGACTTTCCCTTATCAATTCGATACGACTTTGCCCGTGAAGGCTGGGAGAATATGCTATGTCTAATACCGCACTTGGGTCGTCTAAGCTGATTGAGATTGGCGGGGATTGGCGTTCTCCTATGTCCATCTTGGATAGCGCGCTTCCGATCGAAAAGCCCACGCCGTATAATTTTGATGGGAATCTGGAGGGTATGTCTTTCATGGACTCATTCATCCAATGGGCATTCGTGAAATTAATCCAGACGAACCTGAAACCCATACTTATAATAAATACATCGCGATCGGCATTCTTAGCATAATACATTTGCACGCCATCCGCGCCATCCTCATATGGTCCTTTGCCATCGCCCTCGATCATTTTATCATCGGGAAAATTGATTTGGTACTTTCTGGCTGAATAGAGATAAAAAAATAGAGAAATTATGAATACACCTAGAAGTATTAGAGCTATCAGTTTGGTTTTCCCCAACTGTCCAGTTCCTCCGCGCTCTGGTTTGAAATAAGCGGCTCAGTTTAAAAGATTTATTCATTAACCCTATCGATACCTCTTAATCTATTAGATAGCTATAGATTTCGCTGTAAGTAGGGCACACGCTGCGATCGGTATGGGTCGGGCAGGACTCGAACCTAACGTGTGACTCATTGTTCTTTCTTTTACGATGTCATTGCTTCTAACAGGCAAGTGGGAGATATTGTGTGCTTGGGCCTCTCACAGGGATTCTTTATGGGAGGGAAACGGACAGCAAATGTCTTACCCAACAGTTAGTCTGCATCTTCACTGATCTCCCCCTCTCGAGGCGTCCGTTTAAACTAACGGAAAGCTTTTTACAGCGGCGAGACGTCCTGTCAATGGGCTTGAGGCTGAGAGAGCGGAGAAGGGCTATCTTCATTCTCGTGGCCACATGCATCCTCCTCATCATTATGACCTGCCAATCAGTGAGAGCTTCGCCGGGCTCTCGGCCAGCCGGGCCGGACATCGAAGTTCCAGGCGGGAGGAAGATCTCCGATCAGGGGGGAATGGACATTGGTGCGCAGCAGAGCTCCAGCGCTCAGCCCGAGGGCTCGGTGCACATAGATGAGACGCTCTCTCTCGCGGGCATGGCCTCGGGAGCTGGGCTTGCAGCGGCACGGAGGATGATGATGCAGAGGCAGCAGGATGAGGAGGAGGAGAAGCGGAAGAAAGGGCCTGTGGGGTCGGGTTCCTCAGCTCAGGGCAGCTCGAGCACGAAGGGTTCTGGATCTTCAGCGATTGGATTCGTGGGGGGCAGGCCATTTGCACAGGGGGAGCCACCGAGGGCCATGCCAACGTCCTTCAATGCTCAGCCCCTCGACAAAGGAGCTTCGGATGACGAGGTGTTTCCCTGGCACGAGGTCCCTGGGGCGTTTGCTAGCACCTTTGCCTCTATGCCCTACGGCATCTGGGAGGGCCTCAAAGAGGACTATGGCGCTTGGAGGGCTTACTTCAAGGACCCAACTAGTGTGGCTCCGTCGAACATAGCGCCATATCTTACTCAGTTTGGCTACGATGAAATGGGCTGCCGCTTCAAGGACATCAACCCCGAGGCTGGGGCCGCAGTAATGGCTGCGGTCGATTTCTTCGGGCTTGGCAAGATACCTTTCACAGGCAACCTCCCAAGGGGGCTGATACTTGAATCACTGAAGCACGGAGGTGGGTTAGAAGGGCTTCAGGAGGGCTTCAGGTACACATCCGTTGGCCAAGTGTGCACTTTAGCCTCGATGGCCCTAGACCCTTCGCTGGACGAGCACCTCAGGGCACAGTGCTCTGGCCAGCTGATGGCGCAGGGCAGCCTGATCGCATTCTCAATGCTGGGATCCAAACTGATACCGAAGGTGAAGTCGGGACTTGCGGAAGCACTGGACGAGATCAGGACAGGAGCCAAGGCTCAAAGCCTAACTTACATGGATGCCGAGGAATTCATATGGAGGCAGGCTGTAAACGAGGCTGTCCAAGATTCTAAACTCGAAGCCTTGGCGTGTATCGCTGAAGACTTAGATGAACTAAGGAGCTACTACGAGGGGGGTGAGCTGGGCCTCATACTGAAAGGCAGGACCATTAGGGCAATGGAAGGACATAACATACGTGCAAGCCTGCGTATCGACTTTCCACCAAGCCTCATCGAGGCGATTTTGACTGAAGAAGGTCCTGTTCAAGTCGAGATGATCAACCCAATAACAGGCAAGATCTACAGCTTTTACAAGGATTTCCACAAAGTAGAGGATCCAGATATCGATCTTCCATTCGATATTATGCACGACTTTCAAGTAGGCAATGAAGTAGTCTTGAAGTTGAAGAGACTACCGGCTTGGGAGTTTATGAACCAAATCAAGGGTGATGCGTCAATCCTCAGTTTCAATAGGCAGGGCGTTCTAGTAGCAAATCTCGGTGGGAAAGAGATTCCAATCAAATCATTAGACTACGACTACGTTTCAGGTAGGGAGATAGGGGGCGTGGTCTACATAGAATCTCAGGTTGAAGATATCTACGGCAACGTTATGAGATTTAGAGTTTACGACAATGGATTCGGCGACCAATGCTTCACGATGAAGAGCGGAGGTAGTTTCCGTCCAATTGAGAGGCTTGAATACGACGCTAAAAGAGATTTCGTTGATATAAAATATCGTCTAAGCGAAGACCGTAGCCAAAGAACCGCCCTGTTCTTCAAAGAGCTACCGGACGAGATAGACCTTGATGCTGGCATGGCTACGGAAGAAATGATAGAGAGGGTCAGGTCGAGAGACAAATGCAAAATGGGTGAGGTTGGTGAGGAAATAGCAGAGAAGTTTGTTGTGGAAGAGCTTGGGGCAAAAGTTCTAGGTAAACCAAGTAAAGTAAGTCATCATGGTCCCGACCTCAAGCTTCTGATCGATGGTGAACCTGGCATTGTTGAAGCGAAGCTTGTGACGTCTGAGTCTGATCTAGAAGGACAGTTCGTAAATGCCATTTCTGATGTTTGTCGCCGTTTCGAGCATAGCAGCGAGTATAAGGAGGGAGTAGCCTTTACTGTATACTTCGATCAAGTGACAGGCCACTTCGAATATGTCTATAGAATAATAACTCCTGAAACCCAAGATACTGCATTCCGTGGACTATATCTGACAAAAGGTCAAATAGCTGATATCAGCCAGCTGGACATAGATGTGGGCACTCAGGATCAGCCGCCCGCAATCCAAAGTTTCGCTGGACGCCCTATTAACCAAAGTATGAGTTCAAATGCGCAGTATAGTCGCCAGCAGACGATGTTTGGGTCAGGACAGGAGCAAGGAACGAGTGGTAGAGGTAGACAAGAGGAAAGCAAGAGCTCTGTCGATGACACTAGAGCCCAAGATGTCAACAGTAATAAAAAAATTGCGAACACACAAGATACGGTTGGAGTTGGATCGAAGCAGTGGTCATTAACACATTCGCAATCAAAAGATCGACAACAAAGATCGAATCAACCCTCTCAAACTCCTACACAGAAAGAGCAGCAAGCGAAGAAGAATGACGACGGATCGAAAGCTAGATCTGGAAACAAGAGCCCCACCAACTCGCAGTACAAGGATCGAGGACCGAGCAGACCATCGAATCAATCCTCTGAGCCTCCGACCAAGGTTAAACAGCAAGAGCAGGGGAGCAAGACCGCCAAAAGCGACCCCAAGAAAGCTTCCGTGGACGACAGCAGCAAGACTTCGAAAGCGCGGGACGATGGGCAGCAGACTGCGTTTGAGGGCAGAGAAGGCTCAGGAAAACCTATGGCACAGCAAGCACAGCAGGCGCAGTGGCAAGGACAGCAGATAAATCAGCAAGGACAACAGAGGCAGCAGCAAGGCAACAACGCCACCAAAGGCGAAGCCAAGCCAGCGTCCTCAGATAAGAATAGCAAAAGTGATTCTCGGCAGGGACAGCAGACGCAGAAGAAAGGAGGCGAGACCGTAAAAGACAACGAAAAGCCAGCGCCCTCGAACAGCAACAATAGCAGCAAAGGCGCTAAAGATCCCGACTCCAGGAATTACGCTCCGTCGCGTAGAAGTGGGGCTGGACCGATATGAAGGTGGAGAGCTATGACTGGGGTCACGCCCGAAGCTAATGAAGAGTTCGTCCGGAAGGTCAAGGAACTCCTTGAGGCCATAACTGGACAGCCATACTCGATTGCCCAGAAAGAACAGTTGGATGGATCTATCTGGGGAGTATTTCTTGACAAAGACAAAATTAGTAGGGCAGAGAGGATCTCTTTGAACAAGGGTGCGTGGTGGGTTGGGGAGGAACAAGATTGCACTATATTTGTGTGCTCGTGGCGCTTCTACAATGTGAACGATATTGCATCCGATGAATACCGCTTGAATGAACGGATCGATGACGATCTGCTGGGAAGGAATAACTGGGAGAAGTATAGGAAGAAGGTGCCTGGACTTATAGCTGAACTGGAGGCTGTCGAGAGGATAGCTAACGAAATGAATGAGAAGTATGGAGCAAACATAAAGCTCTTGGCTCGTCAAAAACCATACTGTGAGACGAGCTTTGACGCCAAAGGGATGAGCGAAGATGAGAAGCTCCATGAGATTGAGAAGCATGCGAGAGCGATGTATGAGACTTGGGGAAATTGGAGGGAATGGGCGGGCAGAATAGGGAATGATATCTATGCCAAGACATCGAGGAAGCGACTGTTGAGAACAGAATATATCAAGATGGCCCTATCTTCACTGAGATATATTACAGGAGCTAGGTATGATGACAGCCACTCTGGTCGAGTTCGAATGAAGCAAGGGACAGGGGCTCTTTGGGCTGCAGTAGGGGATTTGAGCGATGAGAAGAACATTGCTGCTAATAGGGGAGTTTGGTTTGTCAAGGAGACGAGGCATATTATCGTCATGATGTCCGATAACCTAGAAACGATTAATACTCGAAGCTTGGAGGAGTATGTGCTGATTCGACAGAGGGGAACAGGTAAGATTGTTGCCCGTGGAGCCGTGGGCGGATACAAGGAGACTATCATTAGCTCCGAGCTTTTACGTAGAGTTATAGAGCAAGTTTGTGAGAAATTCAAGGTCAAGATAGATATGGCAAAAGATGAACCAGTATTGGTGACGACATTTAACACGAGCGAGCTGAGGCCATATGGGAAGCTCTATGAGCTCGAGAAACACGCGAAGGCAATGGCGGAAGCATGGAATAGAATCAAGGACATGACTCTGAGACAAAGGGTGAAGTAGATCATTGCATGAGAACCACCGGAGCACGAAATCCGGCTCGTATAAAGCCATTTAATCATTGCTGTGTAGCGATTGCCCCAGACGACGTTGGAGATCAGGTAGGGCATGGGCCTCCTCTTCGTGACCGTGGCCTCGGGCTTCGAGAAGGATGCCATCTCGGAGTTGCATAAAGCCCTGGACAACGACAGGGTGCGGTGTAGATCCCTTTTCAAGGGAGTGGTGACAGTCTCCACCTTCATCGATGGGAGGAGCGCAGTCAAAGTCGCGGATGGCTACGATACCAAATTCGTCGCTAGAATCATACCCGTGGACATGGTCGTGAGGGCGGATCTGCAGAGCATAGTCGATGCCGCCCTGAGGGTAGGAGGGGTAGAGGGGGAGGACGCCTTTGCCGTGAGGTGCCGGAGGAGGGGTAGCCACGATTTCTCCAGCAGGGACGTGGAGTATGCCGTGGGCAGCGCCATCGAACGGGGCCACGTCGACCTCGAGAAACCCGACAAGATCATCAACGTGGAGATCCTCTTCAATAGGGCCTACGTTTCGGTCGTAAGAAGGGGCGAGATCGTGGAGAAGAAAATCCGCGTTGATAGGAAGTGGGAGAAGGGGAAGAGGCCCATGAACAGGTCGGAGCTTAAGATACTCGAGATCTTGGAAAGCTTTCCGGAAATGGCATCTTGTAAGTCCGCCTTGGACCTCGGTGCTGCACCAGGGGGGTGGTCCAAGGTGCTTTCACGGCATGCTGAGAGGGTATACTCCGTAGATCCGGCCTCACTCGATGAAAAAGTCCTGAGGCTCGGCAATGTCATCCACATACCAAAGAAGCTGGAGGAACTCGACAACGGGGACGTCCCTGAAAGGGTCGACCTCATCGTATGTGATGCGAACGTATCAGCCCATGAGCTGATCCCCTCTATGGGGCCTGTGGTCATGCACTTCCTGGCCGAGGGTGGTTTCCTGGCCCTTACCCTAAAAGCCGTGACCTTCCCGTACAGGAGGGAGCTTGAGGAATCGGCCGAGGCCATCACGAAGGAGATGGAGGGCTTGGGCGTCAGGGTCATGGCTGTGACCAAGTTGCCCCACAACACTAGGAGCGAGATGACCTTTATAGGAAGAAGGCGATAGATGACCTCGGGTACTGACTTCTATCCACCCGGTTTTTCAACTTGCCACTTCGACCTCTGAAGCACCTCCCTGTCTTTGATGGCCTTTGTCAGGGAAACGATGGACGATTTAATACCGGCTATCTTCATGTCCGTGGATTTCTGCTCCTCCTGCGTCGATGAAATCTGTCTGGAAATGGCTGTGAACTTCATCTCAATTCTGGAGGCTTCTTGGAAGTCGCGGGTTGATGACCAAGAAGAATAGAGCTTGTCCTTCTCAACGGTGAGCCCATCCAACTTCTTCTTCTGCTCTTCCCTCTTCGCCTCGAGTTCGTGCAGCCTCTCCTCGAGTTTGGCCTTTTCGTCTTTCAACTGCTGAAGGTCTTGCGACATCTCAGTCTTGCCTTGCCTCGGAGCAGCCACGCTCACAAGTGCAGACGCTTAAAAACCATTCTCCAGGATCATCCGCTGAAGAAGAGCCTTTCGGCATTCTCGTAGTAGATTAGTTCCCGATCCCCTTCGTCTATGTCCAGCTTTTTAACGAGCTCTATCGTATCCCCAATCCTGTTCGCCGGCCTGTCGGAGCCGAACAGCACCTTCCCTGCATCGCCAATGTAGTAGATGGCCTTGGAGATCTGATCGCAAAGCCACTCGGTGTATCTGCCGACATACTTCGAAGGTTCCCCAAGCAGACCCGAGATTTCCAGGAAGACATTGGGGTTTTTCGATGCCATCTCAGCCGCATCCATGATCCAGGGGTTCCCCATGTGGCAGATGACGAGTTTCAGCCTCGGATGCTGAACGGCTACGTCATCCAGATGAATTGGCAGAGCGTACTTGAGCCTCCCATTGGGGAAAGCGAAGTCGCCGCTATGGAAGAGCACCGGAAGGCCTTTTCTCTCGGCAAGTCGTAGATGGGCTTGCAGATCTCCTCGTTAGGGTAGAATGAGTCGTAACCTGGGTAGAGCTTGATGGCCTTGAACCTCGAAGAGTTACTCTCGATGAATTGGAGGTTGGTGCCTACCTCTCCGGTTGGATCTATCGAAGCCACTGGATGGAGGCGCATGGGATCTACAGCGGTGATGGCAAGCGTTTGGGCATTTGTCTGGGTCGAGATAACCAGGCTCCTCTCGACGCCGAAATGATCCATCTCGCTCACAAGCTCCCTGACGGGCGCCATGTCGTCAGAGTTGGCTCCCAGCCAGCAGTGGGAATGGGCATCGATTATCCTCATGGCTCTCTACCCTGCTTCGGAGTTGATTCCCTTAGGAATTCGTTCGCTGGCAGTACCCTGGTCGCCGTTGGCCTCTTCAACAAATCCTCAAGGTCAACCGTTCCCACACTCGCGTCTATGTTCCTGTGCATAGGGTGTCGCAACATCTTTTCAGCGACGAGGTCAAGCTGCAGCGGAATCCCCTTGTAGGGCTTTGGTATGCTCTGAAAGATGTGGCCTTGGCTGTGGGCAGAGTGGACGCTAACGTAGCTCTTCACTATCTCCGCTCCCTGGTGAACGCCTATTCCGTGCCAAATGGCGGCCGACTCAGGGGAGAGTATCGAGTAGAGGACGAACTGAGGGGAAGCGGGCGTCTTCTTGTAATCATACTCGATGATGTCGTTGGCCTCAACGTACAGGTCTTCACAGGCCTTTGCTATGCTGACATCGCTCGCGTCCACGTCATTGGGGTAAAGGAGAGTCGGCCTGTAGCTGACCTTGATCCCCATGAACTCGGTGTTCTCGAATGCCAGCTTGCCAGAGGCCGCCCTCTTGGAGCCAATTCCTTTGCTGGAATGCGGCACTACCGGAAGGAGCGTCTTCCTCTTCGTTATGCTCCTCCCCATCAATTCGTACAGGAGGCTTATGGTTTCGTAATTGCTGTGGGTTAGCTGGACGAGTCGGTGCACCTCGCCGTCCTTGCTCTCCGAGTTGAGCGTCTCCAGTGGCATTCGCAGGGCCGGGATGACGAGTTGGATGCCCAACTGGTCGGAGGTCTTCTCGAGTTGTTCGTACTTCGATGCATCCACGGCATCAACATACCTTTCGACACTCTCCATGTAGTTCTGAATTCTTGAGACTTCGCCATTTGCGATTAGAATTCCCTTGTATTTCCTCAGGAATGCTTCATCCATCCTAAGGCCTTCCGTGGTGAGGTTGTAGGCAGGCAATGCGCTCTTTCCGGTCGTCACGATCGACTCCCTCAGTGGGTTAATCGAGTATCTGTCGGGTTCGACATCGTCCGTATTCATTAGAAATGGTATGATGGGGCCCTTCGGTGGCTCCTCCAACCTCTTGGCCACCTCCTGGTCATCCTCGATCTCCTCACCGGTCTCGAGCATGTAGTTCGCGCAAGCCTCTAGGATCCTCGCCGTGAGGATCCCCTGCAGATCCTCCAGGGTTAGTTGTGGGTTGGAATATTCAGTCGAAGCCCTGAGGAAGAAATGTCCCCCGTACTCCGATGCCTTCCTCTTCCCGTCCTTGAAGACGAAGAAACCTCTTGAGCTCGTCTTCTCCGAGTGGGCGAGGTGCTTGACCAGTTCCTTGACGCATTGGTTGGAGGAGCCGATGAAGCCCCTGACAATTTCACGGATGTGCTCCCTATGCAAGGTCGCGGTCCAGAATGAGGGGCTCCGGATTTATGGCTTGATGCCCCGCAACCCACTTGAAGTGCGTGCATGCGTCCAGATTTGACTGGCTCGTCACCCAACTAATCCCGATGGAATAACTAATATCCCCTGATCTGCAAAGTATCGAGGTTATGCCGACCAACGACGAGCCCCTACAAGTCGACTCGCAAGGGTCCGCCATCAGGCTCACAGATGCCTTTGGACTGGGACGCTCCCTTCTGGCTGGAAGGTTCAACTCCCTTTCCTGGCTCAACCTGTGCCTTAAATCGTATGGTTTGACCATTCAGCCAGAGACGGGCACCCTCCTATCTGGGCCACTACTTGGGACCAGGATCGAGATGATGCCCCATCAGATATCGGCGGCGCTAAAGGTTAGGGATCGCATGAATGGGAGGGCCTTGCTGGCCGACGAGGTGGGATTGGGGAAGACGATAGAAGCTTGTATGATCTACAAGGAACTCGCCTTAAGGGGCCTCGTTCGTAAAGTCCTCATACTCACGCCCCCTGCCTTGGTCTCCCAGTGGCATGAAGAACTGAGGACAAAGTTCTTGGAGGAATTCACGATTGCATCCGGTCCTAGGAAATTAGCCGACTTCGATTTGCAAGAGAAACTGATAGCCTCCATAGACACTGCCAAGAGGCCTGGCGTGAAGGAGAGGCTGTGCTCCGTTTATTGGGACTTGCTGATAGTGGATGAAGCCCATCGCCTGAAGAACTCCAGGACCCTAAATTATAGGCTCGCAAGGGACATTTCCAGCACCTATCTGCTGATGCTGACGGCCACGCCGATTCAGAACAGCCTCGCGGAGCTCTACAATTTGGTTAATTTGTTAAAGCCCGGTCTGCTGGGTTCCAGACTCGAGTTCCAATCGAGATTTTCTGCCGATTCAAAGGGAAGGAGGGTTACAAACCAGCTGGCCCTTCAGAGGATCTTATCCGACGTAATGGTCAGGACGAGAAGGAAGGAGACGGGCCTACCATTTACGCGGAGGTTCTCGAATACCGTTAGGCTGGTTCCTAAGGCGAGCGAGTATCGGCTGTACAACGCGGTCACGGATTACGTAAGGTCCTGCTATGAATCCCTACCGGAGGCAAGAAGGATCAGGGCCGCTCCCGATGTATTCCTATTGATAACCCTTCAGAGGCAGCTGGCCAGCAGTACGCCTGCCATCTCGAAGGCTTTGAGGAAGCGAAGGGAGAGGTCCACGCCAGAGGGAGCAAGGGAGATCGATGAGCTGCTACAGCTTTCGTCGCACGTCAAGGAGGACAGCAAACTGATCGCCATGAAGGAGCTCGTAGAGGCGACCTCCGGGAAGCTGTTGGTATTCACAACTTTCCTGGAAACTCAGGAGTACATCAGGGCGAGTCTCGAAGATCTCGGCATTAGCGTGACCTGCTACAGCGGCGCAATGGATGAGGGGGAGAGGCAGCGCTCGCTGAATGCCTTCAGGGAAGGTGCCAAGGTCCTCGTTTGCACGGAAGCCGGAAGTGAGGGCATGAACCTCCAGTTCTGCAATCTTGTAGTGAATTACGACCTTCCATGGAATCCGCTGAGGGTCGAACAGAGGATAGGGCGAGTCCATAGGATAGGACAGGTGAATGACGTGTACATATTCAGTCTGACAGTTAGGGACACGATAGAGGACCACATACTCGGGCTCCTTTATGAGAAAATCCAGCTCTTCCAACTGACGATCGGTGACTTGGAATTGATCCTCGGTGACGAAGTCAGGAGGATCGAACCAAGGATCTTCAGATCGTTCATGGAAAACGACAGAAAGGGGGCGAAGAAAGCGATTGAGAAACTCGGCTTGGACCTCGTGGGGAGGAAGAGGCGAGCCGATTCTGCAAAGGGGAGGAACGATGCGATCTTCGAAGCCGTTAATCTCTCGCCATTGGAGGAGGGCGATAAATGAGCTCCGGTATCAGGGACTTCGTCATGGGGTACTTGGAACTTGCGGGGCACGAGGTCCGCTCGGATTGCGACTGCTACATAGTCAGGTTCCAGTCGGATCCTGACCGCATCCATGCCATAACATTCTCAAGCGAAGTGGCCCGTCGAGGGCAGTGCGAACTCGTGGCCCTGGGCAGCCCCTTCTTCAGTGGTATCTTGGAAGACACTAGGAGGAGGGGTGTAGCCGCAGCGCGCCTTCCATCAGCCAATCTAGAGGTCGCGCTTTCGTCTATGACGTCTGGCACCTGCAGGGCGGTTCTGGGCGCTGTAGAGGAGATGTCACGGACTGCGTTGAAATTATACTACCTCCTCACTTGCACCTCCCATAAGAGATCGCAGAGGTTCGTAGAGTTGGCCCTCGATGCGTCGGGGCAGGAAGCCGCATGGCTCTACCCAGTACGGAATTACATAAACGACGAAAAGCCAGAGAGGGTGGATGTTAAGGAGTTGGAACTCGTCCTCGATAGATCGGCCTCCATACTCAAGAAAAGTGTAGATCAAGAGCTAAAGGACCTCAAGGATGAATCGGGGCGCCTTCTAGCCAGCGCCGTGGACAGAATACAGAGCTACTATGCTGAGCTTAGAGACGAAACTAGAAATGAGGCCGAGTTTGCCCGCAGTCGTGCCGAAAGGCCGCCCTCCGCCAGGCATGGGATTTCCCCGGTGGGGATAAGTTTCGAGGAGGCCGAAGGGTTGGTTGCTGAGTATGATAGGCTCGAGGAACTGGAGATCGGGAGGGAGAGAGCTAGGTATGATGTGAGGGCTGAGGCCACGATAGTTGGTGTTCTCCTCGTGAGTTACAACGTGCTCAGATGCCACGTGAAACTTCAAAATGAAAAGGCCTCTAGTGAGATAGTGGTCCAAGTCCTTCCGAATGGCGATTTCGACCCCCCGATTTGCGAGGCCTGCAACAAGCCGATCATGGAGATGCGGTTGTGCCCGAATGGCCATGTCGTCGGGCAAGAATGCATCGAAGTTACTGCCCCAGGGGAGACGCGCTGCGTGGCATGCGAGAGGGATTCAAATCGGTAAGGTCCGTTTTGGCTTAACCATCCGATCAAGTTCGAGCTTTGAGGCGAATGCCCTTCGCGGCTCGCGCACGAGCAGCAGGAGCATGAGCCCAATCGCCACTACCGTGGCCCCGAGGAGGAAGATTGTACGGAATGGAACGGTATCGGCGAGAGCACCGCCCAGAAGCGGGGCGATAGCTTGGAACGGTGAGCGCAGGGTGTTCATCAAACCTACGTATATCGGCCTCTTTTCAGGAGCGGAAAATTCAAGTATAATGCTTATGCCTGAAACTGTGAAGGCGCTGAGTGAAACGCCCGAGAGCAGGAAGACCAAGCCATAGGTTAAGGTTGATGAAGCGAATGCTGCAAGGGCGCTCGCAAAGAGCTCTATCATCGCACCGAGCTGCAGCACTTTCTTGTGACCGTGCCTGTCGCCTAGGAGGCCCCAAAGGACGCTCGTGAACGCCTGCCCTCCCATAAGTAGGGCGGTGAATAAGCCGATCAACTCGCCCGAAGGCTTGAGATCACTTATGGCGGCAACGATATAGAATGGCGAGCCAAGGGCTCCTAGTGACAATACTATGCTACTGATCAAGTAGAGTTTGAAGTTCCTATCCGATCTGAGGATGGACGGCAGGTCGGCTAGGTACCGCCTGAACGAGGTGACCTCCCCAGCCACAGGATCCTCTGGCTCTCGTACTACGGCCAGGAAGACCCATGAACAGACCTGCAGGCAGAATGCCACCAGGAAGCAATAGGCAAATCCATACGGGAAGCCATGGGACTCCAACAGGAAGCCCGCCAAGAGGCCGCCGAACATGCCAACGACCGAACCCACGAAGAAACTGAAGCCGAAGAACTTGCCTCGCCACCTAGTTGGTATGATCTTGGCGATCATCTCAAGCCAGGCTGGAGTCAGCAACCCACTGACGACTGCCGTTATCGAAAAGACAAGGAAGAAGAGGGCAAGTATTGTGTTTGCCCCAGTCGATGGGAAGAACATGAGGAAGAGCCCGAACACCAACCAAGGGGATCTCTCCAGAGCGGTCACGACGACGATCATGTCCTTCTTTACAGGGAATTTCGCCACATAATGTGCGCCTAAGACCTGAGGAAGGCTCCAACCTGCGACGCTGATCGTTGAGATCAGGCCTATCAGTACGTAAGAGGGAGTTAGATTCATGACAAACGCGGGCAGTATCGTAGTGGTGGAGAGCATGCTCAGCGCGGTCATGAAGAGCCCATTGTCCATCGAGCAGGCTAGGAAGTTCCACCTGAAATTCCTGCCCAAGTACGACTCGACGTCTTCCTTCAACGGTTGCGCGTAGGCAATTATAAGGCGGCTATATAGAAGTAGGGAGAAGCCATCGATGGGGGAAAAAATTTAAGCCGGAGGGCAAGAACTTGAGACAGGGCCCGTAGCTACAGCGTGCATACGCACAGCTGCTAGAATAGCTAGGTAGAGCGACAGGCTCATAAATCCACATGGAGGAAAGACGTTAAACAACTCCCCCATCCTGTATGCCAGGCGTTCAAGATCTTTGAAAGTCGCCTCGGGCCCACCTCCTTGTTTTGGTGGATGTATCGATGGAAGCGATATATCCGCTGTAAAGAGCTCTTGCCTAAGTGATGACGGCAACCATAATCGATGGGAAGAGAGTCGCCGCTGAGATAAGGGCGCTGGCCAAGGATGAGGTTAGGCGGTTTGAGGGGAATGGCACCAAGCCATGTCTAGCCACTATCTTGGTGGGCTCCAATGAGGCCTCAGGCCTCTACATCTCTCTCAAGCATAATGCCTGCCAGGAGGTCGGAATAAGGTCTATGGACTATCGCTTTCCTGAGGGCACTTCAGAGGAGGTCATAGCCGGGAAGATCCAGGAGCTGAATGAAGACGACAGCGTCCATGGCATCCTGGTCCAGCTTCCGCTGCCTAATGCATTACAAGTACAGAGGGTTATGGAAAAGATCATGCCGGAGAAGGATGTCGATGGCCTCAACCCCATCAACGTGGGCCGCGCGATGTACAAGACGTATGGACTGCTGCCATGCACGCCCGCTGGCATAATGGTTCTTTTATCGCGCTACTCCATAGACACTCGGAGAAGGCACGCCGTGATAGTCAACAGGAGCCCCGAGGTTGGCAAGCCCCTCGCCATGCTGCTCCTCAACCGGGACGCAACCGTGACGGTCTGCCATTCCAAGACAAATGGAATTGAGGAGCACACGAGGCGGGCAGACATATTGGTGAGTGCCATAGGCAGCCGTCCTGGCTTTATCATAAGCGAAGACATGGTCAAGCCTGGCGCTACCGTGATCGACGTCGGGATGAACAGGGTTGGCGGAAGGATCTGCGGAGACGTCGACTTCGAGAGGGTGGTGCTCAAGGCCTCGCATATTACGCCCGTTCCGGGAGGAGTGGGCCCCATGACCATAGCCATGCTACTTCGGAACACTCTCGCGGCAACATCGGCCCAGACGGGATTAGGGCTAGCTGGAACGCTCATGTTCGAACAGGAGATATCGAGCCTAAGATAATGAGACATGGTCTGAGGAGACTCTCAAAGAGAACCCAGGTCTAAAGGAGCGTCTCCCTTGGACTTAAACCAGCCTTTTAAATAGGCAATTACGACTACTGTCTAATTCACATCCCGACATTGGCCCTCATTTCATCCCTATTAGCGAAATTTCCTTTCGGGGTGTCGAAACTTACGCCATTCGTAGAAAATTATATGGTCATAATATAGAAAATATATATAGACAAGAAGGGGATAGTCGTATTCCCCGGCGAAAAGATGTTCTCAGGAACCCAATAGCTAGTAGTTCAGGCTCTGCAGTGTTTGTTTTATCTAAAAGATGCCACATCGCCTGAGCCAGCTTTAAACGGTGACAGCCCCGTATCGTTTCAAAGGCTTGGATTCTTATTTTATAATACTTGAGCAATTGGCGTTTCCACTATACTAGAGATTCCTGAACCAATCTCCCCGCCCAAGTATCGTACAAGGCTTTTTAGCTCTATGCGAAGACATTTTTGACAGACAATATGCATTTATGAGGCCGATCGCATATTTTTTCCGCAGCAGATGAAGCCACCCGCAGACGATCTGAAGAAATGCCCTCAATGCGGCGCCGATCTGGTAAGCACCTTTGACGAGTATTCGGGCTTTACCTGGAAGGTTTGCCCTGAGGGATTTGAGAGGCACTATGCACGCCCGGAATTTACTAAAAAGTGCCCTGAGTGTGGTGGTCGGATCGTCCTAGATGGGACAGAGCACGTCTGCATTGTCTGTGGCAAAGTATCCAGCAGAGAGTACTTCGACGATTCGCTCTCCTATCTGGACGAAAAGGGAGAGGACAAGGGAATTGATCTAACGGAACTTGTGTTGGGTCACGGTGACCTCGCGAGGAGAGGCGGGAAGAGCGACTTGGCAGGAAGGCCGGGTACCCCCGACTTTGACAACAGCAACCTCGGAACTTGGACATCGAATAGGCAGATAAGGTCCGCACTTGGATTGGCCACGAAGTTCAACGAAAAGGGCCAGTTCGAGGTGGTGCTGGATGATGAGGCGCGCAAGGCGTATGCAGAGCAGATCAGAAGGGGGGGTAAGGCTGCGATCATACCGCAGAGTATGTGGGACCCAAGCAGATTCGATAAAGGCCTCGTTTATCTAGGTGGTGAAAGGCTCGATCCAAAAAAACATCTCATCATATTGGGTCAGGAGAGGTATGAAGCCTACATTAAGAGGAGGGGCAACAGGGCGACCTCCTCCATTCCCAGAAGCATGAGGGGCGCAAAGCAGAAGATCCTGAGACATGAGGCGGTCTGCCAGAATAGGCTCTGCCAGGGGATTTTCATGACGCAAGACAGGCGTGTCAAATACTGTAGCAAGAGCTGTAAATTAGCTGAACAAGCAACAAGGCACAGGGAATCGCAAAGAGGCTATTTGGGGAGATACAAGAAACCAGAATGAGATAAGCCCAATTTGGGCAGATAATGACGGCTAATTGGGTATCATATTAATGAGATTTAATTTTCCAGTATTAACTACCACAAGATTAGATCTTGGGGAAGTTTGGGGCATTAACTCCCTTTGTATAACCCTTACGCCTTCCTTCCCTCTTCTTTGGCAGCCAATTCTCCGGCAGGATGCCCGGCACTCTCCTCGATGATTGCAGAAGTCCTTTATTTTCCGACAGATCCACCAACCCTGGCAGCCTGCTTGCGCACGAAATGCAATAATTTACCTTTTTGGGATTCAATTGGCCACAATCCACGCATATCCTGAGGCCATCGTGCCTTTCCTCAGGTGCAACGGGAAGTGATGGAACGGCATCGGTCCTTCTGAGCAGGGCTAGACACTCGTCCGTGAGGCACATGAGCACGTCCATCCCCCCATTGAAGATCCCAATCTTTCGCGCCACCTCATCGATTATGCCTTTGTAGAGGGTCTCGCTCACCTTCCCCCTTGCCCTCATATTTTCGAGCATATCTAACTTTGACTCTATTTGCCTGACCCTATTGATGTGGCCCTCAAGGGAGGTTGTCAATTCGGCACATGATGCCATTGTCCGCGTTCACACCTATTAGGGGGGACACTGGGGGGTAAAAGCACTAGGTTAAAAGTCCCTTTAGTCTAAGCCTAGGGGACCTTAAGTCTAGGTCCCTTCGTGTAATTCTCTCAACGAATACAACATCTCTTGGAAAAAAATGAAGATGGTTCCTAGACAAGTCTAGATGAAAAGACCTATCAAAGAGTCATGGGATATGAACAATGGTAGTTCGCCTTGATTGAACGGCCTAGAGGCATCACGGTTATAGCCTCCGTCGATGGCGTAACGGGAATACTGACCTTTCTGTTGGGTCTATTATCCACAGGCCTAATCCCCAGCCTTGATATAGCGGCCTTCATAGCGCAATTCATCCCGGCTCCCATTGGGATTACTCGATACTGATGGCCTTCGGGATTGTTTGCCTGATCGGGGCTTTGGGGCTCGCAAGGATGAGCACCTGGGGCTACTTCATGACCATGTTGGTCCGATTCCTTTCGATCATGTTTTTAATAGCCTACTTGAAATTACCCGAATATTATTATAACGTATTGCTCCTCATTCTCGAGGTCGTCATTATTGTATACCTCATAAGGCTGAGGGGGTTTTTCTTTGAACCAGTTATTTCCCCTGTAAGGAAAGCCAGTGAGGAAACGAACATTCCGGAACTCCCAAATACATTGATAATGCCAACTGAACAGGTTATTAGGGCGAAGGAGATTCAGGAGGTCCTGTCAACTCCCAAGCCTACGCCTAGGATTTGCCCTCAATGCGGCGAGCAGAACCCACTCGATGCTGTGATTTGCTATCACTGCGGCGGTCACCTTGAGGTCACTCCTTCTAAAGGACCTACATCGTCAAAGAAGGCTAAGAAGGCTCCAAATGATGGTCCGATGGTTTTCTGTATTTACTGTGGGACAAAGAATGGCGCCGAAGCTGAATACTGCTTCAGGTGCGGAAAGAAAATGTGGAAGACCTGATCCTACATCGAGAGCCGTAAGATTGGGCAGTTAAACTTAATAGTCTGAAAATGAGTATAGAATCAGTGGTGAAAAAAGCTTGACATGTGGAACTTGCGGTGTAGTAAAGAAGAAGAAGGGCAAGAAGAAGAAGTAAGAAGAGCCGCGTATGTGTAGGGGGGCCCATTACCAATGCCCCACATGCCCATGTAAAGTTGGGGAAAATTGAGAACATATGCACATGCAGCATTAACGATGGGGCTCACGCTGTTCTTCTGGGAACCATCTATGGAATACCCCAACAGGATTCCTCCCTACCTCTATTTGTTTTTAGCCACGTATCTTTTCTCAATTTTACCGGACAAGATATCGGGTGACCCTAACGATGGTCAGAGATACGACATAAGTCATTCAGCAGTGACCGGATCCCTCCTGGTAATTCCCACAGTTATCCTTAGAATTTTAACAGGCTCCCTCATCTTCTCCGGTCTTGGTGAGTTCCACGGCTTCGTATGGTTCGGTTATCTTTCGGTATTAATCGCTGGCATCAGCTGGATTATCCATTCCCTGCTCGACAGTTTCTGGGGGGAGTGGGGTCAAGTTGCTCTATCCGTTCTCAGGATCCACAGTCTTCGGGACCGGCATCGATCCAAAGGGCATGGCAAATGGATTGCTGACTGCCGTTGGTCTGGCCCTTACGTCATATAGGCTGGCAGATACCATATCGAATCTTGAAACTGGTTTAAAGCCCGACAGCTCCTACTTGTATATCCAGCTGATAGGAGCTTTTTGGGCCATCCTCCTCTACTGGATCCTACTCAAGGCAATCGGGAAGAGGGCCAGAAATCTACGCACAGCAAAAGTGAAAGCCCATAGTCAAGCTCAATCCTAGCCGGATGGGCTCGTTGGGTAACGATATATGTCCTGTAAAAACCACCCATCTATAACGAAGCCACTTGTCAAGGCGTGCCCACCAGCCAATCAAGGCAGTACTCTTCGACCTCAATGAGACGCTCATCGATGCAGAGAAGGGATTGCGCGCTGCACACGCCAATGTCGCACGGATCATCCATTCACTCTGTTTGAAGGAGATCGCCATCAGATCGATCCTGAAGGCGATAGCTCAGCTTGACGATGAAATGAACAAATGTACCAAATATAACCGGGATGGGTGGTGGCAGGAACTTGTAGACAGGCTCGGATACCAAACAACGCTATCGTCAACATCAATTAGAACACTCACGGAATCCTACTGGGGGAGTTATGCAAAAGCGGCCGAACCATATGACGACGTTGGTGGGGTTCTCCCATATCTACGCGGCAAGGGGTACCGACTTGGAATCGTAACGGACACTGATGGAGCCCTTGGCCTCAAGAAGGCAAGGATTGACTGTTTGGGTTTCAGGGCTTTCTTTGACACGGTCGTGATCGCGGGGGAGGATACGAGGATAACTAAACCCGATCCAGGGCCCTTCCTCTTGGCAGCGAGCAGACTCAGCGTCCCCCCATCCGAATGCACCTTCGTGGGTGACAAGCCGTTCACGGACATAAAGGGCGCCAATGATGCTGGCATGCAGTCAATACTCGTGATCAGGAGGCATTGGGGGTCTCGTGATATCGCTGGCTTCACGATAAAGCAGTTAGCTGAGCTAAAGGAGATCCTGTAACTGAGAAGCCTTTTTAGGTAGTTGGTTGGATAAAGTTCCGAAGTGCTGAACTCTGTCCTATAAGGAGAGGTGTCTGACCTGTCCTAGGTGTGGAAACGTGTTCGACTTATTGTATTCGAGGGCCATAACCTGCCAGTCGTGTCCAAGACTTGTCTCAACTCTTAGTTGCAATCTGGTCAGATGCCCGAATTGTGATTACGAATTTCCCATAACTGAGAAGGCAGTCAGGGCCATCCATACCCTTCGCAGATGGAGGCCTCACTCCACAACCTCATTCTAGCATATGCGCTTTCTCTGGTTCTCCTTCGTGACAGATTAAGGGCGTTAAGTCAAGGGGAGAGACCTGGCGATCTTCTCGCACGTCAGGCTGTAAATCTCGATCGCAGACCTGAGTTCTTGGATCTCCAGGTATTCCTTCGAAGTGTGAGACAACCTGGGATCGCAAGGGCCGTAGGTTATCACGGGGATGCCCCACCCCTTCCCAACAAGGCCCATGTCACCTGAACCCGTCTTCTTGACCAACATCAGCCTCGCATTGAGCGTTTCGTTGACGGCCTCCCTTAAGCACCTGACAACAACGCTGTCCTTTTCCGCAACGTATGGCTCTGTTCCCTCAAGTACCTCCATAGAGTAGCTGTAATCCCCGGGAGCTACGCCAATCGCCTCCTTAATGCGATCGTACATGCCTTTGATGCTCCATGTGGGAGGGAATCTGATATCGAGTAGAATGGAGGATCGATCCGGTATCCTGTTGCCAGGGCCCCCTCCCTTCATCTGTGTGATCGTTATTGAAGGGGTCGAGAACTTGTCCCTTCCACAACAGAGTGTGCCCCTTATCCTCTCGACCAACGAGAAGCCTTCCTCGACGGCATTCACGTATCCCCAGGGAGAGGCTGAGTGCCCTCCAGCCGAGCTGATCTTCAACCTGAGCGACATCGAACCCCTGTGAGCGATAGCCGCAGCCCTCAGCCCTGTTGGTTCGCCGAAGATCGCCGCGTCCGCGATCCTTGGTAGGGAGGATAATCGGCAAACCCCCCTGCTGTCGGATTCCTCGCCTACAGCTGCGCAGAAGATCAACTTGCCGGTTCCATTATAATCCCTAGCAGCCAGTGCCATGGCTGCCAGGGGACCTTTGGCGTCGACGGCGCCTCTTCCATAAATTCTATCGCCTTCGAGCTTCACGCGCTCCTTGCCCGTCACGGTGTCGATGTGACCGCAAAGGAGAATTGCAGGCCCGCCTTCCCCCTTCTCCGCCAGGACGTTTCCAACAGAGTCGAGCCAAACCCTTTCGAAACCCCACCTGCTCATGTTCTTCCTCAAGTACATACATGCCGCGCGTTCCCTACCACTCGGTGAATATGCCGACAGTAAGCCCCGGACGAATGAGACATCATCCGAGTTTGGAATTTTCATCCTCAAGTGCGCCCTTCAGCTTCTCGCAGGCCTCACGGACAAGTGGCTCGGATATAACCAACGGCGGCAAGAGCCTAACCACGTTGCGTCCTGCCGGGAGAGCGAGGACGCCGAGGTTTGTGAGCGAATTCAGGACCGCCTCAGCCTCCAGGCGAAGCTCCAACCCTATCATGAGGCCCTTCCCCCTCAGTTCCCTCAGGACCTTCAATCCGCTGCATTTTTCCAGGGATTCGAAGAACAGGGAGGATCGCCTGGCCACATGTTCTTCGCCCACCTCCTCCTCCAGAGACTCTAGGGTCGCAGATCCAACCGCGCAGACCAGGGGGCTTCCAGCAATGGTCGAAGTATGTCCTCCCACCCCGAGTTTTGCCAAAGTCTCTCTGTTCGAAAGAACTGCCCCGACGGGGAGGCCGCCGGCCAATCCCTTTCCCAGGACCAGGATGTCGGGCACCAAGGATTCCCACTGAAACCCGAACATCTTGCCCGTTCTCATCAAGCCCGTCTGGACCTCGTCCATGATGAGGAGCAGCCCTTTCTCAGTGGCCAAGTGAGACAGATCCTCGAGGAATCCCTTGGGTGGCACGCGTACGCCTCCCTCGCCCTGGATCGGCTCAACCAGTATCGCGGCCGTTTTATCGCTCACGGCCGCCCTTGTCTTCTCGATATCGCCGTATGGTACGTGGGTGAAGTGGGGGAATAGAGGGCCAAAGCCGTCCTTGTACTTCTGTTCCCAAGTTGCGGACAGGGCCCCAAACGTCTTCCCATGATAGGCCCTCACGAAGGCGATGATCTCGGTCTTCCCCTTTGCCCTCATGGCCGTCTTCAGCGCAGCCTCTATGGCTTCGGCCCCGCTGTTGGCCATGATCACCGCATCGAGCCCTTTGGGTGCCGCCCTCACGAGCCTCTCGAGGAAAGAGGCACGCGCGTCGTTGTAAAACGACCCGTGACAGGTTACGAGCCTTTCGGCCTGCAACTGTATGGCCTTGACGATCTTCGGATGGCCGTATCCCAGTATGGCGACGCCGTAACCTGATGTTAGGTCTATGTACCTGCGCCCCTCAGGGTCGAAGAGCTCAGCTCCCTTCCCCCGGACAAGGACCTGCTTCCTCTTCGCGTACACCCTTGCATAGTAGAGGTCCTCCGTCCGGATGATCTCTTCACTGGCCATGTATGACGGTCCCTCCTGAGCCACGCAACGCCTTCTCGACTGGGTTCCCGACGCGCCCGCTTGCTATGATGGCTCTCGGCACTCCCTTAGAGACGGCCCCGATTGCCGCCTGTATCTTCCTCATCATGCCGTGCCCGATCCTTGGCCTCAGCTCCTCAGCTTCGGATGCCGTTAGCGATGGGACAAGCTTTCCATCGAGGAGCAGGCCTTCGACATTCGTCATGAAGATGAGGGCCTCAGCCTTTAGTTCGATCGCGATGCTCGAAGCTGCAACGTCGCTGTCCAAGTTCAGGGGTTCGTAACCCTCGCCTAACGCAACTGGCGCCACGACTGGCATGTATCCCTCGCGTAGGATTGCGTTGAGGAGGGCGCCGTTGACTGACAAGGGTTTGCCCGTGAAACCCCCATCGATCATCCTCCTCCTGCCCCTCTCGTCGATCACGAGGAGCTTCTCCTTCCTTTCAGCCCTGAGGAGCATGCCGTCGAGGCCGCAGAGGCCAATCGCCCTGACGCCCTCGCGTTCGAGCATTGCGACGAGGTTTTTATTGAGTTTACCTGCCATGACCATCTGATATATCTCAACGGTCTCCCTGTCCGTATACCTGCTCCTCACGCCACTTGGCGAAATTATGAAGACGGGCTTCTTACCGAGCTTGTCGCTCATGGCGCTGACTTCCGCAGCGCCCCCGTGGACCACGACGAACTTCACATCCTTGGCCGTTATCGAAGCCAGATCCCGAACGATTCCGTCAATGCCCGACGCCAAAAGGCTACCGCCTATTTTGATAACGAACATGGCCCTTACACCGGGTGGATCCCGGGGAACTTCAAACCAATTGACTCGTCCACGCCGATCATCAGGTTAAGGCACTGCACGGCGTTGCCTGCGGCTCCCTTGATCAGGTTGTCTATTGCCGAAAAGAGGAGAAGCCTGCTGGCATGATCGTCGAGCTCAAATCCGATATCGCAGTAGTTGGAGCCAATCAGGGACTTGGGATCTGGCAGGCCATGCAGTACGGTCGGATCCTTGATGAGCCTTACAAAGGGCTCGTTACCATACATCTCCCTGTATGCCTTCCAGACGTCCTTGTTCTCCAGCCTATCCCTCATGAACGTGTGGATCGTGCAGAGGATGCCCCGGACCATGTTAACGGCATGGGGCGTAAATGAGATTGTGACCTTTTCATCCGTGAAGGCGCCAACCTCCTGCTCAATCTCGGCAATGTGCCTATGGCCTGTGGGTTTGTAGGGCCTGACTACGCTGTACCTCTCTGGGTGGTAACCCTCGAGCGTGGGGGTAGAGCCCCCTCCGGATGATCCGATCTTCACGTCGACGACTATCGGATTTGCCTTCACCAACTCCCTCTTAATTACTGGGACAAGGGCGAGGATCGAGGCCGTTGCCATACACCCTGGCACTGCTACTAGGTTTGCGGACTTGATCTCCTCCCTGTGGAGCTCCGGCAATCCCAGGACTGCATGCTTCAGGAGTTCGGGGTGTGGGTGTTTCCATCCGTACCATCTCTCATACTCCTCGCCGTTCTTCAACCTGAAATCAGCACTGAGATCTATCACCCTCTTCTTCTCCTCTAACAGGACCGCGGCCAGAGGCGCCGATGAGGTGTGAGGCACCGAGAGGAAGAACACCTCGGCCATTCCCGTAGCTTCCTTGGTGCTGGGGGACGAGAAATCAAGGTCCTTCAAGCCCCTGAGATGCGGGTGGACCTTGTAGATCGCCTTGCCATTGAACCTCTTGGAGGAGACAAAGGCTATCTCAACCTCGTTGTGTCCGAGCAGGACCCTCAAAAGTTCCCCTCCCACGTAACCAGACCCTCCGAAAATCCCTACCCTAACCAACTCCTTTACCTCCTCCTGGATCGGGCAACATACTTTACGATCTCCCCTGCTATGTTCACCCCTGTCGTCGTCGCGGCCGCTTTAAACTCCGTCGAATGATTCACTTCGTGTACCAGCAAGCCATGCTCCTCGGATTCCATCATATCGACGCCGACCACCTCCCCTTTAACGGCCTTCGAGGCCTTGACCGCAATATTCTCGATCTCCGTAGTTATCTTGCAGGGCTCGGAGACACCTCCCTGGGCGACGTTGGTCTTCCACTCGCCAGGAGGTGAATACCTGTAGATGGCTGCGATAGGTTCTCCCCCGACGACTACACACCTGATGTCCCTGGGTGGCCTGTCGACATATTCTTGAAGGTAGAAGATTTGGTACAGGGGATACATGTAAGTCCTGTCCTCTAGTATGGCTTCCGCCGTATCCTCGTCTTTAAGCGGGGCGATGAGCCTCCCCCAGCTCCCAACTACTGGTTTTAGCACCGAAGGGAACCCCAGCATGTTCGCGGCCCTGCAGGCTGCTTCGGGCGTGAATGCCACGAGCGTCCTTGGCGTCTTGATGCCATGTCTCTCCAGGGCTACCGAGGCGAGGAGTTTGTTCCCACAGATGTTCGAGGTTGAGGATGAGTTAATGACCCTGACGCCATAGCCCTCAAGAGTAGCTGCTATGTGTAAGCCCCTGTAGAAGGACACGCACCTCATGAGCGCGGTGTCATAATCAACTTCCTTTGTCCGCTTCCTTCTGAGCTCAAGGATTATGTTCTTCGCATCTATTTGCTTTAGTGAAAAGGAGAGGCGCCGGGATGCTAAGAGAATCGCTTTCTCCTCATATCTCACCCGATCAGCGATGAGAGCTGCGACAGTCGCCAATAATCTGGTTACTCCCCCCAATCCTCGCCCTTAAGCTCGGCCTTTTTTAACTGCAATTTGTCGTTGGCCTTCACGACTTCGATGTCCGATCCACACTCGTCGCAAGTCAGTATCTCCCCATCGACAGCATCATCTGGGACATCGATTTCAGCATCGCACTCAGGGCATTTATCCTTCAACCCAATCACCTTCTACTCATTGAGGGAGATTCAATACTACGGGCATCTTCTTAAAACTTTCGCAACGGACCGGAATGCGACACGCAATATCACGCATGCGACTTTACGAGGCCGGCGGACCGTTGATGTCAAGTATAGTTTAACTAACTAAGGGACTCCGACATCGGGTCATGAGATCCAGCTGTGGGATTGCACCTTGGCGATTCGACGACTATGAAGGCGATGCTCGATCCCATGATGCCATAAGACTTCAATGGACGATGGGATTTGGCATTCGGACGGCATCGCCTTTGGCGTCCTTGTCGAGTATGCACACTGTAAGACAAAAGCCTTTTTTATCAGGTCAGCATATAAACAAGCTCAGGCAGAGCAACTTTGGCAGAGCAGGCCGACCTTCTGAATCAGTTCAGGAAGTGTGTAGATGAGATAGAGGAGATGATAGGAAGGCTTCAGGATCTGGCTCGCCTTGTCCGGTCTGGGGAGATATCGAAAGAGACCGCTGAACCTTTGAAGGACGAGTATATGCGCGACCTACTCGGTCATGCGGAACGCTTCTTCACCTTGGAGGATGGAATAGAGGGGCAGAGAGCGAAGATCAAGCTCGAACTTGAACGGAGCAGGAGGGACATGGACAAGTTCGGCGGCGGTTACAATTCAGAACAGGTCAGGAACCTTGAAGCGAAGATCGAGGAGATCGAGAACGCCTTCAGGTCCGTGAACCTGCAGGTCGAACTGATGACCGTGAAATATTACCTAATGTTCCTGAGTTCGGCAAAATTGAGGGGGGAGATGACTGCAGAGGAATTCGATAAGCAAAGGGATGTATACCGCCGTTTCATGGATTCGGTGGCGGAGAGATGGGCGTATCAGAAGAATGAATTGGGGAAGCAAACCTCGGGCCTTGAGCCGGAGCAAGAGAGCATCAGCTCTCAGCTGAAGGAATTGCATGTTCGCTACTCAGTTGGCGAGATCCTCCAGGCTGATTACAATTCTAAAAAGGCAAAGTTGGGGGAAAGGCTTCAAAATATCGAGGCCAGCATCGAGAAGGTGAGAAGGTACATAGACGGGGTCGATTCGAGGGTCATCGAGTGCTACTGGCTCTATACGCAGCCAAATCCAGAGGTCAGCTTCGACCTGGAATCCCTCATGCCCCCTGAACCCTTGCCCAAGATCACCGAGCTCTCTGACAAAGTAAGAGTTGGAGAGGAGCTGCTGACGCCGCAAGAGCTCTATGATAGGACGCTCTACTTCTACAGCCTAATTTGGGGCATGGGGAGTGCCGCGACTAAGGCAAATCTCGAGAAAGACATCAAGAAGCTCATGGCCCAGGGCATAACGAGAGAAGAGGCGCTCGTTCGACTGAACGAAAGCGTTAGAGGAACGAAGTAGCGATGCGCCAGCTGAAGATATGCCTGTTCCTGTTCCTCTTGGTCCTATCGCTCTACTCACCCCCATCTAAGTATGAAGCGAGCGCGGCGCCGAGTGCTGTGAGCCAGACGAAGTCCACGCAGATATTGGTGAACAACAGCCTAGCTTACCACTATGTGGACGAGCCCGTCAGCGCGCATCTAACATTTTCCCAGGGCGAGGCGAATAACAACAGCATAAGGATCTACGACTCACAGAAACGCGAGATACCTTCACAGCTGTGGAATGTGGAGTATTATCCGGGAAGCAGGTATATTCACTCCTGCAACATCACATTTTTAGGGGATCTCGCCGCCCGTGGCAATACCCCCTACAGGGTCAACTACTCCTCCTCCGACATCGGGATGTCTAACTATTCCCAGTGGACCGATCTGAAAATATCGGGGGACGGTTTCCACAAGGATATCAGGATTGAGAACAGCTACTTCATAGCCTACATCAAGGCGAACTCAACCCTGGGCGTCTACAAGTTCATACTGAAGCCCGGAAACGACAGCCAACTCCTGCCTAATTCGAGCCTCACTGCATACACCATGTGGCTCGATAGCTTCTATTCGGCCAACGATCTTCAAGCAGACAGGGTCTTGGTGGAAACAAGGGGGTCGGTCTTCACTCGAGTCATTTTAAGGGGCACGAGGGCCGGCATCTCGATCTACCAGAGCATCACCTTCTACGCCCACTCTCCGTACATCGAATCGACCCTTCAGGTGAGCAACAGCGGAAGGGGCGTTACTTGGATGCGGCCGATGCAGATCCTCTTCAAGCACGGGACATATGAGAATTATACCCTTTCCACCGGAGAGGGGGGGGCCCTCGAAGCGGCCGAGAATGGCAATGCCTACCGGCCTCAGGCATGGTGGGCCCTCATCGGTAAATCTGGGACCCTGCTCTTCCTCCAGAAACCGCTAGGCAATCTGTCCTACGTCATCCTCTTAGACACCCCCACTTTCACGACGGTCGCAAACGTTGGAAACGAGACACTGATCGACTCGAAGGAAGTGCAGCTCACCTACGAGCTCAGGATCTGCCTCATGGGTAAATTCGATGCGAGTGCCGCGAAGGCGGTCGCGGATATATTCAGAGGGCCCCCGCTAGCAACGATCAAGCTCCCAGTGGCCTTCCTGAGCCTCGATCTCAAGAGCAGGAACCAGATCTATCATAAGTTCACGATCGCAGTAAACATAACCGTCCTTCAGGATTTGAACAACTGCACCTTGTACCTTGAAGTACCCAAAACAATCGATGTCTCTGGGAAACCGTCGGCATATCTCGGTTTCCTGAAAAAGGGATCCGTGCGCACGGTGACGTGGTCGGTCTTCGGCACATCCACTGGGCAATTGGCGATTAGCGCATCCTTCAGGAGCAAGGAGGGATCCGCCAACGCCTCATCGGATACGCTGGTATTCATCCCGGCAATAGCTCCTCCCGTAAAGGTCAAGCTCAGGGTCGTGGATTTTTTAGGTAAGCTCAACATCAGTTACGCCAACGTCACCATCTACGATAGTCAATCATTCGTGCGCCTCAAGACCCTGGCGGACAAGGTCGGAAATGTCGAGTGCTCTCTTGAGCCGGGCATCTACACCGTTAAGGTCGTGGACGGGGGAAGGCTCATTGGGGTGAAGAACGTGACGATCTTCGGCCCCGCGAGTTTAACGATAAATTGCTGGATCTTCACGGCACAGTTCCGCGTCTTGGGGCCGGATAACAACCCACTTCCGGAGGGCTCGAAGGCTCAGGTCGTCCTGTACGAGAATGTCACTGGGAAACTCGTTCCCATCGGATCCGCCGTGTCGAACTCAACTGGCTACGCGATGATAGTCAACATACGCAATGGCACTTACATAGCCAAGGGATACGTCAGAAGGGTGGAGTCCGGGGCGGTCAATGTCGTCATTAACTCAGAGGGCTCCATGAATACGCTATACCTGAAGTTCCTGACGCTCAAATTGAGGGTGATCTCAGATGAGGGTGAGCCCGTCGGCAATTGCACCGTTTCGATCTACGACTTCGATGGCCACCTAGTGGACGTTAGGGCAGTGGACGAGGGAGGTGAAGCCGACTTCCCCAATCTAGCTTACCAGAACTACACCTACCTGGTTGACTGGACCGGGACGAGGGTCGCCTCTGGCTTCATTTACCCGGATAAACTCGAGTTTATCACGGACGTTACGATCCGATCCAGGGTCTACACGATGACGATCGATGCCATGGACATGTGGGGCAATCCACTGCAAAGGGCTCAAGTTATCATAAGGCCAGTCCAGGGCATTACACGCACTATTCTGGTAACTGGTGACGACGGCCTTCTCTCCCTACCGCTCTCGACAGGTAACTACTCCGTGGAGGTGAGCTCGGGCGGATATATAGGCTCTCTGACGGTTAATTTGAAGTCCTCGAGTACCGTGGAAGTTCGGTGCGGCATCAACCTGGTCGTCTACATCTCCATTGCGCTGAGCAGCTCCGGTTGGATAGCGCTTGGCTTCATATGGAGGTGGAAGACGAGGGGTTTTTCATATGAGGAGCTAAAGGTAAAGGACATGATCACAAAGCTCGACGAGCTCTATGAGGCGGGAGAGGTGGAATACCCGCTCTATCGGAGGCTGAAAGAGGAATATTCTTCCCAACTCAGGAGGGTGAGAACCAGATGAATCGCATTGGAGCCTTAGCCTTAGCGACCATCTTCATCCTCACGATAATGCTCATCCCAAGCACCTCGATGGGCATGCCGTTTGCCAGAGGCCAACCAACCTTGAGTGCAACGAAGATGACCAACTACACGCTGACGGTGGAGGCATTCGAGTGGTTTGGCGAGACCCCTGTATCAAACCTCTCCTTCATGCTAATGATGAATGATACCCACATAGAGGGTAGAACTAATTCCACTGGCATGTTCAGTTACAATTGGATCGGCGAAAGGGCGCAGAACGTCTATGCTCCGGTCAGTGGCCTAATTCTCGAGTCGAACTATACGGCGATCAGGATATGCAACACGGTATTGGATACGGCGTCGATAAGGCCTGGAGATAGATTCGTCAGCTACGCGGGATATTATTCGAGCAACAGGACGTTCTACGAGGGCATCCTTTCAGGTCTCTGGGCATCTGTAACCGTGAACAGGACCTTCATACTTTGCCAGATGTGGGTCGAAAGGGGAAGGGCCGTTAGGATATCCGACTACGATCCGGCCCAAGGGAAGATACAGCTCTACGTGAACCCTGGCCTACCGATTTATGAGGCAACCGCCACGGACTATGAGGATTGGTACTTCGTACCGATAGGCTACCCGATCAAGATAATGGACATGCCGGATTTCACGGGGACGACAAAGTACTCGCCCTTGACCGTTACCATTGGGGAGAACACGAGCGTCATAAATTGGACCTATCATGCAACGGTCGAATTCTCCAGGAAGATACAAAAGGCCATAGAGCAGAGATTGATCTGGTATGACTCTCAAGGCTTCCCACTTGAAGACGTGCGCAGGGACTACCTCCAGACTGTAGCGATGTTCGAGCAGGCATCCGATCTGATGGGCAGTGGTAATTACAGCACAGGGTTAAGCTATTTATCGGAAGCCCAGGACCGATCCACATTCGTTGGCACCGAACTTGATAACGTCGACAGCTATGTTAAGATGACGGTTCTGCTCGTCACTCTCTTCTCGTATGGTTTCTCAAGGCTCATCCCGACGCTCTTCATTGGAGATGAGAAAAAGCGCCTGATGGCTAGCATCGTCCTCTACTTCGGTATATTCGCGGCCTTCACTCTGACGCAACCGCATGTCAAGGTGGCCTTGACAATGGCAATCGGCTCTTTGACAGGTTACGCCGACCAATCGACCGTCCACATGGATGTGCTGATGACCCTTACGGCAGCTTTCATATGGTCCACCTTCCTGTTTCTGCTGATGTTCGCGATCTCCTCGCTGAGGACGCTCTCCTTCGCGGGGTTCATAATGGACGTGGCCATGAGGAACATGAAGGCTCGGAGGAACAGAACGCTTCTCACAATGGCGACGGTAGCGCTCATAGTGGGGGCATCGGTCGCTTTCGTGAACATCTCCTCAGGGAGGGACATCGTCGAAACTGGAAGGTGGGCGGGATCCGCGAAAAAAGTGCTGATAATCGAACCCCGGGGCGAATCATTCCCCGCCATTGAACAATATGAAGTCTCGTGGTTGAGGGACCAGCCATGGGCGAAGGAAGTGAGCTACGAGGAGCCTTTGTCCGGCAACCTCCTGATCGGAAGGCAGGTCATGACGGTGAGCATCGAGATCATGAAGGGTCAGATTTCAGTCGCCGAAGCCCTCAGCGGTAAGACGATCGATCCAGTTTTCTACAGAAAGTATTACAACCTAAGCAAGTATTTGATCGGTTCACTGCCGACCGCCAATGAAAGGGGTATCCTGCTCCCGACGATACCAAACGTGGGCGTGGGGGACTATGTCGAACTTGTGATACACATGATCAGCTCGGTGTCAGAAAGGCCCGTGGACATCAAGAGGTCGATTGGAACGTTCGTGGTCAAGGGCCTATTCGATCCAGAGCTGGTCTCAAGTCTGAAGAGGCTTGACGGAAATCCACTTTTCACGGACGCCAACAAGCTGGTCCTGCTTCCAAACGGCATCATTCCGTCCGATATCTCCCAGATCAGGGGAGTCACGGTAATTGCCACTGATGACGCGGATGTCCAACGGCTCGCAAAGGAGATCGCCTTCATGTTCAGCCAAGCCGTCACGGCCAATGCCGACGGCCAAGCCGTGAGATTCCAAGAGATATTCATGTTCTCCGTAGCGGGCGGATGGGCACAGCTCATACCCTTGGTCATAGCAGGGCTGCTCACCTACAATATCGTCGGCGCAACCGTATTGGAGCGAAAGCGGGACATATCGACGATGGCAGTGCTTGGTGCCAACCCCTCTAATGTGACGCAGATCTTCATAGCCGAGGTTATAGTAATGGGCTTCATATCCACGCTCATAGGCTTCTTCGGGAGTTACTTCCTCAACTTCTTCGTCACAATGGGCGCATCACTGCTCGAACTCATCGGGATAAGGGTCGCCGGTGGTGGCCTTGCTACAGGTCAATGGTCGCTGTCAGCGATAGTCGTGGCCCTCTTCTCGGGCGTAATCATCACCGCCCTCGCTGGCCTCATCCCGACGCTGAGAGTTCAGAACATAAGCCTCATGGAACGGACCAAGAGGAGGGTCATACCGCTTGAGGCAAGCAGGATGGGCCTCTTGAGCGAATACGTGCTTCCGCTCAGGGTACCCTCCCTCGATGGGGAGCTCCTCTTCAACTTCCTCAAAGAGGTATTCCAGGAGAGGCTACGGGACATCGAGGCCAAATACGATTTGTATCAAGATGGGACGTTCCAAGTGGGATTCAAAGTAAAGGGATGGGCCTCAAACGATGTATCGGCAGTAGTGGATCTCACTATAAGGGTCGAGAGGCGGGGAGAGAGCCTATACATGACGCTCGTCTTTCCCGACGTGCTCAGGGATTCGAAACCGTTCCAAGCGTTCCTGTACAAGCTTGAGAGGAACCTCATCAGCTATACGACTTGGAGAGAAGCTAGGGTCAGGATCAAGATAATCAGGGGTGCCGTCACGGCGCCAACGGTTAGGACGCTCGAGGACATCATAAACGATCTGAGGGTCCTGCAGCAGCAGATAGACGAGGTCGGTGGAAAACTCGACAAATTGGAGTCCATGAGGACTAAGATAACGGCAACGGTTTTCACGGAGTTTGACACCAGATACCGAGGCGACATGGCGAAGCTCGTCAAGAAGTTAAGGCCTCTCGGCATGGAACTCGAGCCCTACAGGGAGAGCCTTAGGAAGGAGATAAGGGAGATCACTACTAGGGTCGAGAAGCTTTCGGCATCTTACAGTCTTGGGGAGATGCCCAAGGAGGAATATGAGTCGCAGAACGGGCCACTCGAGATCCGTCTAAAGGCGCTGAGGCAAAACTCGGACAAGATCGAGGAACTGTTCAGGCAATTGAAGTCGCGAGTGACGACCTAAACGCTCGAATCCCGCCCCCCGTTGAGGAGGAACTCGTTGAGGGCTCTGGGCCTGAGCTGCCAATCCCGCCTCTTTGAGAGGGCTTCGAGCAGGGCATATGCGGTCCTGAGCCTCGTTAACACCGGTATCGTGAACTCCACGGCGGTCCTCCGAATTATCGAGCCATCGTCAATGCTGTTCAGGTTGTAATTGGAGGGGGCATTGATGACCATGTTTATCGTCCTCTCAGACAACCTCCTGAGGATCTCATCACTTCCCTGGCTGATCTTGGGAAGGGGCGTAGTATCTTCGATCCCGCGATCCGCGAGGAAGCTGGAAGTTCCAGGCGTAGCATAGACCTTGTAGCCCAGCGCCGAGAGGCCCGCAGCTAGGTCAATGGCATCGCCCTTGAACTCGTCCGCTACCGAGAGGAGAACGGCAGCAGGGGGATTCGGCAACCCCACGCCGGAGGCCAAGAGAGCCTTGACGAAGGCGGATGAGAACTCGTAATCCAGGCAGGCGACTTCGCCCGTCGAATTCATCTCAACCCCGAGGACCGGATCAGCGCCCCTCAACCGTATGAAGGAGAACACTGGCGCTTTTACCGCCACGTGCAGGATCTCGGGCCTTTTCACACCGCCCAGCTCCCTAAGTTTGGCACCATTCATGACCTTCGCGCCTATCCTTATGAGTGGATAACCGGTTGCCTTGCTGGAGAATGGAGCGCTCCTGCTTGCCCTGAGATTGCATTCTATGACATAGACCGAATCTTTGACGCACAGGTATTGGATGTTGAAGGGACCACGGATTTTAAGCGAGAGGGCTATCCTTCGGGTGTAATCGTCGATCTTGGCTATGACGCTCTTCCTTAAGGTTTGAGGAGGTATGACCATCGTTGCGTCTCCACTGTGGGTTCCGGCCAACTCGATGTGTTCGATGACTGACACGATGACGACATCCTCACAATCGCATACCCCATCCACTTCCACTTCCTTCGCGTTGTAGATGTACTTGCTAATGACAACGGGGTGCTCCGGCGATACCCTTGTGGCCAATCGTATGTAGTTCTCAAGATCGCGCACTGTATACGCTACCCTCATCGCGGCCCCGCTCAGAACATACGAGGGCCTGATCAGCACGGGATACCCGACTTGGTCCGCGAAGACCTTCGCCGCCCGGAGTGAAGTGGCCCTCGACCACTCTGGTTGTTCGATGCCCAAACGGTCGAGGAGTCTGCTGAACTTCGATCGATCTTCAGCCCTATCCACGTTCTCGGCATCGGTCCCCAGTATCTTGATTCCGTGAGACGCCAGGGGAGGGGCCAGGCTGTTCGGAGTCTGGCCACCAACGCTAACGACGACGCTGTCGACGTCCTCGGATTCGCAGATGTCGAGGACCCGCTCCATCGAAAGCTCCTCGAAGTAGAGCTTGTCCGTCATATCAAAATCGGTGCTTACGGTCTCGGGATTGTTGTTGATCACGATGACCTCGTCTACCCCCTCCTCCTTCAGAGCCCATGCCGTTTGCATCGTACAGTAATCGAACTCCACGCTGCTACCGATCCTAATGCAGCCAGCGCCGAGGACGGCAACTTTCTTCACATTTGGCCTTGTGGCGACGTCGCTCTCAGAATCCCCATAACAGGTATAGCAGTAGTTGGTCCTCGAATCCCACTCCGCCGCCATTGTGTCAACTATCTTCGTGACGGGGACGATCCCAAGCCCCTTCCTCATCTCCCTTACACTGTCTTCAGCCAGGCCCAGGCACAGGCCCACCTGCTTATCCGAGAAACCCAAGCACTTCGCTTCCTTCAGGATAGAGGGGAAGTCGGGTTGGCCAACTACGGATGAGCGGAGCTTGGCCTCAAAGTCGACGAGCCGCTTTACCTTGTAGAGGAACCACTTGTCTATTCCCGTGGACTCGTATAGCTCGTCGACGGAGACGCCCTTGGACATCGCCTCTGGGATCAGGTAGAATCTCCTATCAGTTGCCTCCTCGATCTCCTTCATCAGCTGCTCAAGCGGTTCTTCGATGTGGTTGCATACGATCCCATTCAAGCCGATCTCGAGCATCCTTGCGGCCTTCTGAAACGCCTCTTCGAAGTTCCTGGCGATTGACATGACCTCGCCGACGGACTTCATCTGGGGACCAAGGTGCCTGTCCACGGTTCCCCCGAACTTCTGGAAATCCCACCGCGGGATCTTGACGACCACGTAGTCGAGCGAAGGCTCGAAACAGGCAGTCGTTATGCCCGTCACCTTGTTCGGAAGCTCGGGAAGCGTGTATCCCAGGGCAAGTTTCGCAGATATGTAGGCGAGGGGATAACCCGTTGCCTTCGAAGCCAATGCAGAGGACCTCGAAAGCCTCGCGTTAACCTCCACGGCCACATAGGATTCGCTGAAAGGATCTAGCCCGAATTGGATGTTGCATTCGCCTATTACGCCGACTGACCTGACGACCTTGATCGAGGCGTTCCTGAGCATGTGGTATTCGCGATTCGTCAAAGTCTGGGTCGGCGCGACGACGATGCTGTCGCCGGTGTGTATGCCGAGGGGGTCGAAGTTCTCGAGTGCCGCCACCGTAATGCAGTTGTCCTGAAAGTCCCTCATGACCTCGTACTCGATCTCCTTCCAGTGGCGAAGGTACTTCTCAACGAGGACCTGTTTTCCAATGCTCTGGGGCAAGGCCCTCGACACGACCCTCCCCAGTTCCTCGTCATCGTATGCTACCCCAGAGCCCCCGCCACCCAGCGTATATGCCGCCCTCACGATCACGGGATAGCCGACCTCCTTGGCTGCGATCAGGGCCTCTTCGATGGAGTATGCAGGGCCGCTTGGAGGAACCGCGACACCTGCCTCGATCATCGCGTGCTTGAATAGGTCGCGATCTTCCGTCACCTCGATCGTCCTTATCGGGGATCCAAGGGTTTTGACGCCGTACTTCTCAAGGACGCCCTCGCTGAAGAGCTGGACTCCGAGATTCAGTCCCGTCTGCCCGCCGAAGCCGAGGAAGATCCCATCGGGCCTCTCCATCTTGATTATGTTGGTTACCGTCTCAACGGTCAATGGCTCGAGATAGACCTTGTCGGCGATCCTCAAGCTCGTCTGGATCGTCGCGACATTTGGATTCACGAGTACGGAGGTGATGCCCTCTTCCCTAAGGGCCTTCAGGGCTTGGGAGCCGCTGTAGTCGAATTGCGTAGACCGCCTGTCGGCGTATCTATTCCGCTGCCTGTCCTATGACGATGCCCCCACTACCTATCACAAGCACCTTCCTGATGGACTCCATCTTGGGCGTTCACATCACCTCCTTGATGAATTCATCGAAGATGCCCTGGGTGTCCAAAGGCCCGGGACTTGCCTCCGGATGGAACTGCACTGCAACGAAAGGCCTTCTCTCGTGCCTCATCCCTTCAACTGTTTTGTCATTCGCGTTGATCATCGTCACGTTAAAGCCCGTTCCGGAAAGGCTCGAGGGATCGACGCAGTACCCGTGGTTCTGGCTCGTTATGTACGCTCTCCCGGATTGAATGTCCAAGACAGGGTGGTTCTGGCCCCTGTGGCCGAACTTGAGCTTGTAAGTATCTCCCCCAGAAGCAAGCGCCAGTAACTGGATGCCCAAGCATATGCCCAGTATGGGGACATCGCGGTCCATTAGGTGCCTAGTGGTCTCGATTACATAGGGCACGAACTTCGCATCGCCAGGCCCGTTCGAGATGACAACTCCTTTCGCCCCCAACGAGAGTATCTCATCATACTTGAGCGAAGGAGGGACGACGGCGATCCTTGCACCCCTTCTCACGAGTGAGTTGATGATCGATCTCTTGACCCCGCAGTCCACCAATGCCAAGGTTATTTTTCCAGTATCACCAAACCAAGCAACTCGGTCCGTTGCAACCTCCCTTACGAGGTCACGCTTGTTTGGGTCCTCGATGTGCCCAACGAGGGCCTTCAGTGGGGCAACGTCGAATGGCTCATCGAAATCGAACACCTTCAGGGCTCCGAGCATGGTGCCGAAGATCCTGATCTTCTTGGTTAGACTACGGGTATCCACACATTCTATGCCGGGGACTGAGGTTTCCCTGAACCAATCGTCCAGCGTAAGATCCGAACTCCAATGGCTGGGTTCGCGGCAGAGCTCCCTAATGATATAACCTTCGATCTTCGGCGAGTCGGATTCAAAGTGATCGCGACAGACGCCATAGTTTCCGATGAGCGGATACGTCTGGGTCAGTATCTGCCCATTATAACTCGGATCTGTTATGGCCTCTGGGTATCCAACCATGCCGGTATTAAAGACAACCTCGCCGGTTGCCAACCTTGAGGCTCCGAAGCCGAAGCCGGTAAAGAGGGATCCGTCGTCAAGAACCAGCGCAGCACGTCTCTTTCGGTCTTCACTCGGCAGTTGGGCTCGTGCCCTCGGCACGTTGCATGTCCCTATGATTTAAGAGTTATGTGGGCGATGGAGGCGGAGATTCTCGCTTCAATGGCTCAGCTGCCCTTTGCCTCCTCTTCACGAGAGGCCATGACCCTATTTGCGGTAACCGTTGAGAGGCTGTAGATGTCAATGAAGCCCTTTGAAAGGGACTGATCGAATGTTGAGCCCTTCTCGTACGTCGCCAGGGCCTTGTTGTAGAGGGACCACCTCGATTCCCTTCCTACGACCCTCATCGAGCCCTTGTACAGCTTCACCTTCACCCTACCTTCTACTCGGTGCTGCATGAAATCGAAGAAGGCATCTATTGCATGCCTGCATGGATCCATCCAGAGGCCGCCGTAAACGAGGCGAGACCAATATTCCTCGAGTGGGGGCTTGGCCTCAAGCTCGGCCTTAGAAAGCACGGCTTTCTCCAAGTCCTTGTGGGTGGAGGTCAGTACGACTGCAGCTGGGGCTTCGTACACTTCCCTCGACCTTATGCCGATTACGCGATCCTCAATGTGGTCTATTCTGCCAACACCATGTGAACCTGCAAGCCGATTCAATTCAGTGATGAGTTCCAAGCCGTTCATCTCCTTCCCCTGCAGGCTGACGGGAACGCCCTTCTCAAATCCAATCTCCACGTAGGTGGGCGTTGGGGGCGCTTTTTCCGGTGCAATGGTCCACTCGAAAGCCACCTCCGGCGGCTCGACCATCGTATCCTCCAATTCCCCCCCCTCAATCGACCTCCCCCATATGTTTTGGTCGATGCTGAACCTCGACTTGGATGGGGAGATCGGAATTCCCCGAGCCTTTGCGAATTCAATCTCTTGGTCCCTCATCATCCCCCACTCCCTCACTGGTGCCACGATCTCGAGTTGGGGTGCGAGGGACTTGAACGCCGTCTCAAATCTAACTTGATCGTTTCCCTTCCCCGTGCAACCGTGAGCGACGGCGCCAGCCCCCTCGGCCAACGCGACATCGACGATCTTCTCAGCTATCAGGGGTCTTGCAAGCGCGGTCGAGAGTGGATAGGTGCCCTGGTACATGGCATTCGCCTTAACCGCTTTAAAGACATAGTTATCGACAAAATCCCTCTTCGCATCTACGCACAAGCTCTTTGTGGCGCCGATCTTCAATGCCTTTGAGACCAGGGAATCAAAATCTTCACCTTGACCCACATCGACTATGACCGCGATGACATCGTAGCCCCGCTTCTCCCCGATCCACTTTATAATCACTGATGTATCCAAACCTCCAGAATATGCGAGCACACACTTCTTCAATCACGGCACCGTATCTGCGAACTGTGGAAACCCTTATCTGTCTTCCCTCCTATTTTCCGAGCATGCTGAGAAGAAGGCTGATCGCCATCTTCATGCTACTTCTCAGCACGTTGCCGTTTGTAGAAGTTAGGGCGATCGAAGCACTTGACGTGCCATGGCATCCAACCCCGAGTATAAATGGCGCAATCGGGGACAACGAATATACCACCTTCTTGCTCGTGTCGAACTGCAGGCTCTACCTTAGTCAGAACACGAGCTTCCTCTTCATTGCCGTTGCCATTCCGGATTCGACGTACAGCGCAAATGATGATGTGACGATCTGCATAGGAAGTGAGCCGCCATCGCCAAATCGGACATCGAGAATGGATGATTACCAAGTCATGGTGAGCAGGAGCGGAACATTCATGATATCTGAAGGATTGACGAAATTTAAAAATGCAACCGCCAATTCGGACGGCGAGTGGCGTGCCGAAGTCGCGATAGGCTTTTCGGAGCTAGGGTTGAAGGAAGGTAAACAACGTAGCATAGGTTTTGCCCTATTCGTCAGGGACGGTGGTCAGAAGGTGGCGAGTTGGCCAGAGAACGCGGACAAGGATAGCCCGAAGACCTGGGGTACGCTCTCCTCGAGCTATTCATGGGGCACCGTCGATCTTGTGGCCCAATCCCTGACGCTTGGCACTCAGAGGCCCATTATGGGCGAGAACGTGACGCTCTACTTCGCGTATACGAACAGGGGGAGTTCGCCGATCTCCGACGCCCAAATAGGCTTCTACGTTGACAGCGCCCTCCTCATGACGATCGACGACTCGCGCGTCATCAAGGCCTCCGAATCATTCGTCGTAAGCACCGTTTGGACGGCGACGGCCGGCAACCACACCATCAGGGTTAAACTCGACCCCCTGGATAAGATCTTCGAGACAAGTGAGGACAACAACGAGCCAGTCTCGGTCAACGTCTACGTCAAGCCCGCCAGTCTCAAGATAAGGGCACAGGAAGGGGTGAACGTGACCGTCGACGGAGTTGTGGCACCGGTGGGTCCAAACAATGAGATCACTCGAAACGTCAACCTGGGAGTTCATGAAATAGCGGCTCAGGAAACGCTCTACTTTGGTGACACCAGGTACGTCTTCTACAAATGGGAATGGGCTGGTGGGGAGAGCAACGATAGCGCGATGGCCCTTAGCGTCACGGGGGACATGAGTATAGAGGCATCCTACAGGACGGAATACTTGGTCAGGTTGCGTTTCCTCGACAGCAAGGGCATCAATATCACAAATCCAAGCGAGGTCAGGTTCACCGCTCCAAATGGGTCGTCAATGGTCCTTAATGGCACTTACGAGGTCTGGTTGCAGCAGGGCACCATCACGATAACGAACATCATCTGGTCATCGGTCGACGTGAAGCCTGTCGATACGACATATCAGATACAGGGGCCGAGGATGTTGGCTCTGCGCTGCAATGTATTCGATTTGACCGTGGAATTGTCGGACAGCCTCAGTCTCCCAGTCGCTGGTGCGAACATCACGTTGGTCCTGCCTAACCAGACGAGGGTGTGGCTCTTAACGGACTCCGATGGCAAAGCGCAGTTCACCCAGATCCCAGCCGGAAGCCTCAGCGGCACCGTCTCGAACCTCGGCTTCATCACGCCCATACCTGAGCAGGATCTAACCTCCGATTCGGTCATACGGTTGTCCTTAGCGCTATCGGCGAGCACGATCGTGTTAATAGCCAGCATATCGACTGCCATGCTAGTGGCCCTTCTATTTTTCTTGAGGAAGAGGGGGCCTAAGAAAGTTAAGGGGAAGCCCGACAAGCTCTTGCGTTCGTTAGGCCCGCCGACATGAGCGCAGGAGTATGCTCAATCTCGGTTCAGCCTTTTTAGTTCATCCCTTGCCTCAGCATTGGCTTTGTCGATGCAATCGGAGATCTCCTCGACCAGTCGCCTCACATCGGAGCTTGTCCCCATGTCACCCGGATTATCCCGTAACTTGCTTACGCCCTCTAATTTTGGGATCAGCTCCCTCGCCCTTGAGAGCAGTGCGTCAGCTTTCGCACAGGCCTCCGCGAGCTCACTACCAGATGGAATTGGTGAGTCCGTTCCCTTCTCGACCGATCCCCGAAGGAATGCCCTAATCTCTTCCGACAGCTCTGAGCCCTCAGCATCAGATAGGCACTCGGATGCCAACGCGAGCTTTGCCATGAGCCTCGTCGCCATCTCCCAGACCTTGCTATCGCGCGTCTCAAGTTTTATGCGGCTCAGCCTTCGCGTCCAGTCCCCAACCTCTGTGGGATTGAGCTTTGGTTCGTTACGCGAATCATCTCCCTGAAGGAGGAGCTTCACCCTTTCGCAAACAGAGGGGATATCGATCGGCTGAGGTTCTGTCATACAGTATGAATGCCGCAGTCGATGAATTAAAGTCTATTGTAAGCCGACCTGAAGGTCGATACACATGTCCCCATTAAGATTATAATCTCTCAGCTACTGTGATTGGCGAAAGGAAATTGCCGGGCAGCATCCTCGTCGCTGGCAACGCCTCGGTTGACGACGTCACAAACAGGGTCGGATCGAGGAAACAGCCCGGCGGGGCTGCAGTATATGCCGCTGTCGCCGCGAGGATATTCAATGAAGAAGTGAAGCTTGCAACGGCCATCGGGGGTGATTACGAATACAAAGGCCTTTTGAAGGGGATGTTTCCTTCCTCCAGCATATTCGAAGTGAAAGCGAATTCTACAAGATTCGAGATACAGTATGATGAGGGATGGAATGCAAACTACAAGGCAGTGAATTTCGGAGCCGCCCGGCTACTGAGGGCAGATCAAGTTGTGAAATCCGCGCGTGGGTGCTCCCATGTGCACCTTGCGCCGATGTCACCGAGCAAGGTCGCCACGATCATCACTAAGCTGAGGAGGGAGCAACCGGACACGGTAGTATCGGTCAACACTTGGGAAGGGTATATGCGTAGTAGGGGGAGCAGGGAGCTTCTAAGGGAGATAGCGAGGAGCTCGAACTTCTTCATAGTCAATGAGAGGGAGATAACGAAGGTCACGGGGATAAGCGACTTAAGTTGGGCAGCGAGACAACTCGAATCGAAGCAGCTCGTCGTGACCCTGGGCGATCTCGGGGCAGTGTACGTCAGGGAGGGGCAGCTCAGATTCATCCCCGCGACGGTCGGCATCGCCGGAGATCTGGTGGATACGACTGGGGCGGGCGACGCATGGTGCGGGGCATTCCTTGGAGCGTATTCACTGACCGGTAGTCTGGAGCAATCCGTGACAGCCGCTAGCATAGTGTCAGCCCTGAAGTGCAGGGGGTGGGACTTTTCAAAACTGCTCGACCTAAGGTTCCAAACAGTTGAAGATCTAGTCGATTATGTCGTGAGGCTCAGAGGAGGGGGGCAATTGACCATGAGGAGGTACTTTGGTTTAGACGGATAGTTCCTTCTTGACCAAATCCCTGATGGCGGCCCTGATGGCCTCGCTCCTATTCGGATATTGCCCCTGCTTCACGAGCACGTCCAGGGCATTGAGTAGTCTTTCCGGAAGCTTGACTGTCACGACTTTCAACATCGCCTTCGAAGATGCCCCTGCAAGCCCGAAATAAAACGCTTCCCCTGCCCAAGAATTATTAGCACCAAAGGGCCCCAATGGCCCATAGACACCTTGTAAAACCTCGCCTGCCAACTCGACACCCCCGCCAATGTCGGCTGGCGAACCACAGTCTATCGACAAGGTGCCCCATCTCCTAGCAAATCCAATTACCCACGCCCACTCTAGGCTAGGTACTTGACGAGGACGGCCACTAACGCTGCACAGAAGGAAGAAGCCAACTGGCTCAAAACGAAGGCATAGAAGACGCAATCCTGCCATGAACAAATCGGCAAGAAATACGAGAGAAGACCTGACCTGGAGAGCAAAAGGTTGGACAGCAAGTACGTCGCAGAGACCACATCCAAACCGAGGAACATGGAGAAGAGCTGACTACCAAGCGATGTATGGGCTAAAAACCTCGTGAACATCTTCGAATTGCCGAATATCGCAGATGAATAACTCCAGGAGGCGAACAACACGGTAAAAACGCCGATAAGCACCAGGCTGATCGGAAGCAGCGAGTTGCGCCATTGGACCACATCTATCGCGAGTCCAAGGCTCCAGTAAAAGTATACAACTAAGGCCGTCAAGGCCAGGAAGATCAAGGCGAAAGACGCAGAGACGACGAATCCGCGAACATCCGGTCGCATGCGCTGCATCTCTCCCGATCTACCACCCGTCGGGAATGGCCTTCCCATTCGAAAGTTGCTGCAATATCTTGGCCACATTTTCACGACCCAGATCGACGACGTAAGGTCCTAGGCGAGGGCCGCTGCTAGAGCCTATAAGGATCTTGTATAATTGTGCAAATAGGGCTGAGGGATTGAGGCCGTTTTGCCTGGCTGCCTCGAAGACCTTGCTTTGGATCTTCTCCGCTTCATCCCCCGAGGCGATGTAACGGGCTATCTCCCCGAGGGCCTTTCTCTCTTGCGCGTTCAGGCTCACCTCCGTCCTAGGTGGCTGGAAGTCATCCGCCCATGCCGAAGCGAGGGATATCTTCTCCAACAGGCGATCGTCGGGTTCCGAGACCATGTTGTAGGACTTGAGCTTCTTCACGACATACTCTGGCCTTTGCTCACGGGGCACGAGACGTGCCAAGGATATCAACAACCTGAACGGGACATGCTCCGATGGCTTGGCTGGCGGGTTTAGGAGGTTGACGTACTCGTAAAGGCCGCGGAGTGTCCGTAGCTTCTCGGCATTCTCCACCCGCACCTTGTCGAAATAGGCATCCTCCAGGCCATCGTATTCATCGATGTAATTGGGGATGTCCTCGACGGAAAGGCGCCGACTGCCGATTATCCTCTTGAACATAAGTAGCAACAGAGACTGAGGGGAACCGTACCTCAGCCATGTCTGAGGCGTTAGGACATTTCCCGAGGACTTCGATATCTTGCGTCCCGATCTGTCAAGGAACATCTCGTATCTCACGTGATGCGGATGAGGATACTTCAACACCTCATCGGAGATCCAGTCGTTGAATTTGACGGAGTCGGCAATGTCCTTCCCATACGCCTCGAACCTGATGCCGAGGGCGGCCCATCTGGCTGCGAACTCTATCTTCCAACTCAGCTTCCCTTCATCGCCGCTGATCTTGGCCTCTCCTTCGTTCCCGCATCCAGCCAGGAACCGACCTCTTATCTTGGCGCCCGAGCACCTGTAGAGGACCTTGCCTTCCTCGGGGATGAACTTGTGAGCTTCTGCGACATATATCCTGCCGCATTTGCCGCAGATGGGGAAGTACGGGAGCACCTTCACGAATTTCTCCTGACCCAGCATCTCCTTGACCTTCTGCCCGACGAGCTCCGCATTTCGAAGGATCAGCGAGACCTGATCCGCGAACAGTCCCCTGGAGTAGGCGTCCGAAGCCGATTGGAATCGGTACTTGATGCCGCATCTGTCGAGGCCATCCAATAGGAGGCCGCTCATGTGTCCGCCGAACGAACCGTGGCACGAGCCGAAGGGATCCGGGATCTTTGAGACGGGATAACACAAGTACTTCTCGAGCCAGTCGGGAAGGCCTGCGGGCACCTTCCTCAGTCCGTCCATGTCGTCTGAGAACGCGACGAGCTCCGAATTGTAACCCATGTCCCCCAGTGCCAGCTTGACACCATAGGCGCGTATCGCGTCCCCGAGGCTGCCGATGTGGATGATGCCTGAAGCGCCGACGCCGCTCTCGACCCTGATCAAGTCCATGCTCCTGCCGAGCGCCTTCTCCCTCTCCACGATCCTCTGGGCGACCTTGTCCAGCCACATGCCCCTTCCGATGACCTTCGACATCCTCTCGACCCTCTCCTCCCGAAGCCCCTTATATGCAGCGTGGCGTTTCGATCACGAGATTCGTGGGACTTTCTCTACCATGCTGCCCGCTATGAGCGAAAACTTAAACTTGGCCAATGGCGAGCCATAGTCCAGGCCCGTAGTCGAGAGTTCTGCCCGACTTGGGCGAACTGATAGTCTGGATCAAGGCATTGGCCTCCGGTGAGCGGATGCTCGTGGTCAGCCAAGAATCGCGCGTTCGAATCGCGCCGGGCCCGCTAGGAAATTCTACTACATCGATATTTCCAGCACCTTAGATCCCAAGTTCATCCACCTCATGTAAAGTGGCTAGAATTAGGTGTATTTTTTTTTGAAGACCTAAAGATACTCTGGCTATAACTGCATAGAATAGCTCGGATCTATTGGAGTATAAATAGGGTAAAGGTTTGATTTACGATCGTGTAAAGTGCATTGAGGGTGCAGGGATGCGATAGGAAATGCGAACCCTGTTCTCTACTGGAGCTCTGTGGTGGTATCGAGCAGTATGGCATCCATGGCTATCGCTGCCCATACGCGGGTTGCAAGCTGAAGGCCCCTGCCATCAAGAGGATGCAGGAGTGCAGGTTTTGTAGCATGGGCAAGAATACTTGGGATCTGGCAGAGGAGGAAGTCGCGAAGCTAGTTTCCGATGTAAAAAATCTAGGAGCAGTAAAGACCCGTCCTCCAGAGCTTCCCGCCGTCGTACCTATAATCTCTCTGAAGGACCCTTCAAGCTACAGCTTTGGCTCATTGGCCATCGACGCCCTCGTCGTCATGTTCGAGGACCTCTTCGATGAGGGGATTAGAAATGCGGTCTTAGGGAAAGGTGACATACACGACTACCTCAACTTCAACGGCAAGGTGCTCGTCTCTTCGATAATGCACGACGACCTTATTACGCAGGAAGCCGTCTTCTACTATTTCCTAGGTTTGGTGGATAGGCTCAAGTTCGATGCGGTTATAGGTTGGGACTCTCCAGTATACGTCGATATTCCCCTTTACGACTCTTGGGTCAACCTGCTAATGGGGCTTAAGCTGACTCACGATCTGGTCAATTGGGGTATGCCTGTCTACGGGCTCGCGAAAGGTAATACGGAGAATCAGATCAAACACAGCATCGAGACGCTTGCAAGAATCGGCATCACCTCGATGGCCCTTCATGCCTCGGAATACATGATGGTGCGCAAGGAGGATAGCACCGTCGGGCAGATCATCAACATCTACTTTGGACATCTAGCGGAATTGGCTCAATCGGTCCTTCTTGTAGGAGTTCTAAATCCCAAGTGGCTATCATACATGGAAAACTCATTCCCCAAGGGACCGAGGATGTCATATGCTGGCCTGAGCTGGTTCCTCGACGCGGAGAGGGGGTTGCTCTACTCCAACAGTGGTAGCATTGACGCCACAACCAAGTATGTGGATTGCAAGTGCAGGATTTGCTCGGGTATCAAGCCTGCGGTTTTAATGACCGATACGGATATGAGAGCAAGACACAATCTCAGCTACCTTATCGATCACCTTGCCAATCCGAGCTCCCGTTTAGCGTTGGCGACCTACGATCTAGTATTACAGGAGAACGAGAAGGCCCTGTTGGTATCGGACCTGTACATATGGTCCGGCAGGGCTCTGCTGGATGATTTCCTTGATTTCTTGAGGGACGAGAAGCCTGCCTTTATCGTATTCATAGGAGACATATTCAACCTGAAGAGCAGGCCGGATCTCCCCGAGACCTGCGCTTTCTTCGAGACGCTGAGGGAGCTCGGTTCCTTGGTGTTTGTCGTCAAGGGCTGCAGTGATAGCGATCAGGACGAGTTTCTATCGGCGTCAGATGAGCTGATGATAAGCGCAAGGCCGAAACCTATGCTCTGGTCCAAGGAGGAGAAACCTGCCATCACGCAGGCATACCTAGATCTCTACAGGTTCTACAGATGCGCGAAAGAGGAGCTCAACATAAAGCTAGCCAATGGTGCGGTGATCATCGCCAAGCACGGACACGACATCGTGGAGGATGTATCATCGTCTCGAAAGGCGATGGTCGAGCAGATGGAGGAAGCGAGGGCCCGCGAACATGCCAGATGGCTTATCATGGGGCATCTGCACAAAGCTTTCATCGACGATGAGAGGCGGGTTGCCTCGACTGGCTGTTGGGCATTTGATGAACTCTATGAGGACAGGAGGACCTTCAAGGAAGACCTGATGACCTTCGTTGTGGTTCACGGCAATGGCAAGGTGGAGCTTGGACGAAGAGGTTAAAGTTTGGGACAGCACGCGGATCGATTCAGGAGTCGGCTAGATCGCCATAAGTCTGCAAAATCTCGAAAAGGGCAACCGAGAGAAAAAAAGGCAACCGATAAGCGCGAGAGGTATTACCACTGTTATGATGAACCCGACTACGTTCGTATAACGATCGACATTAACTTTATTCGTAATATTGTTGAATGTGCCATGGCGCAAAATAGAACAGTGAGTATGCGGAAGTTCCTGTATGATAGAGGTTTAAAAATATATTACCGCACGATCAAGAGAGGTAGTGGTTATTTATATTTAAAAAATATCAGGCAATTCTGTAAGATATTCAATATCGATCTTAATGAGCTGGAGCAAAAAGGCATCATCCTGAACCCTCGTCTTCACCCTGTAGATATGCATTCCAAAGAATTCATCAAGTTAAAGAGCCATGTGCTTAACGAAGGTAGGATTGCATTCCTAAAGCAATCTGTGGGAATATTAAATTACAGTAACCAAGATCCAGTGTTACTGAGGTATTTTACTGACATAGTGAAAAAACTGAGGGGGAACATTACAGGACCCTATTTAGCAACTCATGCGCTCGCAATAAATGCAATCCCAGCTCTTGCAAGAGCGCTAGATGCCTCAGGCCTCTCATCCGGTAGGAAGACTAAGACTAACCCCTCTCTGGATCTTCTTCTAAAAGAAGGCTCAGAGCTTTTTAAGTACCATATCCGGGCCACTTTGACAGAGGAGGGGTGGTGCTCTTTGTCTATCCAGCATCATAGTGCTCGGTTCGAGATAGCTTGGGGCCGATCGGTAGATATAACGGACAAGCTCTCAAGAGATCAAATTGAGGAGCTTAGAGGAATAACTAAGGAGCTAGGGAAGAGAAAGATACCGATCAAGAGTGTAAAAGATCCCGAAATCCGAAAAATAATAGGGCAAAATCCACCTAGATCATTTGACCAAGAAGTAGCTCTATTAATTCATGTTCATAAGGAAAAACAATTACATGAGGGATTTCCAACTAGAGTCCATCTCAGCAAGGAGGATAGGATAACTGCCTTCTGGGAGATTCATTTCACTAGACCAGATTTAGTAGACCTCATCCATGATGAATATGGAATGCTCCCTAGTACGTGGAAAGCAAGGAGGTTAGAAAGACTGTATGAAACTTATGTTAAGTATAGAGGAAGAAGGCTCACAGATGAGGAGATCCAAGAGGTAAGAAAGGTTAAAGAGGAGAACCCGCCAAAGATAACAGCAGAATGGATAAGCAAGAAGATGCAGGAGTTGTTCCCAGACGTAGAATGGGGAGGCGATCTAGAACGGATAAGGAGACTGCTCGGAAGGAAAGAAAGCGAGTGAAGGCACTCGTCGAAGAGGCTTTTACACACTTCAGTAAGAATGAGGTATACGAGGAGCAGTTCATAAAGTACTTCAAAGCTCGGGGTATGAGTAAGGAGGAGGCAGACAGGCTCTGGATTGATGCGCATGCCATGGACATAATAACTATAGGTGTGAGGCCAATATTTCGAGAGGATGACCCATTGAACATATTAGGTCACGTGACTATCTTCAGGTTGTCTGAGAAAGAAGACAAAATCTTAGATACCATGAAATAGTTCATAAGAGCCAAGAAAAGCGAAAGGCTTAAACATCGAAAAACGATGAAGGAAAGCCCAGGCCCGTAGTCGAGTGTTTGGCTGAGTAGCCAACCGGAAATCCGGATTATGACGCTGGCCTGCGATGGGCTTGACGCCCGTGGTCAGCCAGAGATTCGAGGGTTCAAAAAGGGGTCTATAAACCCCCTGAGATTCCCCCCGGGCCCGCTTCCAATCGTTGCTGGAACCCGCGTTTAATAGGAAAACCAGCAATGCGTCTTTGTGAACGGAAAAGGCAAAACGGAAGGCCAAGCATTAACAACTCCTAAAGAAGGGCAGCGACCTCTTCAGGTATAATCAAATATAATCTCCTCTATAATTAACTCAAGGAAGTGTTTATGGCGAATACGGACCTCGGGGATGAGCGATATCAATCCTTGAGGGCTGACAGTACCCATGGTTCCCCAAGAAACAAAGATGAAGATTGTCCATATCACGTAGGGGATGAAAGCTCGGTTCCAGGAAACGCCATATATGTAGTGGAACCCAACTGGGATTTGCAGAAGTGATGTCCAAGCCAGGCCTATCGCAGAAGAGTACGGGAGGAAGCCAAAGAGTAGTGAAGGAAGGTCATCGAACGCAAGCGCTGCCAGAGCATCCCCGTACTGTCCGTCTCCTTTCAAGACATACCTGAAGACTAAATGGAATAAGCCCGCCCCTACAAGCAGAGTTACCAAAAGGTCAGCTATGAGAATCGGAATACAGACTAGCCATGTCCAGAGGTTGTTCCCAAGATAAGAGTAGACAAGAGGATAGATCTGATTGGCGATTTCGAGGAAGACTGCGTTGCCAAAGTGGAGGTCAGGGATCTTTACAACGGAAGCATCGATTGCCCAATCGCTTAATGGCTTCCAAATAGGCAAGAGCGAAGCTGGCACGAACGAGAACATAGTGAACCATGCCAGAACGTACCTCATCGCAGAAGAATCTAATCTCGCCTGCTTTGCCCGTTTCATGGTTTTATAGAATCCAAAGGGATCGGTGAGGATGGAGCGCGCATCCCTCATAGCACTTCTAAGAAACTCTGTCAATGATGTGCCAGCTCTTTGGATTTCACCTTAAGTTCCCATAGGGATTTCGCAACAGCACCATTCTAAACCTGTGGTAGCATTTCCTCCTACATAGAATCGAGCGCCTCTATCCCCATGACCGTGAGCGTGTTCCTCATCGCCTGGAGGAATGTCTTCACCAGTATCAGCCTCGTTGCTCGCAGCTCTGGCGTTTCAGCCCTTATGACTTGGTGTTTTTCATAGAAGTTATTGAACTGGTCAGCGAGCTCGTGCGCGTAGATCCCGAGAAGCCTGGGTGACAGATTTTCCGACGCTTCCAGAATTACCCACGGGAGCTTGCCCATCGTCTTGATGAGGTGGGCTTCCTCTGGGGAGAGCAACTCGGCGTTGAATTCCAGCTTCTCACCGGCGATCGACGCTTTCTCGATAATGTTGTTCGCCCTGGCGTAGGTGTACTGGAGGTACGGGCCCGTGTCGCCCTCAAGCCTTATCGTTTCCTCCATATCGAAGACAAGGAGCTTGCTCACGTCGGGCTTTATCATGGAGTATCTGAGAGCCCCCGCAGCTATCGAATTCGAGACCCTTGTCACCCACTCCTGCGCGGCCTCGGGATTTCTCTTCCTTGTCTCCTTCTCGACTAATTTTTCCACACCGTCGAGGACGTCGTCAGCGTTTACGACCAGCCCCCTCCTTCCCGCCATATGTATGATCTTCCTGTTCCCCAGCTCCAGCTTTTCCTTCGAGACCTCCTCGGCAGTCTTTTTACTCAGGCTCACGACCTCGTAGGAGAAGTGTCTGTACTCCCTCTTCCTTTCGGCGCCTATCAGCTCTGCGGCGTACTTGACGATCTTCTGTTCGTACTCCTGCCGCCTGTCCACGAACGTTATCGCCCTATCCACATCGCCGAAATCGGGGTGCGCGGCCACGCCCTCGCCGTAGGTCGTGGTCCAGATCCTCTGGCCGTTGGGTTGTTCCACCCACACCCCATACCTGAAATCCTCTCCCAGCCAGCCGAGTTTCCAGCACGCGTAGGCTATGTCCTTGGCGACGTAGGTTGCAGTGCCGTCCGACCTGATAAGAACCTCATCCGGATTGGTGAGCTCCTTGAACTCAGGCAGGATGCCGACCTTGATGACGATGCAACCCCTATTCGGTCCACTGGTCTCCTTTACGGCTATGCCAAGCTCCATGAGGTGCTTCGTCACCTTCTCAAGGAATCCGTATCTGATTATGTCCGATTCCCAGTTGAGCAGATCGAAGTAGATGCCAAGCTTCCAGCATGTCTTAAGTTGCTCTTCAACGACCCTCTTGGAGAGTTCCTTGGCAAGGGCGCTGGCTTCGTTCCCCCCCTCCTCTATGAGCTTCAGGACCAGCCTTCTCTTCTCCTCTACAGACGGGTCGTGCTGGGCGCGGTCGTTCACCTCAGCGTAGATCCTTCCACAGTAATGGTCATACTTCTCCCCTTCCGGGGGCGAGGCCGGATATCCTAGGAAAAGATGGGCGACGACATTGTCGGCAACCTGAGCTCCGCTGTCATCGATGTAGTTCACAACCTGCACGTCGTGGCCCCTGAATTTCAGAAGCCGATAGACCGCATCGCCGAGTAGGGAATTTCTTATTGTGCCCATGTGAAGGGCCTTGTTGGGGTTGGAGTTTGTGTGCTCGACGAGTATCTTCCTTCCATCAACAGGTATTGAGCCATATCCGTTCCCTTGATTTTTAACCTCCTCAACGATTCTATTGAGATACTCCTTCCTCTTGGCCCTTATGTTTAGGTATCCTCCGCCAGCGACCTCAAATCTATCTATGAGGGTGAGATCGGAGGTCGATATATTGGCGCGAATCCTCTCAGCGACCTCAACAGGGGTTGCCTTAAGGATCTTGGCTGCCTCGAAGGCCAATGATGCAGAGAGATCCCCCATCGAAGGATCGGGCGGTGGCTCAAGCTTCAAGGGCAACTCCAGACCCAACCTCAAGAGCGCTGCCTGCAGGATCCGTCTCCCCTCATCCATCAACTCCAGGAATGACATGAGCCACACTTGTAGTGACAGCCCGAGATGATTTATATTTGGCGCTCTAGAGGAATCCCACGGCATTGAATTCCGCTGCGAATGCAACGGCGCCTGTGGTCGCGGAGAAGCTCGTCAAGACCTTTCGCTCCTCCACCAGGCTCGGCCCTTTCCGAAGCCAGAGGACTATGGTGAGGGCTCTCGATGGGGTTAGCCTGAGGATCGGCCGAGGGGAGTGCTTTGGCCTTCTGGGGCCGAATGGGGCCGGGAAGACCACGCTTGTCAAGATATTCACGACACTTCTACTGCCGGACTCCGGCAGGGCTTGGGTCAACGGCCACGACGTCACCGTCGAGCCAGAGGAGGTTCTCCATAGCATAGGCGTCATGTTGACGGGGGAGAGGACGCTCTACTGGAAGCTCACCGGACGCGAGAACCTTGTCTTCTTCGGAAGGATCCATGGGATCTCGGAAGGGGATCTATTGAGGAAGATCGAGCAGGTTACCGGGGAGTTCAGACTGCAGCCCTTCATAGACAGGATGGTCGAAACCTACAGCTCAGGACAGAGGATCATCATCTCATTTTGTAAATCATTGGTCTCCGATGCCCCTACCATTTTCCTCGACGAGCCCACCATCTCCCTCGATCCAAACTATGCAGCGCAGCTTCGTGACGCCATAAGGCGCCTCACCAAGGTCGAGGGGAGGACGGTAATCCTAACTACACAGCTTATGCGCGAAGCAGATATGCTGTGCGATAGGATCGCCCTGCTCAGCGGAGGCAGGATAGCGGCAACGGGCAAGCCCGCGGAGCTGAAGGACATGGTGAAGGAAGAGCGCGTCGTGAGGGTGAAGATCGACGCCAAGAACGCCCAGAGCAGCAGCGTGAGCCAGATCATCGGCCTGCCAGAAGCCTCGATAACGGATGCCGGAGACGGGCAAATTCAGCTCGAGGTGAAGACCTTTTCCGTTGAGGAATTGCTGCCCGTCTTATTGGACAGGCTAGTGGCGAATGGCTTTCGCGTCCACCGCGTTTACGTCAGCGAAACAACGCTGGAGGACGTGTTCAGGAAACTGACCTCGGGTGTGGCATGAGTGCCTCATAGGGTATTCGACTGCATATTCTCGGAATTCCACCTGGAATACATACACATGCTAAGGTACAGGGAATGGATCATCGCAGCCATGCTATACCCCGTAATCTTCGCATCGATTCCGATTTTCCTTGGCACGTGGCTCGCGTCCGGGGCCGAAGGAGCTTCGATGATCTTTGCAAAGAATGTCGGGACCGAAGCGTACTCGACATTCCTTCTGGTCGGCGCCAACATGTGGTTCTTCGTAATGACCGCACTTTGGGACTTTGGGTTGAAGCTGAGGAAGGAACAAGCCTCAGGGGTACTGGAGGACATATACATCGCAGCAGGAAACCTGACATGGCCCCTTTTCGGATCAGGCCTCTTTGGCATCCTGCAGTGCATGGCGAAGTTCATCGCGTCCATGGCAATCGGCTCAATCCTCTACGGCACCTTAAGATATGTCGTCAATCCGAACTTCCTCTATTGCCTCGGCATGTTGGCCGTGGGCCTTGTCGGTGTTTACGGCCTCTCCTTCATGATCGGAGCGCTGGTCCTGAGGGTGAAGGAAGCTTTCAGCCTCCTCGTCATATTGCAGATGCTCTTCGGCATCGTCATGGGAGTTTTTTATCCCGTGAGCTTCTTGCCATACGGACTTAGGTTGGTCTCCTACGCTCTTCCAATGACGATCGCCCTCAATGACATGCGCGCCCTCCTGCTTTCCACGCAATATGTCCTCGACGTCAATTGGGACACGTTCGTGATCCTCTGCCAGAGCCTGCTGTATGTTACTGTCGGAGCCATTGCGCTGAGAAGGTCAGAAAGGGGCATTAGGAGGGGAGCCGGCCTTGCGTCCCTCTAGGATTGGCAGAGCGCTTATCATCGCGCTCAGGAAGGACTTCATCGTCGCGCTCCGCTATCCCTTCGAACTCGTGGGCTCGTTTGTGGCGTCCATCCTGATGGTGCTGCTCGTCGTACTTGCCATTAGGCCATTCATTCCAAGTGCTCAGCCCTTGCCCCCCGACTTCATCCTCTCCGTGAGCTGGGGGGGATTTATCCTCCTTCTCTCCTCAAGCCCCCTCTTCGAGCTCAGCATTTCCGTGAGGCAGGAGAGGACGGATGGAACCCTGGAGCAGATATTCCTCTCCCCATCTCCGAAGCTCCCACTGCTCCTCGGCAGGGCTCTGAGGAGCCAAATCCTATCGGTCCTCTATGGCGCCTGTTACCTCGCCTCTGCAGCTTATCTGCTCGGAGGCCTCCAGTTTCAAGATCTGCCTCAGGGCATCTACTACCTCCTGCTCGGGATACCCATATTCTATGGGCTTGGATTGGTAATGATGGCCATCACATTCAATGTGAGGGAGATCATCCCGACGGTCACACTGCTCCAGATAGGGGTGGCATTCCTTTCCGGTTTTTTCCTCCCCTTCAACATAATGCCATATCCGCTGAGGGTACTTGCCATGTTCATACCGACTTCCTACAGCATCGACATGTTCCGTTCCGCGATATCTGGGTCTCAACCACAGTTGATCCCCTCGTCGATGGGACCGGCGTACTTACTAGAACCCATATTCGCTCACGTCCTCGCCCTAGTATTGCCACTTCTGGGAATCGTTGCATTCAAGGCAACCGTTCAGAGGGCGAAACGCAGAGGGGGTCTGCAACAGGGATGAGCTCGACAGTTCCCTATCCTAATATTGGCCAAGAGAGCCATCGGACCTGGTTGAATCGTAGGCCGCCTTGAAGGCCTTGAGGGCGATGGGCAGGGAGACTACTATGAAGATAGCCAGTTTCACGATATCCTCAGCAACTATCGGGGAGAAGATGGTGGCCTCGACCGTCAGGCAGCGTCTTATCCCGTCAAGTGAATATGTCAGTGGAAATATGGCACCTATCCATGAGATTTGCGATGGAAGAAGGTTCAGCGGGTAGAGCACTCCCGAGAAGAGCTGAGTCAGCCAGGAGAAAGACCAGACTATGGGATCGCCCTCTTTCACCTTGAGGATGAGGGCTGCACTTAGAATTCCGACGATCATGTGACTCGTTATCAGCAGCATTGTCATAATCGCCGCCGAGAGGATCGATCCCAAGTTCGTGGTGATCTTCACGCCGATGGCTTCACCCACAAGCAGCGCGGTCACGAGGAAATAGGAGCCCATTATGAATCTGAAGACCGATTCTCCCAACAAGAAGACCCTGAAATTTGTTTTAGAGGATAGAATGGTCTCCATCGTCCCATCCCACTGCTCCCCTCTTATGCTCTCCGAAAGAGTCGAGACCGAGGAGAAGACATACTGCTGAAAGGCCACGCCTATCACAGCAAATGTCAGATAGTCTGTGCCATAGCCCGCTGCCTCCAGGCTCGTGGTAGTCACTATCTTCGAGACGAAGTAGTACGACACCACGAACATGAGGGTTCCGAGGATGTCTATGGAGACCCAGAGTTTGTATGTCCACCAGGTCCTGAAGTCCCTGACGACGAAGGCATATACCTTTTCGAGAACGCTCGCCTCTCTTCCGCTCACTGGCACCTCCTTCAGGAAGTTGATGAGCTCCGGCGTCTTCATATCTCTCCCCCCTAATATGTGGCCATCGTCCCATTCTTCCTTATCACGTTGTACCCCCGCTGGAGGACCTTAAGGCCGATCGGGAGGAGGACGACGGAGAAGATGATGAGCATGGTCAGGTCGAAGTATACATCGGGTGAAAGGATGGTCGCACCGCCTATGAGTGACTTCCTCATGGCATCGAGGGCGTAGGTGTAGGGGAATATCCTCGCCATCCAGTACACGATTGGGAACTGTTGCAGCAGTTCGAGGGGATAGAGGACGCCGGAGAGGAATTCGTTCAGTCCTGCCAGTATGAACGTGACCGGGTCGCCCCGCTTGTACACCATGACTATCCCCGCGGTCATGAACCCGATGGCCTGATTCGCCACGATCATGAGGAGAAAAGTCGTGACGGTTGTCGCGATGGTGTAGACGTTGATCTGCAGAGTGACTCCCAGGGCGAACAACCCGACCGCGAACGTCCCAAAAAGGGAGATAAGGCTGATAAGATATCCCCTTATCGTCTGCCCGATGAAGTACACACCCATCTTAATCTGCGTGACAGCAACGGTCTCAAGGGTCCCACCTCTGATATCGTGCTGTATAACGTGGCTGAGCCGGCTCAGGCAGATCCACAGGTATTGCGATGTTGCCACGCCCACTAGAGCAAAGGCGATATAACTCTGGCCATACCCTCTACTCGAAAGTTGGGTGGGATCGACTTGAAGTCCCATGAAGTAGTACATAAAAATGGATGCAGCCATACTCAGCAAATCCGTTATCACCGAGTACTTGTAGGAGAAGAAGATCATGAGGTTCGCCCATACTACTGCATAGATCTGGCGAAAGGTCGACTTCAGCCTAGGAGCCTCCTCCCTGAAGAGCCCTAGAATTGATGAGACGCTCATGTCGATTTCCTCGTCAGCTTCATGTAGACATCCTCCAGCGTCGGCAGAGCACGCTGTATCGAGATCACATTGAGTCCTTTCTCCTGAAGGAATTCGGGCATCGTCGCTATCGCCTCCTGTTCATCCTCCACCTGAACCTGAATGAGGCTGTAGTCCTCACCGATCTCTGTCTTGACGACCTTCTGGACGCCTTTAAGACCCTGAAATAGGTCAAGTATCTTCGAATCGGCGATCTCCGATATCCTCACCTCCACGGCCTTGATCTCCTTCGAAATCTCGCTCAGCCTGAGGGGGGTGTCTATCGCCACGATCTTCCCCGAGTTCATTATCGCTATCCTCGTGCACAGGCGTTCCACCTCGAACATGTTGTGGCTCGTGAAAAGTATCGTCCTTCCCAGGTCGGTGCTGAGGGCCTTGAGCAGTTTCCTGGTCTCTACGGCCGTTGCCGCGTCCAATCCAACAGTCGGTTCATCCATCATGAGTATGGGTGGATTTGGGAGTAAAGTCCTGGCGAGCATTGTCTTGACTTTCATGCCCGTCGAGAAATCCTTTACGAGAGTGCTGGCTTCCTCCGTCATATCGAAGAAGTCGAGCAGCGCATCTATCCTCTTCTCAGCAACATCCGGTGGTACGTTCTGAAGGGAGGCATAGAAGCGGAGGTTGTCCCTAGCGCTCAGCCTCCAATAGAGGGCCCTCCCTCCGGTCTCGCCATGCAGCCAACCGATGCTGGCTCTGACTTTCTCGGCTTCTTTAACGATATCGAAGCCGTTGACTAACGCCCGCCCCTCATCCGGAAGTATCAGGGTGCAGAGCATCTTGATCAGGGTAGTCTTTCCAGCACCATTGGGTCCGAGCAGGCCGAAGAGCTCGCCTTCCTCCACCGCTAGATCGATGCTGTCCACTGCTGCGAATGGCCTCTTCTTGCCGTCATCTTTCCTCTCGAACCTTTTCGTGAGGCTCAGCACTTCTATTGTGTTCATGCTACTCAAACCCATCGTGGAGGTATACCCTATTGCGTGTTAGAACTCAACTGAATTATGGGAGGTATATCACCGTTTCTTTTGATATCTTCTCCTCTTGAGTATCAACACATACGTCTGGATATTTACCATCATGAACTGGAACCGATACTCCCCGACATAAGGCGAGGGTTTTTTCCTCCCAGCTGATGAACTCGACGTACAGGAGGGAGATCGCGAGCATGAAAGTGGTTATGGGCATTGTTCCTGTCAATGCGTTAGGTCCGAATCCCTTAAGTTGGCGTCCTAGCATGTATGCAGCCATCAGCCATGCACAGACCGTTTTCGAACTCAAGAGCCTTAAGGTCCCTCCCTCCTCAACAGACCTTGCGAATCTTCAGTAGTCCCACCCGAAGAGGATAATGGATGATGCGGGAGGAACTGACCTCGTGGCTTTCCGGGGCCAAGAAGGTCATTGTGGTTGGGGTCGGTAGTCCAATCAGAAGCGACGATGCTGTGGGCATAGTGATAGTTATGGGTCTGAGGGGTAAGGTTCCGGCAAACGTGAAGCTGCTCGTCTGCGAGACAGCTCTTGAGAACTATGCTTCGACGATAAAGCGCAGCCGTCCGACCCACGTTCTGATCATAGATGCTGCTGACATACTATCCAGTCCTGGCTCTTCGCAGCTCGTCGATCCGAAGAGGACGGTGGGTTCGATGATCTCAACCCATACACTTCCGTTAAAGATATTCTCGGAATATATTGAGCAGGTGACTGGCGCAAGCGTTCGGCTTCTCGCCATTCAACCGGAGAGCATTACCTTTGGCACTAGTCTGACGGACACACTACAGAAGGTAGCTTCAGAGAACTCGATGATCATATCAGTCGTATTGAACTCAATCTTTCACAAGACAGCTCATAAGTAAGTCCTCCCCTACATTCGAAGCGCTACCCCTGGTTAGGCGCCGGCGTATCGGGTTGCCAAAGATGGCACTCGCACCGATCGCCATCGTCTCAATGATCGATGGAGTTTCTATTGATATCAAGGCCTTTTTAATGTTGAAAGAAAGCTAAGGCGATGCCGTTGCACCGAAAAACTTAAACAAAACTGGTTGAAACCGAACGACAGGGTCGGTAGTCCAAAGGTTAAGATGCCACTCTCACACCCCCTGGTGAAGAGAGAGGGAATCCGCGTGGAATGGAGACTGCAGGTTCGAGTCCTGCCCGACCCACTCATCGTGTCGAATGGGGGGCATAAATTTGCAGTGGGAACAGATGGCATCCGCTCCGGATCAGATCCCTGACCCCCGAGGTCCAATCGTTAAGCGTTTGGTCTACTTCTTCGCCTGGAGTTCTCGCTTCTTGAGCCTGAGGTTGGTGCCATGGCACTTTCTGCACTTTACTGCCTTGATCGGATTCTTGGATCCGCAGTCCCTGCAGATCATAAAGTGCAATCTTCTCTTCTGCGCCAGTTGCTTCTTGACCGGGTCCGTTATCGGCAATCCTATCAGCTCACCAACTCGATTAGAGCACTTAGGGTGACTGAGATTTAAGCTTTAGACGCCCAACCGTAGGCAGCCCCTCGCTTTGGGCCATTTCGGGCATTTGGGGGTACGGCTGGCCTCGCATGCGGTCATGCCGATTGCAACGGAGCATTTGTTGAGCGCTATGAGAGAAAAAGACTTAAGATTAGACTAGGAGACAGCCTGGAACATGGGCTAGAAACCGTTTTGGTGATATGTCGATTGCCATACGAAGATGAGGAGGGCTTACACATCGTAGGAGGGGACGAGGATGCAGACTCCATTTGATGCATTTTGCCTGAGGAGCAACGTCCTATGCAAGAGCTGTGACAGGAAGATAAAGTCCGGCGAGTATTCGCAGACTGACCTCGAAATATCCAGATTTCTGACAGAGGGGTCCGATGACATCCGACAACTCGTCGATACGGAATTCAAGAAGTCCATGATCGAAGGCGAGTATCTCATATTAGTTCTCGGAAAGAACCAATCATCGAACTTCCTTGCCCAAGGTAGAAAGCTGATCAGGGATCTGTCGAAGAAGTATGGCAAAAGGGTGAAGATCCTCGAGGAAGAACAGACGGCAAGGGACTTCTTGGAGAGCCTATTCGCCCCCGCCAAAATCTTGGCGCTGAATACAATATGGCTTCCAGACGGCACAACGGAGACGAAGGTCATCCTTGGTAGGGAAGTGCATAGGAACAAATCCGAGATCGATGCCCTGAAGAAACTCACTAAAACGATCAAGGGCATAGACATCAGAGTGCAGTTCAGTTAGAACTTGGGGAGATGGAATCTGAGACCTACGGACAGCATCGACGTGAAGAGAAACGAGGGAAAGGAAATTTACGTGGCAGGCTGGGTACATGAGAAAAGGGATCTCGGCGGGATCAAGTTCCTGCTGATCAGGGATCACTTGGGTCTGGTACAAGTCACGTGGGCCAAGGACAGGTCGAACGAGGAGATCGGGAAGGTCATAGACACACTTAAGATAAACGACGTAATTGGCCTTAAGGGGGTTGTGCAGAGGGTCAAACAGGCACCTGATGGGGTCGAGATATTGCCCGCGTCGATCGAGGTATTCAACCGATCATCGCATCCCTTGCCCCTCGATCCAACAGGTAAAATTAAATCAGGCCTTGATTCGAGGCTGAGCTCGCGGGCCCTGGATCTCATGACGCCGACGAACACGGCGCTCTTCAGACTTTGGGCGAGGGCACTCGCATCATGCAGGCGCTTTTTCGAAGAGAACGGGTTGGTGGAGGTTGTAACTCCGAAGATTATAGCCACAGCCACGGAGGGCGGCGCCTCGCTCTTCCCGATACCTTACTTTGAAATGACGGCTTTCCTGGCTCAGAGCCCCCAGCTCTACAAGGAGCAATTGACGATGTCACTTGGGCGCGTATACGAGATCGCGTCATATTTCAGGGCAGAGCCCTTCAACACAGTCAACCACCTGAATGAGTTCATTTCCATTGACGTGGAACAGGCCTTCTCGGAGGCCGAGGACGTGATGCAACTGGCCGAGTTTATGATTAAGAGAGTTTATGAGGACATAATCCAAGGGTGCCCTCGGGAACTTGAGGTTCTCGGCATCAATCCTAAAGTACCGTCGACACCCTTCAAGAGGATCACCTACCAAGAAGCGATTGGGAGGATCCGCGACCTTGGCGTTGATTTCAGATCGGGCGAGGACATTGCTGGGGAGGCCGTTGAGAAACTAGGAATGATGTTTGACTCATATTACTTCATAACGCGATGGCCATCGAAGTTAAGGCCGTTCTACACGGCAAGGGTAGGGGTGGACAAGGACGTAAGCGAATCCTTCGACTTAATGCATGGGGACTTGGAGTTGGGGTCTGGGAGCAAACGGGTCAGCACAAAAGGGGAGCTGATACAGAGGCTGCAGGAACAGGGCCTCAACCCTCAGAGCTTCGACTACCATCTGAGGGTCTACGATTATGGGATGCCACCTCACGCTGGTTGGGCCATAGGTTTCAGCAGGTTCATGATGGCCATAACCTCGATCAAGAACATAAGGGAAGTCGTCCTCTTCCCTCGGGACAGGTTCAGGTTGAGCCCATAAACTGGCCATTGTCCAAGGACACAATTCGCGCGAAGAGGTCATGTGGAGATATGGGGAACTTGGAGACAGTACGAAAGGTCAGAGAGGTCTTCAACAACATAGCTGGGGAATATGACAGGAAGAGGACAGCGCCATTTCGGGTGATCGAGACACTTACGAGGAAGATAACGCTTGGCGACAACGTCTTGGACGCTGGCACCGGTAATGGCAGGCACATCCCGCTTCTCATGAGCGAGGGGGGAAATGTCGTAGCCGTGGACATATCGACGAAGATGCTGAGTCTTTGTCGGAGTAACCTCAAGAGGGTCGGACTCTACGCAAGGGTAAGCCCGGTACTGTGCGACATATCGGCTCTTCCATTCAGAGAAAGCGCATTCACCGGGGCGCTCTATTCTGCTGTCATGCACCACCTCCCATCACAGATGCGCAGAAGAGCTCTGGAGGAGATGAGCAGGGCGTTAAAGCGGAATTCATTGGCGATCCTGACGCTCTGGTCCAGGAGGGCCCTCAAGATAAGGCCGGATGCGAGGAGCATCGAGGGGGAGACCACCTCTGGGGGCGATTTCGTGATCCCATGGAGGACCCCAAGGGGAGCGGAGGAGCGGTATTACCATCTCTATACTGCCGGAGAGGCGAGGAGAGAGCTGATGGGTTCGCCCCTTACCCTCCACTCAATATTCGAAGAAGGATTGAACATAGTCGCCATTCTGGAGAGGCAGTGATCATGGTAGTATGCGTCAATCACCCGGATTCGAAGGCTTCCGTGGAGGTAGATTCGTTATGGCTTTGTACTCCATGCTTCCTGCGGATTATCGAGTCGAGGGTCAAGGCTGCAATAGAGAGATACGGGATGGTGGCCACAGGCGACAGCATAGCCGTGGGCCTCTCCGGCGGCAAGGATAGCTCAACCCTTCTACTAATACTATGTAATCTCGCAGCGAGGCTGCGCCTGGCTCGGTTGGTTGCCATAACCGTTGATGAGGGCATTTCGGGTTATAGGGAAGAGGCGATCTCCATGGCAAGATCGCTGACGCAGGAGAACGGCATCGAGCACGTTGTCATTCGGCTTAGGGACATCTTCGGAGTCGACATCGACGCGCTTTCCGATGCGGCTGGGAGCAGTCTTTGCTCCACGTGCGGCGTCTTGAGGAGAAGGGCTCTGGACATCGTTGCGAAGGAGCAGGGATGCCATGCGATAGGGACTGGGCATACAAGGGGGGATAACGCGGAAACGTTTCTCATGAACATATTCAGGGGCGAACCACAGCGACTTGTCAGGACTGGGCCGAAGACCAAAAAGATGGGGGGTTTCGTCCCCCGTATCAAACCCCTGTGCTATCTGAGCGAGCGGGAAGTGACTCTTTATGCTTACCTTTCCAACATTCGGTTCCAGACAAGGACATGCCCTTATAGGACCGAATCCTTAAGACTCCAAGTTCTGACGATGCTCAAACGTATGGAGAAAGTGAATGAGAAGATCCCAGTGGCAATAACTCGAACACTCAACAAGGCCGACGTATCGCTGTCCGGAAGACACGGACAAATGAGATTAAAAAGCTGCGTGAGGTGCGGCTATCCTTCGGCCTCGGGGATCTGTATGGCCTGTAAGGTCACGATGAAACACCAGCAGGCAATTCGTGATGCCGCCGATTACTATACCTCGTAAGCCAAATGCCCCGTCACACGGGTTGGCTAATGACCTCTCATTTTACATTTATGATAAGGCTTATTCGCGTCCAGATACGGCCTTAGCCATGCGGCGCGGCGCTTGTCTAGACATGTCGAGCGTGGTATTACATGGGACAGTCTGGTTTAAGACCCCAGCCTTCCAAGCTGGTGATCGCGAGTCAAAGCGCGAGTTCAAAGGGTCTGAACTGAAACTCCCGCGCGCCGCACCTCCTACGCTTTTACGTGAGATCTGGTAGACCGCCCATGCATGGAAGCTCAAGGGTCAGAAAGCGGGTGGCAGCCAAAAGCGTCAACAGCCTCATTTGCGCCGCCCTCGAGATGGGCCCAAATGATGTTTCCCTCGCCGAGAGGCACCTTCTCAGGGCCCTAAGGCTGTGTGAAAGGTATAGGGTTCGCAGACCGATCCTGTTGAGGAGATTATACTGCAGGAGGTGCAAGAGGCCCATTCTCCCAGGAAGGACGAGTAGATTTAGAATCCGTCGAGGAGGAAGAGCACACCTGTCTATTACCTGCTTGCGATGTGGCTCGGTGGCTAGGCTCCCCCTAAGGCGGGATGCATCGAGGGACCTGGCGCCATCCGGGGAAAGGGTGCCAGAACAATACTCATAAATTGAGGTTATTACGCATGGTTTACAATAATCTGGGATGAAGGCGATTGGCCACTGAGACCTGTCAATATTGTGGATCGCAACTAGAGCCTCAACATAAGTTTTGTCCAGTTTGCGGAAAACGAAGATCTTCGGCCCACATATCCGATCGGATACCTACCGGGATAATAGGTGAACCTTCCCTGGATAACCTCCTCGAAGGCGGATTTGAACAGGGCAAAACCTACCTAGTTGCGGGGGAGACTGGGACTGGTAAGACGATATTCAGCCTACAGTACCTATTGGATGGCATAAAGCGGAATGAGCCGGGAATCTACGTGACCATCGATGAGAGGCCTGAGAGGCTGGTCCAGGACACGGAGAGATTCGGATGGATGTTGGAACATCACGTAAGGGACCATAGGCTCCTCATCCTTCCAGTCAGGCAGTACTTCACGACAAAGATGTGGGGCAGGGACATGGACGTCATCGTCAATGCGATAGTGACTGAATTGAAGAAGAGGTCAAGGCAGGTCAATGCCAGGAGGCTGGTGATAGACCCAGTTGCGCCACTGGTTGCAACCTACACTACGGAATTATCGTGGACAAGGGAATACATCCGAAGCCTCGTCTTTACCATAGAGAAGGAGATAACGACGACGAACATAATCACCTCGGAGGTCCCAACCGGCGAGGGAGGAAGTGCCATCAGCAGATATGGTGTGGAGGAATTCCTCGCTTCGGGCATAATAGTTTTGGGGCTCTCGAAGTTAGGCAACGAGATAGTCAGATCATTATACGTTAGGAAGATGAGGTGGACGAATACTAAGCCCGCGATATACAGGTTCGACATTGAGAGGAACAGGGGGATAGTGCTTAAGGGACCCCTCCCATCGCTATAAGCCCGTCGTCAGCTTAGCGCCGCACTTATGGCAAAACTTGTACTTGGCGTCGTTCTCGGCGCCACACCTATGACATGTCCTCGTGGCCATCTTCTGCGCTTGTTCCGGCTTCATCACAGGTATCTCCGGTGGAAGTGCTTGTTTTTGAGGGGTGTTGATGGGTTTCTCCTCCTCAATGGCAGTTAGAAGTCCAGAAGAAGTTCCAACGACGGCGGTAACTGGGAAATCCTTCTCCAAGAGCACTATGTCCTCAATAGAGGCGACCTCAGACCAGTGGATCTCAACCTCTGATTTGTCCTTCGTCGTGACAACGAGTCCAACTGTATTCTCTCCGGGGATGAAGCCTATGTCCTTAACGGTGCCAACAAAGCGCCCCTTGCAGTCATACACCTGCATATCCACCAACTTGTCCCTTCGAACGAATTTAGACATAGGCTTTTTGCGCCTCTAACCTATGCTCAACCATTACCCCACGCGCTCTTTACTTATTTAAGGGTATCACACGGCCTCTCCCTTCTCGCCGGGTACGAGAAGCGCAAGGAACTTTTTTTCCATCAACTTCCTTGTGTAGAGAGACAATGACACCTCGGCCTCTCTCCTGGAGAGCTTATGCTTCTCCTGAAGGAAGTCCATTATCTGTCCGAAGGTCTTCGCTCCATCGCAGTTGAGCCAGACATCAGCCCCAACTCTGTCCAACTGCACCTGCCTATAGTCCGGCAGGCTGACGAACTTAGAGAGAACGTTCGCCCTCTTGCCCCTGTCCCTTGGAACCGATATCACCACTTCACCCCCCTCCTTGCGTTCCCATTTCAGGTAGGGGTTCCTGACGGGTCTTGATATGAGCAGCTGCTCCTTCGCAAGGGATGGCTTTTCCTTCTTCTTCCTCCAGGAGAGTTTCAACTTGGGCCTACCTGTAGACGATCGGCGAAACCTTCTTGAAACTCCCTATTATCCTTTCGAACAGCCCCTCCGGATCTGTCTCCTTATCGCCACGCTTCATAAAGGCCGTGAAGAGCTTGTTCATGTCAGGGTCATACCAGACACGCCCAAGGATGAGCGTCGGTCCCCCCACCAAACCCTTTTGCGAAACCCGATAATTCAGTGGCTCTCCCGGTTCCTTAGCCGAGGGGATCTTGGTCTTCAATGCCTTTGAGACCTCCTGTACGGGCCTGCCTTCAAACCATTTCCTAAGGGAGCCGTGTTTCTCCAGAAGCCCTGAGGCGAAACCGTGCCAGTCAATGAGCAGGGACACGTCCTTGGAAGTGAAGAGCATGTGCGATCTCCCTACTAGGAGCTTCCTTGATTCTAAGATGAGTTCCCTTGGCAACTCGAACTGAACGTCAAGCACTGTCCATAACACCGTGTCCTCATCGCCATGGCATACAACGCTCTTGAGCATCCTCTCGATGAGTTCGGTCTCTGCCTTCTCCTCTTCGGGATTGAAGAAGAACTGGATGAGGTAAAGCCTTAGGGCGGTGTCGCAATACCAACTAGTTGCGAGCGCCTTCGCCCCATTCTGCCAGAGGATGTAGGCACCGGTATGATCGCCTATCTTCGATGAACCCCTTGACAGGACCCTTGCCTTCTTCAATTGCCGCCTATCCTTCTTCATCTTCTCGATCATGTTATCCAATATCAATGTCAGGGGAGCAGTCCTCTTCTCCATATGTTCCCACTTGATCTCCATCCTACTCTGCATGTTATCATCCATTCGGAAGTAAGCTTCCCGCTTTCCCCCGGACTCGCTCGTGATCTCCCAATCCCAAGGAACGTCGAGCACGACGCCGTGCCAGCCCAGCCTCTTGTATTGCGTCATCCGCGGTGCCTTCCCCTCTCGCCATGGCCCGACTTAACTCTTATATCACTTGGCTGAACGAGCCCCCCGAATATGGGGCCTTCGAGAAAAACTATATGAATCACTTACTACTACCCAAGACAAGGACGGTGGTAGGAATGTCCACCGAGCCAACGAAATGCGATCCACAATGCAGGTTCTTCAATTGCAAGCAAAGGTCCCTTGTTAGAAGGGGAAAGGAATCCTACTGTAGGTGGGTCGATGACATGTGTGACGTGAAGACCTGTGCATACGCTTCATGCATGAGGTTCATCCTCCTTCCTGATGGCTTCTGCGGCATGACGGTCAAGAGGAAGACAAGGGATGAACTTGAGGTTCCGCTAGAAGAAGAGGACATGGGAATCAAGCCCAAGAAGAAACATGACACAATCTAGACCGGAGGATCGGGGTGCTTCATGAAGGCCGGTAAAAAAGTAGCGAAGTCGCTCTTACTGCTGGTAGCGCTCTCGCTCCTTGCCTTGGGCCTGAAGATGGGGACGAATGAGGTCGAAGCCCTAAGTAGGCTTATCGCGGTGAGCATAATTGGCGTCTAGAAGTCCTTTACTCTCGAGGAGATACACCATAGTCAGGACCGCGATCCGGCTCGCCTTCCTCATGATCCTTGTGGGCCTGCCGATTCGCTACACACTGGATTCCCCGTTGATCCTGCCGATAACCCTCCCGCCGAATCTTGGGAAGGATGTCGCGGTTCCAGCCGTCGACTTGGCGGTCTCGACGCTCGTAGCACCCGCGCTACCGGTCGTCCCATTCGCCATCATGATTCTATTGCCCCTCATCTTCGGAAGGGGCCTGTGCGGCTGGATCTGCCCAATAGGGCTGCTTCACGAGGTAGCGTCGCTAAGGCGGAAGGAGGGCAAGATAACGATCTACAGGAAGGCCAAATACCTCTTCTTGGCGGGAGCACTGCTCACGGGCTTAGTGATAGCGATTCAAAAGGCCTCGTCGGGCACTTCCGAGCTCGAGGGCGTGTTGGGTCCCTCCTACTCGTCGCCAATGACGCTATTCGATCCCTCATCGCTCATCTTCGATTTCCTCCCACTGCTGATCAGGAATGGCTTGGCGACACCTATCGATCAACTCTCCCTCGGGACCCTGTTGGCCATCCTGCAGATGCCGACAATAGTGTGGATGAGGATCACGACCATCGCGTTCATCGTCATTGGTGCAAGTATGACTCCGTGGTTCTGGTGCAAGTACGCGTGCCCCTCGGGGGCAGCCCAGGCCCTGGTATCGAGGTTCAGCTTCGTCCACCTCAGGAGGGAGCTGCATAAGTGCGTGGATTGTCGGAAGTGCCAGAGGGAGTGTCCGATGAACATTCCCATCCTCAAGGAAGATTGGAGGGACATATCGAATCCGGAGTGCACGCTTTGTATGAGATGCGTTGAGGTTTGTGAGAAGGGGGCCCTAAGGCTCTCCGTCTAGCGTTTCATTCCGCATCGAGTCCCATCACCCGCCGGTGCTTCGTCCTCCCGCTCCTCCATCAGCTCCGCAGAGAATATACGGACCAGCCTCGACCTTAGGTGATCCGGGGGCATCGTCCTCGACGCGAGCTTCTTCAGCTTTAAGGCGGCCCTCTTTCCCTCGTTACCGAAGATGTGGGTGACCCACCTGTCGAAGTCCCCCCTGTAGAGGTGGAAAGAAAGGGAACGGGCATCAATCTTTCCGATGAGCTGGGATAACTCTCGATAGGACAGGGCAACGTCACCAGTATAGAGCCCATCTCCGACTGCAAACTTGAATCCGAGGTCAGGGGGTACCTTCTCGGCGATGGAATAGGGCTCCACCAGATGGACATCCTTAGTCTCCGCGAGCCTGAAGCCCAACGGCGTCAGAACATAAGTCCTCGTCGCCTCAGGCTTGGTCGATATTAGGCCGAGCCTCCTCAAAGCCGTAACCCTCTTCTTAATGAGTTCCTTGTCGAGCGAGGTAGCTGCAACCAAACTCCTGATGGTGCCCCCTTTCGCCAGAAGGGACTCCAATAACGAGAGATCCTCTGCTAGGATTTTTTTGCGTTCAGCCATTCGCGCAAGACCTAATCGGGGGATTTGAGCCCGTGCGTATAAGTGTAATTCACCGGTCCGAAGGCATTTACAGCCTTGGGGGGCTTGAACATACATCAAGTGTTTAATACGCCTCGAAAACCAATGGAGGAGCGCCAGATGAACGTCTCCTATTTCGTCTACGAATTCCCCCCAAGGCTGGTGGGAGGACTTGGGACATATGCGGCCGACATGACCATCCAGCTCGTGAGGAGGGGTCATAATATATCCGTCTTCACGATGAACGATGGCCGCCAGCTGCTCAGGGAGCTTTGGCGTGGCGTTGAGGTCACCAGGCCCCTTACTTCCGACATCTCGGAAATCCTCTTCGCCATCCTGCATCCCAGCTTTGAGAGATGGGGGAGGGGCATCAAGTTCTTCGGAGACGTGTTGGCCTACAACATCGCATCATCCTCGATACTCCTCAACGACTTCATCAAGAAGGAGGGCAGGAAAGTCGACATCGTCTCAGTCCATGACTGGCTCTCGATACTGGCGGGCGTCTCGATAAAGAAGGAGCTCAAGGTACCCATGGTATTCCACGTCCATTCCACTGAGAGGGGGAGGACCTTTGGCGGGGGCAGCCAGGCGATAATATCCCTCGAGTACGAAGGCGCGAAGCACTCTGACTTGGTTGTGACGGTTTCTCATGCGATGAGGGATGAGCTCCTCAGCCTAGGATTCGAGGAGAGGAAAATACGCGTCATATACAATGGCATAGACACGGAAAAGTGGAACCCTAAGAGGGTGAGCCCCGAGGAGATCGCAAAACTAAGGGAAAGGTATGGGGTAACGGAAAAGGATCCACTCATACTCTTCGTCGGCAGGCTGACGGGCGTAAAGGGGGTTGATAGGCTGGTCATGGCAATGCCCCATATCCTCAGGAAGATCCCGACTGCAAAGCTTGTGATAATTGGCATAGGGGATCTACAAGGCCACCTCGACAACCTCATAGGGACCCTCAACATTCAAAAAAATGTCATTAGGAGATACGAGTTCATGGGAGACGAGGAGAAGATGACCCACTACGCCGCATGCGATGTCGCAGTCTTCCCATCACTCTATGAGCCATTCGGGATAGTCAGCCTTGAGGCGATGAGCATGTCGAAACCTGTGGTCGTGGGCGCGAGGGACGTCAGCGGCATGAGGGAGCAGGTTGTTCCAAGTGGCCCAGAACAGTGTGGCTTTCACATAAACCCCCACGACCCGTCCGACATCGCTTGGGGCGTAATCTCGGCCGTCAGCAATAGGGATCTGAACCAAACCTTCGGAAGAAATGCCCGAATGCGAGCCGAACACTTCTTCACGTGGGAGAGGGCTGCTGACGCCACAATAAAGGCTTATGAAGAGGCGCTCTCCGGCCAGTAGCCCTGAAGGCGTTGGGTCAACAAGGGAAGATCCCCGTGGGATAAAATGGGCGAAGATGAGATCAAGTCGAAAGGGATTGTCTTCTACGTACTTTGCAGGTTACATGAGCTGTGCATCGCAATGCCCGAGCTTGCATCCACTTCGGAGGAGATCACCCCGAAGATCGACCTGCCCAAGGAGCAGACCTTGGAGGCACTCGACAAACTCGCATCGGAATCGTTGATAACGACGATCGAGGTCGAGGGAAAGAAGAAATTTTACCTGACGAGCAAAGGAATCCTTGCTGCATGCTCTGTCTTCACGTGACGGCAGAGTGATGGCTCTGAAGAAAGTCCTGGTGCTGACGCCAGAATACCCTCCTCGAACACTCGGCAATGTGTCCATAAACGCGCATTCTGTCTCTAGGAGGATGGCACAGGATGGCATACTCACATCGGTCGTCACCTTCGATGATTGGAGGCCAGGTGAGACGGTTGAAGAGGGGATCAGGATTTCGAGGATTGCATCTCCCATCAGGACTTTCTACTCCATACTGACTTGGACCCCGCTCATAACGCCCGAATTCGTCAAGGCTTCTTCGAAAATCATCCGAGGGGAAGGGGTTGACCTCGTGCTCTCTTTCGAATGGACGACGGGCATGTCGGCGATGACGATCAGGACGATCCACGATCTGCCTCTCGTCTGCACCTATCACAGCGTTGAATCCCAGAGGAACCCTTTACGCGATTCGCCCATCTCGCAGGGGATATCATACTTGGAAAGGGAGGTTGCGAACGCGGCCGAACTCGTAGCAGTGACCAACGATGATACTGCGAAGATCCTGAGGGAGGAATACGGCATCAGCGCTACGAAGATCGTCGTGACGAGGCTCGGTAAAGATGTCGGGTCACTGATCTCGATCTGCCGGCAAGCTGTTGAGGGCCATGAGAGTGCTAATGCTTAGTTGGGAATACCCGCCCCGAAAGGTGGGCGGCCTCGCCACCCATGTTTTCGAACTTTCCAAGGCCATTGCCGAGAGAGTCGAGATTCACATAGTCACCTGCAACTTCCCCGGTGCCCTCGAACTCGAGAGCGTTGGTGGGGCTGTCGTGCACAGGATAAACGTCTACTCCGCTCCATCGCCGGATTTCCTCACATGGGCCATGCTGATGAATGCAAGCCTCCTGAGGGCGGGCTGTGAGCTCACTTCAGAGAGGCGATTCGATATGATCCATTGCCACGATTGGCTGGTAGCGCAGGCCTGCGTCACAATAAAGCACGCCACTGGAATACCGCTGGTCGCCACAATCCATTCGACGGAGAGCGGCAGAAGGCACGGCATCCACACGGACTATCAACGCGTGATACACGAGATCGAGGGGTGGCTGACCTATGAGGCAAGCAGGATAGTGTGCTGCAGCTGGTCGATGGTGAATGAAGTGGCAGGACTCTTTAATGTCCCGAGGGACAAGATATGGATGATCCCGAATGGGGTCGATCCGGAGATATACCGGCCTGGCGCGATCGACCGATCGCTAAGAGACAAGTACGCCGATCCGAACGAGAAGATCGTCCTTTACGTCGGCAGGCTCGTGCCCGAAAAGGGCGTCAACGTGCTCATAGGCGCGATCCCGAGGATACTCTTCGCTCACCCGAACACGAAATTCATCATAGTGGGGGAAGGCTACTCGAGGGAGATGCTATCATCTCTCTCGAAATCCCTCGGAGTGGACCGCAAGGTCTTCTTTACGAGATATGTCAGCGACGACGAGGTCAAGGGGCTATTGGGACTCGCCGATGTGCAGGTCGTTCCATCGATCTACGAACCCTTCGGCATCGTCTGCTTGGAGGCCATGGCCTCGGGCATTCCTGTCGTGGCCTCCGATACTGGCGGGCTCTCGGAGATAGTGGAAGACGGTGTTACAGGCCTGAAGGTACCTTCCGATAACTCGAATGCCATAGCATATGCAGTGAACAGGCTGCTCTCAGATAGCGCGCTGAGGGAAAGCATGTCCAAGAGGGCGAGGGAGAGGGCCTTGGCGAAGTTCTCTTGGAAGGCGATTGCCGATCTGACTACACAGATGTACGATTCCATTTTCATAAAGTAGAGGGTACAAAAAGATATCAAGTGGATACGATCCACCAAGAGACGATATGCCATCGGAGTTCCTAATCTCAACGGCTCAGAAGATAAAGGACATGAGGATAAGGGGTGCCAGCAAGATCGCGAGGGCTGCAGCCGAGGCCATGGCGGAAGAGGCGAGATCGATCGATGTTAGGTCCACCATGGAGTTCCTCGAGCAGATGAGAAGGGCGGAGCAGCATCTCCTATCGACGAGGCCCACCGCCATCTCATTGCCCAATGCCCTGACCTACGTAATGGCCACCCTTGAGGCTGCTGCCACCTCAGGAAGGGAACTTGAGGAACTTAGGACAGTCGTTGTGGAGAGGGCAAGGGAGTTCATCGAGAAGTCGCAAAGCGCGACAGAGAAGTTGGGCAAGATCGGCGCGGGGCTCTTGGGGCAGAGGGCGACGATCATGACCCACTGCCACAGCATGGCCGTAGTATCGATCGTCAAGGAAGCCACCGAAGAGGGGAAGAGGATAACGGCTTACGTGAAGGAGACGAGGCCCAGATACCAAGGGCTCATAACTGCCAAGATGCTCGCTGATCTCGGGGCGAAAGTCATCCTGATAGTTGATTCAGCGGCATCCAACTATATGGATCACGTAGACGCTGTCCTAATTGGCGCAGATGCAATAGCCCTCGATGGAAGTGTCGTCAACAAGATCGGGACTCACATGACGGCCATGGCTGCCGTTGAGAGAAATAAGCCCGTCTTCATTGCGGCGGAGACCTACAAGATAGCCTTGAAGTCGTATACGAGTTCAGCCATACCCATCGAGATGAGAGCTCCATTGGAGATCGTGACCGAGGAATTCCTCAAGCGCAATCCAAGCGTCCAAGTTCTAAACCCATCCTTCGATGCAGCGGATCCGAGCACTATCAGCAAGATCATAACCGAGGTCGGCATATTGGATCCGCCTTTCCCGTCCTCGATCAAGCGCGTCATCTCGATGCTTGGTTATGACACGGGTACCTCCAAGTAATAAGGGCGGAGAAGAAATGAGGATGACGCCCCTGCTGCTCGCGAGGAAGAATCTCATCGGAGCTTATCACGATATGTCCATATTAGGCCTTTCGAATCTCAAGGGAGCATTTCCTCATTCAGAAGCTACTTACATCCTGATAGGGGTCAACGTGGCCGTCTTCGCAATGAAGGCGGCATGAGAGCCAGTTGCACGACAAACGTAAATAGGTAATATCTCGCCTCACTAAAGACTGGCCTTTGAAGAGAGCGGGAACCTTCGAGCTCAGCCTGCATGGAGGAAGGGCTCCAGCTTGGCTAACAGCCAGGATGAAGAAGTTAGCCGCGGCCATCCTCGAGATGATCGTGGATGAATACGGCCAGGAGAGGCTTCTCGTTAACATCTCCGATCCCCTTTGGTTCCAAGCGCTCTCATGTGTCCTGGCCTACGACTGGGATAGCTCGGGTGTTACAACCGTAACGTGCGGCGTACTGAAGGACGTGCTGAGCTCGATGGATTTGGGCATGAAGGCCGTTGGCGGAAAGGGCAGTAGGTCGCGCAGGACGATAGACGAACTTGAGAACACCACTGCGGAACTGGGGCTCGATGACTCGGCTCTAGAAAGGCTGCGGTATTCCTCCAGGATGTGCGCGAAGGTCGACAGCACTGCCATACAGGCCGGATACCAGCTCTACCATCACACGATGTTCGTCATAGATTCTGAGAAGTGGGCAGTCGTGCAGCAGGGGATGAACCCTTCGTTCAAAACCGCCAGAAGATACCATTGGTTATCAGAAGATGTGTCGAGCTTCGTCGAGGAGCCACATAAAGGCATAGTTGGCCAAAGGGTACATGAGCGTGTGTTGGACATGACATCGAAAGAGAGCAGCGAATCAAGGGGAATTTGTACCGATCTTGCTTCAGAGAATCCAGAGCGCATCAGGAGGCAGGTCGCATCGATTAGGCCACTGGGGCAGGACACCCTCAGCAGATGGCTGGAATCAACCCTAGGACATGGGAATGTCTCAGCATACGCCATCGTCCGTGAAAGCCAGGTAAATTGGGGGGCTCTGGAGGAAGCCTATAAGATACGGCCAACGAACTATGAGGAGCTTCTCGCCATCAAGGGGTTGGGCCCTTCCACGGCGAGGGCCCTTGCCCTGGTGGCCGAGATCGTCTACGGGGCCAAAACGAGCTGGAGGGATCCCGTCAAGTTCTCGTTCGCGTTTGGCGGGAAGGACGGGATTCCATTTCCAGTCAAAAGGGCGACAATGGACAAGTCGATCTCATTACTTAAAGAGGCCATAGATGAAGCCAAGCTGGGGCGGGAGGACAAGCTGCAGATGATAAAGCGACTGCGGGCCTTCACGGAGCGCACATAAGGCCTCGCTAACTACTACCTTCCCTTCTCGTTGAACAGCTGGAATGGGACGCCGTAGATCTTGACAGCCCCAGTTGAGTCCCTTTGGTCGAAACCCCCCTTCCTGACGGATCGAAGCTCTGGGGCGAATAACGAACTATTGGATCGTCTCTCGTATATCCTCATAGCTCCCTTATAGAATTGTAACTTAAGGCTCCCCTCTACGTATCTCTGAGTCGAGTCGATGAAGGCATCTAAGTCCTTTCTCAGAGGATGAAGCCACAGTCCGTGATATACTATATCTGCCCATGTTGAGTCGACGACCCTCTTCATCCTCAATTGCTCCTTTGCTAAGGTGAGATGCTCCAAGTCAGCATGGGCTGAGAGGAGGACCGTGGCCGCAGGGGCTTCATATAGTTCTCTTGACTTAAGGCCTATGATGCCATCCTCCATCATGTCTATGGTCCCGATTCCGTTCTGTCCACCTATCCTGTTCAGGTGGAAGATCATCTCGACAGGATCCCTTATGCCGTCGACATCCACTGGAACCCCGTTCTTGAACTCTATGCTGACTTCCGCGGGTTTATCGGGCGTTCGCTCCAAGGGCACGACCCAGAGGTAATCCTCAGGGAATTGGCTCGCGAGGTCTTCAACCTGTCCACTACCTATCGAATGTGACCACATGTTGACATCTCCGCCGAGAACCCCCCTCCTCCTCTTCGGGTCGATGCCGTGTTTTCTAAGCAGGTCCTCCTCTTCACCTCTGGAGAGGTTCAATTCCCTCACGGGAGCGATTATCTGGAGTTGTGGCGCGTAGTACCTGAAGGTCGACTCCATCCTGAACTGGTCATTACCCTTCCCCGTACACCCATGGGCCACTGCATCGGCCTTCCGTTCCAGGGCGGTCCTGACGACTAGGCTTGCTATCAATACCCTTGTCATGGACGTCCCGACTGGATAGCCTTCGTAGCTCCCATTAGACTTGATACACCTGTGAATGTAGTCCCTTACGAATTCGTTCTTCGCATCTATGAAGTTCACATCCAATCCGAGGATCTTGGCTCTCTCCCTGGCTATGCCTATCTCCTCTTCTCCCTGACCGACATCGACTAGGACCGGTATGACCTTGTCGAAGCCATATTTCTCCTTGAGGAGGACGGCTATCAGCGTCGAATCCAGGCCGCCGGAATACGCCAGAGCTACAGTTTTGTTATTGCTCAATCCGAATACCGCCCGTCGCCTTACCTTTCCCTCATATATCTCTTCACAGTGCCAGACAGCAGGTTCTCGGAAGATCGAAGTGATGCGAGGCGCGCGCTTAAGTCCGATTCATACTCGTCGAGATATTTTTTCCTCGACCTCAACATCCTCCTGACCTCCCTCGGATTCGGGCTTCCCGTATGGTTCCTCCTAAGAAGGCAGAGGTGAGGGTCTAAGGCTATCCTCAGGAACCTCTTACTGAGGCCGACCTCCTTCCCGATGGTTTTAGAAGAGATCCGCCTGATCTCCTCCGCTCTCAGATCAGTGAGGCGCCTCCCCTCGACAAGACATTTTTTCACGAGGGCGCCAACGAGCCTGTGGGCTTCCCTAAATGAGAGGCCACATTTCTGGACCACCTGCTCGGCCAGGTCCACTGCAGTAAGAAACCCCGAATTCGTAGCCTCAACCAAACTGCGCCGATTGACCTTCAAAGTCGAGAGGACTCCAGTTAAAACATTGGCAGACGATATGGCGAGGTCAAAACTAGCCCAGAGGGGGGGCTTCAGGTCCTGAAGATCCCTATTGTAACCCGTTGGCAAGCCCTTAGCCGCAGCAAGCATGGCGATCAAGGAGCCGTAGGTTCGGCCTGCCCTCGCCCTCACGAGTTCCAGCGTGCACGGGTTCTTCTTCTGAGGCATGACGCTCGAAGGAGAGGCATATTCATCTCCTATCTCTATGAAGTTGAACTCATATGTCGACCAAAGTATCAGATCCTCGGACATCCTGCTTAGGTTGGCCATGAGGATGGCTATGGCTGTGGCAACCTCAAGGACGAAATCCCTAGAGCTCACCGCATCGATCGAGTTCTCAACCAACCCCTCGAAGCCCAGAAGGGCGGCGGTCCTCTTCCTATCTATTGGAAAGCTCGTACCGCCGATGGCACAAGCACCTAGCGGGTTCAGGTTCACTCTGGCATACGCCTGCATCAGCCTCTTGAAGTCCCTCGAGATGGCGTCAATCTGAGACAACAGGTAGTGCCCGAGTGTGCCAACTTGGGCTCTCTGAGTATGGGTGTAAAGCGGCATCATCTGGTCAGCATATCTCCCCGCTAGACGTAGGATTGTCCTCATCAAACCCAAAATCGTTGAGCACAGATCCAGAATGTCGACCCTGACGCGCATGCGAATGGCAACGTTCACCTGATCATTCCTGGATCTTGCGGTGTGCATCTTACCGCCCGTTTCCAATCCTACGGCGCTGATCACTTTTGACTCCAGAAGCTCGTGGACATCTTCGAAACTTTGTCCATTCATCTCCCTCTTTTCTTCGATCTCCCGGAGAGCGCCCAATATGGCCCTCAAGTCTCTGTGGCTGATTATTCCCTGTTCATACAACATGATGTCATGCGCCATCGTGGCCATGATATCGCTGTCAAAGATCCTCTCGTCCTCTACGAGTGAGGAGATGAAGGAAGCTGATGCTCCCGATAGCCCTTTCTCAAACCTTGATCTATACAAGCCCATCAAATCTCGACCTGCACAATGTGGAGATTTGACCTTCTCATAAGACTAGCGGAATATTGAGTTTTGACCCCTCTTCCTTGGAGGAGGTAAATACACAATTAAGGCCAGGATGTTGGCTAATCCTCCTTAAGATATCCTTGGAGGGTCCTCTGCTCCCGTGTTAACGGTTGGGCATCATAGCCCATCTTCCTAAGGTGTCGAGCGAATTCGCTTGAAAGGCCATGCGTCGTGAACACCCTATTGGCTCTAGACCTTTTGACAGTCCTTAAGAGCCCCTCGAAATCGCTGTGATCGCTGAGGGGGAATGCCTCATTTACGGCCATAGCCTCCTTGTAGCCCCTCCTGCAAGCCCAACCAGAGAAGGCCATGAGTTTTGCGCCGAAACTCTTCCCGATGTATCTGTTGAAGAAACTCCTTCCGCTTCGGGATGGCGCGAATAGGAGCCAAGGCTTCCGCTCCAATAGTCCCTTCTCCCTGACATCGCCTATGCAGGTCTTCTGAGGGATCTCGATACCGAACAACCTGTAGATGTCGTCGTATCTCTTGAGCTCTGGGCAAACATAGGCCGGTTGAAATCCGTCGAGAAGGAATTCGAGGTGCTGAGCCTTTCCTAGGGCATATCCCATGACCACGACGGGGATATTCCTCTTGAAACAATCCTCAATGGCGTCCCTTGCAACGCCTAGGACATCTTCCAACTTTGGGAAGAGGAATTCGGTAGAGCCGTATGTCGACTCTATGATGAGCGTACCAACCTTGGGAGGATCAAATCCCAGGATGGGGCCTCTGTTCCTATCACACAAGTCCCCCGTGTAGAGAACTTCATCATTGATGCGCAATGCCATCGAGCCCAGAATGTGTCCAGTTGGAAGGAGATCGGCATCGGGAAAAGAGGAGACCTTCAGATCGACGCCTTTAGCGGCCGCAAACAAAGCCGTCTCGTCAGAGGCTAGGACCGGAATGGAATTGGGTATCCTGACCATGTGGTCCCCGTGAGCATGGGACACGAACAAGTACCCAGCACTGTTTCCGCGATAATCGTCGAGTCCGATCCGGGTGCCATTAAGGTCCAATTCGATGCCGTGCTCAGCAGAGACCTTAATCATCGACGACCAAGAGCCAAAGGAGGGATATTATCTCTTACCATGGAGGGGACGATGTCTCAGCATACCATATTGCCTTGGAAAATTTGCTTTAACCCCCGGGCTAGCCTTCAACCCAGACGATCTTCACTTCTTTGCTTCTTTGCTTCGCGTGTCGAGAAACCGCCTTGTAAACTAACGCGAAGGCGAATCCAGCTAGCAATCCACCTATGTGGGCCCAGTGGGCGACATAGGGGTTCAGACCTGAGAACTCGTAGACGAGCTCGATTAGGAAATATAATATTGCCAGGAAGGCTGCTGGCAATAAGAGGGGCAGGAAGAAGAAGACGAAGATCGGCCTTAAGGGAAAGAGGACCGCGAAGGCCGCCATGATTCCGAAGACGGCACCAGACGCCCCTACGACGATGGTGAAGCTCGCAGGATCTATCGCGAAGTGCAACAAGTTTCCCACGAAACCTGCGACGTGGTAGAGGGCGGTGAATTTCCTTCCGCCGATCTGCCTCTCGCATTCTGGCCCAAATGTCCATAGGGCGAACATGTTGAAGAATATATGAAATGGGTCAACGTGTAGGTAGATGGAAGTTAGGAACGAATAGACGTTCTTCCCCATGCGCACCAAAGCCGGAATAAATCCGAAATTGTAAATTATCAGATCTGGACCGACCAAGACCTCGATTGCATAGACTGCAACATTCATACCTATTATCAGGTATGCCACTTCCGAAGGTATGAAGCGATATCGTGGTATTTGCAAATCCTGCCGAGCCCCTATCCCGTTACGCGATCTTCCTCCGCATAACCCCATTAGCGATCAGGAATAGCCCTATGATCCAGGCAGAAATCAAAAGGAAGTATTGTTCGAGGGAATAGATCGTTTCTATATTCACTAGCTTATCGAACATCTGGTAGCATAGCCAGAAAGGATTATACTGATTAATAATATTTGAATTGTCCTGTAAGATGGGCTGAAAGGAGGAAGGAATAACGAAGAGGAAAATAACCGATGACGCGAGTAGGACAGTTAATCTGAAGTCTCGAAAGAGCACTGAACAAGTGAGACCAATAAGTACCGTAAGCAAGATAATGAGTGAGGAAGGAACATAGTACAAGGCCAGATGGATATACGAGTTCGGACCAATAAAATAATTATCAAAATATAGAATCGCTGCAACTAAAGTAGCCTTAAGGGCACCAAGTAGTAGGCTTGATAGAATCCTTCCACCTGTTATGGACCAACGGGATACTGGTGAAAGGAAGAGCTTTGCAAGCGTTCGGCTATCTCTTTCTCTTGAGAGGGACAATAGGGCATCGTCTAAGGAACCGAAGACAAAGGCAAGGCCAACTAGCGTGCTTAGATTACTGGCATCCAGTTGCATCGCTATTAACAGGAAAATTGCTGGAAAGAATATGGAATAAAATATCGATTTATTGTGATACCCCTCGACTAGATTCTTTTTAGCAATCCGAAGGGCCGTTAATCTCATTTCCTCACTTCTCCCAATACTTGGAGATAAGCGTCTTCGAGCTTTGGGTTCTTGCCCTCGATGGACAGTATGGAGCCACCCATCCTCCCGATCGATGTGACAACCCTGTCCAGGATTTCGCTTACGTTCTCAGCCGTCATGCGTATCTCGTTCTCGCCAGTTGCTCGCCATGATACGTTCATGGCCTCAAGGACATCTGCGATGTTCTCGGCCCTGATCCCAGACACCGTGATGTCCACATAACCCGATCCGGCTATCCCCCTTGTAAATCTCTGGGGGTTGTCGTCGGCGACGACTCTGCCGGAAGCGAGGATCAGCATCCTGCTGCATATGCCCTCAACTTCACTGAGCACGTTGGTCGTCCAAACGACGCTCCTGCCCGAATGAGCGACCGATGAAGCGTAATTCCTGACTAAGGTAGCAGCATGTGGGTCGAGCTCAGCGGTTGGTTCGTCGAATAAGAGGATCTCGGGCTCGTGAACGATTGCCGCCGCCACCAAGGCCCTCTTTCTCAACCCCCTTGGAAGCTTCCCGCACAATGCCCTTCTGTATCCATCGAGCTCCAGCAGTGAAATAACATCATCAGCCCTCTCCTTCGCGACCGAAGGCTTCAAGCCGTAGATCTTCGCGAAGAACGTTAAATTCCCCTCAACGGATAGATCGTCATAGATGCCAACAAAGTCCGAAACGACGCCAATCCGACTACTGAGGGACTTGGTTTTCTTGGACACGTCCAGACCGGCAACAGAGGCGCTTCCCTTGCTTGGCCCTATAATACCGGCTAACAACCCAATCAACGTGGTCTTGCCTGAACCGCTAGGGCCGAGGACCCCGAGGATCTCGCCCTTGGCCATTGTGAAGCTCACATCGTTGATTCCGATCGCCTTGCCATAATTCTTAGTCAATCCACTTGTCTCGATGGCTTTTAGGGGCTCGGTCATCTTCACTCAGCTGGGGCAGCGCCGCTCCAACACTCAAGATCCAGAGCATTTGCGCTCAAGGGCCAGATAGATTCATCGCGGCCACTTACCTGCCCCAGCTTCGCTGCGGTTCAGCCTTCATATTAACGTTATCAAACACTTTCCACAAACAGGTGCGTATTCTCTACCCCATTCACGTTGCCCCCGTATACTTTGTTCGTGGAACAGCCCACGAAATTGACATTCGCTTTAGAATGCCTGATGGCCTCAAGGACATTCAACGTCCCAAGGGCGTTGACCTCGAAGTCCTTGATCGGATCTGAAAGCGATGTAGTGACCGCCGTTTGTGCTGCAGTATGGACGACGGCATCGACGCCCACCATTGCAGATTGGAGCTGTCCGAAGTCCCTTACATCTCCATTGACCATTTGTATGGAAGGATACATCATGAGATAGGCACGGTTATGGCTTGAGTCTGCCCCGCGACTCTGTAGGAGTTGAGCCCTTGACAGATTGTCGAAAATCAAGACCCTGTGGCCGCGGAGTGCATAGAATTCGGCCACATGAGAACCCACAAATCCGGCTCCCCCGGTTACGAGAACGGTGCCGCGCTCACTTCCCAATATCCCTTCCTCGTTTTTCTACACCGAAAAAGGCGCTTATAAGCCCGTTCCATCATGGCTGCCCATACCAAATAGCAACCCGAGGTTCCTAGAGTCAAATTTCCCAAAGCAGAAGGTTCATCAGCAAAAAACCAAATCCTCCATGGTTTAACTCATGATTGAGAATCCTGGCTCACTGTCGGCTGTCAGCATCGAACTCATGATCGAGCGTCCTGGCTCACTGGCAGCTGTCAGCATCGACGATTCAACCAGGCTCCTGGTGCTCGATTTAGATGGCACAATTTGGTCGAATGAATTTAATCCCGACAGACGACCTCCTTTCATGAGGATAAGCAGGAACGAGGTCAGGACTGGGGAGGGTGAGACGTTATCATTGAATACGGGACTGCTGGAGCTTCTCAATCAGGCCCGCGTACGGAACGTGGTGTGCTCGATAGCCAGCATGGGGGATCCCGATATTGTGCTGCCATTGATAGAGCGGTTCGGGTTGCCGATTAAATTCCGACATTCTCAGCTGGGCTGGGATGGGAAGGACTCGATGGTCGAGGAGATACTGAGGGTACTAGAGGCTGAGGACGGGATCAAGGTCAGCAACGTAGAGGTAATGTTTGTGGATGACGACGAAAAGAACCTGCTGGAAGTCGGAAATCGCTTCCCGGGAGCTAGACTCGTCAAGGCCCCATAGTAAAAATCATATTGTCCGCGAACCTAGACGTTTCAATCCTTAGGGGCCAAAGAAGGATCTGAAGATTAAATACGTCCCCATTACCAAGAGGGCCAATCCGCCGAACTTGTGAAGCCAGGGCCTGATGGGAGCGCTGCGCTTTGATGCGAAAGCCGAGATATCCGCGCCTAGGAAGGCCATGAGCAGCAAGGGGATCGCGATGCCAAGGGAGTAGGAAATGATCGCGAGGAACCCATTCAGGAAACCCTCCATCGATAGGGCATAAGCTACGACGGAGAGGAACATTGCCAGTGAACAACCTACTGAGGCCATCCCGTATGCAATGCCAAATAGGTACAAACCCAGTAAGTCAGTCCTCTTGGGAGGTGTCACGCGAAGGGTCCGCACTGGAAGACGTAGATCCAGAAGGGTCACAACGCCCATGGCCATAAATATCAGACCCGAGACCTGCGAGAAACTGACGTTACTCAATAGAAGCCCAAGATGTGCGGAGATCAAACCCAAAATGATGAAAACGCTCAGAATGCCAAAAGCGCACACCAAGCCTTTCCGCGCCGTATCATGCCTTGAGGCATCTCGCCCAAGATAGTACAGTATGTAGGCAGGAAGAAGGGAAAAACTGCAGGGGGAGAAGAAGGTGAATACTCCTGCAGTGAAGGCAAAGGATAGGCTGGCGGGATCGAATAGCATAGTTGCGCCAGCACTCATCGCGACCACAACTCCGAACTCAAATGCATAGTTGAACCTCTATTAAGCTCGTGCCTAAATTTAAGATGGTGAAGGGTTGTAATGCAGGCTCTTGGGCATTGCGAAATGCAGTCTTCGCATCCAAGATGCCTTAGGGAGGCTCGGCCCTTGTAAATTCCAAATCGCACTTTTTACAGACATATTTCGGACAGACAGCGAGGGCGACGCTCGTTCCACTCGACATCAGGTCCTTTGATCCGCATTTGGGGCAGGTGTAAGTGGTTAACTTGACCCTGAGATGGCCGATGGCTTCGTTGACAAGGGTCCAGGCGAGTTTCTCTTCCCCCCTCTCAGAACAGGCCTTAGCCCTCTCGAGCGAAGACATCAGTTCCTCATAATCACTCCAGTCCATTTCTCCCATTTTTAACGCATTCTTCGGAGATATATGTGTGACCGCCACTCCATAAGCTAGATCATTTTCAGCCAGATATGGGTCCGATAACGCCCAAAATGAACGATGGTCATTCTAGCGGCCAGCGCGTATTCATTGGTGGCTAAATAGGGGTAATGATAGTAGAGATATGATGCACGTTGAGAGTGCGAGGATGTGACAGGGAATGTGAGCCCTGTCCTCTGCTCGATCTCTGTGGCGGCATAGAGCTGTACGGTATCAGAGGCTACAGCTGCCCGTTCGCGGGCTGCAGACTGGAGTTCCCAGCCATCAAGAGGATGCAGGAATGTGGTGTCTGTCGTCATGGCAGGATAACGTGGGAACTGAGCAAGGATGGAGTAACGAGGTTGATATCCGAGGTTAAAAACCTGGGAACTGTAAAGGTCCATCCTCCTGAGCTTCCCGCCGTAGTGCCCATCGTCTCCCTCAAGGATTCCTCAAGTTACGACTTCGGTCCATTGGCCATCGATGCCCTCATCGTCATGTTCGAGGATCTCTTCGACGAGGAGATCCGCAGCAAGGTCGAGAAGGCTGGCGACATTCATTCCTACCTTAACTTCAATGGCAAGGTGCTCGCTTCCTTGTTCATGCCGGATGACATCATCACGCAAGAAGAGGTTTTCTATTACTTCCTGGGTACTGTAGACAGGCTTAAGTTCGATGGGGCGATAGCCTGGGACTCCCCTGTCTACATCGACATCCCGCTCTTCGACTCATGGGTCAACCTCCTCATGGGGCTCAAGCTCACACACGAGCTGGCTGACTGGGGATGCGGAGCCATAGTGCCTTGTAAAGGGCGGATAGGGTGCATGCCTTAGTTGAGGTTGAAATAGAGGTGGTGTGATGGAGTTACCATCCCCTTGACGGGGGAAAGGATTCCCCCATGCCCCTTCTAAGTGAATGGTCAACATAAGACAGATAAACCACCTTCTCATAGGCGCGCATATCGTGTGAATAATTCTGTTCTAAGGCTTTAATTTGCCTCCAGATGGCAGAATAAATGATTTTTTCACATGTTATGCGCGCTAAATAGATCTACTATCCAAGTGTTTCTAATTCTGGTGTTTGTGCAGGGAATGGATTCCAATAAACATATTAATATAACATCTTCAAAAGTAGGAACTTTGAGGAGTAGAATAATGAACCTAGCTGAGGCAATCGATCACATAAGACCAAGAATTGTACAAATCGGTTTTTCACCAACGATCTTATCAGAAGAAGAAAGAAGTCGAGCGAGATCTGTTAGGCATAGTCCACTAGGTACCGGATTCATTGTTAGTCCAGATGGTTATGTTATTACTGCTGGTCATGTTTTCCAGAATATTCCTGAAGCTAAGATTAGAATAGGCTTTGCAATCCCTAATATAGAGAATATGCGTGGCAATTTCATTTTGGTTGATTGCGATATAGTTGACAGGGATGAGCGTCATGATATGGCACTTCTGAAGTTGGGGAAGAATCCTTTCAAGGGAGAAGTTCGTTCAGGCTATGTAATTCAAGATAAGGAGGTACCAATACTATATGGTTTAGCAACTCTAGATACAAACAGACCTAGGGATGGTGAGACCATTGGGATATCTGGATATCCATTAGGGGAACCAGTATTGGTCACGAACGCAGGCTGGATGGCAACATCCTGGGCTTTTAAGATTGATGTATATGCCACACCTATACCGGGAGCACCTCAATGGTTTCAATTACCCGATGTTGCAGATGTTTACCTTGCTGATGTAGAAGTGAACCCTGGTAATAGTGGTGCTCCAGTTTATTTAGTCGAGAGTGCCGAAGTAATTGGAATGTGTGTCAGTAGCAAGCCTGCCCCAGTACGAGATCAAAAGGGAGAGATAGTCAAGATTGACGGACAATGTCTATATTATAGCTCGGGGTTGACGCATGTTGTTCCATCTCGATATATTGTGGAGATATTAAAGAAAAATGGTCTCGGCTAGATTCATGCACTTGTTTGTTGTCGGTTTAGATAGATAGTGGCAGGGTATCAAAATAGGGTTGAGATACCCTAACCTTAGATGGAGGGGAGCAGCTAAGGTTAGGATGCACGTCGCGCTTTGCTACTCGGTGATCCTGGCTGTAGCGATAACGGCACGCAAGATGAGAAAACCAAGGATAGCGCACAGCATAAGGACATTCTAGTAACGAAAAGGAGAATTATTCACACCTTATGCGCGGCCTTGTTTCTGTTTGTGGGCGCATTCATCCATTGTTTTAGCCTAAGAGAGAGTAGAGCAAATAATAGTGCAAATATCGATGCTATAAGTGACATTACTGTGATCATGGTATTTATTATTCCGTTTCGCATTAGAATTTTCCCATGAACAGCGGTGAGCCGAGCATGAGGCGATGTATGAGCTGCGGTTTCCTCATCATCCGCGCTATAGCCTTCCTCAGGCCTAGCTTCATCTCGCCCTCCGATGCCGGGCAGAAGTTGGTGAGTTCCCTGTTCTTTAGGTGGGAGATCACATACTCGTCCGGATTCAGCTCAAGGGCGTAGGCTGGAAATCTGTGGGTCTCCATCTTCTGCCCATTCATGTAGAGGAACCCCTTCACCTCTATGCTCCGGTGGATCGATGCGTTGTCCCAGAGCAGCATCATCCTCGGAATCCTCTTCGAGAGAATGTCAAGGAAGAGGATGACCTCAGTTCCGGTTATGTCATAGGGGTAGACGCTGAAGTATAACTCAGCATCCATAGTTATAGCGAATATGATGGAGAGCTTCCCCTTTTTCGCGCTGTACTTCAGCTTTGGACGCGATCCCTTCGGTGCCCATGTCCTCACAACATTGGGCTCGTTGGAGAGGCCGCTCTCGTCCAGGAATACGAGCTTGGATCCGCTCTTCTCGGCCTCCTTGCGGATCTCGGGCCACCTCTCATCCACCCACTCCCTGGTGCAGTCCTCGTCCCTCTCCAGCGCCTGCTTCAACGGAACCTGAGCGGAGAAGCCCAGGTCGCGAAGCACCCTCCAGACGTGCGTGACGTTGTACGTCACATTGAACTCTCGCTTGATGACCTTCGCAACCCTCTTGAGAGTCCACAGCTCCGAGTCGAAGCCATAATACTTTGCCCCCTTGAGTGAATACATGGGGAGGGAGGCTCTAGCGGCCAGGTAGCAGAAGCTCAACACCATTTTCTGTTAAGACGCTATTAAATTTGCATGCGATATTTGCCAGAGACCGATTGTCCTGGGCCTCTGTTAGTATGTGCGTTCATTGACCTGCCCAGGCGAGTTAGTTTGTCAATAGCGCCTCAGAGATTAAAAGAATTTATATTCAAGTTCTGGTTACAATTATTGTCTTGACCCTAAAGAATGAAGAACGAGCATCCCAGACACAACTCATAATAGCGGGGATGGTGGGCGTACTGGTAATGCTTATAGGCACTATTCTAGTCCCTATTGAGTCTCTCGAGTTATGGGCTGAAGATCTAGTTGTAATCGCAGCTCCCCTGGCAGCAGGGACAATTACTCACACTGCTATTTTTCAGACCCTATTCTTAGCTCCGCTACGAAGAGATCTCTACATGAAGAGATACGTGCTTAGACTTCTTCTTGAAAGACTTAAGAAACTACCGTCCCCATCAAAACCTTCACAAAGATATGAAGTATTTCGGAAGAAAGCTGAAGAAACTTGGCACAGCCAAGAGGTAAGACTGTCAGATCCTGAAATTCTGAAGTTTCGTAATTTCTTTCTCTTGCCTGCAGCCTTCTTATTTTTCATTATTACCAGCGCATTCAAATGTCCCCTCCAATGGATGTTGCCTAGTAAAAGTTCCTATTTATTACTGATTTTATTTTTCTTCGTGGCTCTAGTATTGCTCTTTAGAGCTATTATACTTCACGTAAGTTTCATCGATCTTTTTAAGGTGCTTTTCCCGCCTGAGGGCAGGGCGAAGCTCAAAATCTACAAAGTAGATGACAAGGTATTTTCGGGTCAGACTATTGAATTGCCATCACAGAAAAACTATGTAGACATGTTTGTTTCGTTTGAGGGCAGTGTAACTAATGGTTTCGTAGATACACTGGTGGTGTTTGATAACGATAAAAATGTTCCCTATCCCGACCCTGAGTCCTATATTGGCCATTTCGATTACAAAGATGAACGTATCCGAGTGGTCGCTATATATGATACAGGATTTCTACAAGGACGGTGGGAGAACAGCGAAACTAAAAGAGAAATCAGGTTTTATGTTAAACCGGATCCCGCATGCCCCTATCCGTTCTTAGGTCAAACAGTCAAGCAGCTGGATATTGGTTTGTACGAAGATCCTTTATTCCAACCGTCACGTGAGCCACGTGGCGGACTTGCAGAACAACCTGAGAAAATAAGAATTCCATTAGCTATAGAAATCATAGATTTCGTTTAAGCGAGGTAAAGCTGCACAGACGCCGTAGACTAGAGAGTCGTTGGAGAGAGTAGGGGTAGGGAGGATGAGGGTTACCAGAACGGGATCTAAGGGCATCCAAGCCGAGCTCGAGAGGGAGCTTAAGGCTCTGATGGAGAAGCTCGGGATCAACGGCCTCCAGGTCCTCTGGTCCCCCGATGAGACCAGTAAGCTTTCGGGAGAGATCAGGGGAAGCGTGATTCACATCTACGAGTCCAGCTTGGAGAAGGCGAGAGAAACCCTGAAGCATGAGGTGCTTGACTACTTGGTCTCTAAGCCGATTGAGTTACAGATCGATATAACAAATGCATTGATCAAACTATTGAAGGAAATAGCGTACGCAAAGAAGGAGGAAGTTGTCCAGAAACTTTCCAAGATCATCCGAGACATATGAAAGCGAAGCAACTTCTACCTCTCTAGATACTTCTAAGGAGTAGGATTCGCTTAAAAAATTAAATGGGTCGGGCAGGACTCGAACCTAACGTGTGACTTATTGCTCTTTCTTTTACGATGTCATTGCTTCTAACAGGCAAGTGGGAGATATTGTGTGCTCGGGCCTCTCACAGGGATTCTTTATGGGAGGGAAACAGACAGCAAATGTCTTACCCAACAGTTAGTCTGCATCTTCACTGATCTCCCCCTCTCGAGGCGTTCGTTTAAACTGACGGATTATTCCGGCAGCCTTAAGACGGAAGGCATCGCGCGCTGAACCGATGTTAAGGATAAAGCCCTCGTTCTCCACTTTCACTGGCCCCTCTCCCTATGGAGGATAGTCCTTAAAGGAAAGCTTTTTACAGCGGCAAGATGTGTTGTCAATGGGCTTGAGGCTGAGAGAGCGGAGAAGAGCTATCTTCATTCTCATAGCTATATGCCTCCCCCTCATCATTCTGACCTGCCAATCAGTGAGAGCTTCGCCGGACGCTGGGCCGGACATTGAAGTTCCGGGCGGGAGGAAGATTTCCGATCAGGGAGGAATGGACGTTAGTGCGCAGCAGAGCTCCAATGCTCCGCCCGAGGGCTCGGTGCACATAGATGAGACGCTCTCGCTCGCGGGCATGGCCTCGGGAGCTGGGCTTGCAGCGGCACGGAGGATGATGATGCAGAGGCAGCAGGATGAGGAGGAGAAGCGAAAGAAAGGGCCTATGGGTTTAGGTTCCTCAGCTCAAGGCAGATCTAGTACGAAGGGTGCTGGATCTTCGGCAACCGGATTCGTGTGGGGCAGGCCATTTGCACAGGTGGAGCCACCGAAGGCAATGCCAACGTCCTTCAGTGCTCAGCCCATCGACAAAGGAGCTTCGGATGACGAGGCGTTTCCCTGGCACGAGGTCCCTGGGGCGTTTGCTAGCACCTTTGCCTCTATGCCCTCCGGCATCTGGGAGGGCCTCAAAGAGGACTATGGCGCTTGGAGGGCTTACTTCAAGGACCCAACTAGTGTGGCTCCGTCGAACATAGCGCCATATCTTACTCAGTTTGGCTACGATGAAATGGGCTGCCGCTTCAAGGACATCAACCCCGAGGCTGGGGCCGCAGTAATGGCTGCGGTCGATTTCTTCGGGCTTGGCAAGATACCTTTCACAGGCAACCTCCCAAGGGGGCTGATACTTGAATCACTGAAGCACGGAGGTGGGTTAGAAGGGCTTCAGGAGGGCTTCAGGTACACATCCGTTGGCCAAGTGTGCACTTTAGCCTCGATGGCCCTGGATCCTTCGCTGGACGAGCACCTCAGGGCACAGTGCTCTGGCCAGCTGATGGCGCAGGGCAGCCTGATCGCGTTCTCAATGCTGGGATCCAAACTGATACCGAAGGTGAAGTCGGGGCTTGCAGAGGCACTGGACGATGTCAAGACAGGAACCAAGGAGGCAGGCCAGAACCTAGCTTACATTAATACTGAGGAGTTCATATGGAGGCAGGCCATGTATGAAGCCATACAAGATTCTAACCTCGGAGCCATTGCACAAATGGCTGACGACCTAGGCGAACTTGAGAGCTACTATAAGAATGACGGGATGAGCCTTATACTGAAAGGTACAACGTGGAAGGCAACTGAGGGGCATAACATACGTGTCGACCTTCCAGCAAATCTAATCGAGGCGACTATAGCTGAAGAAGGCCCCATGCAAGTGGAGCTGACAAATCTTAAGACAGGTAAGACCTACAGCTTTTACAAGGCCTTTCATAAGGTGGAGCGACCAGATATCGAGATACCATCTGAGATAATGCAGAACTTTCAAGCAGGTCAGGATGTGATAGTGAAGATCAGGACACTACCAATATGGGAGTTCATAAACTCGATAGAAGGCGATGAATCATGGATGGTCAAGTTCAACAAGGATGGCATTCCAATAGCTGATCTTGGAGGGAAAGAGGTTTCGATCCGATCACTTGACTACGACTACCGTAAAATCGGGAAAATGGGTGGAATGGCCTACGTTGAGTTCCAAGTCGAGGATGTCCCCTACGACGCTAGACGGTTCAGAATCTACGACAATGGATTCAGCAAACCGCGCTTAGCGATCGAGACAGGGGGTACTTTCCGTCCCATCAATAATATCGAATATGACCCTAGAGTGAATTATCTAGTAATAGGGTATAATCACTCCGTTGATCGCAACTACGAAACCATGCTCTTCTTCGAGGAATCCCCAGGCGAAATAGACTTTGGCAATGGAAGAGTACCGGAAAGCATGAGAATTAGAGTTAAGAGCGGGAATAAACATGTGAAGGGAGATGTCGGTGAAGAAATAGCGGCAAAGATCGTCGAGGAAAAGTTCGAGGCAACAGTTTTTGGCAAACGCAAGTTTACTGGACCTGACCGCGAGATTCTGATCGATGGAGACCCTGGCATATTAGAAGCCAAGCTTGCAACATCCAAGCAAGGCCTAAAAAGAGGTCTTGTAGAAGCTGTAGGTGATGTGTATGGTCGCTTCGAGCAGAGTGATGAGTACAAGAAAGGGATAGCCTTTAGCACATACATCGATGAGGAGACTGGCCACTTCGAATATATCTACAAAGTAGTAACCCGTGGAACTCAACATAAGGCCTTGGATCAGCTTCCCCTGACAACCTATTGGACGAGCAAGGTCAGAGAGCCAGGCGTAAATGCGGGCAATCAGAACCAGCCCATGGCTCAGACTTTCGCTGGATTCTCTGCCAACCAAATAATGGTTTCAGACGTACAGTATGGCTATCAGCAGATGGTTGGGACAAAACAAAATAGACAACAGCAACAGTGGATAAAGACGATTGGTGATATAACCAACGCCCAGTCCACGAGCAGTAACAGCAGTGCTGCTAACAAGCAAGACACAACTGGAGTTGGATCGAATCAGTATAATATAATCCACTCGCAATCTAAAGATCAGCAACGAAGATTGCCGAATCAACCTTCTGAAGCTCCTGCACAGAGAGAGCAACAAGTGAAGAAGAGCGATGATGGGTCGAGGGGGACTTCTAAAAGTAAAAGCAATAGCCCCACCAATTCGCAGTACAAGGATCGGGAATGGACCAGCTCATCTAGTCAGTCCGCCGAGCTTCTAGCCAAGCATGGCGGGCAAGAGCAAGGGAGTAGGACCAAAGACGATAGCGCAAAGGCCCAATCCACCAGCAGCAACATGAGTACTACGAAGACACAAGATACAGGAGTTGGATCAAAGCAGTGGTCATTAACTCACTCGCAGTCAAAAGGTCAACAACAAAGATCGGGTCAATTTTCTGAAGCTCCTACACAGAAAGAACAAAAAACGAATAAGAGCGATAATGGATCGAAGGTCGACTCTGGAGGTAAAAACAAGAGCCCAACCAATTCTCAAGAGCAAGTGAAGACCAACGATAAGTCTAAGACTTCTGGAAATGAAAGTAAAGGTAAAGATCCAGACTCACGAAACTGCGCTTCTTCAGCAAGAAAGGGACCTCGACCAATCTGAAGGTGAAGTGCGCTGACAGCGACTACGCCTGGAGCCTGTGAAGACTTTGTTCGGAAAGTCAAGGAGCTTATTGAGGCCATAACTGGACAGCCTTACTCGATAGCGCAGAAAATACAACTGGACGAATCATTCATTTGGGGCGTATATCTTGACGAGAATAAAGTCAGTATGGAAGAGAGGCTTTCAATGAATAAAGGCGCCCACTGGATAACCAAGAACAATGAAGGTACCATATGCGTATGTTCATGGCGCTTCTACGACGTGAACAATGTGGTCTCAGAGGAATATGGCATACACTTCCGCATTGACGATGACATATTACAAAGGGAGAACTGGAAGAACTACAGGAAGAAAGTCCCTGGTCTCATAGCTGAACTTGAGGCTGCCGAGAGGATAGCCAATGAGATAAACGCGAAGTACGGCGTGAACATCAAGCTCTGGGCTCGACAAAAGCCATTCCTTGAAACTTGCTTTAACTCAAAGGGCATGTGCGAAGATGAGAAGCTTAGAGAAATAGAGAAGCATGCCAAAGCCATGTACGAGACATGGGGGACATGGAATGAGTGGGCCACAAATGTCGGGAGGGAGATATACATGAAGACAACAAAGAAAAGAATGAGGAGGGAAGAGTTCATAGAGAAATCGATAGGGTGGCTGAGAGATATAACAGGAGCATGTTATAACGATAGCTACTTTGACCGCGTGAGTGTGAAGATGAGACCAGGAACGATATGGGTTGTAGAAGGCGATTCCGGAGATGAGAGGAACGTAGTTGCTAACAGAGGAGTGTGGCTACTCAAGGAGATAGAGAACAACATCATTATGATGTCGGACAACCTAGATACGATCAATGCTAGAAACATTGAGGAGTACAGGTGCATCCAACAGAGGATGAAGAAAAAGGTTGCTGTTCAGATGGAAGAAAGGGGATTTAGGGAGACCATCATAAGCCCTGAGCTTGTAGAGCGAGTAGTAAGGCGGGTCGAAGAGAGATTCAATGTCAAGATACAGTTAATGAAAGATAGGCCTGTACTGGTGACGTCGTTCAACATAGGTGGTTTGAGGCCATACGGCAAACTCTACGAGATAGAGAAGCATGCAAAAGCGCTCGCGGAAGCTTGGAATGGAATCAAAGAAAAGGTGCAAAATCGAGAGATAAAGTGAGATCTACCCTTATGGACGACGTAGAATGGCAAACTGAAGTCTGTAGACCTATCTGTGACTAAAATGAGCACCGTAACGTTGTAGCTGATTCGTTGATAGCGTGCACGACAAGTCCTTGGTCCAGACGAGATGAGGAAGAGTACAAGGATTCTGAAAGGTTCATTCAGGATTGGTTTGGCTCAATGGAAAAGAGCACGTAACTGTGTTTCCGACCTTGCCTATTGTTCATCTATTTTTAATGAGAAAGCGGGGCTGCAGGGATTGCGCCGTCCTCGCGCCGCAAGGAAGTCGGACCCTGGACCACCGGGTGGCCTTCCCAAACCGCCGGGTTAAAAGCCTCATCGAGATCAAATCTCTCCGATGCTCTACCTGGTTGCTCCCTTTATCTAAGGCCTGAGCTACAGCCCCGACCCCCAATTTCAGTCATTATATATTAAGTTTTAAGTAAGTAAACGTTAAGTTCAGAACGTGATAAAGCGATCCAGCTGTGCATAAAACTGAATCCCCATAAAGTCCCCATGGACTCGTCACCTTCTAAGTAGTCCCTTTCTTGCCCTTCTCATCCTTAGGAACCTCATCGACTGGGCTCTTGGCGAGGAAGAGCGTTATGACCATGACGGCCACCATCGCGATCGAGACGACGGTTGCAACTATAATCTGCGTTTGATCAACGGCATACTCCGGCACCCAGACTAGCCATAGATAGATCAGGAAGATGGCTGACAAGATGGATGAGATCAGGTAATATCTGTTCATCTTTCAATATCCCCAATATGGTCTGATTTAAAACCTCTAATAAGCTTTAAGTGGCAGTCACGATCGGCCATCATCGCAGCTCTTTGAAGACTTAAAAACCTCCACATCCTTCTAGAAAGCACCAATGCGAGAAATGCGTGAGGGGCTGGCCTTAGCGATCTTGCCCCTTCTGGCTCTTGCGAATCTCCCAAAGGTCGCCTCTCCTAGTCCAATAAGCCTCGTGCCCATCGGTCCGATCCCGCTTGTTGTTGGAGATGTTGTTTACGTTTTCTTCAGCCCACCCTTGGGCAAAGTGCTCGTATCCTGTTCCTCCTCGGAAGGGGGGGCGTACAGGCAACTGACCTCCATGAATGAATCGCTCACGAATGTTCCTGTCCAGATTGGAGGAGACCAAGGATCCTATGTTCAGCTCGTACCTCAGTCGGAAGGTCGTTACGACTTAGTCTTGAACGTATCGTCTCAGCAACCTTTCAATTTACTACTCGGGATTCTGACGAGTGATACCTCAAACTTTGACCTTTACAAGATCCACGTTGTTGAGAGGGCCTATTTCGTCGAGATACTGACAATGCAGGGGCTCGCTGCAGAGAGCTGGAGCATCTCATTCGCCTTCGAGGTAACAACTGCACAGGAAGAATCTTGGTTTTCGATTCCGATACCGTCGTCGGCTGGTGCCCTGTTCTTGGTAGCAGCCATCGTAGGCTTGTCATATCCAAACGCCTACCTCTTCACGGACCTTTACTACAGGTCTAAGAAGGAGGAGGTCAGTAAGAAGAGGAAGATCGGCATTGGCATATTGGTGATACTCAGCCTTTTGGTGATTTATTGGCTCTATACGAGGATGATCTGATATGATGAGCAAAGTAACGATTTCATCGCTCCCTTATGGTAAGGGTACATACGTCTTGACATCTGGTGTAGGTGAGATGATATGAACTTAAGTGTAGCTAGTCCGAATAGCATGCCTAGAGCGAGCGAGAGGGATGGAAAATAAATGCCCTGCGATAAACAAGGGGAAGAGTGGCAAGGGAAAGTGCCCGATGAACAAGAGGAAGAGTTCGTAGACCAGTGGTGGTACACTAGAAGGCGGCTCAGAAAGCTTTTCGGTCCGTTGCTCTACGTAACCTCTTGGCAGTATAGGCTCTGGCGATTCTTGATGAAGCCACCCGAGGAGAGGAAGAAGAGGGTTGAGTCACAAGCTAAGAAGATAAGAAAGCGCCCCGATTTCCCAAAGGTGAAGGTCGATGAACTGATCGGCAGAAGGGAGGAGTTCGACAAAGTGATGCTAAGCGTCTACTACCACGTCTTGAAGGACCCCAAGGTCCGCAAGATCACGAATCTGCCGCCTCCCAAGTTATTCGTCATAAAGGGTGGGAGCGGTAGCGGCAAGACCTTCTTCGCCGAGGGTTGCCAGAACGAGGCCTTTGAAGCCGGATTGCAGAACGCAATTCTCGTCTACTTCGCATCACTCAAGCCAGAGCAAGTTTACACCATGTGGTATGGGAGCAGTGCCCAGAAACTCGGGGAGTTCTTCAACCAGGCATTCATTAGGCCGAGTGTGGTGCTAATCGATGAATTTCAGGCCTTCGGGAAGAAATTCACTTCCGCCACAGAGACCGGGATGGAGGAGACGCGGGTCCAGACAACGTTTCTCGAGAGGATCGATGAGCTTCAGAAGAGGAACTATAGGGCCATTCTCCTAATCGCGACAACGGAATACGAGGCGCTCACTGAGACCCTTCGGAGGAGGGGGGTTGTGGGCACCATTGATTTGGACAAGACCCTGGACACCAAGATGCTGAATTTAATAGCATACAAGCAATGCGAGAAATTTGGGTTGAAACTAGAACCAGAGAAGATCGTAGATACGTTGGAGGATTCCGTGAGGTCAATTGGTGGAATGGAACTCACTCCAGCCGATGTCGTGAACGCCTTCGAGATGGTCTTGGACAGCAAGTCCACTCCCATTCAGCAGAAATTGGTGGAACAGTTCAGGAGTGGCGACACATCCACCAAGCTGCCTTCGGTGCAAGAGATAGGTGGTCAGGTTACACTGAACGATTTCAGGGCCGTCGCGCGCAAGCTCAAATCATACGCAACCGAGGAGAGGACTGATGCAGCCAAGAAATCGGTGCTGAGGCTAAAGCCGAAGAACTCCTACAAGGATGTCGGGGGCCTATATGGGGTCAGGGAGGAAGTCATCAAGGAGATATCGCTGGCCCTCAACCCCGATCTAGCAGCTAGGGCGAGGTATGTGCCTCCCAAGGGATTCATCTTCCATGGGGCGCCCGGGACCGGTAAGACCCTCTTGGCCAAGGCAATAGCAGGAGAGAACAACGTCTGGTTCTATAGCATAAATGGGCCTTCAATATTGCAGGGGCACTACGGCGACCCCGAGAAGACCGTCAGGAACATATTCGAGGATGCGCGTAGGAATTCCCCGACGATAATCTTCTTCGATGAGATCGACTCGGTTGCCCCCCGGCGGGGTCATTATGATCCGGTAGTCGACAGGGTTACGAGCCAGCTCCTCACCGAGATCGATGGCTTCGTACCGCTTATGGGGGTGGTTGTGATCGGCACCACTAATAGGCTCGAGGTGATCGATCCAGCACTCCTCGAGAGGTTCACAAGGCACTTCGAGTTCACGTATCCTAAGAACAGAAACGAGAAGAGGGAGGTCGTGGACATACACCTACAGCACTACGTGGACAGCCTTCACAATGAAGCCACCGTCGATAAAATACTGGGGGTATTTGAGAAGAAAATCCTCAGCCCAAGGAAAATAGCCGATGCGATAAACGATGCAAACAGGCTGAGGACAAAGGAGCTCGAGGCTGCCCAGCTGCTCGCGAAGGCCATGAAGTATAGCACTGAAAAGGTTGAGGAGATCAAGAAGATATACAAACAGGACTTGAAGAGGCTTTACAAGATCAAGGGGATTTCAGACGAGGAACCCGACCTCATAGACATACTCGAGAGCGTAGATCCTTCCACATATCAGCTGACGCTTTATCACTTCGAGCAAGCCCTTGAGAACACGGCGGACGAGAGGCTCGAGGAAGCGCGTGAGATGATCGAACAGACCATAAGGATTGAAAGGCCGGAAGTCGGAAAGGCATATGGCCTCGTTGCCTTCGGTGACACTGGCCAGGTAGGCGGCTTTGTTGGGGTCATAGAGGTCGTCGTGAACAAAAATGGCTCCGGGAAGGTCCATGTTGTGGGAAGCGAGGCGGGCGAGAGCATATTGGCAAGCGCGGAAGACGCGTTCATATTCTTGAACTCCGCCGCCGATTGGCGTTTCAAGTCGCACGATGTGTATGTTGAGCTCGTCACGCCCGCCAAGGGGATGGAGAAGCAGATGGTGGCCCCCGGGATAACTCAGTCCCCTGTCTCAGGACCATCGGCTGGTTTGGCGATAGGCGTGGCCATGATGTCGGCATTCACAAACGTAAAGGTGGACCCGTATGTCGTGATGACGGGCGCCATAACCGCAAGAGGCGAGGTCTGGCCCGTCGGGGGGCTTGACTACCGTGGCATGGGCAAGATCGAGGCGGCGCTGGCTGATAAGTACGCCAAGAAGCTAATAGTCCCACAGTACAACTTTGAGCACATAGGCGACATGGGAGTCGAGAAGATGCTGAAGGACAGGTCCATAGAGCTCGTTCCGGTCCAGAACTTCGTTGATGCCGCCCGTCAAGCATTGATCGGCTGCAAGGACAGAGAGGATGTCATGAAGCTCCTTAATGGCGAACCTGAACCTGGATCCTGAACTCCAGCCCATTTTGTGATTCCGTCCTCGCCTTCTAGGTAGCAGCGCCGAAGCATAGCCTCCAGCCTCATCCCTTCGGTCAACTCGTCATCAAAAGCATCTATCTGGTTTGGGATCCCGACGCCATCATCGAGTTCACCATTTGAACGGCACAATGTCCTCCGTCTCTGTCCATGCCGATACGATGGGTCTGGGTTTTGAGGTGGCTAATTGATCCTTATGCCTTTCAGTTCTTCATCCGATATGGGTTTCACGGCCAATGTCATCTCTTGTCCTTCGCATTTGGAACATGCAACGTCCACAAGCCCATCTTTTGGGGCGTCGCTGTACCTAGCCTCAAGTCGAGCCGAAACCATTAGATCATCTCTGCATAGGATGCCACGAGCGATTGAAACTGGGCAATTGTAGCCAATTACCTCAAATGTAACGTCGCCCTCCTGGCAGAGCCTTTTGAGTTCTTTATTCTCCTCCTCGTTCCTGCCGACGATAAGCTTCGAAGAAGGCGAGAGGCGAAAATGCCTGCCGACCTTCAGTAGCTCGATATCGTTTAAACTCGGATGCGGACAGTGATCCAATAGGTCTCTTAGACGCTTAGAAAAACCAGGGTCCGTCAGTAGGCATCCACCGGATGGACAAGAGTAACTGGATATTTTATACGAACTGGCAAGTGCGATCTGCTTCTTCCGAGATCTTCCCCTGATAGACAACATGCGTTCCCTATCAATCCACCCCCTCCTTTCAACGCTAGTTGGTGGTAGGAACTTGGCGGAGAGCGGCCTCAGGACAAGCCCTTCCAAGTCAGATTCCTTATCGATCGTCACCAGCGCCTCCTTATGCTGCGACATGGGCCTCTGCCCTAGTACTTCACCGGTGACGATGAACGATGCGCCGACCGTGTTCATGTATCCTTTGGCCTTTCTAAGCATCAAAATCCTACAGTCTATGCATGGATTCATATTACTGCCATAACCGTGCTCAGGGTCCTTGACGATCTCCAAGTAGTCTTCGAGCAAGGTTACAACGTGTAGCTTGACGCCAAGTTCATCAGTCAATCTCGTCAAGTCGCTGTGCTGGATGAAGGGGGTAGCGAAGTTGAACGCCTCGATCTCTATTCCCTGCTCCAACACTATCTTGGCCGCGATGGCGCTGTCAAGTCCACCAGATAACAGAGCCAGTGCTTTCATCGGTTGCGTCCCAACTAGCATATTCTCGGCAGCTGCTCACCGGCAAGCATGTCTATTATTCTCTCTCCGCCGATACGGGTCCTCATGAAAACCATACCCCTTGGCTCGGTTATGACCTCGCCTATTAATCGAGCGTCGGTGCCATTCTTATGTTCGTGCATTATTTCCAGAACTCGATCTGCGTCACGTGGCGAGACGAATGTAACCATTTTACCTTCGTTCGCGACATAAAGGGGATCAAGCCCAAGTATCTCACAAGCCCCCCTGACGGCATCTCTTACTGGGATCACCTCCTCATCGATCCTTATGCCCACATCTGATTGAAGGGCGATCTCGTTCAATGTTGTGGCCAGTCCACCCCTCGTGGGATCCCTTAGGACATGAATCCCCTCCGTGGCTCCCAAAATGGAGGAAACAAGGCCATTCAGGGGTGAGCAGTCGCTGGAAACAGGCACCTTCAGATCAAGCCCCTCGCGCTCGCTCAGAATAGCTATTCCATGATCTCCTATGAATCCGCTAATTATGATCTTGTCCCCTATCTTCGCATTAGATCCGCTAACCTCCTTCTCAACGATGCCGATGCCCGAGGTGTTAATGAAGATCTTGTCCGCGCTTCCGGCACTAACGACCTTCGTGTCACCCGCGACAACTTCCACATCAGCTTCGTCCGCGGCATCTCGCATGGAGTTTAGGATCCGCCTCAGGTCCTCGAGTTGAAAACCCTCCTCTATTATAAGCGAGGTCGTAAGGTACATCGGCACAGCGCCGCACATCGCGATGTCATTAACGGTCCCATTGATAGCGAGCTTGCCAATATCTCCCCCTCTGAAGAATATCGGGTCAACGACATATGAATCAGTAGAATATGCCAACCTCAGGTTTTCGAACGCGAGGACCGCGCCGTCATCCAAGCGTTTGAGTATGGGGCTCCTAAATCGCGTCAGGATCTCCTTCTCGATGAGTCGTCGGGTTATTTTCCCCCCTGCGCCATGAGCAAGCAGTATCCTTTCCCCTGACATCATGCCCTCGCGCCCCTGGAGTACCGGTAATAAGCTGCACACGTCCCTTCCGAGGAGACCATGCATGGTCCAACGGGCCGTTCTGGCGTACAACTCAGACCGTATAAGCCACATTCGGGTGGGGATCTCAAACCTCTCAGGATCTCACCACATAGGCAACCGGGAGGCTCTGCAGGCTCCTTCAGCTCTATGCCAAGATATTTTAACGCGTCGTACTCCCGAAAGTGCTCATTCAGCGCCAATCCGCTCGCTTGGATCTCACCCAATCCCCTCCAATCAGAGTCCACGGTCTGAAAAACCTCTGATATGAATCTCTTCGCAATTGGATTTCCATCGGGCTTCACCGATCTACTATATTGGATCTCAACTCTGCTCTTGCCCTCGTCGATCTGTCTGAGGAGGATGAGCACCGACTGCAGTATGTCCACGGGCTCAAAACCAGATATGACACATGGTATACCATATTCTTTCGGAATGAATTCGTAGGGCTCCGAACCTATGATCGTGCTTACATGGCCAGGACATATGAAGCCGTCGAGTTGCACTTCTCCGGCCTCAAGGAGCGCCTTCATGGCCGGCGGTATCAGCTTGTTGGCCGCTATGAGCTTGAAGTTCTCGATCCCTTTTCGAGCAGCTCCAAGGACAGTGCAGGCGATGCTAGGAGCGGTCGTTTCGAATCCAACGCCCAGGAAGACGACTTTCCTGTCTGGATTACTTTCGGCGATCCCGAGTGAGTCCGTAGCGGAGTAGACGACCCTAACGTCAAATCTGAGGGCCTTCTCTGCCTCAAGGCTGCTGGAAGAACCCGGTACTCTCATCATGTCCCCAAACGTCGCAAGGATGACGTTTTCTTTACGGACCGCGTCCATTGCCGCGTCCAAGACATTCGTAGGCGTAACGCAAACCGGGCATCCCGGCCCTGAGATGATGTTCACGAGATTTGGCAGCATAGCCCTAATCCCGTATTTGAACAGGGCCATCGTGTGAGTTCCACAGACCTCCATGAAAGTGACCCTCCGTTTGGCTAGCGCCCCTATCTCCTGCAGTAACCCCTTCACTAGCCTAGGATCTTGGAACTCATCGACGAATTTCATAAAGCTCCTCCAGCAGTTTAAGTGTCTCTAGGGCCTCCCTCTCATCAAGCTTCTGGATCGCAAAACCGGCATGCAGTAGGACGTATTCGCCTATCTTGGCGTCGGGCACAAGTTGGATGTTGGCCTTGTACATCGTGCCACCTATCTCAACTTCTGCCAGCTCACCTTCTAATTTGAGGATCCTTGCGGGTATACCAAGGCACACTTCTAGATCAACTCCGTTCGACCTTCGAAGCCGCTACGATTGCTTGACCCAGGCTTAAACCGCCATCATTCGGTGGGACTAGCTTGTGTAGATGGCATGTAAAGCCTTTTTCGACAAGTAGCTTTAAGGCCTTCTCAGTGAGGACCTTGTTCTGGAAGACCCCACCGCTCAACGCCACGGTCCTTGTGCCGGTCAGCTCTCTCGAGAGGATACATCCTTCCAAGATGGTTTGCGCCATTGTGTTGTGGAACTTCCCTGCCATAATTGGCTTGGGGGTATGGGTTTCAACGTCCTCTACTATGTGCGTTATCATCTCCGTAGGGTCGAGTAGGAAAGTTCCACCTTCTTGAACCTCAACCTTAACGGGATATGATTCGGTTATGTCGCTACGCGATATGGCCTCCAGCTCCATCGCCGCCTGCCCTTCATACGTCGACACATCACGAACCCCCGTCAATGATGAGACGGCATCGAAAAGCCTTCCGGCACTGGAGGTGAGGGGCGAATTCACTCCCCTCCGGATCATTTTAGTCAAGAGCTTGATATTGTCAATCCCCCACCTACTGCAGACTTTGCTCCTATCAAATCCCGCTCCACATGCCATATCCAAGTAGCTGATAGCCATCCTGTATGGCTCCAAGGCTGCGGCATCACCACCTGGTAGAGGGACATATCTCAGGTGACCCAGCCTTTTGAATTCGGAAGGCCGCACCAAGAGGAATTCGCATCCCCAAGCCTTCCCATCGGTGCCATAGCCGGCACCATCTAAGGCCACGCCTATCGTTTCCCCAAATACACCATTTTCGGCCATACAGCTAGCAATGTGTGCATGGTGATGTTGTATCCCAACCAATATGCCCTTCCTATTTAGAGCGTATTTTGTGGACATATATTCTGGATGCAGGTCATGAGCTATTGTGTCGGGTTCGATCGAAAAGAGCCTTTCGAAATGAGCGATTGCGTCCTTGTAATAATTATAGGTCGAAAGCGTCTTCAGATCGCCTATGTGTTGGCTCATGATTGCCTTGTTCCCCTTTGTCAAGCAGAAGGTATTCTTTAGTTCCCCTCCGCAGGATAAAATCTCTCCGAGGTTCGAGTTCAGCTCAATTGGATAGGGGGCGTAGCCCCTAGATCTCCTAAATACGCACTCCTTACCACCAATGAATCTTATTACGGAATCATCGCATCTCGAGACTATTTCCCTATCATGAAGTAAGAAGAAATCTGCTATCTGGGAGAGGTCGCTGAGTGCCCCATCGTTATCGGTGATGATGGGCTCATCGCTAATGTTGCCGCTTGTCATGACAACGGCTCTAAGGGGTTGGCGGAGTAGGAGATGATGAAGTGGTGTGTAAGGGAGGAAGACGCCAAGGCAGTCGCAACCTGGAGCTACGGATTCGGCGATGAAACAACTCGCCATCTTCTTCAAGAGGACGATTGGCCTTTTAGGATCCTCCAGGAGATCCCTTTCAGAAGGTGAGACATCGCAGAACTCCTTAACTGTTCCCACATCTGTCGACATCACGGCAAAGGGCTTCATCTCCCTCTTCTTCCTGAACCTCAGCCTCTTCACGGCGTCCTCGTCTTCCGCATTGCATGCCAGATGGAATCCGCCAATTCCCTTTACAGCTAGAATATATCCCGACTTCAGCAGACTTACGGCCCTGAGCAGAGGTTCCCCCGAATAAACCCTCCCGGTCCTCGAGACGAGTTGTACGGATGGACCACAAAGGCGACAGGCATTCGGCTGTGCATGGTAACGTCTATTAGACAAATCGTCGTATTCTCGTTTGCATTCAGCGCACATGACGAATCCCCTCATGCTGGTACGCGGCCTATCATAAGGAAGCGACTCGATTATAGTAAATCTTGGGCCACAGTTTGTGCAATTTATGAAAGGGTACAGATGCCTTCTGTTTGATTTATCTGACATCTCGGCAAGGCAATCTTGGCAGATGGCGATGTCGGGGGAGACGAGCGCCGTCTTTAGGTCCTCCTCTGCACTCTCTTTTATGATGAAGGAAGAGTATCCCTCTGGCGGGTGAAATCTGATCGTCTTCTTCAGTATGCTCGCTGCCACTGGCGTATGAGTTGAAACCTTATCATAAAAATTCATAATAATGGATTCGGGCCCCTCCACTTCTATCTCGACTCCTCTTGTTGAATTCAACACCCATCCCTTAAGGCCAAGGGAGTTGGCCAGCCTGTGGATGAATGGCCTAAAACCGACCCCTTGGACTATGCCCTCAACAAGGATTCTAGCTGCCCTGTCGCCAGGACGTTGGCAACCGCCCGATAGGGGATCACCTTGGAAGAGGCATCCGTTCCGTCTATTTCTCCGTTCCAAAGGGGGTCCGCCTTTCTCATATCGAGGATTTATAACGGCGTTATATATCCTTGTCCCCTAATGCCCTGAGGTTCATAACCTTAATTTCCGTTCCACCGGAGACTACAAATCTTGTGCCCTTGCAGGCTGGACACATGAGTTCCGTGCCAGATACGAGACGTGTACCGCAATCCTTGCATGTAACCTGAGGCTCCTCTTCTTCGACATCGATGTGGGCATTCTCGGCAATTGAGCCCTTTGAAACCAATGCGAACGCCGAGAGAAGGGAGTCCGCAGTAACCATGGTCAATTTTCCGATCCTCAACTTCACCTCCTCGACACGGACCGCGCCCTGCTTTTTAGCCCTCACCTCTATAACCTTCAACAGATCCTGAGCCAATGCAAGTTCGTGCAAGATGCTCTTCTACCATATGGGGGCATGAGTAGAAAAACGTTACTGGTAACTGCTAAGTCAAGTCGAAACCCTCGAACACGGATAAGGCTCATCCGAAAGGATTCGTAATGGGCCAGGGAATGCCAAGCAGGATTCGCTATTCTTAGGTTTGCTCGTGTTGAATTAATCCTTATATCGATGCACGTTACCGACTCCTCGTAGGTCGAATAGATGCCCATTGAAGTTAGGGACGCTAAGGAATTCATCAAGCTGGCAGGCCAGGCTTCGGAGTGCGTCGTGAAGAGATCCAGAAACGATGTGAAGCTCAAGCTTAGGGCTAGCAGGCTTTATACTCTCAAGGTGTCGCCACAAGAGGCAGACGATATTATCAAGCAGCTAAAATGCCCTATCACGGATATCCGAAAGTAGGTCGAGTAGTAATCCTATAGTACGTATTCCCTGCCTACTTCAGGGACATCGGCTTCCAATCCAAATTCTCGCCTTGCAGTTTCCACAAGGGCAAGGTTATTCTCCAGCGATCCATGAACTACGAAGACCTTGCGGACAGACCTCAATCCCCTAAGGACCTGATGCAGCTCGGATTTCCCGCAATGAGATGAGAAATCAAAGTTCTGCACTTTGGCACTCACCTTCAGGAGCCTGCCGCCGACCGCCAGGATATTCTTCTCAAGCAAAAGTTTTCCTGGTGTGCCCGGGATCTGGAAACTTACCAGGAATATGGCGTTCTTAGCCTTCGATGAGACGTTCTGAGAATAGAATGATGCCGGGCCTCCCTTGAGCATTCCAGCGGGGGAGACTATGACTCCTGGCCTCGAGACGACTTGTTTCCGTTCCTTCCAATTCTTGACCCAATGCGTATTTTCCATTGCCTTTTTGTAAAGATCCGGGTCTGCCAATTGATCGAGGTTTCGGTATAGGATATTCCCAACTTTTTCCGCCATGCCATCGATACTGACAGAATGGGGGAACTTGTTCTTATAGAGTACGTTTACGATTTCCTGCGATCGCCCGACCCCGAAGGCTGGGATGAGAACGGTTCCGCCCCCATCTACAATCGCCTTTGTCCTTTCTGTGAATTCCTCCTCAAGCTTTTTCCTATCCGTGTGCTCGACTGTCGCGTAAGTACTCTCCATTATCGCGTAGTCTACATCGGGATAGTTCAAATCCGCAGGCCTTATGAGCCTGGTCTGAGTTGTGTTGATATCACCGGTATACAATAGTCTGACATTCTCTGATCCCATGACCGCTTGGGCGCTTCCCGGTATGTGTCCTGCATCTAGCAATTCCAATTCGGCATCACCTGACGAGAATGGCTCCCTCAGCTTGTGGTACAGGATTGAATGCATCATCCTGTCGAGTTCAATGGTTTCGAATGGAAGATAGTAGCCGGACACCTTAATGAAATCCGCGATCAGTATATCGGTCAATTCAGCCGTTAGCTTTGTCGTCAGGATTGGTATCTCCTTGTGTATGAAAAGGACGGGTATGGCGCCCGAATGATCGAGATGTGAATGCGTTAGCACTATTAGGTCGATCTCCTTCGGGGACACGTAGGCTGGAAATCTGATGTCGTGGTTCAACATTACGCCAAAGTCGAGTAGCGTTCTGGTTTTTTCCGTCTGAACTAGGACGGACGATCTGCCGACTTCTCCCACTCCTCCCAAGAAAGTAATTCTCATGTGCCTTACTCAACCTCTGCTTTTCTGATTTCCCGAAGGACGGGTGACCATCTTCATCCTGAGCCACCGGCTCCTCTCTAATATACCCTTAGCCTGGATCGAGTCATCGGCGATCACAAGCACATGGCCTTTCCCGCTCAGTATATCGGTGCTAAATCGTATTGTATCGTCTAGGGTTTCCCCGTCAAGGTCTGAGGGCATCGTGATCTTCCCCGCTGGATAGGTTTCCAGAAGCTCCAATGGAATCGGTCCAAGCGGAGGCACGAAGACAGTTTCTGATATCTTGCCAACATCTCGATTTTTGTATTTTCGCAAGGTAATGTTCGCTTTTTTGGATAATTGATTGGGCAATCGTCCCCAAGGATATGTAATAAACATTATGCTTCTTGAGCCGGTGCAACTGCCAAACCATTTGCCCAAACGCCTTCTAAAACGCACTATCTCTGGCCTAGCGATAGAACTCCCACCATAATAGAAGATGCCGTGCGGCTTGTCGGAAGGCGAGTATCTCTCAAAGTATTCGCTATGCTTCCTAAGAGCTAGGAGCGCCTCTTGGAGCGTAGGATGAGCTCGCGATCTCCTCTCAAGTAATTCCCACAATCTGCCCTCTCGAATCGCTTGCTTTATCCTCTTAACTTCCAATAATGATGTCCACAAATTATGCCGCGCGATCCTTCTTGCCCTTTCTTTGGGTTCAAGCCTTCTCAGCTCACTTACCGTATTTTTAGAACATACAGGGCAACTACATGGGAGGTATTCCATGTCCTGCAGTTTAAGCGTCCCGTCCTCTGTCATATATCTGCCTTCATATGCGAAGAGTGCGTAAGCCGCGGAGTCGAAGAGGTCGCAGCCAAGGGCAACGGCAAATGACATCATTGATGGGTGGCCTGCCCCAAAGAGATGTAAGGGCCTCGAGGGAGGGATGTTCATTTTTGTCGTCACTATCATGTCGACCAGGGTTTTGTACTGGTATCTTTCCATGATGACGGTGGGGGAGCCAAGCGCAAGGATCGGATAGGGCCTTTTCGACATCTCCCTTGCTGAATAGCCAAGGAGATCCAAATGCGTGCCTCCCTGTACCGGACCTATCCAGACGATATCCTCACTTCTCCGGAGTCGAACTGCCTCGTCAGCCCTCCTGATGGTCTCCTCCACGGTAAACCTAGCGCGGTTTTCATCGAGCTCCGAACCTGTAGGTATGTCAAGGATGATCCCAACGTCAGTATGGATCGCCTCCTGAAATTCTACTATCTCCTGTTGCTTGGAATCTATCCCGCCATATTTCAGTATCTGGTATGCTCCTGAATCCGTTACTATGAGGCCCTTAAATTTCAATAGGCCGTGGATCCCACTTTTGATGGCTTCCTGGTAGAGGGATTTCCTCACAAGATAGGCGTTTGTGATTAACGCTCGGACTCCAAACTCCTCATATAGTTCGTTGGCGGATATTATTAGTTTTGACGGATTAACGACAGGCAGCAAAGTCGGCGTCTCCAATACATGCCTCGTAGACCTCAGCAGGCCAATCCTGCCCATCATGTCCTTGTACTTGACCTCGAATATCGACTCCTCCATTGGATAACGCATATTTCTGTCCTCAGACACACCTTTTGGGCCTCAAATGGATAGGATACTAGTTAAACACTTCGAGATACCCCCTGACCCTGTGAGAGTTCTTGTGGTAGGTTTTCCGGGATTGGGTTTAGTAGGGGCCACTGCCGCAAGGATGCTGCTAAACGGGGAAGATGGTAAGACGGCAGGGCTTGCCCTAAGTTTCCATCCATATGCCCTCATGGGTAACGTTCGGTCCAGTCGATCGGGCATGACCAAGATGCAGGCAGTTAGGCTTCACCATAAACCGTTGTCTGAACCTAAAGGGGGTATTCTCGTTTTGACTGCGACCTCTCAACCGCCAGAAGACCTTCAATATGAATTGGCTTGGGTGGTCATACGTGAAGCCAAGCTTCTTGGGTGCAACACGCTACTGACCCTTGGTGGCTATCAGACCCCATCAGTTACTTCCTCTAGGAAAGTGTATTTCTGTTCCAATGACCTCCATTCATATAGAACTTCGACCAAGTTAGGGTTCGAGATCTTCGAGGGGCCGATTACGGGTGCTGCAGGGGTCTTTGCCGGAGTTGGGAAGTTCATGGGCCTTTCCGGAGGGTGCATGCTTGGCGAGACAACGGGGGAGGGAACGCCAGACGGCGCTGCGGCCTCAGCAGTCGTGTCAGCGCTCATGGCCTTTCTACGGCCAAATTCCCCTAAAAACGAGCATGGGGAGATAGGACGGAATATGAGAAGGGGTAGTCACCTTGATAGCCTAAGCTAGTTTCTTGTATTATGTTTGGGCTTGTTGTTCGTGTACAAACTCTCTGTATATCGCCCCAACTCTTTCAGCAGCTGGTCCAGAGCCCTCGATCACTCCACTCTCATCAACTCGAATTTTTTCCATGACGAGTATAACCCGTGCCTCTTCGTTCAGTCTGACCATCTTGGGGAACACCCTCTCGATTCTCTCAGCAAGCCTCCTGAGGTCGACAAGGACCTTTTCAACCACTATCTTAGCTACTATGCCTCCATTGAGTACAATTCTGTAGAATCTCTTTCCTGAGCTGGCCTGTACATCTCCTAACGAGACCGTAAGGTTGTCAGACGATACTGCTAACAATATCCCTCTATACTCGTCTTGGCCCGTGGTTATGACCGTTACCTGTCTCCCAATGAGGGTCGCCAGCTCTCCGCCTATTGATGCTCTCTGCAATCCTTTTGTCGTCTGCCTTCTTTTATGCCATGCTTTTAGCCTTGTGGTCCTAATTCACTGAGGTCTCTCCCCAACGTTAAAATAACCTTAAACTAACACAGAAGTCGCTTGAACAGTTTAAATTATCCGTTATTTTTATTTTTAAAAGTATATCTTTGTCATTTTGGTATAAGATGAGTAGTTTCAGCCTTATTTTAAGAAAAGTACTAAGTGAGAATGGATCACGATGCCCTGAATGTGGGGGCATCGTGCGTATACTGGGCCATGAGTTTGTCTGCTCTTCTTGCGGCCTAGTTCAACGCTGTATGGAGATGACCGAGATCCAGCTCGACAGTGAGAGTACGGATGATCACCACTTCTTAGGATATAGTCCCGGACTCGTCGATGGTTTAGGCTCAGAGATCCAAAGAAGGGCTGGGACTCTGAAAGACGGAAAGGGGAGGCTCATACCCTACGACAGAGAGGACCTCTATCTGAGGCTTGGTGACGCGTCAAATAACATTCACACGAAATCCCAAGGTAGCGACTTGAGGATAATACGATTGATATGGGATGCATCAAGGTTACTTAACATTCCTGATTCGGTGGCCTCAGCTACAATACATCTGTATCGTAAATCCGTGAGGAAGATCAGGAGGGGAAATGTTAGATATGCTGCATTGGCCGCGTGCTGTTTGATCTATGTAGCAAGGGGGCTCAACGATCTCGCACCCATATCGGTGCGCAATGTCCTAGAGGCATTTGCATGTCGGGGGGTGAAACTCAGAACACGAGACATCCTGAAAGCGGGTTTTCTGATTGAGTCGGATCGTCCCATTCGAAAAGGTGAGGATTACCTTTACCCTATATTGGATAGGTTGGTATCGTTGATCGATGATAAAGCACTGCGAAGATGCGGATTCGAGGACAGATTCCTCCTCCTTCAAACGCTCCTATCGTTGTCAAGCAACTTGCTCAAGTCCGTCGGTCCTGATGTGAGAAGGGGTCGGAACCCGCTTCTTTTGGCTTCTGCAGCTATTTATGCCAGCTCCAAATCACTATCCCCCCAATCCACGAAATCCCTAATCTCCCAGAGAATCGTGGCATTGGCATCGGGCGCAGTGGAGTACAGCGTTAGGGAAACGTATGAAAGCCTCAAGCCTTATTGTATGAATAGGACTAATGGCGCCTGAACAGCAATTTGATGGTGCTACGCTCCGTCCTAAACGTCACTCTCGTAAGTTCGCCATTTACCAGTATTACGGCCTCTGGGCTTATGTCCGTAACCCATAACTCCTCAAAGGTAATGCAGACCGTCGTCGTCACGTTACCGCGATCAAGCTCCAACCCGACCCTAGTTCCGAACTCAAGGCCTCTAGCTGAGCAACCTCGTTGGTACTCCCTTATGGTCTCAGTAATCATCCTTCTGACAATACCGCCTTCAGTCTCGATATTGCCCATGAAGGCACGCCATACCTTACCGATTATGTTAGAACGGAAACTCGATACCATATCGCTCATCAAGTAGATTCTTATGGGCACAATGAGAGATATGGCTCTCTGGTCCTGTAACTCGGTTTCATAGACCCCGTCTCGCAACGTATACCCAAATGAAGTCTTACAAACAAGAGCTCCTTCAGGCGTTCTATCCGTTCTCCCGAATCCTATATCCCCTATATTGAGTTCAGCTAGCACTCCCTGCGCCTTAAGGAAATCACGTGAAGCCGTTTTCCACTCCTCTGTCCTGACGTTCATTGAATTAGGGAGAATTCCCAACGATGCTGATCTCAACACTTCCCTTTCTACCTCACCTTTAAGGTATCTTGGCAGATCATCGGTGATTGCCTCGGCGCAGGCTGAAAGCTTGGTCACCGTGACCCTCTGTGCGGCAAGTTCACGCAATATCGAGACTTCCTCGCTCATCCCCTGGATGAGTAATAATGTAAGATAAGCAACCGCTGCTGCTGTCGTTGTTAAGATATATGCTCTTTTCAACCTTCTCTGACCCCTAAGTTTAGATAAGTGATCTGCGTTCCCGTCGAGATGATGATGGTGACGTGGGCTAGGTTGGCTTGATCACCCAATCCCAGCGCTCCGATTATGCTCCCATCCCGAGAGGACCACGATAATGAAAAGTCGTAATTTGGCGGGACCAGTGAGGTGATCTTCGACATGACCTTCTCAGCCGCTGCCCTGTCCCCTTCCAAGCGAGCTAACTCGTCGATATAGCCGAGGGACTCCGCTTCCCTTAGGATATTCGCAGCCTGTGAGATATTATACGCCTCCTCAAGTGCTAGGCTTACTTGCTCGGTCTGGATAGGGGCGATGATGATTAATGATGCCAATATCCAGACAGCCGAGTTTGCAATTATCGAATCAACCATCGTGTGCATCCGTGATCATGCCCCTGGTTATGGCCCGATCTGAAGTATTGGAACCTGAAGCCTCGTGTTGTGTAGTTGCCTCCGCTTGTGAAAGAAGATCGGCTACTTTCTGGATCTGCTGGCTGATCGCCTGGGATAGAAAGATCAGCCCGATTATTAGGAATACGACCAGCATGTTTGTGCTGGATAGCTCAGCTAATCCTCCCCCCCTCATGGCCCCTCCCCCTCTTCTTCTATCCCTACGTAGCCATCAGTTCTAAAAATCCTATACGTTTTGCCAGATAGAATCACAGCATCTCTGACTGGCACATCCAAGCCCATTTTGGAGACAGCATTCCCATTGCTTGCTGTGACGGTTCCTGCTCTAACCTCCACTCTCATCTTTCCTCTTCCTAGATCATTCGGAAAAGTAACCGTTAGAGTGCACCCACTCTTCCAAGAAAGGTCCAAGCAGTCCTTGACCATCAGAGCCGCAGCTCTCAGCCTTTGACTATCAAGTCCGACCGACAATTTGTTCATGGCTGAAGTCGACATTATGAAGAGTGACATTGAGAGCACAATCCAAACGATATTCTCGAATTGATTCTCCAACGACTCTGAGGGCATGTCATCTACCCCCGATCTCCACCGAGATGTATCCGCCTTTTGAGTCGACAACTATTACGGCCGAACCATTCGCGACCGACCTTTGAACCATAACATCTCGTGACGTGTGTATTTTATCTGTTCGTTTACCTAGACTTGTGTCCATCTCAAGTAATAGATCCTTGCCATCGCTCGTAATCGAAAGGCCTTCTGGCAGAGATGTCTCGAACTGCAATCGCAGGGGAGTAGCATCGGCCCGTTGAAGATCCTGTCTCAACCTATCCACGAGGATGTTATACTTGGTCAACATCGCAACAGTTGAGACCAATGGGAGAAGCGTGGTCTGTGCCACTTTGAATCCAGCAGTCAGCAGCAATGCGGAGATCGAGAACGCGAAGGCTTTTTCAACGAGTTCGGCCATATTAGATCGCCTTCATAATAGGATGGCCTGCGCAAAGCGCGCCGTCACAAATCCGACGAAAATTAGTGGTATTAGTGGTAGCTCGATAATTGGTGGTTCACGTTGATATGTTAGTTTTGAGAAGAGAGGAGTTAGAAGTAGCGTCCTGGGAATTGGGACCAGGACCGCAAGGGTTGCGATAAGTACGACTTTGCTCGGGTATTTATGTTCCTTAGCCCATTTCGACACACTCATCGTAAATACGATGAGCCAGGCGATTAGGATGGCATTCAACAAGGCAATCGAGATGGTGCTCGCCGAGATTCTCATTGGTTCGAATATGCCCTGGAGGAGGGTAAATGACGTGGCCTCACACAAATATGGATAGGATAGGGCCATGGATAGCGCATACTCAAAATCCCCAAATCCTGTCTTCCCGAGAATTGAGCTAATCAGCAAAAGTATGAGCGGAATGGCATTGTTTATCACAATAGCAAAAGGATCGTCAATTCCCAAATATAAAACCCTGACAAGAATCATGGATAAGCCGCACAACAAAAGCATCAGTTCCGTACTGCTGGGAAGCATCCTCTTTCGGATGTCTGACAAGGACGCGTGGAAGGATAACGGCAGGAACAGTGCATCCGTCAGCAGCTCAAGGCCATTCAATCATGCTCCCAAGACTTTTTCAGTGGAGTATTTAAGCGGCAATGAATCAGCCTTGCGGTGCAACCTGTGGACGAAGCGAGTAAAGAACTGTTTTCCGCCATTCTAGACGAAATCTATCAAATGAAAAGGGATAGCAGGATTTTGCGCGACACTGTGACGAGTATGCGTTTACAGATGGACAAACTCTCTAGGAATTTCATTGCCCTAGCTTCTGAAATCGGATTTTTTCCGAAAGAAGGAGATCATGAGAAGTCACTCGATAACCCAGGAGTTGGATGACTTTGAGTCATCTCGATGAAGAGGGTACGAGCGACCATTGCAGTTTCAATTGCCACATTGACTTTTCGGATAATTCAAGAAAACTAACTCTGGTTTGCCCACTTTCATCACGGAGATCAAGGGGCTGTTTTTCCGTTTTTGTCTTCTGGGCTATGCATCTTAAAGGGATTACCATGATGGAGATACGGGGAAGCGGGAAAACAGAGACGTTGAGTCCATCTTCGACTAAGTGGATTAAAACTTATGCCATCATAGCACGAGGCGTCCTTGATGGGACATATGTAAAACTTCTATCCGGCTCACTTAAGAGCGAAACAATTCAGGAATTCTGCCTAGTCTATGATAAACTCGGTGCGATATATGACGGTTCGTTGATCTACAATCATGATAAAGGTGAAGACCGAGGCCTTCGACGGACCATCACGCTCTTAAGAGGTTCTGGCAATAAGCCACTGCAGGACATCGTTAGATGTGGTTTGCTAAAGCACTTGGGAAAGGTGCGTCTTGATTTCGATTATGAGACAACAACCTCCACTTCACAAAGGAGAACCCGAGGAATGACGTTAGGTAAGGAACACGAAGCATACAGCATTGGCCCATTGTCAATAAGGATTCTGGAATCACAGAAGTATTTGAATCCAATCTATAACGTTTCCTTCATAGACAATCGCACTGCTCGGCTGGTCTTCGAGCTCGCTCACGTTATTCAGCTCAAGTCCCATCTACAGGGTGAGTACATGAGCAACTTTTTCAATTTATTAGATAATAGGAAGAAATACGCCTCAACTTACCTTAGCTCTCTCTCCAATGGCATCTCCGGTGAATTTGAATCGGCCGTTTGTTCGCATGCAGCCTACTCATCGGTAGGGCTTAGAAAGTATTATGCCTTCCTGGTTGACGACAGAGTCAACGAGTTCTATTTAGACGCACCAAGTAATAGAGTTTACCTCGATCATGAGAAGTGGAATCGCTGCCTCACAAACATCAGTCTCAACCGGAAGGACATTGAGCATTTAATCACGCACCTTAGAAGGGAGACGAATCAAAGGCTGGATTATGCCATACCCTCGATGAAGGCCGACCTCTCATGCGGTGACTTCAACATACGAACTTCTATCGACGCTTTCCCACTGACAAGGGACGGAACAGCACTCGATGTTAGGAAGTTCAGACGCGTTCCCATGACGGTTCTCGATCTCATCTTGAATAGAACGCTAAGTGTCGAGGCCGCTGCCTTTCTCCTACTCTGTCTGATCTTCAGAAGATCGATAACCGTAGTTGGCGAAACGAGCTCCGGGAAGACGACACTCGTCAATGCCACCGACATATGTGCACCGCACTGGTGGCGGAAAATAACCATTGAGGACGCAATCGAGAGCATCCCCCAACTTCATTATGGTAGACATCAAGTACGAATCCAAGTCGAACCCCTCGAGCAAGGATCTGCCGTTCGACTTAAGAGCGTTGAGACTACTCGTCTGCTGCATAGGAATCCAACGTATGTCCTGCTCGGGGAGATTCAGACATCGGAGCACTCCAAGGCATTGTTCCAAGCCCTGGCATCTGGGCTTAGGGTGATTCACACTGTCCACGCGTCATCGCCAGAGGCATTGATTAGGCGGTTCCTGATTCAACACGGCATTTCGAAAGAAGATCTTAAATCCCTGGAATTGATCGTTTTCATAAAAAACTTTTTCGGATTTCGTGGAAAATGGAGAAGGGTTACGAGGATCAGTGAACTCAACTTCGAGGAGGGATCTCGATACGCCATAGCCGACATATTCCACCACGACTTCGGAAGCGATACTCTGGTGCCTCTGTTCGACATTTCCCGCTCCGCCATCGTAAGGAAAATCATGGAAGATTATCCACTTGGCATCGAAGAAATTAAACAGGTTCTGGACTCGTATAAGCGCTTCCTAACGCAGCTATCTACCGGTCAGGGAAGTTTAACTTTTGTAGGCATTATGAAGGCGTTCGATGCGTTTAATGCCAAGATCGCAAGAGAGTTCCATCTCTTCGAGGTGACAGATGCGGCAACTTCGGAAGTTACCTTAGCGAGTGGGGATTGAGGTGTATTGGAATGAAATCAAAACCTGGGAAAAAGGTGAACCATCCCATGAGGAGAGTCGAAGGAGCGGCCTCAAGGAAACCGAAGTCCAAACAAGCGATCAAGGCATTCCTCATTTCCATGACATTCTTACCGATAATCATGTCGTCCTTTCTATTTGGGCTTTTAGTCTGGTTGTCATCTTTCTACTTCATCTACAGATTCCTCTCATCGTCTACCAAGAGGATCATTTCCACAAGGGCGATGGAGTTGGGAAAGCACCTCTCGAGTGCGACAGCCGATCTGGCATTCTCTCTTGCGGTTACGGGTTCAGAATTCCATGGGGCCGAGGCCTTGGCACAAGGGCACTACTCCGACATCTCCATCTTTGCGAGGAAGAGCCTGCTTAGGTCCCTGGATGGCGTTTACGTTCGCTCATCGCTGGCAAAATCCTTCCGCCTTCAGCGTGCTGTTCCCACATCATACATTGTAGAGCTTCTCCTCTCGTGTAATCCTGATCTCTTCGATATAGAGACCATCCTTGAACAGACCGAGGATTTCGCTCGTAGGAATTTTTCAGAGTTCACACAGCGGCTGAATACCCTTTTGCCGGCCTACTTCTTCGCAGCATTCTTCCTGCCATTTTCAGCTTTGATCCTATCGACATTAATGGACAACTTCGCGATCCCCTTCCTTGCAGTTTTTTTTCCAATATTCTCATTGATCATGTGGGTAATATCGAGTATGCTCTTCAAAGTCGAGGTGACCATGCTATGAAGGATCTATACATGGTCCTCGCATCTTTCATGGCTGTAGGCATCGTTTTCGCTGTAGTTCTGGCCATCACATGGGATTTACCTCTTTCGTCTTCTGTCAGCTCAACCAGCTTCGTCGCCATATTATGCTACAGAAGCCTAAACCGAAAACAAAGTCAAAGGGACTCTGAGGAATGGCAACATTTTTACTCGATATTTGCAAGCCGCCTGGAACTTCGAAGTTCTCCCGAACGAGCATTCGAGGAGGCCATGGAGGAATGTCGGAACATGAACATATCGACTGCCTTGGACCGGATTTCATCTCAGGTCAGACAGGGTGATTCCATATCCAGGTGTCTCCTAAAAACCAATTATGGTGATCGGTCAAGTGAAAAATTAGCGACCTTAGCAGCCTCTGCCTTAAGGAATGACTCTGTAGGTGCCTGCGAGACGATAAGGGATTTCGTTCGACTGCTAAGGAGAAACGCCATCCTTTCGAAGGAACGGGAACAGATCCTGAAGGAAGGTAGGTTCAAGGCCACGATCTTAGCTACGACGACTACCGTCTCCATCGCGATACTGGCGGGTATTTCCCCCATGCTCCAGATATTCGTCTCAGGTTCAGGATCCCTTATAGGTCACAGCATAATAGCTCCCTCTAACTACCTCTGGGTAGCGTTCTTGGCATCAACCCTTTCCTCAGGCCTCCTTTTGAGCCGGGGCTTCAGACTCTCACCGGTGAATACAATGACGGTATGTTCCTTCCTCATCTATATTGGCACGTATCTGCTGCTGAAGGCGATATTTTAGTTCAAGGTCAGATTCATTGGGGCTTAAATCCTATTTTGAAAAGGCATGGTAGGTGAGAAATATGAAGATGAAAAGGAATCGCCGTAAAGCCTCGCAGCTGATCGAAGAGGGTTTGCTCGTCGTATTGGCCTTAGTGATGCTTGGCGCCGTCTTTACCGTCTCTAGGAACATCATCCTGAACGTAAACAGTTTCTTCGGCAATGTCTGGACAGGACTCGGAGACCTAGCGAAATCACTCTTCGGTTGGCTGGTACCGAGTTAAATGGCCCCAAAATTCGACACGGAGACGATCACGATCTTAGGTACAGCTTCGGTTGTCATGGCGGTCTATATCTCGTCTAAGTATAGTGCGTCCTGGACGGTGGGCCTTGGCGTTATCGTGCTCCCCATTTTTATAATCCTAATGCTTGTAAAGGAAAGGAGGTGGTTGGCAGTAAAGTTACTGCACGTTAAATCAGTGGCGTTAGGGGGTGGGCTGGAACAATCCAACATACTGCCGGAACAGCTCTTCCTGCGGGATACCGGAGTTGTGGCACTGAAGAGGGATAACCGCATCAACTTGATCTCTGGAGTCAAGGTGTCGGGAAACCCAAATGCAATGCTCAGTGGTGAGTTGGAATATCAGAGAGGACGGCCCTCAGGTTATGAATATCTTCCGATCTTCCTAAGGTATAGGGACCTCTTCGTCGGCCTTCGTAGGTTAGTCGTTCCCATCAGGTATGTCGTTTTCCTTTCTCCATTGGGCAGTGGTTCACGACGATCAAGAGAGGAGATCGAATCCCTCAGCAAAGACCTAAGGAAATCCGAAGAAGATGGCAAGGGCCGATCCACCTCCTTTTATGAGAGAGACCAACTGGCAAGAAAGCTTTCCATGGCCAAGACATATGGCTTTGTGAAGCTCTCCCAATTCATGTTATTGGAGTTCCGTGGCAATGCAATGGAACTTGAGAAGCTTGAGCAGCAATCTATCTTGGCAGCGGAAAAGGTGCTTTTAGCGGTCTCGACAGCCTTCCCAGAGCTCACGGTCGAAAGGGCTTCGCCGACCGAGCTGCTCGATGCCCTTTTCTCTCTATTCTGGGATGAACCTTCCGAAGGCCCTATAGTGCTTCCCCACGATGTTACGCGGATCTTGAATTTTAATCTACCCGTGACCGAGGTATTCCAGGATACACACGCACTGTTTCCTTTCGAACCGCCTGTCAGTGTAGCCTCACACAACCTTCACCTAGGGTGGACCGAATGCCTTGGGCGTCGAATAAGTTCCTTCACCCTCAGTTTCGAGGATCTGACGAAACATGTCATCATTCTCGGCTCCACGGGAAGTGGAAAGTCGACAACTTCGAAGCGGTTGATAGAGGAGTGCATTAGGGCGGGACTGCCGGTTCTTATCTTCGATTGGCACAATGAGTATCGCAGCTTCATCCAGGCACATGGTGGTGAAGTCTATACGCCTGGCCTTGAGGACAATGGGTTCACCATCTCCCCCCTACGGCCATTTTCTACGAACGATTTAGCCGAGCATATTGCGATGACAACCGAGATCTTCGTTGATAACTACACCCTCACTCACCCACAGGCATTCATGTTGCGTGAGGCCGTAAGGGAGGTACTATTGGATCCAACCGGCTCCCATACGCTTTCCGAACTTGTGGAAGTCATCGAGGCTACGCCATCTCGATCTTACTACGACAATGAGACGAAAATGGCACTTCTGAGGAGGTTGAAGCCTCTGACGGAAGGGCAGGCGGGCAGGGCCCTTGGTGGAAAGGCCTCGATGAGCATACCGGTTCTCTTGGAGAAGACCATAACCATAGAGCTAGGCCATTTCAGGGAATCGGAGGTCCGTAGGATATTTGCATCCTTTATCCTAAAGATGATCTACGACTACCGGGTAGCGACCGGGGAATCTAATCTGCGCCATGTCTGTGTCATCGAGGAGGCTCCCAACATCGTGCCATGTAAGGAATCGAGGGCTCCGCCTACTATAGGGGAGAAGATGGTGTCTGAACTGAGGAAATTCGGCGAAGGCCTGGTTGTCGTATGCCAATTCCCTTCTCAAGTGTCCCAAGGCATACTGAAGAACTCTAGCACAAGGATCTGTCACAGGATAGGGGGGGTCGAGGAGGAGAAGATAGTAAGGGATCTGATCGGATTGTCGGAAGCCCAATTCGCCAATATCAAGTACCTCAAGCCTGGACAGGCTGTAGTATACTTGAGCGAGGCTACAAATCCATTCATGATCACAATTGAGCCACCTAACCAAGCGATCGGGAATGCTCCCTCATCTTGAGTGCCTTCGCAATATCCGATGCCTCTCGTGCTGTGAACCGTCGGATCGAGAGCGTTCTATGAATTGTTACGCGATTCCCACAACGTGGGCACTTCCTTTGTCCCAGGTTGGCATTTATCACCAAAATATTCCGACACCTCAAGCATCTAGACACGGTATATTTCCTGCTCGAATCTAAACCATCCATCTCAATAACCTCCTATCATGTACCAACTTCGTTAGCCAATCCGTCGTGGGCGTCCTCGGGAACCCTTCCTCATACAAGGCAATTATGGACTTGCATACTAGTTTGGCATTCATTCCCGTCGTATCAATCTCGCGCACAATCTTGTGCATCCTTAGAGCCTCTGACTTGCATACGTCCAGTATCTCACTCTGAACATTCTCTCTTATCTTCCCTCCTCCCCACCTCCTCCCCCTCAATCTACTAGCGAGTATGCCTGGATTGCATCGCAGGACTATTACTGCCAGAACACCCTTCCGAATTGGGACAAGATGGGAATAACTTCCATCCAAAATGATGACCTTGGACCTCGTCCTGCGCGCAATACGCATTACTTCAGTTCTGATACCTAATAAATCGACGATCGGAACCTTCCTGTACTTATCATAACCTTTGATGGTCCTTTTCCGCAACGCAAGTTTACCGAGATCGATGTGTTGCCAGCACATTCTCCTTGCCAACAACCTTGACGCCGCCGACTTACCAGTTCCAGGCGTTCCACTGATAATCAGGAATTTAGTTTGCATTCCTCATGATTTGGCAGTCACAGTTCCTTTTGAAGCTATCTGTTAGGTCATCGGATGCGTCTGAGATACCTTGGGCTCATCCAAGCCATTAGCGGAGCTGCCTAATTGAAGCTCATCAAAGTGGAATTCCGGAATACTCCTCACGGGGGGCCTCATAATGGTAGTTATAGTCAAACTTGCCATAAAATGAGATGGAATAGAAACGATTAATTATCGGAATTCGGAGCCCTTGCCATGCTCCGGTTGTGTAGACGCGAACAACTACGGCACAAATTTCGATCGGTCAATCGAAGAAAGCAAAGCCAGGTTAAGGACGCCTAGAGCATCCGAGCCTCTCGAATAGGCAACGTGGAGAAAGCTCGAAACCCGGGTTCAAATGGCCTCTGCCTGAATCTCCCGGCCGGAGCATTATTACGTTGTCGGTTGCTTTGGCGGAGGGGGTGGTTTGCTTGCTACGACTACATCGTCTATTCTCAGTATCATGTTGGATACTTCGGTGGCGGCCCTTATGTAATGTTCCTTAACCAGTTCCGGTTCAATCACGCCCTTTCTCAGCATATCAACAGGTTTGCCCGACTGTAGATCCAATCCGACATTTTTACCAGCCGTCGCCTTGTGAGCTTTCCCGAGGCGCGTTACCGATTCAACGGGGTTCAGGCCCGCGTTCTCCGAGAGTATCACGGCAATTTCCTCTAACGCATCTGCGAATGCAAGTACGGCGAGTTGCTGGCCACCCGCAATTTGAGCAGCCTTCCTCCTAAGGATTTTTGCCAGTTCCACCTCAACGGCTCCTCCGCCTGGGACGATTGAATTTCGTTCGAATACGTTGGCGACAACGGACAAAACGCTCTTCATCGCCCTCTCATATTCGTCTAGAAGTTTCTCCGTCTCGCCCCTTAACAGTATTGCCAGCGACCTCGGGTTGGTGCAATTCTGAACGAAGACCATCTTGTCCTCGCCTATCTTCCTCTCCTCCACCAAACCTGCCTTTCCAAGTGCCTCAGCGTTAACTTCCACAGCATTGCTAAGGATCTTCCCGCCCGTAGCGCGAGCGAGTTTTTCCATGTCCGAACGCTTCACGCGTCTAACGGCGAGTATGTTCCTATTTGCGAGTAAATGTTGCGCGTCCTCATCTATCCCTTTCTGGCAGATGACTACATTAGTGCCGCTGCTGGCGACTTTATCTACTACCGCCTCTATCGTCTTCGCTTCCTCATCTCTCATCTTTCTCAGTAATTCGGGCGTCTTGATCTTTATCTCGGCGCTTATCTCGGTCTTCTCGATCTCCAGGGGGAAATCTATCAGTGCAAGCCTGCAATCCCCCAGACGCTTCGGCATGTTCGGATGGACGAGCTCCTTGTCGAGTATCACGCCTTGAACTAGTTGCGTATCATCTGCCCCCCTACCTTCCTTCTTGACGATCTGTATGTTATCGGTGTCCACTACATACTTGTTACCCCGTTTTTCAGCTACCTCGGGGACCGTTTCTATCGCCATCTTGGCAAAGGTGATGCATACGTCTTCCGGCAGCGAGGTGTTAAGGACCGTAAAGGCGACCTTCCTCAGTGAGTCCCTGTCTCTTGGCTCTATCTTGACAGCGATCTTGGATAAGGCGCTGACAGCAGCATCAGCTGCAAGGAAATAGCCCGATATTATCACAGATTTGTGGATTTTCCTCCTTAACAAGTCCTCAGCTCTCCTGAGAAGTTCGGATATCAGGATCGCCACAGACGTGGTTCCATCACCCACCTCCTTATCTTGGGACTTTGATGCCTCGACGATCATCTTTGCGATCGGATGTTCGATGTTGGCCTCGCTCAGGATGGTAACGCCACTCTTGGTGATCGTCACATCGCCTACGGAGCCCACTAGCATCTTGTTGAGGCCCCTTGGGCCCAGCGACGGCCTGAGCAGCTCGCCAACAACCCTTGCCGCCAAAAGGTTGTTCGCAACGGCCTCTTGGCCTGTTCTGCGCGAGGAACCTTCCTTAAGGATCAGGACCGGTTGTCCCCCAATTTGGGCAGGAATGGCAACTGTCAAATCTTTCACCTAGACGCTAGAGGGCGGTTCACTAGGGAATATAACTTTTTCAGAATAGGCATGCCAATTACGGCATGGGCGTTCCCTATGCTTGTGCGCAGAACCCTTGTGACGGACGTGCCGTTCTAACGGTTAGAAGCCTTAAGATGAAACCTGTGACCCACGGGCATCCTCGTGCCTAATGGTTATAAGATACAGGTAATACGTGGATCCAACGAGAAAGTGTTGGACCGGAATGGGCCGAGTATATACGACCAAAATCAAGAGGATTTCAAAGGAAGCTATTGAAAAGTCGCCAGATGCCTTCTCAAGTGATTACGAAAAGAACAAGAGTGTCCTGAAGGGCATGCTTGATGTAAGGTCCAAGAAGACGCTCAATCAAATTGCAGGTTATATTACAAGGATGAAGAACTCCAAACATGAGGAGCCCGAGGTGGCTACGACAGAAGAGCAGGGCTGACTGGCATGGAAGACGGAGGCCTCTCGCTCGGCTTCGATGAGGTTCAGATCGGGTGGGCTCACAGATACGTAAAGGAGGCTGAAGCTTGGCTTGAAGTGGCCAGGAATGCTTCATCGACCAGGATCTCGCAAGAATTTACCGAAAGGGCTTTGTCCCAATCATTTAGGGCTTTTTTCAAGCTACTCCATTTCATACCTCTCGTAGATCCACAAGGTCGCGTCTTCCATGTTCAGGCAGTTCTGCGCAGTCCCGTATTGAAGCTATCAAACCTCTACAGGGTTTGTCTGGCTGCGACCCAGGAAGGCAAGCTCTCACCCTCAGAAATGGCTCAAGTTGGCGAGTTATTGAATGGGATATGCCTTTTCGTGCTAAATTCCGTCTCCGATTCGGATTTATGAGTAAAAGAACGAATATATATTCACCAATGCCATTCCCCAATGGCATGATGTGGACTGACCTGCACTGAGGGCAGAACGCCCTATGAGGACAAGGACACTCTGAACAGAATTAACAGCATAGCTATGGAAGCCATGATTAAGTCGGAGGATTAGGTGCAATTGGCAACTATTGAGATGCTCGGCCAATTGCGCAACATGGCAGGGGAGGGACTGATGAATTCCTTGGGAGGATGCAAAAGCCTCAGGGAGATCCTTTCCTTGCTGTTGACGGTGCTCAGAGCTGATCCCGATTTTGGTCAGCCGGTCATTATGGAGGATCTGCAGAGGTACCTGATCGTGCTCGTGAATGGTACCGTAGCGGACCAATCGTTCATCGATATGGAACTTGGGGAAGTTGATAGGGTCGTTATACTGCCGCTTTCCCACGGCGGCTGATACTCTCCTCTCTGTATTCATTCAGGAATCGTCTCACCAATAGCGGCTCAAGACCACATTGGATGAGCTTGTCCGTCACATCCTCAAGGCTCCTTCCCCCCTTAATGTAACTTGATGCGATCTTAAAGATCGTTTCCCTCCTTTCGTGCGGGAAAATTATCCACTTCTCAGTATCCCTGATATAATAATGAGGCCTTAACAGACTCCAAGGCTTATAATATACCGTCGCTATCTTGATCTCCCCTGCACCTATCTCTTCAAGCCTCTCCACCAGTAATGCCAAGCTTTTTCCAGTATCCGCGACATCATCGATGACAAGCACCCTCCTGTTCTTCACGTCAACCGATATTGGCTGCGTCATCCTTGGTTCCTGCGAGGTCTTGGCCACATCCTCGTAGAATTCCACCTTAACCGTAGCGACAATGGCATTCTCGAATAGATCGCTCATAATCCTCAATGGTATAAGCCCCCCTCTACTTATGCCTAGTAATATTTCAGGGTCGAAGGACTTCTTGACCTTGTCTCCGAGCTCTAAGCAAAGCTGATAGAAGTAGTCCCACGAGGGGGTCTCGAACTCCACCTCCTTCATTAACAGATCGCATGATCCCCGCCGGAGAACCTTTTTAACGCTTGGGCCCATCGCTTTCGACTATGGTGGAGCCCGTGGAGATCGCAGAGTTGGGCGTCTATGTCTCGGCTTTAAAACTTCCTCGGGTTCCTGAGAACTGGCCCAAGCTTTTGGGATCTTGGAAGAGCCATGATATGGAAACATATATTCAGGTAGTCGACGCAGGAGCAGTTGCAGGACTGCCCCACATCCTCTTTCTTGTCTTCAACGCAGTCTCAGCATTCAGATATAGGTATAATAAACTGAAGCGTCTCGAAGCGGAACTGCTCCTCGTCCTGAGCGGGACAGATAGGTTCCTGAGGGCTGTCGAGTTGGTTGGAGCCAAGGCGGGGCGTCCTGGAGTCGCCATCATCGTGGCCAAGGGGCGCGACGCCTGTGCCCATTCTGCAGAGCAAATATCTGCAAGCATCGATGGATCTGATGCTCTCCCCAGTCAAACTCAAGAAGAAGTCATGATGGTCGAGATCGCACGGGGCTTGGGCGTAGGGTCCCCTGCGCTTGGCTCAAAGGGCTATGACGTCAATGGGTTCCTATACAAGTTGGTGGAGGAAGGGGCCCTGATATACTGCTAACACTCGGATCTGTTTCATATTCCTGATGCACAAGCTAGGTTGACCCTTCCTATCTGAAGGCATGGCGAGCATATCGTCTCAGGACAGCGAAACGACTTACCCAGGAAAGAAGGGCCCCAAGAACCGTAAAAGGGGGATCTGGGACGCTTCGTTCATAACATAGGTGGAAATACTTTTAATAGTGCGTGTCATGGGGAAGAGAGGGACAATGAGCACCGACAAACCTGTTGTAGTTGAGGTTAAGGACCTGCGAAAGGAATACCGCCTACGAGGAGAGGTCGTTCAAGCCCTGAAGGGCATTTCAATGTCCGTAACCAAGGGTGAGTACATCTCACTGATGGGCCCAAGTGGCAGCGGCAAGACGACTCTATTTAACATGATAGGCGGTCTCGACAGGCCATCCGGTGGGACAGTGCTGATCGATAACATCGATCTCTCCAAGATGAGCAATAAGAGTTTGGCTTGGCTCAGGAGCAGGAAGATAGGGTACATATTTCAGACTTACAACCTCATCCCAGTCCTCTCGGCAATGGATAACGTTGCGCTGCCGATGATCTTCACTGGTATGTCAAAAGTGGATCGCACCGCCAAGGCCACAAAGCTCTTGGAACTAGTGGGATTGGGTGATAGATTAAACCACAGGCCCACCGAGCTTAGCGGAGGCCAGCAACAAAGGGTCGCGATCGCTAGGTCCATTGCAAACGATCCCGCGATCATCTTGGCCGACGAACCCACTGGCAACCTTGACCTTTCAACAGGCCTGGCCATTGTACAGCTCCTCTACAGATTGAAGACCGAAAGGGAAACTACGGTGATATGTGCCACCCATGACCTGAAGATGGTCGACGTCAGTGATAGACTTGCCTGGTTGAGAGACGGTTTGATAGAGAGGATAGAAGAGAGAACAACGGTTACGATTCGGGCTGACGACATGTAGCAAAGATTTATATCTGGTTTTTTTTGGTTGCGAGCACAGCTGTGCGATAGCCATGTCTGAAGAGGAAGAATCTGAGTGGGAAGAAGAGGATTTTGAGGAGGAAGAGGAGGAAGACTGGGGCTTCGAAGAGGAAGAGTGGTAACCACAAGGGTTACTTATCACGACGCCCAAGAAGTTCGAAATGAGGTTCGATGGCAAGGCTAGCCGTTCTCGATAGGCAGTCATGCAGGCGGAAGGACTGTGGACAGGAGTGCATGAAATATTGCCCCATGGTCAGGAGTCACCTAGAGGCCGTTAGCTTTAGCTCACCAGATAATCCCCCGACCATACACGAGGTTCTCTGTTCTGGTTGCGGCATATGCGTTAAGAAATGCCCCTTCAATGCAATAATCGTAGTGAACATCGCTGAGGAGCTTGAGGGAGAGGCCTTTCACAGGTATGAAGCTAATGGTTTCAAGCTATTCAGGTTCCCCTCTCTCCAGCCAAAGGCTGTGACCGGGCTCGTGGGGATAAACGGAATCGGGAAGACGACCATTATGCGCATTCTTGCCGGTGAGTTGTTGCCGAACCTCGGGAACTTCGAGAGTCCTCCTTCGAAGGACGAGTTGCTCCGCTTCCTTAGAGGCTCTGTTTCCCAAACGCTGCTCGAGAACATCTGGTCCGGCAAGGCCAAGGTCGTGTTGAAGCCACAATATGTCGATAGGATTCCGATGGTAGTGAAAGGCACTGTGGGAGAACTGGTCGAACGCAATGATGAGAATGGGAAAGCAAAACCCATCGCCAAATCTCTGCTTCTCACAGAGCTGTGGGATAGAGACATATCGGTTCTGAGCGGGGGGGAGCTCCAACGACTAGCTATCACCGTCGCTTGTTCAAAAAAGGCGGACCTCCTACTCTTCGACGAGCCATCGAGCTTCCTCGACATAGAGCAAAGGCTTGCCGTCTGTAAGACCATCCACGACCTCAAAGACAATAGGGCAATAGTGGTAGTTGAGCACGACCTTTCGATGTTGGATTACGTGAGCGATTATGTGTCCATCATATACGGCCGGGCAGGCGCATACGGAATAGCTTCGACGATAATGTCCTCAAGGGTCGGCATCAACAGCTATCTCAACGGATACTTACAGGCTGAGAACATGTTGTTCAGGAATGAGCCCATTGTCTTTCATGAACGGCCACCCCCCGTTGCCATGAATAGGCCACCTCTATTCAGATGGAGTTCCCAAGAGATGTGGCTGGGGGATTTCCACCTAGAGATCGATGAAGGCCAGGCTTCTGAGGGTGAGGTCATTGGCATAATCGGCCCGAATGGCATCGGGAAGACAACGTTCATCAAGGCTTTAGCCGAGAAATCTGCACCCATCTTCTTCCACGAAAGTAGATCAAGGAACCTCGCCATAAGCTACAAGCCCCAATATCTGTCGGAACTTTACAAGGGCCGGGTTGGGGAGCTCCTCTCGGCCAGTCTCGATGATTCCAATAAGGATTCGATCTCATCCGGGCTCGTGCAATCCTTCAGATTGGATAGACTTCTAGATAGGGATTGTGAGTCGCTTAGCGGCGGGGAGCTCCAGTGCGTTGCGATAATATCAACTCTCTCAAAGGAAGCGGACATCTATTTCCTCGACGAGCCATGCGCATATCTAGATGTTGAGCAGAGGATGGCCGTCGTTAAGGCTACGCGCCAGCTCACGGAGATGAGGGGGGTATCGGCATTCGTCGTTGAGCACGATGTGGTAGCGGTGGACTTCATCGCAGATAAGCTCGTGGTGTTCGACGGCGAACCTGGCCAGCACGGCCACGCCTCACCGCCAGTTGACATGCGAAATGGAATGAACACTTTCTTGAGCGGCCGAGACACAACCTTTAGGCGTGATCCTGAAACTCACAGGCCGAGGGTAAATAAGCCCGGATCAAAGGCCGATAGGGCGCAGAAACTGATCGGCGAGTATTATTATGGTGCTGCTCATGAGGGCTAGGACTTTTATATCACGATCCAGGGAAGAGAACGTTCGGTGAAGATTAAATGGCAACGGCCGTTTCGGTGCCCATCATATTGGTGAATTTCAAGGCCTATCTCGAGGGGACTGGTGAGAAGGGGCTGAGCCTAGCAAAGGTCGCCGAGCGAGTTTGGATGGAGACTGGCGTCACAATTGGTGTAGCTCCACCTCCTCCCGACATAAGGCTCCTAACCTCATCTACTCGGATCCCAGTCTTCGCCCAACACATGGATGCTGTCATCCCCGGAAGCTACACGGGGCGGGTCACGGCCGAAGCCATTAAGGAGGCAGGGGCCGTTGGCACGCTACTCAACCACTCGGAGTACCGACTTCAGATAGCGGACATACAGATGTGCGTTGAGAGAGCTAGGCAAGCGGGACTCATGACAGTTCTGTGCACAAACAATCCTACCGTCAGCTCAGCTTGTGCCGCAATCGGGCCTGATTTCATCGCCATCGAGCCGCCGGAACTGATTGGAACTGGAATACCCGTCTCCAAGGCAAAGCCCGAGGTCATAACTCGCTCAATCGAAAGGGTGAGGGAAGTGAATCCATCTGTTCAGGTCCTATGTGGTGCCGGCATATCTAAGGGGGAGGATGTCAAGGCAGCAATAAGGCTCGGCACTTCAGGCGTCCTGTTGGCAAGCGGCGTCGTCAAGGCCAAGGATCCAGAGGCGGTTTTGCTCGAGATGGCAATTAATGCCAAGTCCTGAGATCTCAGGCATAATACCTTTAATAATGCCTCCTCGAGATGCCCTTCGCCATAGCGACCTACAATGGGCAAGTCTACTGCTGGCACAACTGCGATGGGTAGGCTCCACAAGAAAGCCACTCACAAGAACTGCAGACGTTGTGGCAGAAGGTCCTTCAACGTGAGGAAGAAGTTCTGTGCGGCCTGTGGATTCGGAATCTCTGCCCAGCTTCGGCACTTCTCATGGGCTACCAAGAACTTGAACCGTTCGCAACGCATAAAATAGAGGCCATTACCCCATTTCGACATGGTCAATCGCCTTTCCTATCGTTTCTCGGGGATATTCTCCCCGATTATGCGCGATCTCCTGTGCATTGAGAGGGCCAAGGAGAGGATACAAGCCCACGTCAACAGTGCAATCTCGCATTGTAGGAAATCGATAAGCCTTTCACACCGGAAGGAGTTCGCTGCATCTAAATACGAGCTTGGGAAAGCAAGGGGTGAGCTATTGAGGATCACGCGCCTTTCTCGCGACCTGCCGCAGCTTCTGGGATGGAATCTAGTGATCTCTGCCTACCAGGAATATGTTGAGGCAAACTTGCTCCTTTGCATCGGGAGGGGGATGAAGATGCCCACTGCCAAGAGCCTTTCGGTGCCTTCAGTAGCCTACCTCCTCGGGGTCGCCGATCTGATGGGCGAGCTTCGACGGATGGCTGTGAATGCCTTCAGGTCCGGTGACATATTGATCGCTGAGGAGAGCTTTCAGTACATGGTCGTCATCTTCGAATATCTCTCAAGGTTCCCATTCAGCGACGCCGTGGCCCCAGGTCTCAGGAGGAAGACGGATCAGGCACGTTACATCTTAGAGGAGACAAATTCCGAGCTCGCAGAGGAACACAGCAGGAGGAGGCTCATAGGCCAGATGGAAGATTTCAGGAAGTTACTTGCAAAGGACAGATAGCATAGCTCGAAAGTGGGCACATTGGGAACCCCTTCCAGCGCGAGGACTTTCTCGATCGAAAAGGCAGAGGAAGCCCAGCGGAGGCTTGGGGCTCGCGTGAAGTACGAATTGTTGCCCGTCTTTCCTCCCCGCACCGTTGCTGGCGTTGACGTCCACTACCGAGGATCGGTAGGGCTTGCTGCCATCGCGCTGTGCGAATGCCAGCCTCTCCGCTTACTTACGTTGGCTACCATTGCGGCATCTCGCGCTCACCTCGATTACATCCCGGGTTTCCTCGCGTTCAGGGAGGCTCCCCTTGTGTTCAAGGCCCTGAGATCCTTCGAAAGGCCCGACGTCCTATTGGTGAACGGCCATGGCGTGTCTCATCCCAGAGGATGTGGCTTGGCGACACACGTGGGGGTTATCAAGGGAATCCCCACGATAGGGGTCGCTCTGAAACCACTTTCGGGTGCGAATCCAAATTCCTGTATCGAGGTGGAGCACAGTTCTGGTAAGTTATATGTGAGTGTTGGCAATCTCATAACTTTGGATCAGTCGGTGGAGGTGCTGCGACGTCTGCTCATCCCGAATGTCAAGCTCCCGCTACCCTTATACTTGGCTCACCAAGCAGCCCAACTGGTCGCGAGGTGGAATCGTTGAGCCGCGCCCCAGCCAAGGCCAGACAGGTCATCGTGCTGCTCGCGCTCCTAAAGATGAAAACGCAGGACGGCTCCATTTTCACATCTTCGACGAATTTGGCCTCTGCGATAGGGGTATCTCAGCAGACGGCTATCAGGTACCTGAAGGAACTGGAGGATGGTAGGCTGATCAAGCGGACGCTGACGGCAAGGGGAGAGAATGTCGAGATAGGTGATGGGGGCCTTTCACTCCTGCGAGAGACATATGGGACCCTCGTCAACGTCTTCACTTCACTGTCCGCCTCCTGTATATCGTTCTCGGGCATCCTTTTCACCGGGATCGGCGAAGGCGCTTACTACGTATCTCAAAAGCCGTACATGGGACAATTCAGCTCGAAGCTCGGCTTCACACCCTATCCCGGCACGCTAAATCTGAGATTAATTGAACAGGAGAACCTCGTGAAATACCTTCAGATGCTCAGCTACCCGCCAACGCTCGTCTTGGGTTTTAGGTCAGCCAATAGGACGTATGGAGACGTTCTCTGCTATAAGATATCCCTTGAGAAGAGGTATCCAGGCGCGGTCGTCAGGTCTGTGCGTTCCCTCTACGACAGCTCAGTCGTCGAGATAATATCGCCTTTAAGGCTTAGGCGTGAGATGAAAATCGGTGATGGTAGCAGGATCTCAGTTTACTTCACGCCTTCCTCATTCACATAACTACAAACCGATTCAACTAACTAATCTATAAAAAGGCTGCCTGGTTCTGGGGGTATTATGCCTCGCGTTGCCAACCTTATTAAAAGGCCCTTGTCTGCATTGATGTCGATTCAGGTCGAGAAGGGTTTTTCTACTGTCAGCTGGCTTTCAGGACGCCTATTCCTTAGCATGGCCGAATCCAGAGACACCGTTTCAAGCCTCATCAAAATGGGTTTTGTTGAGAAGGTTGGAACTAAAATCTACCTGACGGGTATGGGGAGGCGGAGGTTAAAAGTTGTTATGACGGGCGGTGTATTCGACCTCATCCATATGGGCCACATGGCGACATTAGAGGGAGCCAGAAGGCTTGGTGACATGCTAGTAGTAATTGTAGCGAGAGATATCTCCGTACAAAGGACAAAGGGCAGAAGCCCCCTGAATGATGAGATATCCAGGCTAAGGATCGTGCGAAGCCTAAAGCCCGTCGATGCCGCGATCCTGGGGGACAAGTACGACATGTTCAGAGTTACCCAGCGGATTAAGCCCGATGTCATAGCTCTCGGATATGATCAAAAACACGATGAAGCGAAGATAGCCGAAGAGTTGAGGAGCCGAGGGATATCGGTTCGCGTTAAACGGCTTATGATCCGAGTTCCTGGGGCTAAGACTTCGAACATACTGATGCAAATTGGATCTGGGTCATGCCCCCAGAACCGTCCTGAGAAGCAAACCCGACAATAAACCGATGTTCCTCATGGTGTCTGTCCCTAACTTAGGCAGGTCGTCTTTGGCGACCTTCAATACCCCCCTGACATTTTCGCTGCCCAGATAGCTCAGGTTACCAACTAACCTGTCTTCGAGTTCCTTCCCGATCCTTTCGTCTCGAAGGAAGGGCGCCGCGCAACAAATCTCCTTAAACCGTGATGCCATGCATAGGATCTCCGCTACTCGATTCCCCCTCGACATACACCATGTCAGCCTATCATCGTCCGTCGTATCTATGATATTCATCGCGTATGCGAGCTGATCTTCGAAGAATTCCCTCCCGAGGAGGAACCTAGTGACCTCGAAATCCTTGACGGCGATGGACATGAGATATAGGAAGTTTCTTGTGGACTCCCCCGAGAACCCGATCTCCGCCGCCAGTCGCGGCATCAGTTGCAAAGGCACAATGTAGTATTCAATACCCCCATGCAGGACGGAATGGCCAACCTCGTGCCTTACGCTTCCAACTTGAACCTCCCTCGGAAGAGATCTTAACCTCTCCAGGCAGATGGATATCCTCGGCGTTCCCCTCCAAGCATCATGTTGGGCTACGAAGAGATCATCAAAGCCCTGACTTGCTACCCCCACCGCCAATTTCTCGCGAAGAAAGAATGCATTCATGCGAGTAGCAGATTCAAAGAGACAGAGATCCACATATGAGACTTCGTGAGGCTCGAGTCGTAGATAACACTCCTCCAATGTGCTCTTGACGAAATCCATATCTCCATCGTCGATGCTACCGAACTTCCTAAGGGCGATTCTGACAGGCATTCCTTTCTCCTACGGTTCCAGGATAGTCGATCGGGAAGGATAGGTTTTACTCGCTGGGCTCTAGGTGTGGTAAGCGCCAGCAAGGCGGGCGTGGGATTCCGAGGATGTGGGCCTGAGAAAGCGCTATTTCTTGATAGTAGGGGCGCTAGATACAAGGAATTGGGAGATTGGAAACCTAATTTACGCTGGTAGATCCTTTGGGAAAGAGTAGGCTGAGAGACAAGTCAGGATTCATTTCAGAGCACGCTAAATCCTTCCATTGGTATGACGAGGGACGTCTCAGCTGTTTGGAGGTGTATGGGGAAAGTCTCCGGATTTTACTTCTCCCATTCCTATCGAAGAATCTTGCAAGGCCTACTACTAAGAAACAGAGAGAGAAGTTCCTACGGCTCAGGAGGGAGGCCACCGCTATCATACGGATCAGCGTGGTGACTCTCTTGGAGGCTTGCGAGCTTCTCGGCGTCCCTCCAGAGGTTTTAGAGCGGATGAAGCTGTTCAGGAGGAACTATCCGATCTCCTTAGGCCAGCCCCACATCTACAAACTGATGACCCACCTGATCAACGAGGGGAACGTTGTGAAGAGGAGCCCCAGAGGATACTACTCTAACTTGGATATCTCGTTGCACGATAGGGTCGCTGGGCTTGTGACATCCCTAGGTGGCTATTGGTCTCGCAGGATGGGCCATGACAACGTCCCCGAAACTTGTGTAGGTGCTGCCGCTGTAAAATTGCTTACCAAGGCGGGCATGGTGCCTGGGAAGAAGACGCGAGGCCAATACTTACTTCACCTGCCGAAGCGAATCCTCGATGATCCCGAATTAAGTAGGTATCACATATCGGCGACGATGACGGAAGAGGGATGGCCAAGCCTCGGTCTTCAAGTTGATTCGAAACCAAGAATCATAATAGGCTATTCGAGGAGTATAGACGTTACTGATATTCTACCCCTAGAGTATGTCCAAAGTTTAGAGATTGGTAAGAAATTATCGCCTGGCCAAATACCACATGAGATAAAATCTATAATACAAATTCAACCATTTCCCATTTTAGATGATGAAATAACAATAATCGAGAAAAGATTACAAATAGAGACTCTAGTAAACCTCACTGGCCTATATAAAAGCAAAATAGGGAGAGTAACTGTCGAATGGCGTGTAACTTTAGAAGGCCCCGAATCTGTGAAGAGATATGAAGACAGTTTTGGCTTCTTAGCTGGAAGTAAAGTAGAGAAAAGATTCAAACTAATATGGGGGCTATATGAAGAGTATAAGGATAGACCGCTAAGCCAAAATGATATAGAATATTTAAAGAAACAGTTAGCTCCCGTTTAAGCTTTCTTCTTTTTCTTTTTCCTATCGAGGAACTTCTCTAGATCCTCTTGAGAATTGGCGAAAACGGCTGAGACCCAGCCTGGTGCAACGCCAACGGTTATCCAACCCAACGCCTTTTCTGCTTTAAACATTAACATTGTCAATTGCTTTCTGTCATTTATCTCCAACCCGCGTGACTTGAAGAAGTCCAACATCTCCTTCTCCAGGATGCGTCTCTTCTTATAATGCAGGAAGAGCTCCTCGAAGAGGCGACCAGCTTCCGCTTCTGAGTAGGACTCTACGGACATTGGCTGTTAATCAAATCCTAGGACTTCGATATAAAACTGCGTTGAAGCGTTTAACGTGCTTAATAATGGACCACATTTTGAGGCATTTTTACCTTTTAGCGTTAATTTGGAGCTGGGTGAGGGATTTCCGCGCCATTTTAAGGCATTCGAACCCCCTTTTCACAGCTCTGCAGGCTGTTAGGCCCCTGTAAACAGAGTTTGCCTGACCGTTACCGCACTGAAAGAGTTTCGGCCACCCCAGCGGTTCACGCGATAATGCCCTTTTGATATAAGTATTGCTGGAGGATATGCTGATCCCCGCAATTTAACCTCATATCTGTCAGAAGCCGATAAATTTCATTTTTTGACTTCGAGGTAAAGCTAGAGGGACTGAACCTGCAGACAAAGGTCGCAGACCCCCTCTTCTGAGACCATGCCCTTATGGAGATCGCACACCACCCCCTGCTTCCTCAGGGACATGCAGAGCCTGCAGAAGTGGACCATTGCGTCGTCGGCCGATGCCCTTCCAGTGGCGATCTCCTTTGCCAGCGTCTTGGCAACTGACCTGATTTTGGGGACCGACTGCACAACCCTCATTCTCTTCTCACCCCTTTTCGATGAGAAGTATTGACTGATCGCCGCCTGCGTCGTCCCGAGCTTATCGGCAACCTCCACCTGGGAAAACTTGTACCTCTCTACTAGTTCCTTGGCGACGAGACAACGGAATGCGGGGAGCACGTATTGCACAATGGGTTCGCATGGGGGACGCATTCTCGCTTACCGGTTATAACGCTGTTATTAAGGCGATATAAAAAGGATTCGTATCAAATGATGAGAGTTTATTTGAGAGAAGGTAAATCCTCAAAACATCCCTGGTATCCATTTAGGTAAATAGCAGGAGATAATGATAAATTGGTCGCCCGTACGATTATGTAATGTAAACTAATTCGGAAGGTGGTGGCTTGAACAGAAGGATCTACATGGACAGTTCCGCTACAACGCCAGTTGATCCAGAGGTCAACAGGGTGATGACTCAGTATTTCGCCGAGAAGTTCGGCAATGCTTCAAGCCTGCACAGCTATGGTCGCGAGGCGTTTGAGGCAGTTCAGGAATCGAGGAGGAGTGTCGCGAACCTCATAGGTGCGAATGTAGAGGAGATAACCTTCACAAGCGGGGGCACTGAATCCGACAACCTAGCCATAGTAGGAACAGTCAGGAAATTGCAGCGTAAGGGAAAGGATCACATCATCACATCGAGCATAGAACATCCGGCCGTCCTTGAGACATGCAGGAGCCTCGAGGAAGAAGGTTACAAGGTAACATACCTTCCTGTCGATAAATATGGCGTGCTGAATCCAGAGGATGTGAGAAGTGCAATATCGGAGAGTACTGCTCTCATCACAGTGATGCATGCGAACAACGAAATTGGCAGCATAGAGCCCATCAAGGAAATAGGGGAAATAGCAAAAGGCAAAGGCGTCATCTTTCATACCGACGCGGTCCAGTCGGTTGGGAAGATACCCACGGACGTCAATGAGATGAATGTCGACCTCCTCTCCATCTCGGCCCATAAGATTTACGGTCCAAAGGGCGTTGGTGCTCTTTATGTGAGGAAGGGCGTAGCGCTTCAACCGTTAATCCACGGGGGTGGGCATGAACATGGATTCAGATCGGGAACGGAGAATGTTGCCGGAATAGTGGGACTTGGCGTGGCTTCCGACCTTGCTAGGGCAAGGCGCGAAGAGGATGCCCGACGCCTCGGGGCACTTAGGGACAAGTTAGTGGAACTGGTCATTCGGGAGATCGAGGAGTCGTATCTGAATGGCCACCCAACCAAGAGGCTACCCAACAACGCCAATTTCAGATTTACTGGGGTAGAGGGGGAATCGCTCATTCTGGATCTCGACGAGAAAGGCATCGCGGCCTCCACTGGCTCAGCTTGTTCATCTAAGAAACTTGAGCCATCACACGTGCTCATGGCGATAGGATTGAACGAAGTTGAAGCGCATGGCTCGCTACGCCTTTCCCTCGGCCGAGATAACACAGAAGATGATGTCGATTACGTCGTCGAATCCCTGAAAGCCGTCGTCCAGAAACTCAGGGCCATGTCCCCGCTCTGGGGGAAGACCATCGAACTCGAGAGATGGAGGAAACAGCTACACGGGTAGAATCGATAGATCCTAATCGTTCGAGCAGATCGGGGAATAGAGCCACGGCCTCCTGTCTTCGAATAAATCATTCAGTTCAGTGATATGCTTATTTCGAGCATCTGCTGGATCTACGTCGACTGCCTTAAGGTCTTCACTGAGCGCTCCGCTCCTTGCCAAAACCCTCATATCGGGCCCTATGATCTGGCTTCCCCCCGTAAATCTAAGGCCCCTCTCAGTGCCGATTCTGTTCGCCGTTATTATGAAGACCTTGTTCTGTATCGCAGTTCCCAACATCGCCGTCTGACAATATGGCAGGACCAAGTTCGCGGGGTGACAGACCACTTCCGCACCTCGAAGAGCCAAAGTCCTAACGGACTCAGGAAAGAACCAATCAAAACATATGATGATGCCAACTCTAGTGCCCTTTACTGAGAATACCCTAAAGCCCGTGTTGCCCGGTTCGAACCATCTCTTCTCCTCGGCGAAGAGGTGCGCCTTCCTGTAAAGGCCTCGTGGACCACTTGGCCCCACCAATATAGCCGAATTGTAAAAGTTTTTTCGATGGCGTTCGGATATACCGGCGCAGATATACAGGCCTTTTTCCTCCGCGAAGGCCATCAATTTCTGCGACGTCAATCCATCGGGGATAGTCTCAGACATCTTCTCAAGTTCCTTCCTGTCCCTGAAGGCATAACCCGTATTGAACAGTTCGGGTAGAACGATCAGATCAACCCCGAGATCGGAACCCGCCTCTAGAAGCTTTAGTGCCCTCTCCAGGTTCTTCTCCTTACTTCCGAAGATCGGTTTAATTTGCGCGTAGCCGACGAGCACGGTACCTCGTTATCTGAGCGGCTTTAAGTCCTTTGTCAAATATCATTTTGCTTCCAACTGCTGCAAAAGCTCTTTGGCCCTGTCCAACCTGACTCTACGCTCCTCGACCATCTTGGCAGCGATTCGATCTATGAGATCTCCATTGGCGCCAGCCGCGATTGCCACGTTGCGGGCATGCAATCCCATGTGCCCCCTCTGAATTCCCTCGGTTGCAAGCGCCCGAAGTGCTGCTAAATTCTGGGCCAATCCGACAGCACAGATGACTTCACCCAATTCGGTGGCGGACTTGACGCCCAGGATCTTAACGGAGATCCTCGCAATCGGATGAGTGGCTGTAGCCCCTCCTACCAGGCCGACGGCGAGCGGCATCTCGAGGGTTCCCACGAGGTCTCCATTGCCGTCCTTCTCCCAACACGTCAGGGGGCGGTACTGCCCCGACCTCGCCGCATAGGCGTGGGCCCCGGCCTCGATCGCCCTAGTGTCATTGCCCGTGGCAAGCACGACCGCGTTAACGCCATTCATTATGCCCTTGTTGTGCGTTGAAGCCCGATAAGTATCCGAGTAAGCAAATGCATAGGCATCGAGTATCGCATCAACGACATCCGCGCCTCCCAGCGCGTCTTTAGAAAACGTGGCCTTAGCCCGCATGAGGCGCTCGGTCGCGAGATTTGAGATTATCCTCAGGAGTACCCTGCCTCCCGTCATCTCCTCGACCAAGGGAGCGACGGCCTCCGCCATAGTGTTAACGGCGTTCGCACCCATCGCGTCCTTACAATCGACGAAAAGCTCAGCTATGAGCATCTGGCCACGAGGCGTATCGATGACCCTTGCCCTCAGATCCTTGGCGCCACCTCCCAAGGATATCAAGACGGGGTCTTGATCATTCGCCTTCTTAAGGACCAGTTCCTTCTGCGAAAGGAGGTCGAGTCTGGCAGCATTTGGATCAACTATGCCCACGACCTGTATCTGCCCTATCATCACGGAGCCCGTGCTGCTCGTCTTGAAGCCGCCTTTCGGTCGGGCCATCTTGGCCCCATTGCTCGCGGCGGCGACTACAGAGGGTTCCTCAATCGCCATCGGGATGAGGTGTTCCTTTCCATTTATGAGGAAGTTTGTTGCGATCCCTAATGGGATGGGTATCGCGCCCACCACGTTCTCAATCATCCGATCAGCTGTCTGAATGCCGAGGCTTCCCGTCGACTTGAGCAGAGAGGTCTCATCGTCCGTCAGTCCGGCAAATTCCTTCACCCTTCTCAGCCTTTCATCGGGAGGCAATTTATAGAATCCAGAGATTTCAGAAGAACGACTCATGTTTTGTCCATGGAACATTCAATACCTCATATAAAGGCTCTTGCTACAAGTCCTGCATTATGATGATGTCGTGCGATACGATGCCATAGAGATCATGACTGGGATCAGGGGGTGTGTGCTAAGGCTGTACTTCTATTACTACTGAGACCAGTACCCCTAGCTGGGTAATCCTATGTGTAAAAAAGGCTTATAGGCATAAACGGGTTATCCCGTTCGATATCTCTTGGATCTTGTTGACATTTACCTCCTAAACCTAACTGTAACGGTTGGGATGTTCATCGTGATGATAGTTAGGGCATGGATTGAGGTCAGACAGTATCGGCTCATGTGGGCGCAGATCGAATGGGTAAAGACAAGGGAGATGGCAAGCACTATCCTAAAGGCGGAGAGAAGCCTCTTCTCAAGGATCGAAGGTGGCGAGGAGCTCTACAACATGCTTTGCGGCATCTTTGGCGTTGAGGTCCAGAAAAATGCGGGGAAGCAAGATACAACCTGACGGTGAAATGGAATAGTGTTGTCTATGTTGGAGGTCATTAACGCATTGTAGAATACGCCCATTTTAGCGTTCTATGGTCTCAGGATAACTCTGAATCGTCATCGCATCGGAGCCAATACCTTTACTTCATCGACCACAGTGGAGTTACGGGACATGCTATTTATATCTTCGAAAAGGAGACCCGAGTGAGTCTATATCTCACCCCCTCAACCCCTTGGAGCGTTAGACATTAATATTAGAGAAAACATACTCTTGAACGGTGCTGGAGCGTTTGAGAGCCTTCCTTCGTGAAGAGGTCGGTTCGATATTCTATTCTCTCCAATTGGGATTGGAAGCCCACTATAGAGGTAGCACCTAAAAGAGCTCAAACGAAGGATTGGTGTGTTAATTGGGGCTTGAACAGCAAAGGGAGTTTAAGGTATTCGAGGAGCATGGCATAGTGCTAGATTATCTCCCGCAAGGGATGACGAGGAGATCTTACAGGCACATCTCGACCCCAATTGTACAGGTCCTCGGAGATAATATGTTTACGCTCTTGGAGGCGACAATCCAGCGTCGTGCCAACATCCAGATAAACCAAAGGGTCTACATAGGCAAGGGCAAGAGGGACATCATCGATCACATACTAGGGAGGATGAGGTACGAGGATCTCTCACCCGAGAGCAAGGACATATTGCCTGAGGCAGTCGAAGCCTTGGTGAAGGGCCAGGAGCAGAGGTTCGTCCAATTCATAAATGGGGCACAACCGGTCAGTCCGAGGATGCATTCGATAGAGCTCCTTTCCGGAATTGGTAAGACCTACACAATGAAGATCCTCGTCGAGAGGGAGAAATCTCCTTTCAAGAGCTTTCAAGACATCTCCTCCAGGGTGGGACTACAAGATCCAGTTAAGACCTTCACGAAGAGGGTTCTAGATGAACTCACTACAGAGCAGAAGTACCATCTTTTCACTAGGCCGTATTAGGGATGAGCTCAGAAGGGACACAATCGGGAAGCTTCGAGACCTCGGCGTGAGGCCCAGGAGAAGCCTTGGCCAGAGTTTCGTCATAGATCCGGTGCTTGTTGAGCGCTTAGTCGAGTTGGGCAGCATAAGCTCGAAGGACGTCGTCCTCGAGATAGGAGCAGGACTTGGGACCCTGACCAAGGCCCTAGCCATAAGATGCAGGAAGGTCTATGCCGTAGAGAAAGATAAAAGGCTCTGCTCGGCCCTGTCTGGCATCCTCAGAGATCATCGGAACGTTGAGACCATCTGCGGAGACGCCCTCAAAGTCGAATTGCCAGACTTCAATAAGATAGTCTCAAACCCGCCTTTCAGCATCTCATCGAAACTCATCTTCAAGATCCTGGGGAGGGAGTTCGAGACAGCCATTATGACCTTCCAGGACGAGTTTGCATCAAGGCTCATAGCCGCTCCTGGCTCGAAGGATTATGGTAGGCTGACCGTAGCAACTCAGATCAGGGCGGACGTTATAGCCCATGAAGAATATCCCCCATCGTCGTTCTACCCCGAACCTGGAACAAAGGCAAGGCTCTTGGTGATAAAGCCCAGGAGGTCCCAACTCGACCCGAGATCACAGGGGGAACTCGATTCCCTCCTTCGCTACGTCTTCTCCCAGAGGAGGAGGAAGGTGGCAAAAATCTTGGAGAATTATGCCAAGAGAACTGAGAGGCGCTTTGAGAATAAGGATCAACTGCTAACGTTCGGAGAAAGGCGCGTTTTTCAACTCAGTCCCCAAGAGTTTCTGGACCTGGCAAAGGCCATGAGCCAGCCCCCATAACACCTTTAATATTCGATACGAATCTCGCAAGTGAGCAGGCAAGTGGCTTAGTTGGTGACGAATCTTCCACCGCAGGCCGCGGCCCAATATAAGAAGGTATTAGGGTCGCGAACTCCGGAAGAGAAGCTCCAGAACCTCAAGCTCTACTTATCGATGATACCGAGGCACAAGGGAACCGAGAAGCTCCAACGGCAGGTTAGGCGCCAGATATCCGAACTTGAGGACGAGATCGTGCAGAGGAGACGCAGAAGGGCGAAGGCCAGGAGGGTCAGCCAATTTTTCGAGAAGTCGAAGGATTCGCCCCTCGTAGCCTTAGTGGGCAGGACCCAATCCGGAAAGAGTGCCCTCCTTACGAAGTTAACCTCAGCTCAGCCCCAGATCTCGGGATTGCCATACACGACTCAGCATCCGGAGATCGGTGGTTATCACTTTGGCAATGTCGTCTTCCAAGTAGTGGAGCTTCCCGCGATAAGACCCAGCACACCGATATCTCCCGCGTACGCCGACATCCTGAGGAAGAGCGACCTCGTGGCCGTCGTCATAGATCTCCGGCAGGAGATAGGAGGACAGATGCGGATCATAGAGGAGCTCAGGGAGCTTGGAATTTATCTGGGAATGCCCTCTAGAGCTGTGAAGATCGAAAAAAGGGGCGCCGGCGGAATCTCAGCAATAGGGACATCAACGCTCGTCACGAGGGAGGAGTTACTCGGATTACTTCGTGCAGAAAGGATCGACAGCGCCGTTGTGAAACTTGGTCCACTTTCAACATTGGTCGATGTGCGTGCTGCAGCAAGGGGGATCGTCATGAAACCCGCACTCCTCATAGCGAACAAATTGGATGCGCCCGAAGGGGTGGTGGCATACGGGGAGCTCGTGGGTTCCTTTGGGAAGGCTTATAGCACACTCGCGGTCTCAGCATCGACTGGCACGGGACTTGACAGAACAGGTGAGGCTTTTCTCTCGACCATGGGCGTAATAAGGGTCTTCACAAAGCCTCCCAGCGAGGAACGCCCATCGCAGAAACCCGTGCTCATAAGACAGGGGGCAACTGTGGCAGAGCTTGCCGTATTGATCCATAAGGAATTGGCCAAGGCTCTGAAATACGCAAGAATATGGCGTTCTGGTAAACAGATGGAAGGCCTCAGGGTCGGCCCGAACTTCGTCCTTGAGGACATGGATGCCGTTGAGCTTCGTGGGTAGTTGTGCAAGGGGCCTGATCCGCCAATCTTACCCTGGCCTTCCTGAATAATCCCATTAGAAGGGATGCCTCCCTAGGACTCGGCAGTGAACGGCCAAGGATGTTCTTGAGGGCCCTCACGGCCCTCTTTCGGCGGAAAGGCGGATAGTTCGCTGCGCCCAGCATGAGATCCACCTCGTAGATTATCCTGGACACCGCCTCCGAAGTGGCCCTTTGGACATATCCGGGCTTAGAGGCGCCGTAGAGTTCATACAATATTATCGCCACAGCGGTACCGACGTTCAACGTCGGGTAGATACGCGAGGAGGGAACCCTCAACACGATATCGCACGATTCGAGCTCATCGTTCTTCAGGCCTATGTCCTCTCTGCCGAACAAAAAGGCAACCCTTGAGGCGGTTCGATTGACTATGCGAGCGACCTCTCGAGGTGGGTAACTGCTCCTTAGGAGGTTTGATGTGCTACCGGCCCCCCTGGCAGTCGTGCCGACGACTAGGTCGAAGTCGCGGATGGCTTCCTCTATCGTGTCCACAACATTCATCCGGTCCAATAACTCCTGAGCCCTTACAGCATACATCCTCGCAAGGTCGTCTATCTTGGCAAGGGGTGATACAAGGGTCAGGTCCGAGAAGCCGAAATTCTTCATCGCCCTAGCCACAGAGCCGATATTGCCACTATACTTCGGTTGTACCAAAACGACCCTAACCCTCTTGCCGAGTTCCATGCCGCTTCTCCATCGTGGCGCTTGAGGTTACGATGTTCCGCAACTCTATTTAAATAGGAGATGCTGGGACAAAGAAGCCGGGAAGACTTGTGAAGAAACTGAGACAGATGGCCTACACCCGCAAGGAGTACATATCGGGGTCACCTTCCCTTAAGGTGAGTAGATTCACGCTTGGCAAATATTCGGAGTCATACACACACGGCTATCTGCTCGAAGCTACCGAAGATGGACTCATTGGCCATGGATCCTTGGAAGCTGCGAGAGTTGCAGCGAATAAGGTCCTCGAGGATGGGCTTGGCGAGAACAACTACTTCCTGAAGATCGTCCCATTCCCACATCTTGTGATCAGGCAACACAGGTTCCTGGCCCAAGCCGGAGCTGACAGGCTGAGCCAAGGCATGAAGAGATCTTTTGGGAAACCAACGAACCTGGCTGCAAAGGTCCGGATCGGTGACGCCGTTATGGAGGTCAGGGTGGGAGACATTGATCCGAAGATTGTGAAGGAAGCATTACGTCTCGCATCGAGCAAGATGGCAGTGCGATGCCGGATGAAAATAATCGAGAAGAAGAACGACACGGGGGAGGGAGCATGACCGAACGAGAAGGCAGGCCTGGCAGCTTCGTAGTTCCAGGTGAGAGGATCGCGGTAATAGAGGAATTCGCCCCCAGCGTTGGCACCTTTGAGGAGAATGGGGACATACGTTCCCAATTAGCCGGCTTCGTCGTCGTAGACTCGATATCGAGGACCATCTCGGTCCTGAGGCGGGGGAATAGGCCAAAGATCCCGAGGAAGGGGGCGTTAGTCGTAGGACAAATTTCTACGGCGGAAAGCAAATTCGCAAACGTCAACATCTACAAGGTAGGGAAGGACTTCGTCGAGAACCCATTCTCGGGGCTCCTTCACATCACGAGAATCGGCAGGGGGTACGTGAGGAGGTTGGAGGACGTCGTCAAGCCGGGAGATCTCATAAAAGGCAGGGTGGTATCGAATAAGAACGGGATTTGCCAATTGGCGACGATCGGCGATGCCTTCGGCGTCATACAGGCATATTGCTCCAACTGCGGTACAAGGCTGGCGCCCGTTGGGAGGGGAAAACTCGTCTGCGCGAATTGTGGCAAGATGGAGACGAGGAAGACGGCTGAAGATTATGGGTTAGACCAGAGGTAATTCCAATGGACGGCATTGAGGTGAAGAAGATAGCCGGGAACGAACTTGAGGTCGAGTTCTTAGGTGAAGGGCACACGTTCTACAATCTCATAAAGGAATACGTCCTTGCTGACGAAAGGACGGAGCTCGCAGCTTACTTGATAGAACATCCATTGACCAAGAAGGGACGGCTTTACATTCGCGCAAGAAGGCAACCCGAGATGATCCTATCGGATGCCGCCGCAAAGCTTGCTCGCGATATGGAGCAGATCGAGGGATTCTTCAGCAAGTTACAAGAAGAAGTTAAAAAATAGCGAAGCGACTGGTGTGCGAGAACTTTGGCCGATGACATCGCATTTAGGCTCCAGAAGGCACTCGAGCTTCAAAACCCTACACTTCACTACATCGCGAAGGATAACCGGCTGTCCAAGCTAGGGGACGCGGTGATAAATTTCATTGCGTCCGTAAGCGAAACCGTGAGGCTTGGCATCCCAACGGGCCTAAGGGTTGACAACAAGATACTGACGAAATCCGTAAGGGAGTCAGGCCTGAGGGAGAGGTTGGCCCACAGGAGGAATAGGCACATGCTCGGCGACGCCGCTGAAGCATTGATCGCATATGCGTGGATCAAGGGAAGCGTAACGATGGAGGAATACGTGGATACGATGCTGAGGGGAGAATCCCTCCAAGGCGGAATAACCCTCGTTCTAGGTCTCGCGATCGATAGAGCAGGAGTTATGAAGGGTGATATCCACAAAGATCAGGGGAGTTAAGAGGGAGATAAGGGTAATCGGCATAGATGATGGCCCATTCGATCCTGCGGCGGACAGCAAGTGCCTGCTCATCGGAGCCATCTACAGGGGGAGTGCCTCGCTGGAGGGCGTGGAAGCGACTTGGATCGACGTTGATGGAATGGACGCAACGGAGAAGATAGTGGAGATGATAATGGGCTCGAGACACCGGGAACAGATGAGGGCAATAATGCTGAATGGCATAACTTTTGCAGGATTCAATGTGGCAGACCTTCAAAGGATTTCTGAGGATACGGAACTCCCAGTCATCGCCATAGTCGAAAGGGAACCTCACCTCGACCAGATCCGTAATGCGCTAAGTAACCTGCCGGACTACAGGTTGAGATGGGGGATCATAAAGAAGACAGGAAGGCCCGCGCCATTGATGATTCCCCCAAGGCGTAGGCCGATTTACGCCCATGCGATTAACATCCCCTTAGAACAGGCAAAGGAGATGATAGAGAGGACTAGGAATCGGTCAGCAATACCGGAGCCCCTTAGGGCAGCACACTTGATATCCTCAGCCTTCAAGAGATGAAGACCACAAGAGTTAAAAGTTCCCTGTCTCGCTCGCACCAGAACGCTCTGTCAGGAGCGACATGAATTGAAGTTCTGCCCGAAATGCAACAGCAGGCTCATATTAGAGAGGCAGGAGGGGCAGTCGGTCCTAATGTGCCCAAAGCCCGGCTGCGGGTACAAGGAGCCGGCCAACAAGGTCGAAGTAGTGGTATTCAATGAGAGCCAGGGTCAAGACGTGATAAAGATATTGGAGAAAGAAGTCAAAGAGCTACAAACTACCCCAACGACGAGGGCGTTATGCCCAAAATGTGGGAACACAAAGGCCTTCTTCTGGCTGGTTCAGACAAGGGGTACTGACGAATCCCCCACCCAGTTCTTCAGATGCGTTCGCTGCAACAATACTTGGCGTGAATACTCCTAGCACCGTAGATTATGATGATCATCCGAATTCTGGATGGAAAGGTTTTACCCACTCGACCAGGCCATAATAGGTGGGATCGAAGTGAGGGTTGCCGTTTCAGCTCCTGCCACATCTGCAAACTTGGGTCCAGGATTCGATTCATTCGGGATCTGCTTGGAGAAACCCCACGATACCGTCATCGCCAGAAGGATAGACGGTAGCGGCCTGATCATGAAAGTCACGGGGGTAGCCGCGGGAATGATCCCATCCGATCCGCAAGGGAATACCGCGGGTAGGGCCGCGCTTGCCGCCTGCAGGATGGTGGACTACAGGGGAGGCATGGAGATCCTGCTGAGAAAGGGAGTGAGGCCCGGGAGCGGGATCGGCAGCAGTGCGGCGAGCGCCGCGGCAGCGGCCGCGGCAGCGGCCAGTTTGATAGGCGGCTTAACAGTTCAAGAGATAATAGAGGCAGCTGCAGAAGGGGAGTCAGCTTCCGCGGGCGAAGAGCATGCGGATAACGTGGCTGCAGCAATCCTAGGTGGATTGACATTGGTCAGATCCATCCATCCCATGGAAGTAAAGAGAATACAGCCCCCCAAGTCCCTTCGGCTCGTAGTAGCTCTGCCCGATATGTACGTAAGCACAATGGAGGCTAGGAAAATCCTGCCAAAGGAGATCCCGTTGGCCTCGATGGTTAAAAACGTTGCCAGGGCTTCCACGATGATTGCGGCCATCATGGAAGGTGACATCGAGCTTTTCGGAAAAGCGATGGACGACGACGTCGTGGAGCCAATAAGGGCCAAATTGATCAAAGGATACAGCGAAGTCAAGTTGGCGGCTAAAAGATCTGGCGCATCGGGAGTGACCATAAGTGGATCGGGTCCAGCGATGCTGGCCATCGTTGATGGCGAAAGGGTTTCGCCCCTGAAAGTAGCCGCGTCGATGGCACAAGCATTCAGGAGGGAGCATGTCGGTTGTAAGACAATTGTGTCTAAGGTAGGCAGGGGGATTACCACTAGTTCGAGTCCTCTGCCAGCGGGCAAGCGCCGAGTGCACTCTTGAGGTCGAATCGTAATGGCCTGCCCGGCATTTGAAGATAATGAAACCTTGACCGTACGCTCTACTGTCTCCCAGTGGTTGATATGACGGGCTACGTGATGCGTTGCACAGAGTGCGGAACGGAGATGCCCTCAAGATATAGGCTACCCCTTTGCGAGAGATGCAATGGATTACTCGATATCAAGATGAACCTCAGCGGGATCGGTGCAGGAACGGAATGGAGGACAAGCTCTAAAGGAGTATGGAAATACGTCGCTCTCCTGCCGATCCCCCCGGACATAACCCCGGTCACATTGGGAGAGGGCGATACGCCACTACTCAGAACGCCGAGGCTTCAAGAGAGCCTTGGCATCGAAGAGCTATACGTTAAATTCGAAGGCGCGAATCCAACGGGCTCATTCAAGGATAGGGGCATGACCGTGGGAGTTACACATGCACTGGAACTTGGCGAGGAGATCTTGGCCTGCGCCTCCACGGGGAATACATCAGCTTCCCTTGCAGCCTATGCGGCCAGAGCTGGATTGAGGACCATCATCTTCATTCCCTCCAACCAAGTTGCTTTGGGGAAGCTAAGCCAGGCTGCGGCCATGGGCTCCGAGATCGTTGAGGTCGACGGGAATTTCGACGAAGCCCTCAGGCTATTGCTGGGATCAGCTCACGAGTCAGGGCCATACGTGCTTAATTCCGTAAACCCCTTCAGGATTGAGGGCCAAAAGACCGTGGCCTTCGAGATATATGACCAACTCGGCAGGGTTCCAGAAAATGTCATTCTCCCCGTCGGTAATGCTGGAAATATATCGGCAGCTTGGAAGGGCTTCTCGGAACTCAAGGAGATCGGTGCGATTGACCGAACACCGCGCATGATAGGGGTTCAGGCAACCGGGGCGTCCCCGGTGGTGGATGCGGTAAGTAAGGGAGCAACGGAGATCGTCCCTGTTGTCAAGCCCGAGACCATAGCATCAGCGATAAGGATCGGAAGGCCGGCCTCTTGGAAGAAGGCGCTTCTGGCAATACACGAATCCGGTGGGACGGCGGTGGCAGTCGGTGACCAAGAGATCATTCGCGCTCAGAGCATGCTTGCAACGCTTGAGGGCATTTTCGTAGAACCTGCAAGCGCGGCTCCCGTCGCAGCGCTAAGGCACCTTATACATCAGGGTGTCATCGCACAAGGCGAATCGACCGTCTGCATAGCAACGGGTCACGGCCTAAAGGATCCCGAATCGCCAATATGCCACGTGAGGACCCTGAAGATTGATAAACTGAGCGGCCTGGGAGGCGGCCTTGGCGCTGTTACCTCTCAACCTTTGGGGCGATGAAGTAACTGACCTCTCCCTTTGAATCTATCTGGGAGTTAATGTGGAGCGGCAGGTCGGTATCGTAGGATATCCTGATCGATTCGGAGAAACCCAGGGCTGAGATTATCTTCTGAAGCCTGCCTAGATCGTATGAGACAGCGGATCCCGGCACAAGAACGTAATCCTTCAGGGTCCCATCCTGCGGGAGCAGCTCAACCGTGAAGGACGATACTTCCCCTTTGATCGCAAGCACGACCCCATTTTCCTTAGATTCGATCCTGACGGAATCCGATACATGCCTGCCATTCTCGACTAGTTGATCCATTACCGTGATGGGGACGCTGAAGGAGCTCCTGAGGTTGACCTTTGGAAGGGGGAGATCCTTAGCTTCCCCACCGAAGATCGGAACTCCGAAGGACCTTGTGAACGTCCCCGTCAAGTAGAACCAGAGCTGATTTTCATGGGGTTCGATCCTAACCTTCTCGTTTGAAACCGTGCTCCTCAGCAGCTTGAGAACATCGGTTACCCGAAACGCTATCCGTTCGCCATCGGCAACTTCGTAAGTCTCAAACGAGGACTTCGGCATCGAGAGATCCACCATGGAAACCTCCGCCATGTCAAGTGCCCTGATGCCCAACCCATCCGCATCTGCCTTCAGTGTAACTTCGTCAACTACTGTTGATACTGCCGCAAGAATGCCCCTCAGGAGCTTGGCATCACCGAAGACAAGCTTCATAGTTCATCACGTGCCAACCTCTGGATACAAGAATATATAGCTACTGCATGAGCCTGCAAAGAAGATAGAAAGGCGCAGCCAACTTGAGCGTTTTGAGATATGCGAAATATCCATTTCTCAAGGATGCGGCTGCATTCATCTCGGACCAAGTTGACATACAGCTTCATGAGCTCGGAGGGGAGGAGTTCAAGCCCATAGTGCAAAGAGCAGCGCAGAGGATATCGCAAGCTCTGACCCATAGAAGGGTCCTTACAAGCAGTGCGGAACTCGTCGACTACCTGTGCGAAGTACTTTCATTCCCTACGGCCGTCGCCATGGTATCGGCCATAAACGATCCTCAGCTGAAAAGCGTATACGCCCTCAGCGAGGCAAAGGCTGCATACAGCAACCTGAGGGAGGAGGATCCTAAGACGATGTTGGCGATAAGTAGTGAATTGGGCATTAAGGCAGAACCGATTCTGGGCACGATCTCAGACTTCAACCTGAACTTGGCCGACTACCTCCGACACGCTACAAACTTTCATCAAAAGAAGTGGAAGCTTGTCAACAGAACGCTCAAACATGGCATGGTTCAGGTCACGCATCAGGAACTCGCGAGAATATTACAGGAAGCAATACAGGGGCACATCTACCAAAAGACCGCTGCCCGGATAGAGGTGGAGGACTTCCCTGAACCAGTCATCGCGGAGATCGAGGGGATTAAGAGGCGTTGGGGGAAAATCAGGGAAACCATGGGTTTCAGGGCATCCTCGGTCGACGATAAGGCCAATAGGCCACCGTGCGTAATGCGTATGGTCGAAAGGCTTGAGAAGGGGGAGCACCTCTCCCACCCTGAACGATTCGCCCTGACGACCTATCTCGCCAACTCGGGTCGCACGATAGACGAGATATTGAGCCTATATTCGACATCGCCCGACTTCAATCCAGCCAGGACGGAGTACCAGGTAAGGCATTTGGCTGGCCAGATGGGTTCGAGGACAAAGTACAAACCCCCAAAATGCACCACCATGAAGACGCAGGGCATATGCCCAGACGGCGATGAGGTCTGCGAGAGGATCAGACATCCCCTCCAATATCCTCTGGCAAAATCTAGACGACAAGGAGGTGGGTGGAAGGGCGTTGGATGAGAAGAGCCTTAACTTCCTCAGACAAACCTTCATGGGCTATTATTCTTCGAGGGGGATCTGGGTCCCGAGAGAGATGGAGAACCGGGAATTCGGATTCTTCATGGGGCGAGAGAAGGTGATGCTGAGGCACAGGAGTTTCAGGAGCCAGGAAGAGTTGTCGAACTTCCTCGTTCAAAAAGCCCCCTTCGACGTTTACTACTCAGTGGCAACCTACGATCACCCAGAAGAGGAGATGAGCGAGAAGGGTTGGAGGAACGCAGATATCGTGTTCGACATAGATGCAGATCACCTTGAGCATGAGTGTAAAGAAGAGCATGACTTTTGGATCTGCGGAGCTTGCCAGAAAGAGGGAAAGGGGTCCAAACCAACTAGATGCCCAGCCTGTGAGAACAAGGAGGTAGTTGAGGTCACATGGATATGTGACAAGTGCCTCGGTTTAGCCAAACAGGAGGTATTCAAACTAATAGAGGTTCTCCAGGAAGACTTCGGCGTAGCTGAGGATAAGATCAGCATATACTTCAGCGGCCATAGGGGCTACCACGTTCAGGTGCAGGAGAGCTTATCATCGATCGACCAGGCCTCAAGGAAAGAGATAGTCGACTACGTGATGGGGACGGGCATAGATCCGGCGCTCCACGGATTATCATGTGATAGGGGTCTAGGACTCCCAACGCCCCCATCCTCCGGATGGGGGCCGAGAATTATCAGGTCCATTTACGAGATAGCTGAAGTTACGCCGCTCAAGGGGATGGCAAAGGTTGAGAAGAGCGTTTATGCGGGGAGAAGGCAGAGGATGTTGGAGGAGTTGATGCAGGGAAACCTCGAAACCCTATCTAGAATGACGGAGAGGAAGAAATTTGATGCATTACTTGCTTCAGCGATCAATAGGGCCACTGTTAGAATTGACCCAGTCGTGACTACGGACATACACAGGTTATTCAGGCTTCCTGAGACACTGAACGGAAAGACCGGCCTCTCGAAAAGGGCGGTGTCAGCAGAACGCCTTGGGAGCTTCGATCCGCTCACGGAAGCCGTTGTACTGAAGGGCGGAGTGAGGGACGTCCACATATGGTCTTCACCGAGATTCAGGCTTCTGGACGAATGGTACGGACCATACCGTGATGAGGAGGCAGCCCTTCCCCAGGAGGTGGCCGTCCTATTGGTCTGCAAGGGAGTGGCTGAGGTATCAGATTGATCCAGAAGGCATACAGGATGTGGCTTCAGGAAAGGTCTGAGGCGAAGATCACAAATCTACCTGTAGGATTTCTACAAGAGAACTCAGAATATATAGCGAAACTGAGATCCGGATATGGTCTGCTTGAGAGGAGCTCCCTTCGGTACAAGCTCGTCACAAAGGAACTCGAACTATTGGAGTACATACTCCGTGACCTGATGGCGATCAGATTCAAGAAAATCAGCATGAGGCCGTATGGGCGCGTCGATGACCTTTACCAGTTCACAGATGACTGGGTTGTTATTCAGAAGCTCTTCGACGCCATCGGTATGCAGGAGCAGATCCTGCAACGGGTGATCCACGGAGAGCCCATCGTCAACAGGGAACCAAGCAAACGGACGTTCACTTCCGTAAGGGTGTTGAAGGAGACCCCGGCCTTCGTAGGCGTCGATGGGGAGGAGAGGGGTCCGTACAAGGTGGAGGACATAGTTTCCATGCCGACACCAAATGCGCACATGTTGGCAAGGCAAGGATACGCTGAGATAATCACAACCACGTGGGAATTCCAGGACAAGTCAGGCTAACTCGCTACCTCCGATGCAATGACGAGATTTTTCGCCGCCTCGACCGAAAGTCCCCTCTCGCCTAAAATGGTGTACCTGTCCGGCCTGATCGTGTGAGCTGCGACCAAAGCCCTGACAGCCGTGTCTACATCTATACCGAGCTCTCTACAAGTTGTGGGAGCGCCAACCCTACGCAATGTATCCCGGATTAGTTTCCACTCTGCGCCATGCAGATAGGCCATTAAAATCGTGCCCACGCCAACCTGCTCGCCGTGGAGGGCGGGCTGTTCGGCGATCATGTCCAGCGCGTGGCTGAAGAGGTGCTCAGAGCCACTACAAGGCCTACTACTTCCCGCGATGCTTATGATGGTCCCACAGTGTATGAGGGCTTCTACGACAACGCGAACCCCTGCCTCCGTCCCGGTTCTGATGAGATCCCCATTCTCCATTACCCTGGAGACGGCCGCCTCGGCCAATGAAGCTGCATATTCGCCATAGTATTCCCCCTTCAGGAGATGCGATAGCTTCCAATCCTTAACGGCCGTGTATTTGGCAATGATGTCGCCGCATCCGCTCGCGGTCAGCCGGTATGGCGCACCAGCTATGAGCCTCGTGTCGGCCAAGATCTCACTGGGCGTTATAGCATAGAACGAGTACCTTCTCTCAGATGATGGGAGGGATACCAAAGGACTGCAGATTCCATCATGACTGGCAGTTGTCGGAACGCTGAAAAGCTTCGCGGGTGGCTTCGAGGCCGCGAACTTCGCTGCATCTATAACTCTGCCACCGCCTATTGCGATTATGAGTTGAGAGCCACTCGATTTCAAACGCGAGGTTATTTCGTCGACATCGTCCTGAAGCGAACGTTTCTTAATTCGCATGATCTCGTATTCGACTCCATCCCCCTCTAGCGCTGCCTTGATATCGGGTCCAGCAACCATTAGGGGTGTCTCACTTGACACGACCAATGCCCGTCGTTCACCTAGGGCTCGCACCTCCTTACCAAGGATCTTGATCGCATCATGACCTATGACGACAACCCGCGGGAGTTCCATCCTGTGAATCCTTGACAGCATGCCCTGGTGGTAGAGCCACCCAATGTATATAATTTTTTAAGGCTCTCGCTTTCGTGACATACACGGCTCCTTGCAAAATTTACCGGTCCAATTTCCTGACCTAGATCCTGTCCGTTTAACGAAGCTCGCACGGGGGCCAAGATCCATTCGTACCGACAGCAGCTGAAAGACTGTCATGTGTGCAACGACGGTGTCCGAAGGTGGAGCACAACATTTATTTCCTACCGCGTAGGGCTAATTTCCGTATTATCACCGCTGAAATGACGGTCTTCGTTCTGGAGGTATTGAGCATGTCCAACCAAATGAGGTTCAATTCGCAACTGGACGACAAGGCGTTGTGGGGAACAACGACGGTCGCCATGGAGTGCAAAGATGGGGTAGTGCTGGCGAGCGATACGAGGGTCGTCGGTGGCTACTTCTTTGTCGCGCACAAACATGGCAAGAAGGTCCACAAGATAGATGACCACATAGCAATGACAATCTCGGGAGGCGTTGCGGACGCTCAAGCCATGGTCGACTTTCTGAAGGTCCAGGCAAGGCTTCACTGGATGAACAGGGGTTATCCGCTGTTAGTCCGCTCCTCGGCATCGTTAGTATCAAACGTCCTCGTCAACAACAGGATGAGCCCGCTTCAAGTCCAACTCATCCTGGCCGGGCTTGACCGTTATGGACCAAGCGTCTACCAGATCGATCCATTCGGTGGGGTTACGCGCGAGCGCTTCGTCTCGACTGGATCGGGGTCACCCGTAGCCATCGGCTATTTGGAGTCAGCAATCAAGGGGACTTTAACAGTTGATAAGGCGATCCCGCTGAGCATTGAGGCAATAAATGTCGCGATGAAGAGAAATACTGCGACAGGAAACGACTTCGACGTATCAACCATAACGAAGAAAGGTTACGTGGAGATGTCAGCTGAAGCTAAGGAGGCCTATCTTGCCTCAACCAGTGACAAGTGAGTGAGACACTACATCGTCACGATCAATCCAGCACGCAAGACTTGTCTAGAGTAGAAGGTTGTGCAAATGAGTAAGACTACGAAGGATATGATAAAGGAGATAGTGCTGAGTAAATCCCCGTCGGAAGCAGCCATAACCCAGGTAGAGTTCGAAGGGCCTAGGTTGGCACTTTATACGAAGAACCCAAAGTTCCTATTCGAAGGTTCAGATTTCACCTCTGAGCTCGCGAGAACCGTTAGGAAGAGGATCGTACTGAGGACTAGCCCGGCCGCAAGGACCGACAAGAAGATCGCGGAAACCCGCATAAGGGGAATACTGCCCAAGGAATGCGGATTTTCGGCCATCAGTTTCGATCCCGCACTTGGCGAAGTCCTCCTTGAACTTGAGATGCCCCTCATACTCGAAGCAGATGATGGGGCATTGTTGAAGAGGATCGTGGAGGAGACCGGTTGGAGGCCGAATATACGCAGGAAGCCGCCCATGGAGTCCAAGATACTTGTCCACATATCGCAGCTATTGGATCTGAGGGCTGAGGAGCGATCGAGGATCTTGAGGGACATAGGGGAGAGGATCTTCAGGACGCCTGTAGAGGCCACGGATTCGGTCCTCATGACGCCGCTCGGCGCAGCGTGCCAAGTGGGGAGGTCCGCCCTGCTCATAACGACAAATGAGAGCAAGGTTCTCATTGACTGTGGCATTAACCCTGGCGTCTCAGATCCGAAGTTAAGCTATCCGCGACTGGACTTGGACGTCTTCGACCTAGAGATGCTGGATGCCGTAGTCATCTCCCACGCGCATCTCGATCACTGTGGCTTTTTGCCTTTCCTCTATAAACACGGCTACGAGGGGCCTGTCTACTGCTCAGAACCGACCCTGCCCCTAATGACCCTGCTACTCCTCGACATCTTTGAGGTTTCCAGCAGGAGCGGCACCTCAGTACCGTATGAGCAGAAGGATGTCCGAGATACTATACTTCATACGATCCCACTTAGGTTCGGGACCGTGACCGACATCTCACCAGATGTCAAGTTAACACTGCACAATGCTGGGCACATACTCGGCTCGTCGATCGTCCACCTTCACATAGGAGAAGGGCTCCACAACCTCGTCTATACGGGTGACTACAAGTATTCGAAAACGGCATTACTTGAACCCTCGGTCACCATGTTTCCAAGGGTCGAGACCCTCGTTACGGAGAGCACGTACAGTGGCATCGAGGACGTGATGCCCCCAAGGGCAGAGGTGGAGGCAAGGCTCATCGAGGCGTGCAATAGGGCCCTCAAGAGGGGTGGGAAAGTGCTCATACCCAGCCTTGCCGTTGGGAGAGCGCAAGAGATAATGCTCATCCTGGACTCATACATGCGGAAGGGAGAGCTGATCGAAGCCCCGATATTTGTAGATGGCATGATCTTAGACGTCACCGCAATACACGCGGCCTATCCCGAATATCTCTCCAAGGAGCTCAGGAACTTGTTGCTCGTCGAATCGATTAACCCATTTAAGTCCGAGTTCATAACTCCGATAAAGAGCTCATCCGCTAGATCTGAAACGATCAGGGGAGGTCCATCCATCGTGATAGCGACCTCGGGCATGTTGGAAGGAGGGCCGGTGCTCGAGTACTTCAAACACATTGCCCCCGACGAGAAGTCAACGATCGTGTTCGTGAACTACCAGATAGAGGGGACGCTTGGGAGAAGGATATTGAACGGCCTCAAGGAGGTATCGATGGTCGGCGACAATGGCAAAGTCGTTATCATTAAAGTTAGGGGGGAAATCGAAAGGGTCGAGGGCTTCTCAGGTCACTCCGATAGAAACCAATTGACTAGCTATATCAGGCGCGTTTTCACAAGGAGGGGAAGATTGGTGATCCTTCATGGTGAGAGATCGAAATCAGCGTCACTAGCAGCATACCTTAGCAGGCTCTTCCCCGGAAGGACAGTGCTCCCGCAGATAGGCGAGACCATAAGGTTGGTCTAGGCAGGACCCTTGGCGTCCTTCTCTCTCCATATCTTGACTCCACTTGGTGCCACGACCACCCTTTCCTCACCCAACCTCGCTATGTCGCCATTGATCCCGGCGACAAATTCGCTTAGCTCGTGAATCGCCTTCTTCGTATCGTCGAAGCTCTTCCTCGCGAGGGGCGTTATCTTCAGAATCACAATATTCCCCATTGACACCTCTTCCTTGACCGCATCGATATCGGTAAGTTCGTGTAACGGGGTTGCCTTAATGAAGATCTGAGACGCAGGAAGCTTGGGAGCGACCTCGAAACTGGCCTCCTTCACTTGGGACTGTTGAGGAGCTTCATCCTTCTTCTTCCTGCCGAAGAGGGGCACCCTGATCGCCTTATCGAAAGTAGGAAGTCATAGAGCATTAAGCTTTGCCCCGATTTGCTGCCCAAACGGGGGC